>Ga0134126_10001121_pt1 | contig 33916 bp, 33 predicted proteins | sample KB31752_FD_96881 | JGI IMG/M metagenome (GOLD analysis project Ga0134126, IMG submission 96881) | Terrestrial soil microbial communities with excess Nitrogen fertilizer from Kellogg Biological Station, Michigan, USA - KB3-175-2 | ecosystem: Environmental > Terrestrial > Soil > Unclassified ...
CCCACCTGGCTCGCGCGCTGGCCCATCTTGTGTTCTTTTGGCCCTCGGGAGACGCCCGCTGCATCGAGGGGGACGATAAAGATCGACATGCCACGATTTCCGGCAGCGGGATCGGTGCGCGCCAGAACGAAGCCGACATCGGCCACCGGGGCGTTATGAATCCAGATTTTGCCGCCGTTCAAGCGCCAGCCGGCGCCGTCGCGAACCGCCGTCGTCTTGATACCCCCAACGTCGGAACCAGCTTCCGGCTCGGAAATGCAGTAGCTCACGAATCTCCGAGCGGATACGACCTCCGGAATCCATCTAGCTTGCTGCTCGGCGGTTGCGTATCGGCTGAGCAGCGTCCCAATAAGTTCGACGACTCCGCATTGGTCGGCGACGGACGCATATCCGCGCGCCAGTTCTTCCATGACGATTGCGTAGGCATAACTATCGAGGCCGACGCCGCCGAGTTCGGCGGGCACGGTTATGCCGAACAGGCCGAGCTCGCCCATTTGCTGGTACAATTCGCGCGGGAAGCGCTCGTCGCGATCGAGCGCCTCCGCCTTCGGCCGCACCTCCCCGTCGGCAAAAATGCGCGCCATATCTCGTATTTGCAGATAGGTGTCTCGATCGCCTTTGGGGACAGGAAGCATGTCTTTCCTCGCCGATCCTGGATTCTTTCGTTGGCCGAGGCGCGAAAGAGCGAAGGCGCTCGACATTCGTTGGAATAGTAACTATCCAGTTATTTATAGCCCCGCAATCGGCGCGTCAAGGGATTCGCCCCGCGGGAGGGACCGTCGCGAGCGGCCTAGAATTGTCGGTGAATGAGGGAAGCGCAATGGGAAAAGCCGTCGAGATTTTGCAGACCTCCGAGATCGCCAGTCGCATCTTCGATGGCGCCGTCATCGCTCTGACCGGGTCTGGAATATTCTTGGAAGCCGATAATGTGTTCGCCGCGATCGAGGCCTCGTTTTTGGCGACCGGGAGTCCGCGTGACCTCACCCTCGTGCACGCGCTGGGCATTGGCGACGGGCGCGACAGCGGTCTCAGCCGGTTCGCGCATGCCGGCATGGTGCGCCGGGTCATCGGTGGCCACTGGAGTTGGTCGCCGCGCATGCAGAAACTCGCCGCCGACAATTTGATCGAAGCCTACGCGTTTCCGGGCGGCGCGATTTCCAACCTGTTGCGCGAGATTGGCGCGGGGCGGCCTGGGTTGATAACGCGAATCGGCCTGGGCACTTTCGCGGATCCGCGGCGCGAGGGCGGGCGATGCAACGCGGCTGCGAAAGATTCCCTGGTCGAATTGCTCTCGATCGATGGCCGCGAATATCTCCGCTACAAGCCCATTCCTATCGATTTCGCGTTGATCCGCGCGACCGAGTCGGACGCCCGAGGCAATCTCACGCTCCACCGGGAACCCGCCGATCTCGATTGCCATGCCGTAGCGCTGGCGGCCCGCAATTGCGGCGGCCGGGTTTACGCGCAGGTGGAATCGATTCGCGAAAGACGCGGGTTGCACGCGCGCCTGGTGCGCGTGCCCGGCGTCCTCGTCGATGGCGTGACTGTGGCCCCCGAATCGCGCAAGACCTACCTGCCGAAATATGAGCCGAGTATTTCCGGCGAGGCGCCGCTCTCCGAACGGGTAACGGCCGCGAAGCTTGAAATGCCCACGGGCATTCGACGCATCATCGCCGAGCGTGCGCTGCGGGAACTCGGCGAGGCGCGCTCGGTGAATTTTGGCTTTGGCATACCCGGCGGGATTCCCGCGCTCGTGGCCGCCGCCGGTCAGGCCAATTACTGGGGAACCGTCGAGCAGGGGATCCATAATGGTGAAATGCTGGATGGACCGATGTTCGGGTCGGCGCGCGACCCCGACGCCATCATCGCGTCCAACGATCAGTTTGATTTCTACTCTGGGGGCGGCATCGACGTGGCGTTCCTCGGGATGGGCGAAATGGACGCGGCGGGTAACGTCAACGTCTCGATGATCGGGGGAAGGTTGGTGGGCCCGGGCGGATTTGTCGATATTACTCAGACGGCGCGCAAAGTCGTGTTCTGTGGGGCTTTTGAGGCGAAGGGTCTGGAAGTCGAGAGTGACCTGGACGGTAGGGTGCGAATCGTCAAGGCGGGCGACTTGCCGAAACTCGTCAAAGAGGTCGAGCACGTCACCTTCAGCGGAGCGCAGGCCAGATCCAATGGCCAAGCGGTCCTCTACATTACCGAAAGGGCCGTGTTTCGCCTTGACGACGACGGCGTGGCGCTCATCGAAGTTTCGCCCGGCGTCAATATCCAGCGCGACGTTCTCGATCGCATGGCCTTCTCGCCAATCATACGGCTCAATGCAGCCCCCAGCGGCTCCCCAGCATAAGGCGACGCGGCGTTGCGTCAAAGCACGCGTGGATCGGGCCGCACAAGGCGCTTTATCGTATCTACGTTGAACTCCAATCGTTCGTCCAGCCGGTCTTTCGCCATCAGATCGCGGTCGTAGATGATCGATCCGGTGTAACGGTTCGTGAGGTAATAATAGCTGATCGCGGCCATTGTGATGTTAAGTTGGACCGCATCTATGCCTGGTCGGAATACCCCCTTCGCGACGCCACGATCGATAATGCCTTGAACGATGCCGACGAAATGCGGGTACTCCTGAGTCATGACGCTGGACTTCTTCAAATGGCGCGCCTTGTGCAAATTCTCGCTATTCACGAAGGTGAGGAATTCCGGATTGGCTAGATAATATTTCCAGGTGAATCGGACCAGACGTTCCAGCGCCGCTTCGGGCTCAAGCGAATCGAGCGATAATTTCCGCTCCGCTACGCGGATTTCGAGATAGGCCTCCTCTATCACGGCTGTGAAAAGTTCTTCCTTACTGATGAAATAATGGTAGATCATTCGCTTATTCGCTTTCGCCCGCGTCGCGATGCTGTCAACGCGGGCGCCGCCGAACCCAAGCTTCGCGAACTCGCGTTTTGCCGCCTCCAAGATACGCGCTTTGGTGCCGTCGGGGTCTCTCTGCCTGACGACCTTTTCGGGCGCAGCCTTCTTCATTTCTATACCCAAGGTCCAAGCTCCGCGTGCTGACTGGCGTGAAACACTCGCCATTCAAAAGTTGAGCCGCGCCCCAAATCGCGGTAACGAATCTGGGGTGGAGGCCCTTGCAATAAATAACCAGTTAGTTATACGAAATATGAATGTTCTGTCAATTCAATGGGGAAGCCCGCTATGATCGCCGATGCCAGCCTTCGCGCTACGGGCGGGTTCAAACAGTTGGGCACTGGGCGCGAAACCAGAAAATATGGCATCGGGGAGTCTGTTCAGATCAAGTCGACACTATTCGAACTGCGGGAGCGCGCCCGCTGGGTCGCCTAGGGCCAGGCGCGGCGGGAGGACACCATGGTTGATTACATCATCGTTGGCGGCGGCTCTGCTGGCTGCGTCATGGCGGCTCGGCTGACAGAGAAGCCCGACATTAGCGTGCTGATGATCGAGGCGGGTCCCAAGGACACCAATCCATATATTCACATGCCCGTCGGCTTTTACAAAATGACTTCAGGGCCGCTGACCTGGGGACTCAAGACCGCGCCGCAACGCCACGCCAACAACCGTGAGATTGCTTATGCGCAAGGGCGGGTGCTGGGTGGCGGAAGCTCGATTAACGCAGAGGTTTTCACACGAGGCTGCCCCGAGGACTACGATAGCTGGGCGACGGAGTTTGGTTGTCATGGTTGGTCGTTCCAGGAAATTAGGCCGTTCTTCCTGCGCTCGGAAGATAACGACACGCTGTCGGGGGAGTGGCACGGAGTGGGCGGTCCGCTTGGCGTTTCGTCGCTGGCGCCGCCTCATCGCTTGACCCGGGCCTTCGTGCGGGCGTGCCAGGAATATGGCATGCCGTATAACCCCGATTTTAATGGACCAAGGCAGGAGGGAACGGCCGCCTACCAAACGACGATACGCAATGCGCGCCGATGTTCCGCAGCTACTGGCTATCTTCGGCCAGCGCTCGGCCGCCCCAACCTCACCGTGATGACAGGCGCGCTGGTTCGTCGCATTGTCTTCGAGAAGGACCGCGCCGTCGGCGTCGAATTGATCGAGGATGGCCGCCCCAAGTTGATGCGCGCCGAGCGCGAAATTCTCATCTCCTCTGGCGCGATAGGCTCGCCGAAACTCATGTTGCTCTCCGGTCTGGGTCCGGCGGACGAGTTGCGGGCTCTAGGGCTGTCCGTGGTCGCGGACCTTCCCGGGGTTGGCAGGAACCTGCACGACCATTTCGGCGTTGACATCGTTTATGAGCTTAGCGGGCCCTACAGCCTCGACAAATACGCCAAACCGCATTGGATGGCCTGGGCCGGGCTCGAATACCTTATTTTCGGCAAAGGACCAGTCACCTCCAACGTGGTGGAAGGCGGCGCTTTCTGGTACGCTGACCGTTCGGCGCCCGTGCCCGATCTGCAGTTCCACTTCCTTATTGGCGCCGGCGTCGAGGCGGGCGTGCCGAAGATCCCGTCGGGGTCGGGCGTGACGCTGAATTCATATACGTTGCGCCCGAAAGCTCGCGGCTCGGTCAAATTGCGTAGCTCCGATCTTTCAGCGATGCCGATCATCGATCCGAACTTTCTCGGAGATCCCTCCGATCTGCGCGTCTCCGTCGAAGGGATCAAAATCAGCCGAGATGTCCTGAACCAACCCTCGATGGCCCGCTACATTCGCAAGGAGCATTTCCCGGGCCGTGACGTTCGCACGCAAGCCGATTTCGAGAGCTATGCTCGCCAATACGGCCGCACATCGTACCATCCCGTTGGGACATGCCGGATGGGCGTCGACGCGGAGGCCGTCGTCGATCCGGAACTTCGGGTGCGCGGCGTGAGCGCACTGAGGATTTGCGATAGCTCAGTGATGCCGCGGGTGGTCGGCTCGAACACGAACGCGGCTTCGATCATGATCGGGGAAAAGGCGAGTTCGATGATACTGGGTAACGCGTAGCAGATCGGTAGTCGGCCGCCGCATGCGCCGGCGCGCGCGTCCAAGTAAGGGCATGTCCTCGTGGTGAAGGGCGCTGTTTCGCGAGGCCCATTTTGGGCCTCGCTCCGGGTTTGAGAGATCGGCGGCCTAGTCAAGGGGTCGGCGCGTCTTCCCGTAGCAGGCCGGTTCGCTTTAGCTCTTCCCAGAACGCCGCGGGAATGGGATGGCTGAACCAGGCGAGATTCTGTTTCAACTGCTCCACGCTGCGTGTGCCGGCGATAAAAGACGGAATGGCCGGGTGCGCGGTGACGAATTGGAGAGCGGCGGCTGGAAGCGGAACGTTGAATTCCGCGCAAACCTTCTCGATTCGGGCGACCTTCTCCATGACCGCGCCCGGCGCCGGCGAGTAGTTGTATTTCGCGCCCGGTCGCGCGCCTGTTGCTAGGATGCCGGAGTTAAAGCAGCCGCCGACGATCACGGCGGCGCCGCGCTCCTGGCAGAGCGGCAGGAAACCATTGAGCGCTTCTTGTTCCAGTAGCGTGTACCGACCGGCAAGCAGAAACCCATCAAAATCCCGCTGCTTCAGCGCCTCGTAGCAGACTTCCCATTCGTTGACGCCGACGCCGATCGCTCTGACGACGCGCTCGTTTCGCAGCTTCTCAAGCGCTCGCCAGCAACCATCCATCGCCTGCCTGAACACTTCGGGCTGCTCGTCGCCACGCGTGAACCGGTCGATGTCGTGGATGAAACAGATGTCCATCCTTTCGAGTCCAAGCCGCTGAAGCGAGTCCTCGAACGCGCGCATGGTCCCATCATAACTGTAGTCAAAATGCGGCGTGAAGGGAGCTGCGTCGGACCACGGCGTAAAATCGATCGTTTCGCGCTTCGCGGGCTTGAGCAGCCGCCCCACCTTGGACGCCAGCACATATTCGTCGCGGGGTTTCCAGCGCAGGTAGTGCCCGGTGCGCAATTCGGCGAGACCGTGTCCATACATCGGCGCAGTATCGTAAAGCCGCACGCCCGCGTCCCACGCCGTCTCGAACATCGCCTGAGCGTCAGATTCGGAAACCGGCTTGAGGAAATTCCCCGACGGGGCCGTTCCGAAAGAGAAGGCTGTCACTTCGAGATCGACGCGACCGAATTTCTTCTTTTGACCAGGAATCATGTTTCCCTCCCTTTGCCGAAACATCAAACGGCGTCTCAGTCCCAGGCAGGCGTCCAGGGCAAGAGACCCTTCTTGATTATGCGATAGCCGATAGCCGTCATCGCATCGATCCGCGCCATGTCGAGGCTCGACAAGGTGAAGTCCATCACGTTGAAATTGGCGGCGATATTGGCGGGCTTGGCGGACATTGTATTGATCGCCACTCCCTTCTGCAGGATCCATCTGAGCACGATCTGAGCTGGCTGCTTGCCGTAGTTGGAGGCGATCTCGGTAAAAATCGCATGTTTGAACACCTCGCCGCGAGCCACGGAGCAGTACGACGAGAGCGGAATCCCCGTCTCCACCGCCGCCTTCAATAGCGCAGACTGATCGAGGAGCGGGTGAAACTCGACCTGATTAGTGACCAGCGGCGTCGAGACGATCTTTCGCGCCGCGCGCATCATGCTCGCCGTGTAATTGCTGACGCCGATGCTGCGCGCGAGACCCTCGCTTTGCGCCTTTTCGAGGAGGCGCAGCGAGGGTGCGACGTCCCCGCCGACTGGTGGCCAGTGCAGTAGCAGGGCGTCGACATAGTCGAGCCTGAGCGCCTTCAGACTCGCATGCACCGAGGGAAGGAACCGTTCCTCCGAGAAATTGTCGGGGTGCACCTTGGTCGTGATGCAAAGTTCGGAGCGCGGGACATTCGCGCATGCGAGCGCCGAGCCGACATCTTCCTCGTTTCCATACATCTGCGCGCAATCGAAGGCGCGATAGCCAATGTCCATCGCGGCCTCCATCGCCGCGCTCAGTTCGGCGCCCCTGAGCGGATAGGTGCCGAAACCTCGCTGGTAGGACTTTTGAAAATAGATATTTTGCATGACCTGTTCCGCTCCCGCAGCCCCCCGGCGCCAGCGACAACGCGCCGGTTTCCTTCCGCCTCGACGCTATCGCAATAACCAGATAGTTACAAGGTCGGCGGAGAAAGCGATCTATCTAATTGATAGTCATCGCGAATGGTCGATGCATAAGCGCGCGAAATCGTCCGTTGCCTGTCTGCGGCGCATCGAGAATGGCCTCAAGTTACCGCCGCAAGTCGGTTGGGAAACGGAACGGCGACGTCTCTGAGGAACAATGTCTCCGCCGTGATCCCGGCGCGGCCCGTGACGGGTGGAGCAATGTGAGGTCGGGGACGCCGATTGGCGCGAAAGCTCTCTGCTTTTATGGGCACAACCGGGGGCGACTCGTCAGGCCGAATCACGGCCAATGTCGCAATATTCATCATTGCCAGCGGCCATCGCCCCGCGTCCGGCAGCGATGGGCTATGTTGGGCATCGCCTTCTCCCACTGACCTTAACGCGAGCCTGACATTGCCCCGGTCATTCCGCCCCCTCTCCCTCGCTCTGCTTACGCGCGAGGCGTTTCGCCGCTTCGGCGACGTGCTCGACGCTTCCGGCTCGCCCGACGAAGTCGCCAATGCCGGCGCTGCTAAGATTTGGCGCGACCGCGCCGAGGTGGACTTTGCCGGGCGGGGCGGCCGGATCTGCTTCAATGTCGTGCGCACGGCCGCTCAGCGGCTGCCGCTCGAAATTGGCCTGATGGAGCGCCATCCCCTGAGCGCACAGACCTTTGCGCCGCTCGCGGCGGCCGAGTGGCTCGTGATCGTCGCGCCGGCAGGCGCGCTCGATCCCGAGGCCGTCGTGGCGTTCCGGGTGCGGCCGGGGCAGGCCGTCAACTACCGGAGGGGCGTCTGGCATTGCCCGCTCGTGGCGCTCGAACGCGAAAGCGATTTCCTTGTGATCGACCGCGCGGGCGAGGGCGCCAATCTCGACGTCGAACGCCTTGCCACGCCGTTCGTCGTAGGGACGCTGGAGACGTGAGCCGCCTCAAGCCAGCCGCTCCTCGCGGCCGCGCGCACGATCTGCGACAGCGGCACGGCGACGACGAGCGCGCCGCCATAAACCAAGTCTTGCACGAAAGTGCTGACGCCTATGATCGACAGGCCGGCGATGCGGGTTGCCTTTCTGCGCATGCCAAGCGGCGCGGGCCGCGACGCCATGATCGTCGGCCGTCGCATCCCCGCCGCCATGCTGTTCGCCCCGAGTCTTGGCGGGCGCAGCCATCACATCTGCGAGGACACCGACGAAGCCGACATCCGCCAGGCTTTGCGCGTCTATGCGCGCGCGGCGGAGTCCATCCTGCATGCGCTGGGGCCAGACGGCCGCGGTGCGATCTAACAAGAGGCAATCCCCATGCGAATGATCGGCGCTGACATTGGCGGGACCTTCACCGATCTCGTTTATTGCGACATGGAATCCGTCGCGCTCGCCATTCATAAGGTCTCGACCGAGCCCGACAATCCCTCGCGCGCGATCCTGCAAGGCGTCGCCGAATCACCTCGGCGATGTGGCATCCGTGAGAAGGGCGGCAAGAAGCTCGAGCTGCAACTTATCAACATCGCGGGCTTCGGTTTCGACCAAATGACGCGGCTGCTGCAAGCCCAGGTCAAGAAGGCCGGGCTCAGTGTGAAGATCACATCGGAATCGTTCCCGACGCTCGCCGCCACGATGAACGCCGGAAAGCAGAACCTCGGCGACTTTTTCTATTTCGACCTCGATGGCCGCGACGCGCTGTACGCGACGCTAGACTCGTCGCAGATCAAGTCGGGCTATAACTGGGCGCACTACAGCAACCCGAAATTCGACGCGCTGCTGGCCAAGGCCAACAGCGACAGCTCGGGTCGCGCGCAGGCGATCGAAGGCGCCCAGAAGATGGCTATGGACGACGCGGTCTTCATCCCGCTCTACGACCTGCGTCAGCTTTGGGTCACGAGCAAGGACGTCAGTGGCCTCAAGTTCACCCAAAGCGGCTACCCGCTCTTCTACACGACCAAGTGATCGGGTTCGAACCCGGTCGCCGCCAAGGCCGGTGGCGAGAGGCTCGCCGCGGTCGCCCGCGACCGCGGCGCCCTGCTCGTCTTCGGCCACGACCCGCAGCAGTCGACGGAGCTGCGCCGCGCGCCCCGGAAGGTTTCTATGACTGAGACGCCCGCGACCGACGCCGCGCCGCGCTTGCCGGCTGGTTGGCTGAGCGCGCCCGAGGCGCCGTCAGCCGACCTTGGCGTGCGTGGCCAAGGGGCGCAGGAAGTCTGGCAGGGGGCGCACGAGCGCACGGCCGGTTTCCTGCTGCCAGCGCTGCTCGACGCGGACCAGGTGCTCGTCCATGACCAAGTCGATCAGCTCCATGTCGCAGGCGGCGATGGCGTCCAGCGTGCGCTGGTGAATGTCGAGCGTCCACCCGGGCTCGAACGGCTCGTGGACGGCCATGTCGAACGCGATCTCCAAGTCGTGCATGAGCGAGCGCATGAGGCGCAGGAGGGTCGGGTTTTGCGTGGCGCGCGCGATCAGCAGGTGGAATTGCATATCGAGTTGCAGAAAGCGGTCCTCGTTGGCCAGGAAGGTCGGCTCCGCGGCCAGCGCGCGCTGCCCGACGATGGTCTGGCGCATCGCTTCCAGGTGCTCCTCGTTGGCGCGCAGGGCGGCCAGTTGAGCGACGCGCGGCTCCAGCAGCCGGCGGGTCTCCAGCACGGCGGTGACCTCGCTCACGCGCAGCTCGGAGCGACCGCGGATGACGTCCCGCGGCACGTAGTCGGAGGCGACGGACATGCCGCCGCCGCACTTAACCTCGAGGACGCCGGCGTCGGTGAGAACCCGAATCGCCTCCCGCAACGTGGGGCGGCTGATCTGCATCTGCGCGGCCAGGGTGCGCTCGGCTGGAAGGCGGTCGCCGACGAAGATGCTGTCGGTGATCTGTTCGACGGCCTCCTCGAACGTGCGCCGCGTGCCGACGGGTTTGAAGATTGGCATCCGCTCTCTATCGCATTCCGCTCAACGGAAGTCATGCAGATCGTTGCCGAGTCGCAGTCGGCTGGCCGATTTTATGAACAAGAATAGCTTATTGTGTCAGACAATGAGGGAACCCAAGCCATGGCGTCAAGCTCCGCCGCCGCCCGAGCCCGTGGACGGGCTCAGCCAAGCGTAATAGCCCGCGCCGGGGGCGCCCGAATTGCATTGACTGACGACAGAACCAGCAATGAATGCTGCGGCCGGACCCACTCTGAGAGGTGGCCTGGCGTTGCGATAAGCAAACTATCTCAATGAAATCGGCCATGTAGAAAAATAGATAATGACAGCGCTATCTCACCATACCGTCGCTCAAGTGGAAAGCACGCTCTGCGCCTTGGAGACAATATTGACGGGAACAGAGTTGGAAGCGCAGTTGCGGCAATTCTGCGGAGAGTTGGGATTTGGGTTTTTCATATATCGTCGTGAATCGTACGGAAATGGGCGGAAAATCCATTCCAAAGCCCATGCTCGCGACCAATTACCCGATGCATGGCGTACAAGATATCACAAGCGAAATTACCATCAACTCGACCCCGTAGTCACAGGCGCGCCAGATCTCGGGCGCCGTTTTTCTGGGGCAGTGCGGAATATTTGCGTCAACTCCCGTCTTTACCCCGGCGTCTTTTCGATGAGGCTGGCGATTTCGGCATTCGGAGCGGATTCACCGTCGTCGTCCACGGACCGGGCGAATACGGGCTCATGTCCATCGCCTCGTCCGATAGTTTCGAGAAATTTCGTGGCGTTGCGCTGGACGGCGCCATTCCGCTGCAAATCGTGAGTTCGAAGGTCCACACCATTGCTGTCGAACGTTTCGTGGCGCGCACGGCGCCGACCGAAACGCCCCTGACGGAGCAAGAGCGCTTTTGCTTGAGCTGGACCATGCGCGGGAAAACGGCCTGGGAAATTTCCCAGATCCTCAATCGCAGCCGTCCGACCGTGGACTTTCACTTGCAAAAGGCCATGCGAAAGCTCAGCGCGAGCAACAAATTTCACGCCGCCTTCAAAGCGCTTCAGGCCGGCTTGATATGAATCGAATCGGCGTGCTGAACTATCAGGCTTGATAGCGGCCTCGGATTGTCGCTCCCATATCATGACCTCCGCCGAACAGAAGGGAAACCAGATCATGTCTCGCGCGACAATGAGGAATTTGTGATGAGCCGCGGCGTCTCGCTCGGTAGCCAGCGCTTTGTCATGCCAGTCGCGAGCGCCTTGTTTGCCGGCGGGTATCGCCCCACGCGGAAGTCCGGCCCATGACGCCGCTTGCCCAATCCGCCGTCGCCATCCTCGACAAGCTCGCCGCCTTCGATACGGTCAGCCGCCACTCCAATCTCGCGCTGATCGAATGGGTCGCCTATTATCTCAGGTGGCACGGCGTCGAGCCGGTCGTGCTGCCGAGCCGCGACGGCGCTAAGGCGAACCTGTTCGCAACGATCGGGCCGAAGGAGACGCCCGGCGTGCTGTCGAGCGCCCATACCGACGTGGTGCCGGTCGACGGGCAGAGCTGGCGCCACGACCCGTTCAAGCTCGTCGAGGCCGACGGGCGGCTCTACGCGCGCGGCAGCGGGCGGCTGCTATCCTTGAAAAGCAGGCCGCGTTTCCCCGAGTCATCGGCGCGCGCGCGACATCCTGAGCTTCCATCCGACCACGCCCGGGAAGTCTTTCACCCCGCGCGGCGACAAGGCGCAGGACCCGGCGTGGCGCAGGGACATCGCGCACTTGGCGAGGCTCGGGCTGACGCTCGAACTGATGATGTATCCCTATCAGCTCGACCAGGTGATAGACGTCGCCCGCAGCATTCTGGATCTGCAGATCCTCGTGAACCATTGCGCGAGCCCGATCGACCGCGACGAGGAAGGGATGCAGCGCTGGCGCGACGCGGTGAAGCGTCTCGGCCGCGAGCCGAACATCCGCCTGAAAGTGTCGAACGCCGCAGGCTATGATCCCGAGCCGACCTACGATAGCGTGCGCGACGTCGTCCTGCATTGCATCGAGAGCTTCGGCCCGGAACGGTCGATCCTGGCGACTGACTGGCCCGTCGCCGGCCTGAAGACCGGCTTCGACGAGATTTACGGCTGGCTGCTTCGCACCACCGCCGATTTCAGTCCGTCGGAGCAGCGGGCGCTGTTTCACGACAACGCCGCCAAGCTTTACCGTATCGAGACATAGAGTTTTCAGGCTGTCTCGAGCCGATCAAGCCGCCTCGCGCACCACCCGCGCGAGGCGGCCGATCCCCTCCTCGATGATCGCGGGCTCGCCCAGCGAAAAGCTCAGGCGCAAGGCGCTGGCGCCGGAACGATCGGGGAAAAATGCGCCGCCGGGGACGAAAGCTGTCTTCACCGTGGCGACGGCGCGGTTCAGGAGAACTTTCGCATCGAGCCTCTCGGGCAAGGTCACCCAGACGAAGAACCCGCCCTCCGGTTCGCTCCAGCTCACGCCGTCGGGCATATGCGTGCGCAGCGCGCGCAGCATCGCGTCGCGCCGCGCGCGATAGATCGGCCGCACCTTTTCGGTCTGCACAGGCACGATTTCCGGCGCGACGCGCGCGATGACCTTCTGATTGATCGTCGAGACCTGGATATTGCTTGCCTGCTTGACCAGCGCCAGTCGCGCGACGACCTCAGCCGGGCCGGCCAACCAGCCGATCCGCAGCGCAGGCGAGATCAATTTCGAGAACGAACCGAGATAAATTACGCGGCCCTGATCGACGCCGCTGGCTCGCTCGGCGGCCAGCGCCAGCAGCGCTGGCGGCGAGGTCCCCTCATAGCGCAGGATCTCATAAGGCGAATCCTCAATCAGAGGGATGTCCAACCCGTCGGCGAAATCGAGCAACCGCTCGCGTTGCCCCTGATTCAACGTGCGACCCGTTGGATTCTCGAACTCCGGCATGACATAGCCGAACTTCGGCTTGTCGGGCGCCGCAGCGGGAAAGTCGCCCACGCCGCGACTACTCCCAGGCGACGGCAGTTCGTCGTATCGCGGCTCGTAACAATCGAACGCTTGCAGCGCGCCGAGGAAGGTCGGCCGGCTCGTCAGTGCGACATCGCCGGTGGAAAGAAACAGCTTGCCGATGAAATCCAGCGCCTGTTGCGCGCCGTTGACAATCAGCACGTTCTCCGCCGCGCAGCGCGCGCCGCGTCGACGCATGTCCTCGGCGATCCAGGCGCGAAGATCGGGATCGCCCTCCGGCGTTGAATATTGTAGCGCTTTCGCCGCCGCTTTGGGTTCGGAGAGGATCGAGTCATAGGCGAGCCGGATCGCCTCGGTCGGGAACAAAGCGGGATCGGGGACTCCGCCCGCGAAGGAGATCACATCGGGACGGGCGAGCAGCGCCAACAGTTCGCTGACGTCCAACCCCCGTCATCCTCGCGGCGCGATGCCGGTGATGTCGGCGGTCGGCCGCGCCCAGAGCCGCTCCAGCGAAGACCGATCCTTTTCGCCCGCCGGCGTGCGCAGGCCCATGCGGCCGAGAAACGCCGCCTCGTCGAACTGAAGCTTGTCCCAGGAGGCGAGCAGTTCCGGCGGCAGCGGCCTGACGCCGTCGTAGAAGCCAGGAACCTGGATGCGGCCTTGCTCATCGTGCAACTCGCCCAGGATGCGGGCGAGCACGTTGGCGGCGTTCTGCGCCGAGCCGCCGAACAGGCCGGAGTGCAGATCCCGGGCCGCGACCTGTAGACCCACCTCGACGTAGGTGCTGCCCCGCAGTCGCGTCGTGATCGCGGGCGTGGCGACGTCCCACATGCCTGTGTCGGAGATCACGACCGCGTCGGCCCGCAGTTCGTCGCGGTTTGCGGCGAGGAAAGCGGGCAGGCTGGGACTGCCGACCTCCTCTTCGCCTTCCACCAGCACGGTGACGCGAACCGGCAAGCCGCCCGTCTCGGCGATATAGGCGCGGAACGCCTCCAACCAGAGCATGGTCTGGCCCTTGTCGTCGACGGCGCCGCGCGCGACGATCCTTTTTCCATGCGGGCCCTCCGTCAGCGCCGGCTCGAAAGGCGGGCTCGTCCAGAGCGCCAGCGGGTCGACCGGCTGCACGTCATAATGTCCATAGAACAGCAGATGCGGAGCCTCCCCGCCGGGGCCCGGATGGTGCGCGAGCACCAAAGGATGGGCCGCCGTCTCGCGCACCGAGGCGTTGAAGCCAAGTCCCGCCAACTCATCCCGCAGCCAGCCCGCGGCCTGGCGACAATCGTTTGCGTGCGCGGGCTCCGCGCTGATGCTGGGAATGCGCAGCCAGGCGAACAAGCGCTCCCGCGCCGCCTCGAGGTCGCGGTCGATTCGACCCAGCAGTGCGTCGACGTCGCTCATGTTCCCTATCCTATCGCCAGTGAGCCCCTGGCCGAGACTAGGCCGGCGCAGCGTCTCTATCCACTATGAGAGATAATGGTTTGCGCGTTCCGGCGTCACGCGATCGATACCTCGACCGCGCCAAATCCGCCCAACTCAAAACGATAGCGGCAGGGCGCGTCCGGGAATTTCGTGGTGATGATGCTGCCCGTCATGACGATGTCGCCCGCGCGCAGACCGCTTCCCGAGCTTGCGAGATGATCGGCGAGCCAGGCCACGGCGTGGAAGGGGTGGTCCAGAACGTCGCGGCCCTGGCCGCGACCGATCTCCGCGCCATCCATGGTGGCGCGCCCCTGGATCTCAGCGAGATCGGGCCAGCCGCCTTGAAAGTCGCCGAGCACGATCCCGGCGTTCCAGGAATTGTCTGAGATGAGCGAGAGAACTTCGAGGTTGCTGTAATCGGCATCGCGGTCGTCGACGATTTCGATCGCCGCGCACACATGCTCCACGGCCGCTGAGACTTCGTCGACCGCGTGGCGGCCGCCGCTCAAGTCTCTCGCCATCTTGACGGCGATTTCGAATTCGAGACCGAGCCTCCCGTAATCGGAACGTAGGAGTCGAACGCCTGAAAAATGAACGCGGTCGCTGAGAACAACGCCGGCGAGAGGGCTGTCTATGCGGCACATGGCCTGCATCCGCGCCGAGGTGAGACCGATCTTGTAACCTCTCGTGACAACTTTGCGTGTTTCTCTCTGCAGGCGAACATATTCTCGTTGGACAGCGTAGGCGTCCTCAATGCTCGAGACGCCGAACTCGCCTGCATAGGCTCTGAACCGCACGTCTTCCCTGTGCTCATCCACCAGGATTTGCGCAGCGCGGCTCGCGGCGAGGTCTGTGATCCGTTGCAATTTTGCGTCCTCCGAAGGGAATGACTGAAATACACCATATCCGCCCAAGCCGGCATATTATGCTCGCCTCATTTTCGCAGCGCCGCCCCGATTTCCGGGGAGCTGTACGCGCACGCCGGCAAACTCGCGGCCGGCTCTTGGTCGAGGGAGCCGTCGACGGAGATAGCGATGACCGCAGTCCAGCGCGTGCGCCCTGGCGCGATCGAAAGTGGAGCGAGCCCCTCGGGGTGAACTCAACATTTGATCGGCGGGCTGGGCTTTCGAAAGACGAAAGCTTATGGCCGACCGTCACTCGCACGGCGATCCGTTTCACGCAGAGCATGATTTCCAGCGTGACGAACCGCGGCCGTTTGCGCTTTATGATTTACTCAGGCGCGCTGAACGTCTGGAATTTCAAGCCAGACAAGGTGAAATCCTTCTTCCAGACCCCAACCGTCCGCTACGCCGCTTAAAGTATCAGAACGTATTTGCGTGGCGGGTTAATAGCTCCATGACGATCACTCCGCGTTCCCCCGTGATGACCCTCGGGTCAATTCGCCTTGACATGTACGAACTAGTTAATTAGGTGTTTGCGGACCACTCAAAATACCCGCATGGACCTGACGCCGACCACACGTCGAGGCGCTGGGTAAGCGCCTTGAGACCTGCCGCGTAGCGTAGGAGTCGAGGCAGCGCAGGATTCGAGAAAGAAACAAGGGAGGACGTTAATCATGGCCAAGCGTGGTACCAGTTATCTTGTCGCGGGCGCCGCCGCCGCAGCGCTTCTATTATCCGCCGCCGCTCCGCAGCAGGCGCTGGCCGCCTCCAAAGGCAAGATCGTCGCCTTCATCATCTCCAGTACGAATCCTTACATCGGTCAGTGGGAGAAGGGCGCGAAGGCGAAGGCCGATCAACTCGGCTACGATATCAAATTCGTCGAGAACAATTTCAATCAGACCGAAGAGGACAACCAGGTGCAGCAGGAGCTCGCCTCCGGCGAGAAGGCGGCCGGCTACATCTGGTGGCCGATGCAGAACGCGGCCGGCGTCGCATCGTTACGCGCGCTTTCCAAGACGGGCGCGCCGGTTATCCTCACCAACCAGTTTCCCGTGAAGGGCAGCGAGGCGTTCTGGACCGCCTATGCGGGCGCCAGCGACATCCTGAGCGGAAAGACGGCGGCCGAGATGATCCTCGACGCCTGCGCCAAGCAGACCAAGGTCAAGTGCGACAAGGGTCTCATCATCCGCTTCCCCGCCGGCTATTCGGCTGGCGACGATCGCGTGACAGGCTTCGAGGATGTCGCCAAGGGCAAGCTGACGGTCATGGAAATCGTTCCGTCGGGCGGCTTCATGGAGGACGACGGCTACAAGATCGCGGCCCAGATCATTCCCGCACATAAAGCCGGACTGACCTGGATCTATACCGAGAACGACTCGATGGCGGGCGCGGCGACGCAGGCGTTGAAGGAGAACGGCCTCACGCCCGGCAAGGATGTATTCGTCGTCGGCGGCACCTGCCACGGCGATCCCTCGCATGTGGTGAACGGCGATCTCGTTGGCACGGCGATCCAGTCGGGCTATTTCGAAGGGTGGCTCGCGGTGCAGGTGCTCGCCAAGTACAGGGCGGCGGGCAAGGTGCTCGACGGCGAGAAGTTCTACGAGGCCAACCCGAATACGCCTCCCTCCGACGAGGGCGCCCCTTACCGCTTCAATTTCATTCCCAATCCGCCCGTCGCCAACACGCAGGCCGCCTACGACCAGACGAGGATGTGGGGCAAGTCGATCAAGGAACTCTGCGACTTCTGATCCCAATCGCCGCCGCAGCGTCCTGCGACGTCGCGGCGGCAGCGGTGGACGCCATGCTGAATATGTCTCACATTGCGCGGCGCTACGGCGCGGCGGTCGCTCTGGAAAGCGCCGACTTGAGCGTCGCGGGCGGCCAAGTGATGGCGCTGCTTGGCGAAAACGGCGCCGGTAAGTCGACGCTGGTCAAGATCCTCGCCGGCCTGGAGACGCCGGACGCCGGCGCCATCGAAATCGACGGCAGGCGGCGGCGCTTTCACTCCCCGGGGCAGGCGCGCGAGGCGGGCGTCGGCTATGTCGCGCAGGAACTCAGCATCGTCGAGCATCTGTCGGCGGCGGAGAACGTGTTCCTGGGCGATATCCGGGCCGGCTGGTATCGTAGTCCGCGTCGGATCGCCAAGCGGGCGCGCCCCTATCTCGACGCGATGGGCCTTTCGCACATCGACGCGCTCGCGCCGGCAGGAGACCTTTCGGTGGGCGAGAGGCAGCTTGTCGAGATCGCACGCCTGCTGTCGCGCTCCGCCCGCATCGCCATTCTTGACGAACCCACCGCCGCCCTTGCCGACGCGGAAATCCACAAGGTTGAAAACGCGGTGAGGACGCTCGTCGCCAAAGGCTGCGCGGTGATCTATGTCACCCACCGGCTGCGCGAGGTCTTCAGGCTCTGCGATCGCGTCACGGTGTTGCGCAGCGCGCGCAGCTTTCCGGCCGTCGACGTCGCGTCACTCGACGTCGATCAACTGATCGAGAAAATGCTCGGGCGGCGGCTCGACCAGATGTTTCCCGAACGCGCTCGCGCGATCGGCGAGGATTTGCTTGTCCTGCGGCAAGCGCAGGGACCGGGACTGCGGGCGCCGGTCAGCCTCGCGGTAAGGCGGGGAGAGATCGTCGGTCTCGCCGGACAGGTCGGCAGCGGCGCCAACGCCGTTCTGAGATTGATCTGCGGCCTGGCGTCGTTGCTGTCGGGCGAGATGACGCTCGGCGGCGAGGCGCTCGCGCCCGGCTCGTTGCGCGATGCGATCGCGAGGGGCGTCTGCTTCTGCTCCGACGATCGCAAGCGCGACGGCATATTCGCGGGCCGCGCGGTGACGGAGACGCTGTCGGCGCCGTCGTTGTCGCGGGTTTCCCGTTTCGGATTGATCGACGGGGAGCGCGAGCGCGGATTCGCTGAGCCTCTGGCGCGCCGCTTCGGCTTGGACCCGGCGCATCTGCGGCGCAAGACAGGCAATCTCAGCGGCGGCAATCAGCAGAAGGCGGCGCTGGGAAAGTGGGTCGGCGTCGATCCCCGCGTGCTGCTTGTGGAGGAGCCGACCCGCGGGGTTGACGTCGGCGCGCGGGCCGAGATTTACGGGCAATTGCGCCGGCTCGCCAACGAGGGCGTGCCGGTGGTCTTCGCCTCGTCCGACACGCAGGAGGTGATCGGCCTCGCCGATCGCTTCGCGACCTTTTATCAAGGGCGAATGGTTCGCATGTGGAACGCGGCCGACGCCACCCCGGAGGCGATCACCCGCGACGTGACTCATCCCGAAGCCGCTGCCCTGGCAAAGGACGCCTGAAGCCATGTCGACGGTGAGCCAGGGTGCGCGGCCGGCTCTGCTGCATGGCAAACTCGCCCGGCGCTTCTTCTGGGCTGCCGCGGCCGCCGCCGCGCTCGCGCTTGCCGGTTGGACAACCCCGGCCTTCCTGACGCTCGACAATCTGTTCGTCGTCGTGCGCGCCGCCTCGACCACCGGCGTCGTCGCGATCGGCATGAGCTATGTGACGATCTCCGGCAATCTGTTCGCGTTGTCGGCGGGGCAATTGTCGGCGCTGCTTGGCATCGTCTACGCGCTGCTCGTTCGCGCGGGAGCCGGTGCGCCCGCGGCTTGCGGCGCCACCTTGGTTGCGGCGGCCGGCGCCGGCGCAGCGCAAGGTTATGCAATGACGATCGTGCGCAACCCGATCATCACCACCATCGCCTTCGGCGCGGTGTTCGCGGGCATCGCGGCGCTCATCAGCGGCAACGGCAACATTCGCCTGCACAACGAGATCGCGACCTGGATCGGCACGATGCGGCCGTTGCGCGTTCCGATCCAAAGCTGGGTCTTCGTTGCCTGGGCGCTCGTCAGCGCCTTCATCGTCGCCAAGACGCGGGTCGGCCGCCTGTTGACGCTGAGCGGCGAGAACCGGCTCGCGGCGCAGGCGTCCGGGCTTCGCGTCGACCGCGCGGCGGCGTTCGCGCTGGCGATGCTTGGAGTCAGTTGTGCGATTGTCGCGATCTTCTCGGTCTCGCAGTTCTCTCAGGCTAAGGCGGACATGTTTTCCGGCCTCGACATCGACTGCATTGCCTCGGTGCTGGTCGGCGGCGTAGCGTTGCGCGGCGGGCGGGGCTCTCCCGTTCAGGCGGCCCTGGGCGCGGCGCTGATCGCGCTCCTACAGAATTTCCTTCTGCTGCGCGCGCTGCCGAGCGGCGTGCGCTTCGCCATCGTGGGCGCGCTGGTCGTCGCGGCGACCTCCGGCTTTCATCTCCTGCAAAGGAGAGAGCGATGAGAAAGGGCTTGGCCGCCGGCGCGCTGGCGCGCCCCGCGCTGGCGCTCGCCGTCTACGCAATATTCGCGTCGAGCCTGCCGAACTATCACACCGCCGTCGGCGTCTGGGCGCTGCTTGACGGGTCGGTGCTGACGGGTCTCGTCGCTGTCGGCGTCGGCCTGACGATGATCGCCGGCGAACTCGATCTCTCCGTCGCGTCCATGGCGGCGCTTGCGGGCGTGCTGACCATGCGGCTGATTGGCGTCGGCGCGGTTCCCGCCGTCGCCGTCGCTGTCGCTGTCGTCGCGGCGGCTTTGTTCGGAGCGGCGCAGGGCTACCTCATCAGTTGGCTCAGGATCAATTCGCTGGTGTTCACGGTGGGAACGCTGATCGGTTTGCGCGGCGTCGCGCTGGTCGCCGCCAACGAAACGACGCTGACCCTTCCTCTCGATCAATTGTCGATCACGGACGCGGTGGACGGGCGGTTGTTCGTCTTTTCTCCGCTCAGCGCGACGATGCTGGGCGCCTTCGCGCTCGCCGGCCTGTTTGCGTCGCGGACGATTTGGGGCCGGGAGATCTACGCCATCGGCGGCGGGCGCGCGGAATCGCGCGTCGCCGGCGTGCCGCAGCGGCGGCCAATCGTCGTCGCTTTCGCGGCCTGCGCGGCATTCGCCGCGCTCGCCGGCGGATTGATGTCGATCAGGTCCGGTAGCGCGAGCCCGCTCAGCTTCGACGCCGCGCTTCTGGAGGCGGTCGCGGCCTGCCTGATCGGCGGAGTGGCGCTGGAGGGCGGCAAGGGCGGCTTCTTCGGCGTGCTGATGGGCCTGTTCACGCTGCGGCTCGTGCTGAGCGGCATCGCCAGCCTCGGCGCGCCGTTCTGGGCGCAGAACCTGGCCGCTGGACTGTTGTTGATTTTCGTCATCGTCGTGGAGACGGCGTCGGCGGCCGTTGGGCGCTGGCGAGAGCGGGCGGGCGCTCGCGCCGCCATCGCGGACCGGGGCGCCTAGGGCCATGTCGAAGAACCCTCCCGACGACCATCCCGCGCTCGGCCGCGACTGGTTCCCCTCGCTCTACGGCGCCGACGACGAACTCGGCGCCGGCAATCTCCTGGGGCCGCGCAAGACTCTTGAAGCCGTCCGGCTCATCCGGAGCGGAGAAATCGTGCGGCTCGGGTTCCCTTACGTTAAAGGCATGCCGCTCTCGCCGGGCCGGAGCTTCGAATTGCGCATGCCCGGCGGCCCGACCGGCGGCCCCGTCGGCGGCAGAAGCCGGACGGTGTGGAACGACGATTTCCTGGCTACCGAAATCGGCCAAATCGGAACGCATATGGACGCGCTCGGTCACGCCGGCTGCGCTTGCGGCCGCATTCTGTTCTACAACGGCAACGATCTGGAGAGCTGTTGGACGCCCTACGGCCTCAAGCGTCTTGGCGTCGAAAAGGCGCCGGCGTTCTTCACGCGCGGCGTGCTCTTGGACGTGCAGGCGCTCAAGGGCGCCCCGCTTGCGGTCGGACAGGAGATCTTGCCGCAGGATCTCATGGATTGCGTCGAAGCGCAGAAACTGCCCGAGCCCTGGCTCTCGCCGGGGGACGTGGTGTTGATCCGCACCGGACATGGTTCGAGGTTCTGGAGCGAGGCGGCCGCCTGGTACGACGGCGCGCCCGGCCTTGGCCTCGCGGCGGCGAAGTTTCTCGCGCCGTTGCGACCGTCGATGGTCGGCGCCGACAATTTCGCGGTCGACGTCGTTCCCCCCGTCGATCCGGAGATCGCCTTGCCCTGCCATCAGCATTTGATGATGCGCCACGGAATCTATTTGCATGAGGGCCTCAACCTCGACGCGCTCGCGGCGACCCTGCGATATGAGTTCGCCTATGTTTTCTCGCCGCTGCCGATCGTCGGCGCGACCGGCTCGCCGGGCACGCCGCTCGCGGTGCTTTGAAGCGTGGCGAGGCCGAGGCCAAGTGCTTGACGCCGGTGCGCGGCCGGCCGAAACGAGGCGGCGCGGCGGTGGGGAAGACGCATAAGCTTCGCGAGATGTCAGGAGAGCGTCCGTGACGGGCGCAGTTTGGGGCGCGATGGACGTTCAAATTCCCGCTCGGAAAAGCAGCAGGACCGGCGGCCGGCGGAAGCCTGCGCCGCCGCAGAAGGATGCGGAGCGCACCAAGGCCGACATTCTCGCGGTCGCCAAACAGGCCTTTGCCGACCACGGCTTGAGCGGCGCCCGCGTCGACGAGATCGCGGAACGCACGCGCACGTCCAAGCGCATGATCTATTATTATTTCGGCGGCAAGGAGGGCCTCTATCTCGCCGTCCTCGAGAAGGCCTATGCCGACATACGCGCGGTCGAGGCCTCGCTCTCCCTGGACGCGCTCGATCCCGTCGAAGCCCTGCGCCGCCTCGTCGAACAGACGTTCGAGAGCGACGAAGTGAACGAGGATTTCGTGCGCCTCGTGGCGATCGAGAACATCCATCGCGGCGAGCACCTCGCCCGCACGGAATCGCTGCGTCAGATCAACTCGGGCGTCATCGCCTCCCTCGAGCGCATTCTGGAGCGCGGCAAAGCGGCGGGCCTGTTCAGGAGTGATCTCGACGCCATCGACCTTCACATGGCGGTCAGCGCGCTTTGCTTCTTCCGTGTCTCCAACCGGCATACCTTCGGCAAGATCTTCGGCGTCGACCTCGCGGGCGCCGCCCGCCGAAGAAGGCACAAGAAGATGATTGTGGAGGCGATCCTGCGGCTGGTGAGCAAGGAGTGAGCTATGATCACGGGAACGACCGAGCTTATCGCCCATCTCGGCTATCCGACGGAATCGTTCAAGGCGCCGATGATCTACAATCCTTGGTTCGAGGCCATGGGCGTAGACGCCGTGGTCGTGCCGTTCGGGGTTCGGGCGGAGGAATATCCCTCGGTGTTGCGATCGCTGTTTCAGGTCGTCAATCTGCGTGGCGCGCTTGTGACCATGCCGCATAAGGTGACGACCGCCGGGCTCGTCGACGAACTGACCGTCGCCGCGAAAATCGCCGGCGCGGTCAATGCGGTGCGCCGCGGCGATGATGGGTTGCTCATCGGCGATATGTTCGATGGCGTCGGCTTCGTGCGGGGCGTGGAGCGCAAGGGCCGCGCCGTCGAAGGCGCGAATGCGCTGGTCGTCGGCTCCGGAGGCGTCGGCTCGGCGATCGCGGCGTCGCTGGCGCAGGCCAAGGTCGCCTCGCTCAGGCTTTACGATGCCTCGGCGGCGGCGGCCAGGAGCCTCGCCGACCGGCTGAACACGCACTACCCGGATCTCAGCGTCGAAACCGGTTCGCGCGATCCAAGAGGCTGTGACATCGTCGTCAACGCAACGCCGCTGGGAGCGCGCGCCGACGATCCCTTGCCGCTCGACGTCGACCGGCTCGCGGCGTCAACGTTCGTCGGCGAGGTCGTGATGAAGGAGGAATACACTCCACTGTTGCGCGCCGCGCGCGCCAAAGGCTGCGAGATCCAGATCGGCGCCGACATGCTCTATGAGATGATCCCGGCCTATCTCGAATTCTTCGGCTATGGCGGCAGCACGCCGGAGGAACTGCGCGCCTTCTCGAAGGTGAAATACTGAAAAGCCCGCCTAGGGGAGCGCGCCCGCGGCGGCCTTGAGAATATGCGCGGCCAAAAGCTCGACACAGCGTTCCGCATTGCGCGCCAGAGCCGCATCCAGGATTCGCCGATGCTCCTCGGCCGACTGCGAACGCGGAAACGGCTTCTGCTCCTTAGATACACCAAGTTTGGACGCTTCTTTTATCTGATGGGCGAGAATTATCTTGCCGCGCGCATTACCGGCATCCCGACGCGCCGGACCGCTTCCGCGGCGCGGGCGAGGCGACGATTACGCTGCCGCCCATGGACGGCGCCATCCGACCCAATCAGGCGATCGACGCGGCCGCCGTCGCGCTGGAGATCGAGCGACCGGACAATCTTGTTTTCGACGGCCGCCGCGTCGTGTTTTCGAGCGGCGCCACCGCCCTCGCTTTCGATCCGTCGCGGCAGATGGAGAAGCCCGAAGTCATCGCCCGTTTCGACAGCGAGGTGACGTGTCTTGCTACGGACGCCGGTGGCAATCTGGCCGTCGGACTGAACGATGGCGCGATCTTGTTCGCTGCGGGGCCGCGCAAAGGTTAGCGCATCGCCGATCCCGGGGCCGGCTGGTCGAATTTGTTCTGCGCGAACAGGAGTTCTGCGAAGACATGTTTGTCGAGGTCGACTATTGGATCGCGCCGGCGCTGGAATCGGGTCGGAGCTTTCTGGAGCCGCTTCAGGGCGGCGCCATCAAGCAGCTTGGCATCCTTAAGCCCTGGGCGCCCAGCCGCTCCTATGGCCTGCTGATCAGGCTTGATGGCGACTTCCGTCCGATCGCCAGCTTCCACAGCCGCGCGGACGGCGCGCGGCATGGGGAGACGAGTTGCCTGGATCTTGGCGGGCGCGTATTCATCTCCTGCAAAGGCGGCGATATGATCGTGATGCTGGATCCCGGCCCGGAACCCGGAGCTGCAAGCCGATGAGCACGCTGTTCGAAATGCGGGGAATCACCAAGGAATACCGCGGCGTCGCTGTGGTGAAGAATGTCGACTTCACGCTCCTAAAGGGCGAGGTCCACGCGCTTCTTGGCGAGAACGGCACGGGCAAGTCGACACTCAGCAAAATCGCAAAATCATGGCGGGCGTGGTCCAGCCGACCGCGGGAACTATGCTGTTCGACGGCCAGCCTTCATTGTTTCCGACGCCAGCGATCGCATTGCGCAACGGCGTCGCCATGGTGTTTCAGGAAACGACGCTCGCGCCGTCGATGACGGTCGCCCAGAATCTTTATCTCGGCGATGAAAGACTGCTGAACCGCCTGCGCGGCGTCTACATTTCGGCTCAGCAATTCCTGCAGGCGCTGAATTTCCATGTCGATCCCACGGCGACGGTCGCCTCCCCGGGCGCGGCGAAGAAGCAGATGGTGGAGATTGTCCGGGCGGTGCGGCACAAAGCCAGGGTCATTGTCTTCGACGAGCCGACCGCGCTGACGCCGGAGGAAAAACATCATTTCTTCGCGCTGGTCGAGGGGCTCAAGAGCCGCGGCGTATCGATCGTCTTCATTTCGCACGCCATCGAGGAAGCGCTTGCGATCGCCGACCGGATCACGATCCTGCGCGACGGCGAACATATCGCCGCCGACGCGACGGCGACGTTTGACCGAGATAAGATCATCCGCGCCATGGTCGGTCGATCGCTCTCCGGCGAGTTGTATAAGCGTCGCGGGCGGGAACAGATTCGTACCCCCGGACGACGGGTTCTCAGCGTGCAGGACCTGACCATGGGCAATACGGTCCGCAACAATTCCTTCTCCGCCTATGAGGACCAGATAACTGGCCTGTTCGGTCTGGTCGGCTCCGGCCGCTCCGAAACCGCCCGAATCATCGGCGGCATCATCAAGCGCGATTTCTTTCATGGCGGCGAGGTGCGTTTCGAAGGGAGATCCGCGCGCTACAGGACGCCGGCCCCCGCCGTCAGGGACGGGATCGTCTATGTCACTGAAGACAGAAAGCTGGAAGGCTTCTTCGAGACAATGCCAATCGCCGACAATTTGTATGCGGGACTGTTGGCTAAAAATCTCAACGCCGGCGGCGGCATCGCGAACATGGCCGAGATGCGCGCCCTCGCCGATACGTGGACGCAGACGCTGAACATTCGCGCCACAGACAAGAACGCCCGCGCCGTCGAACTCTCAGGCGGCAATCAACAAAAGCTGGTCATCGGCAAAGCGCTTCTACAAAGGCCGCGCCTTGTGATCTTCGACGAGCCTACGCGCGGCGTCGACGTTGGCGCCATCGGCGAGAGTCACAATTTCATCGATCGCATCGCCGACCAGGGGATGGCGGTGATAATGATCTCCTCTTATCTGCCAGAGATCGTGAATTTGTCGGACAGAATCCTGGTCTTCAGGCAAGGTCGGGTTGTGGAGGAATTCACTCCGGGCGACACCACCGAGGAAAACATCATGTATGCAGCCGTGCATTGACGGCGAATTTCTGCCGGCGGTTGGCACGCCCTGCGACAAAGGAGGACAGAGTCCGTGGAGATCGCTGGCGTCATCGAGGCGGCGCAGACGCTTATGGAGGAACATGAAGCACGATTGAAGTTTCATTCCCTCGCGAAAGCAGTCCCGGTCGCGAATATCGATACGGCCTATGCCGTACAGCGCGAATATGTGCGCCTGCAGAGCCTGAGCCGCGGGGCAGCCCCTATCGGCTACAAGGTTGGCCTTACGTCGCCGCGCATGCAGGCGATGTGCGGCGTCGAAACTCCCATTGCGGGCGTCGTTCTTGCCGACCGCGTTTACCGATCCGGCGTTCGCTTAGAGGGTTCGGATTATGGCAGGCTCGGGCTCGAATTCGAGGTGGCCGTGCGCCTGGCTCGCGATCTCGGCGGCGATGGGCGCCCCGTCGCGCTTACCGACGTCGCCGACGCGATAGACGCGGTCTGTCCGGCGATGGAGATCGTCGACGATCGCGCCTGCGACTACGCCAGTCTAGATGTCTTTTCGCTTGTCGCCGACAATTCTTGGAACGCAGAGATCGTGCTTGGCGAATTTCAGCGGCGTTGGCCCGATCTTGCCGAGATCGAGGACATCATTTCGGTCAACGGCGCAGTCGCCGATCGCGGGTTCGGGCGCGAGGTCCTTGGCCATCCCTTTCATTCGGTCGCGTGGCTCGCTGAACATCTGAGCGGAAACGGGACCGGTTTTCGCGCTGGAGATATCGTCATGACCGGAAACTTGGTGACGACCAGATTTCCGGCCGAATCGTGCAACTGCCGCTTCGAGTTGGCGCGACTCGGCAGGGTTGATCTGACGGTGGAGGTGTAGCGCGTTTCAACGACGCTTACCGCAGCGCTGGAGCCAGTCTTGGATTTGGGATTGACGCACGGCGCGCGCTGGTGGCAGGCTCGTTTCGAGGCCTGGGGAAACGATCGCCGTCGGAAGGCGCTCGAAAGGCGCAGCGGTTGCGATCTGCGCGCTTATGACGCCGCGCCTTGGGTAAGGCGAGTGAGCAACAGCGCGGCTATAATGACCCCACCGTAGATGATGTCGCGCACGCCTGCGGAGACATTGACGATCGCGAGCAAGGTTGTGAGCACAGTCAGGAAGATCGCGCCGATGATGGCGCCGCCGTATCCCCCCCGCCCGCCGTATATCGATCCGCCGCCTATCACCACGGCGGCTATCGACGGCAGCACGAATTGGTCCCCCATTCCCAAAAAGCTCGCCCCCGAATAACTAGCGTAGAGGACCCCGGCGAGGGCCGCTGCGAGACCCGAGAGCGCATAGACAACTATCAGAACGCGATCGTTGCGCACCCCCGAGAGAAAGCTCACCAACGGATTCTCTCCGACGCCTAGCAACTGACGACCGCCCCGGCTCGCCCGCAAGACGCCCATCACAATGATCGCCAATCCACTCCACAACAGCACCAGCACGGAAAGCGGGCCGATGTACCCCGTGGCGAAAAATCTACCCGCTTCCGCCACGCTTCCCGACGGGGTGCCGTTGGTGTAGAGTAACGTCGCGCCTTGCATAACGTTGTTCATTCCAAGAGTCATGATGATCGGCGAGATGCGAAACTTCGCCACGCCGACCCCGTTCAGCAGTCCCGCGCAGAGACCCGATGCAAGGGCCGCTGCCAGGGCAGGCAGCAACATGCTGGACTGGCCTTGCGACACCTGAGTGAAGACGCAACCGGCGCCAGTCATCGTCCAAGCAACGGAAAGGTCGATGCCGCCGCTCAATACAACCAGCGTCTCGCCGATCGCCACTATGCCGAGGAACGCGGCCAATTGAGCGATGTGCATGATATTGTTGAACGACACGAAGCCGGGCGCCAGTAGATTGCAGACGACCAGCATGAGCGCGATGGAGACGAGCCCGGTCAGCGGGGCCGCGCTCGCCGAGTCGAATTCGAGCAACATGCGGCGGCGCTCGACTCGTGGCGGCCGCGTCGTCTCGCTCATCGCCCCATCGCCTTCCACACCCAGTCCCGCACCGCCACCGAGCCGACGGCGGCGATCAAAATGACGCCGTCGATCAGGCTCTGATAAAAGTCCGACAAATCCGCGAAATAAAGCAGACTGCCGACAATGGTGAGGATCAGCGCGCCCATTACGACGCCTATCGGCGAGCCCCGCCCTCCGACCAGCGGCACTCCGCCTAACACCACCGCTCCGATGGAGGGCAAAATGTAGCCGTCGCCAACGATCGGCGAGCCCGCCATGGTGCTGATCGCAAAATAGACGCCGGCGAGCGCGGCCAAAAGTCCCGCCAACCCATAGGCCCGCAGTCGGAGCTCCGTCACTATAATGCCGCTGGCCTCCGCCGCGGCCTCGTCGCCGCCGATCGCCCGAAGCTGTAGGCCAAATCGGGTTGTCATCACCCAGAGGCCGAACAGGCCTGACGCGACCAGCAACGCCAAGGAGGTCGGCAGCAAAGTAGAGCCCGATGTCAGCGCGGCCTGCAACCCAGCCGGCACCTCTCCTCCGGGCACCGGCAATACGACCAGCGCGACGCCGTCCCATACCGACATTGTCGCCAGCGTGACCACGATCGGCGACAGTTTGAAGCGCGCGATCAGCAACCCGTTGAGGCAGCCGGCGATCAGCCCGGCCGCCAGTACGGCTGCGATTGCCGGCGCAACGCCGAACGGAAACAAAACCACTGCCAGCGAGCCACTGACCGACATGATTGGACCCAGCGACAGATCGACGCCGCGCACCAGGACGACAAAGTATTGCGCCAGCCCCACAAGCACGAGCGGCAAGACATTTGTCGCCAGATTGCCGGCCTCGAAAAGGCTGTAGTGCCCGCCTTTCAAAACGATATAGACCGCGAACAGAAACGCGAAGATGCCAACCGATCCGGACGCCTCCAAATTCCGGGCCTCGGCCAACCAACGCATCATGAATCCGCCCTCGGCCTGAATGCGATGCCGACGATCGCCGCCGCCGATACTTCGCCGTCGGCCAGAACTTTGCGAATTTCGCCGTCCGCCATCACCAGAACGCGGTCGGCCAAACCCACCAATTCGTTGGTGTCACTCGAATAGAAAATTATCCCAACGCCCGTCTGGGCCAGCGCACGGATCAAATCGTATATCTGATGCTTGGTGGCGATATCGACGCCGCGTGTGACGTCGTCGAGCAGCAGCACCGCTGGCCCGGTCAGCAGCCACTTCTCCAACAGGACTTTTTGCTGATTTCCGCCACTGAGGGCGCGAACCGGCGTGCGGCCGCTGCGGGTGCGAATCTTCAGGTGCGCGATCGCGTCGCTGACAATGGCGCGTTCCCGGCCGAAGCGGATCAATCCGTGCCATACGCTCAACACGCCGAGCGCCAGGCAGGCATAGGTCATGTTGAAGGCGACGCTCTTATCGAGAAAGAGGCCCTCGCTCTTGCGCTCGAGCGGAACATAACCAATGCCTGCCGCAATCGCGTCGCGCGGTCGCCGTAGCCGCAGTGCCTGACCTTTGAGCGCGATCGATCCGCCGCGCAAAGGCGGCACGCCGAACAGCGCGCGCAATAATTCCGTCTGTCCCTGTCCGACCAGGCCACCAAGGCCCAGGATTTCGCCCGGCGCGAGAGTGAAGGACACACGCGAAAGCATCGAGCCTTCGAGATCGCGGGCCTCAAGCAGCACGCCATTTCGAGCCCCTCCTTTACGAGGGAATCCGCCACCCGCCTCGCTGTGGCCCGTCATCAGCGCAACCGCCTGCTCCTGAGACATCGCCGCGCAGTCGGCGACCTCGACGAGTTGGCCGTTGCGCATGATGGCGACCCGATCACAGAACGTCACGATCTCATCCCATCGGTGTGAGATGAACAGAATGATTCGGTTCGCGGCGCGAAGCCGCCTCACCAGGCGGGCTAGCCAGTTTACCTCGTCTTGGCCGAGCGACGAGGTCGCCTCGTCGAGGACGAGCAGCACGGGGTCGCCCTCGACGGCGCGCACGATCTCCAGCATCTGTCTTTGGCCGAGCGGCAGATCACCCACCCGCGCGGTAGGAGAAATATTGAGCTGATGGCGCGCCAAAATCTCCGCCGCTTTCCGAATGCTGTGGCGCTTGTCGATGCTAAGCCAGGCGCGAGTCGGCGCGTGCAGCAAGAACAGATTCTCTGTAACCGTCAGGGCGCCAATCAGCGCCAGCTCCTGAAGCACGCTGCCGACGCCACGCGCCAGAGCATCGCTTGCGCCGCGCAACACAAGATTCTCTCCGTCGAGATGAATGCTCCCCGCGTCGGGCGCGACCATACCGCCTATCATCCGGATGACTGTTGATTTCCCGGCGCCATTCTCCCCAATCAGGCCAAGCACCTGACCATTCGCCGCGTCGAAACTCACGTCACGCACGGCGTGCGTCGCACCGTATCGCTTATCTATGCCGCGCACTTTCAGCATCTATCGCAGGCCTTCGTCCGCAGTCCGTCGAAACAGCATCTGATAATCTTTCTCGCTGCGGGTGGAGCGGCGTCCGTTCTTCAGAGGCGCGGGGACGGTTCCTCCGAGTTGCACGGTGCGCATGATGTGTCGCTCGAGGATCTGCGCGGCTCCGGCGACATCCCCTTTGCGTAGGGACGCTAGTATTTCGACATGCTCATCGAACGACTGCCGTCGAAAGGATTGACCGGCCTCGAACAGGCGAAAACGCAGCGCCTCGGCGATTCCGGAAATGAGCGAATACGCCTGCTCAAGGTAGCGGTTATCCGATAGCGTCACGAAGGCAAGATGAAAGGCGGTGTCCGCCGCAATATAATCGGCGGTGTTGCATTTCTTGCGGGCGTTCGCCATCTGCGCGATCGACGCAGCGAGGTTGTCGAGCAACTTGTCGGCGTGCAGGGCAAGTGCGTGGTTTATCGCGCCCGTCTCCAAAAGATATCGAAAGCTACTCAGCTTGCCGATATCTTCCGCCGTCGGGGCGCATACATAAGTTCCCGCCTGCGGAGCGATCGTGACCAGGCCTTTTTCCCGCAACTCGATCAGAGCGCTGCGCACAGGAGCCTTGCTCATGCCAAATGCGGCGGCCAACTGCGCCTCCGAAAGTGGCTCGCCGAAGGCGAGGCGCCCGGAAACAATCGCATCGCGAATCTGCGTCGCGGCTATCCTTGTCAAGGACACCTGTACGTCACCTCCCTGCACCCAACTACGGGCCGCCCGCGAGTCGACGACACCGCTGCACCGACGCGGGAACCCTAGCTTGCGACGTCGCTCTTGACAACTGATATTCTAGAAGATCAGATGGCGTCCTACGGCTCCGGTAGAGGGCTTTGCGGCGCACCTCCGACGCTCGAGGCGACGCGCCAAATGGAGAGGAGACAGCCGATATGGGCATCCGTCATCAGACCCTTCTATCCGCCGCAATTGGCGTCCTGATGTCATTTGGCGCGATAGGCCTAGCAGCCGCGGAGCAAAAGCCGTATCAGATTGCACTCAGCAATTCGTACATCGGCAATCAATGGCGAATTGAATCGATAAACCTGGCTAAGGCTTACGCTGCGCGTGCGCTCAAGGGCAGGGTCGTGCTTTCGGTCACTAGTTCTGGCGTCGAAGTGCAACGTCAGATCGCCGTCATGAACGACATGATCGCGCGCCGCGTTGACGCAATTCTGGTCAATCCCGCCTCTGAACATGGTCTCGACGCAGTCATCGCGCAGGCGACCGCGCGCAACATTCCGGTCATCGCCTTCGATCACCCGGTTTCCTCTCCAGACGCATATCGGGTGCATGTGGATTTTGCGAAGTTCGGCGAACTTCAGGCGCAATGGCTTGCCGACGAACTGCACGGCAAGGGCGACATTATAGTGAATCGGGGGGTCGCGGGCATTGGCGGCGACAAGGAGATCTATGACGGCTCCATGGCGGTGCTGAAAAAGTACCCTGGCATTCACGTCGTTGCAGAGGTGTTTGGCAAATGGGATGACAGCGTCAGTGAGAGCGAAGTCACCAAGGCATTGATCGCACATCCCAAGGTCGACGGGGTCCTCAATCAGTACGGCTCTTATGGCGCGTTGCAGGCCTTTCTCAATTTGCATCGACCGCTCGTCCCGATGAGCGGCGACGATTCCAACGGTTGGCGCGTCGCGCTCTTGAAATACAAGGATCAAGGCTTGCGCGGCATTTCGGTTGGGGATCCTCCAAGCCTCGGCGCCTACGCGTTGAAAGTGGCTGTCGATATCCTTGATAAGAAGAAGGTCGCGCGCGATATCGTCGTGCCGATTCCCGTCATGACGTCGGACACCGCAAAAGTCGGCGTCAACGTCTTTCCCGATCTTCCCGCCGGCACTTACCCCGGCATCGATATTCCCGGCGCCGATCTTGGTCTGACGATGAATGACGCGATGGGCAAATAGCGCTCGCGATTGACCTGCATAGGGATCGACGCCACGCGCCGACCCCATCCATCCGTTTTGAAGCGCGGACCGAAAGTCATGCCCCAGTTACGCGTTATTGACCCACATCAGCATTTTTGGAAGCTGGACGCCGCCCAGGGTTATCCCTGGCTCACGAAGCGCCCTCTGGGGCCCAGCGTCGCGGGTGACCTCGCCCGTATCGCGCACGATTATCTGATCCCGGACTATCGCGCCGATGTCGAGGGCTTCAATATCGTCAAGTCTGTCCATGTCGAAGCGATCGCCGCGGACCCTGTCGAGGAGACCGCATGGCTTCAAGAATTATCAGACTCGCATGGCTTTCCACACGGCGCAGTCGTGCGGGTGGCCTTACATCAACCCGATGTCGAAAGGGTTCTGGAGCGCCAATGTCAGTTCAAGATCGTGCGTGGCGTAAGGGACATTCTTAACTGGCACAAGAACCCGTCGCTCACCTACATCGACCGCTCGGACCTGCTGACTGATCCTGCCTGGCTAGCGGGCTTCGCGCTGCTTCGGAAGTTCAATCTATCGTTTGACATGCAGCTCTATCCGTCTCAGATGCTGGATGCCGCGGCGGTCGCCCGGCGACACCCCGACATGTCGATCATCCTCAATCACGCTGGTATGCCGGTGGATCGCGACGCAGGCGGGCTGGAGCAATGGCGCAAAGGCATGCGCGCGCTCGCCGCTTGCGACAACGTGACCGTAAAGATCTCGGGCCTCGGAATGGTCGATTGGAACTGGACGACCGAAAGCATCCTGCCGTTTGTGCTTGAGACGATCGATTTCTTCGGGGTGGACCGCTCGATGTTCGCGAGCAATTTCCCAGTTGACAAAATCTACAGCGATTTTGCGACGCTCTATCGCGCGTTCTTCGAAATTACGAAGGGCTTTAGCGATTCGGAGAAGGAGAGGCTATTTCACGACAACGCCGAGCGGCTCTATCGCCTCTGAACATCGTGCGTCCAGAGTTCCGCTGCGCATAAGGAAAGTCCATGCCGAAAATCACGCGAGTTGAAGTCTTCCGGGTCGATCTGGCGGCTAAAGTGGCGCGCAGCGACGCTATCCAGGCCTTCAGTAAACAGGAAACGCCGATGGTCCGCGTCTGGACGGACGATGGGGCCGAGGGCACGGGCTACAGCTATACGATCGGAACCGGCGGTTCGGCGGTCGTCGCGCTCATCCGCGACTACATGGCCCCGTGGCTGATCGGCCGCGACGCTTCGATGGTTGAGGAGATCTGGAAGAGCCTGTTCTTCTTCACACACGCGAATTCGGTCGGCGCGACCGTGAGCCTCGCCCTGGCTGCCATCGACGTCGCGTTGTGGGATCTGCGTTGTAAGCGGGCGAACGCGCCTCTTTATCTCGTCGCCGGCGGCGCGCAGCGGCGCGTGCCGGTCTACAATACGGAGGGGGGCTGGCTCAACTTCACAACTCAGCAACTGGTTGACCATGCGATCGAGGCGCGCGAGGCGGGTTTTCGCGGTTTCAAGGTTAAAGTCGGGCAACCCCATGTCGCCGAGGACGTTGCGCGTCTCGCCGCGGTCCGGGGCGCGCTTGGGCTGGATTTCGAGGTAATGGTCGACGCCAATCAGGCGTTCACCGTCTCTGAGGCGATCCGGCGCGCCAAGCGGTTCGAGGAGTTCGACCTCGCTTGGTTCGAGGAGCCGATGCCGGCCGAGGATATCGATGGACACGTGCGGCTATCGCGATCGACGTCGATACCAATCGCGATTGGCGAGTCGCTGTACCACCCCTCGCACTTCCGCGAATATCTGCAACGTGGCGGTTGCTCAATCGTACAGGTGGACGTGGCCCGCATCGGCGGCATTACGCCATGGCTCAAAACGGCGCACCTCGCCGAAACATTCAATATGCAGGTTTGCCCACACTATCTTATGGAGCTTCATGTCGGGCTTTGCGCGGCGGTTCCCAATGCGACATGGGTGGAGTTTATTCCGCAGCTAGACGCAGCGACCGAGTCTAAGATTCAGCTCGTCGATGGATATGCGGTTCCTTCAGA
>Ga0134126_10001122_pt1 | contig 33884 bp, 24 predicted proteins | sample KB31752_FD_96881 | JGI IMG/M metagenome (GOLD analysis project Ga0134126, IMG submission 96881) | Terrestrial soil microbial communities with excess Nitrogen fertilizer from Kellogg Biological Station, Michigan, USA - KB3-175-2 | ecosystem: Environmental > Terrestrial > Soil > Unclassified ...
CAGGTAGGACTCCCGGACCGCGATGGCGGGATGAATCAGCTCGGGCACCCCGGCAGCCTGACACGACGGCGCCCCCGGCACCAGCGCCGGGACCCGGCCGAAAGCATGGAAGGCTGCCCTGCCCGAGAGGGAATACGGGCAGGGCAGCCAGCTCGAGGGTTATCGGCGGGGGCGAACCAGGATTAGTGGATGTTGGCGCAGAGCAGCGGCCGGAACGCGATGGTCGGCATGCCGTTGCTCAAGATGGTGCTGCTGGTCCCCTGGTGCAGGTTGAGGTACCAGCCGGTGGCCGGGATCCCGCTGGTCACGTGGGAGACCGTGCGGGTCTCGCCGGTGATCTTGCCGTGGGAGTTGGCCGTGAAGTCCATCAGCATGTACAGCACCCCGCCCTGGCTCTGGCAGCTGCCCAGGTGGATGTGCGCGGCGTGCATGCCGGGCGTGAGCCCGCTGGCGTCGACGGTGACGCTCAGGGTCTTCGCACCGGGGTTGTACACGATGGTGGCGTGGCCCTGCGGAGTGCCGAAGCTGACGCCACCGGGGCTGACCTCGACGGCGGTCAGCGACCGCGTGGTGCCGGAGCCGGCGCCGTGCAGCGGGCCGGTCTGCGCGATGTGCTCGGTGTCGACCGCACCCGTCTCGGTGCCGTTGTAGATGACCAGGCGGCTGCCGTCCGGAATGGTGCCGATGTAGGAGCTGTCCAGCGTGGTGTCGCCCACGCCGGTCCCGGTGGCGGTGAGCGTGCCGAAGGTGGCGATGGTGCCGCCGGAGCCGACCAGCGCGACGGCGTGCGACGAGCCGGGGGTCAGGCCGAAGACGCTGACCGCGGCGGTCAGGTCACCCGAGCTGGTGCCGAAGGTGACGGTCCCCGCGGGCATCGCCTTCAGGTCCAGGTGGGTGACCTGCGCCGCGGCCGGGGTGGCGAGCATCCCGTCGGTGTTGCCGGCCTTGTCGGTGTAGAAGCCGACCAGGTCGCCACGGTCGTTGACGCCGTTGATCAGCGTGCTGCCGACGCCGCTGGGGTCATCCACGGTGGCGAAGCCGTGGCCCGCGGTCCAGGTGAACCCGTGGCTGGTGGCGCTGCTGCCGCTGCCCATGGTGTAGGCGCCGACGACCTCGCCGTGGTCGTTGACCCCGAACGGCTGGGTCATGGCGGCGCCGGGGAAGGCCAGCCGGGCGGCGTGGTGGCCGGTCAGGTAGAAGCCGTCGGTCTTGCCGCCGCCGACCTGGAAGAACCCGGCCACGCCGCCGCCGTTGTTGATCGCGGTCGCGGTGAGCGTGACCTTCTTGCTCAGGTTGGGGATGCCGGGCAGCAGCACCCGGCGGAAGGAATGACGGCCGATGTTGTACTCGAAGCCGCGGCTCAGGCCCTGGGCGTTGGTGTAGAAGCCCACGGCCACGCTGTGGTCGTTGACGCCGAGCAGCTGGTCCACGGGCGGCTTGGACAGGTTGTGCGCCGGGTAGTTGACCTCGTGGAACTGGCCGCCCCTGGCGTAGAAGCCGAAGTTGTTGTTGCTCATGCTGGCGGTGTTCTGGCCGGACCAGAAGCCGACCGTGACGCCGCGGTTGTTCAGCCCGGTGACCTGGGTCTGGACCGCGCCGGGGAAGTTCTCACTGGTGTAGTCGGCCGAGCCGTAGGGGGCCTGGAGCCGGTAGCCCCTGTTCGGGTGACCCTTGGCGCCGGAGCCGAAGTAGCCGGCGATCAGGCCCGCGTTGTTGATACCCAGCAGCTGGTTGAACGTGGGGTCGGCGTGGTTGTCGAGAGTGGTGAAGCTGTAGGCCGGCTGGCTGGCGTGGCGGGTCATGACGCTCGCGCCCGCCGTGCTGACCAGGGCCAGGGTCCCGCCGGCGATCGCCACCGACGCCGCGGCCGCCACCCCCGCGCGCATCCCGGTGCGCCGCGGCAGCCACCGCGGCCCCCCGGCGTGCGCCGCGGCCGCCCCGCTCGTGCGGTCGGCAGATCTCATGGGTCTGTCCTCCTTGTGCCGTCTCGGGTCCGGTATCGGTCCCGTCGCACGACACAGTGGCCCGCGGCCACGGGGGGAAGGGCCGGGGGCTCGGGGGGATTCTCAGGGGGGCGGCGGCAGAGCCGCCCGGCGCCGGGCTAGTCGCAGGCGTCGGCCTTGGCCGCGTCCCACTTCTGCTCGATGCGGCCGAACCGCCAGATCAGCAGGGCCACGGCCCAGGTGACAACGAACACGCCGACGATGACGAAGCCGGCCGTGTTGATGTTGAACTTCTCCAGCCAGGCCCAGCCGGGGCCCTTGAGGCTGCCTTCCTGGCCGAGCAGGCCGAGCAGCTCGGTGACGCCGATGAACACGGCCACGAACACCGACAGCCCGGTGATCGTGAGGTTGTAGTAGACCTTGCGCACCGGGCGGGCGAAGGCCCAGTCGTAGGCGAAGTTCATGAAGCAGCCGTCGGCGGTGTCGAACAGGCTCATCCCGGCCGCGAACAGGATCGGCAGCGACAGCACCGCGTAGAACGGCAGCCCGCCCACCACCGCCGTGCCCGCCAGCACCAGCAGCGCGACCTCGGTGGCGGTGTCGAAGCCCAGGCCGAACAGGAACCCGATCGGGTACATCTTCCACGGCGCGTCGATGCGCCGGGACAGCGGTCCGAGGATCCGGTTCATCAGCCCGCGGTTGTTGAGCTGGCGCTCCAGTTCCTGGTCGTCGTAGCGGCCCGCGCGCATCTGCCGGAACACCTTCACGATGCCGACCAGGATGACCACGTTCAGCGCGGCGATCAGGAACAGGAAGAACCCGGAGACCAGCGTGCCGATGATGTTGGTGGTCTGCTGGAGCTGCGAGCTGGCGTTCCTGACCTGGTCGTCCAGGGCCCGGATGCCGAAGTTGAGCAGCAGGGCCAGGACGAACACCACCGACGAGTGGCCCAGCGAGAAGAAGAACCCGGTCGAGAGCGGCCGCTTGCCCTCGCCGACCAGCTTGCGGGTGGTGTTGTCGATGGCGGCGATGTGGTCGGCGTCGAACGCGTGCCGCATGCCCAGCGTGTAGGCCAGGATGCCGGTGCCGAAGCCGAAGATCTCGGTCTTGCTGATGTGGTAATGCCCGCCGGCCGCCACGGCCAGCATGCCCCAGCCGACCACGTGCAACCCGACGACCGTGGCCGTCATGCCGCCGACGCGACCCCATTCGGCCGGGGTGAGCGCCGCGCGGATCCGGGCCAGCCGGCCCGCCGCTGCCGTCATCGGGGCGCTCCCTCCCATTTTCACCTCTGGCTGTCGCGTCAGCTCCTCAAGATCACCGCCAGTCTAGGGTAGTTGCAAATCGGTCGCAATAACGGGTCGCTGGCACCTGCACAAGACCCCGATGATTAACGAGGCCGACGGGGCTAGTCAGCTTCGCCAGACGCGGCCAGGTCGGCGAGCAGAGAGCGCAGCATTCGTTCCTCGGTGATGGCCCGGCCGGCGTTGCGCATGAGGTCGGCCAGCCGGCCGTCCCAGGGGCTCGGCTGAGGTGGCCCGCTCAGCGGCTCAGCCACCCCGGCGGCCAGAGCGGCCTGGTAGTCGGCCGCGCTCATCAGCCACGGCTCGGCCCGCAGCCGCCGGATGGCCGACGCCGTCGAGCGCAGCCCGGACCAGCTGAAGTCGGCGTGCCAGCGGATCGTGGCGCCGCCCGCCACCGCCGCGTGCAGCAGCCGGGCGCAGGCCACCGAGGGCTCGCCCTCGGTGCACACCAGCGGCGGGCAGGCCGGCCCGAGCTGGTCGGCTGCGGCCCGCAGCACGGCCGGGCTGGCACAGGTGAACAGGTCGGTCGCGGTCGGCAGCGCGGGCAAGGCCAGCAGCTGGCGCAGCGTGACCCGGAACGGCTGCCCGGCCATCGCGGCCTCGGTCAGCCAGCGGCCCAGCGGCTCGCCTCCGGCCCGCACGTTCAGCACCAGGACCTGGCTGACCAGGTCGTCGGTGACCACGCCGGCCGCGGTCCACAGCGAGCGGGCCGCGCCCGCGTCGGCGGGCACCGGCACCTCCTCGCGCAGCGCCAGCGCGCGCAGCACCAGCGCGGGCAGCTGGCCCTGGCTCAGCGCGTCCGGGTGGCCGGCCGCGGCGGCGGCCAGGTCGGCCAGCATCACGCCGGACGGCTCGGGGCCGCCGGGGATGCGCTCCAGCACCGCCGGGGCCTGGCTCAGCACCGCGCCGTGACCCTGCCGGATCAGCCGGGTCACGGTGCCATCCCTGGTGATCTCCTCCAGCCAGGTCCGGTACCAGGGCAGGCTGGCCAGCGGGCTGGTCCGGGCCGGGACGAGCATGTCCTCCCAGCGGTGGATCTCCTCGGCCCGCTCGGCGGCCAGGTCCCGGACCGGGCCGGTCAGCGCCTCCACCGCGGCCTGCAGGCTAGGCGCCGCCCCGGCCCGCCGCAGCGCGGCCGCGACCTCGGGCAGCGGCACGCTCAGCGACGTGCCCCGGCCGACGCCGTGGCCCAGCAGCCGGGTCGCCGCGCGGCGCTCGGCATGCGTCGCGCCGACCAGCGTGACGGTGCCGTCGACCGGCTCGCCGCGCTCCAGCCGGCCCCTGATCCGCTCCACCAGCCAGGCGATCTCGGGCTCGCCGAGCAGCCGCTGCAGCCCGGCGAGGTCCACCGTCGCCGAGCTCCCCGCCCCAGTGACGCTCATTCGCGGAATGGTAGCTAGGCACCCAGGGGCGGCGGAAGTTCCCATGCCTGCATGCCGGTATTGCCGGAATCGTGCGCTGGGCCGGTGGCGTGGCCGCTTCTTGCTGTTATCAGCGCACCCCGGGCCCGGACGCCGCGAGGCAACGACGTGGTTGTTGCTCTCACGCCGCTGTTACGACGTGAGAGCAACAACCACGTCGTCCGGGCATGGCCGCGCCGCCGCGCTTCTTGCTGTTATCAGGGTCCGCGGCGCCGCGGGGCGCCAGGGCAACGGGTTTCTTGCTGTTATCAGGATCCCCGCGCCGTGGGAGTGCCGGGTCGGCGCGCTTCTTGCTGTTATCAGGTGACGCAGAACTCGTTGCCCTCCGGGTCGGCCATGGTGACCCAGTGATGCGCGTTGAGTTCGCTCACCGCCGCGCCGCCTGGCTCATAACGGGCAAGGTCGCCCTCGACTGCACTAGCCATGACACGAGCCGATAGCCCGGCTCGCGCTCTAGGCTTGCTTGATCTTGTGACAAGATCGCGGGATGCTGCGACTCACCGATTTCATCATCGACTGCCCGGACACGATGAAGCTGGCGGCCTTCTACTCCGAGGTGACGGGGCGCTCGATCAAGGAAGGCAGCCACGAGAACTGGGCCGGCATCAAGTTCGGCGAGATCGAGCTGGCGTTCATCCGGGTGGACGACTACCGCGCTCCGCAGTGGCCCGACAGCGAGCACCCCAAGCAGTTCCACCTCGACTTCGAAGTGGACGAGATCGAGTCCGAGCAGCGCCGTGTCCTCGACCTCGGCGCGACGCTGGAGCAGGACTTCATCGGCCCCGACGGCTACGGCTGGCGGGTCTACACGGACCCGATCGGCCACCCCTTCTGCCTGTGCCGCAACAAGGGCGTCACCTGGACCGACCAGGGCCCGATCTTGCCCAAGCACGACTAGTGCCCAGCTTCGCTCTGTCGCGATGCACAGATGCTCCACGCCTAGCTCGTCTGGCCACGTGATGTAGATCGGCCAGCTCGTGGGGCCGGGCGGCGTCGACCACGACCTGGAAGTCATACGCCATCGCGGCCTCCCCGGTCCCGGTACAGGTCGCGCAGCAGCGCGATCTCGGCCCCGTGGTGGATGGCCTCCCGGTTGATGTGCAGCACCAGGTCACCCAGCGCGAACTCCGCGTACGGCCCCTCGGCCGGCCCGCACGGCTCGCTCAGCCCGGCGGTACCCAGCCCGTGCACCCCGGCGGCCCAGGCCTGGTACGCCTCGTCGAGCTGGGCCAGCGCCCGGGCGGCGGTGCCCGCGTACTCGAACGTCTCCCAGTCCATCGCGGGCCCGCCGAAGTGCGACGCCGCCCGGGTCCCGAACACCCCCACGATCAGGTGGGCCATCCGCCACGCGATGGTCGTCACCGGCGGCGGCTCGGGCTGCGGGATGGCGAACTCCAGCAGGTACTCCCCCGCCCCGACCGCGATCGGCGCCGTCGACTCACCCCGGCGCCGCAGGCTCCAGCAGCCCGCGACCGGCTCCCACAGGTACTCGTCGTCGCTCATCCCGTCCAGTCGCGGGCGCAGTTGTTCCCGCCAGTGCCAGTCCAGCTGCTCGCCCGGCCGGTTGCTCCAGTCGTTGTCCATGGCCCCACGCTAGGACCAATCGCGGACAGATTCGGTCCTCAATGAATGGCAGACTTGGATTCGTGCTCGACACCTCGGCCCGCCTGCTGCGGCTGCTGTCGCTGCTCCAGGCCCGCCCCGACTGGCCCGGTCCCGACCTGGCCGCCCGCCTCGAGGTCACGGCGCGCACCCTGCGCCGCGACATCAGCCGACTGCGCGACCTCGGCTACCCGGTCCACGCCACCCCGGGGGTGGCCGGCGGCTACCGGCTGGCTCCCGGCGCCACCCTCCCGCCGCTGCTGCTGGACGACGACGAGGCGGTGGCCGTGGCCGTCAGCCTCCAGACCGCGGCCAGCCAGTCGGTCACCGGCATCGCCGAGACCGCCCTGAGCGCCCTGGCCAAGCTGGAGCAGGTGCTGCCCCGACGCCTGCGCGAGCGCACCGAGACCTTCCAGCAGGCCACGGTCGCACTGCCCCGCACCGCCGCGACCGTGGACCCGGCGCTGCTGACCGCCCTGGCCACCGCTTGCCGCCACTGCCAGGTCCTGGTGTTCGCCTACACCGCCCGCGATGGCTCGCGGACCGAGCGCCGGGCCGAGCCGCACCGCCTGGTCCACACCGGCTACCGCTGGTACCTGGTCGCCCGCGACCAGGCCCGCGACGACTGGCGGAGCTTCCGCGTCGACCGCATTCGTGAGCCGCGCCCGACCGGATCGAGGTTCATAACCCGCGACCCGCCCGACGCCGCCTCGTTCGTGGCCCGCGCCGTCACCACCGCGCCCTACCGCTACCAGGCCCGCGTCCTGGTCCACGCGCCGCTAGCGGCGGTGGCCGACCAGGTCACCCCCACCACGGGCATCCTCGAGGAGGCCGGCCCGGACCAGTGCCTCCTGACCTCCGGCGCCGACTCCGTGGACATGATCGCGCTGCACCTGGCCTCGATGGGCCCGGACTTCACCATCCTGGAGCCGCCCGAGCTCGTCGAGGCCGCTCGCGTCCTGGCCGCCCGCCTGAACCGGGCCGCCGCAGCGCCGGCCTAGGGCACGGCGGCCGGGGCGGCACCGATTTAATCGGAATGATTGTCAGGATTCAGCTCGGCGGTCATGCGTCGTCGTCCAGGTCCTGCGCCATGTCCTTGGCCATGTCCTTGGCCATGTCCTCGGCGAGGAGGCCGCAGGCGCGGTGCAGGTCGGCGCGGCTGCTGAGCTTGACCCTGGCGCCGCGGCCGAGCGACTCGGCCAGCTCCCGCTCGGCCGTCTCGATGCGCAGCCAGTCGGCGTAGCTGACCGGCCGCACGCCGCGCTCGGCCAGCAGCGCGCTCATCCGGCCCGGCTCCGGCGCCTGCCCGGTGGCCGCGGGCAGCCGCAGCATCCCGGCCCGCGGCAGCTGGACGTCGCCGGGGCCGGGGCCGCCGGCCAGGTCGGCCAGCAGCGAGCGGACGGTCTCGGCGGCGTCGGACTTGTTGGTCCCGATGACCCCGGTGGGCCCGCGCTTGAGCCAGCCCGCCACGTACTCGCCGGGCAGCGGCTCGCCGTCCGGCCCGGTCACCCGGCCCGCGACGTTGGGCACGACGTGTGACCGCTCGTCGAACGGCACGCCGGCCAGCGGCACGCTCTGGTAGCCCACGCTGCGCAGCACCATCTGCACGTCCAGCGTCTCCAGCTCACCGGTGCCGGTGAGCCGGCCGTCGGCGTCCAGCCGGGTCCGCTCCAGGGTGATCCCGGACACCCGGTCCTGGCCGTGGATCTCGGTCGGGCGCAGCCAGAACCGGACCGTCAGCCGGCGCGGGTGGCCCGCCGCCGCGCGGCCGGCCCAGCCGGAGATCACCGTGTAGTTGCCGCGCACGTGCCGGTCGGCGGTGGCCAGCCGGGCGCTCTCGCCGGTCGGGTCGAACGCGTCCAGGTCGGCCTCGCCGTCGCCCACGACCACGTCCACGCCGGTCAGCTCACCCAGCTCGCGCAGCTCCTTGGTGGTGAACTTGGCCTGCGCCGGCCCGCGGCGCCCGATCATGTGCACCTCGCGGACCTTGCTGGCCATGAGCGCGTCCAGCACCGGCTGGGAGACGTCGGTCTCGCGCAGGTCCTCCGGCGGCCGGATCAGGATCCGGGCCACGTCCACGGCCACGTTGCCCACGCCGATCACCGCGACGGACTCCGCGTCCAGGCTGAACGTGGCCGGGTCGACGTCCGGGTGGCCGCAGTACCAGTTCACGAAGTCGGTGGCCGCGACGCTGCCGGGCAGGTCCTCTCCGGGCACGCCGAGCTGCCGGTCACGCATCGCCCCGGTCGCGTAGACCACGGCGTCGTAGCAGGACAGCAGGTCCTCGCGGGTGACGTCGTCGCCCAGGTGCACGCCGCCGACGAAGCTGACCCCCTCGTGCTCCAGCACGCCCCGCAGGTACTCGGCGATCGACTTGATCGACTTGTGGTCGGGCGCGACCCCGTAGCGGACCAGGCCGTAGGGGGTGGGCAGCCGGTCGAGCACGTCCACCCGGACCTGGCGCGGCTCGTCGAGCGCCGCGGCCTGCTTGATCAGCGCCTCGGCGGTGTACAGCCCGGCCGGGCCGGATCCCACGACCGCTACCTGAAGAGTCTGCATACCAGTGATTCTGCCGTGTACCGCCCGCTGCCGCGTACGTCCCCGGTCAGCTCGGCCGCCCGGCCGCCGCGGCGCTGGCCGCGCGATCGCCCAGCACGGCGGCGATTTCGGCCCGCGAGTCGACCCCCAGCCGGACCAGGATCTGGCTGACGTGGAACTCCACCGTCTTGACGCTGATGTACAGCTGGCTGGCCACGTCGCGGTTGGACTTGCCGCTGGCCACCGCCCTGGCCACGACGAGCTGGCGGGCGGTCAGCGGGAGCGGCACGGGCGACTCGGCGGCCGCTTCCAGCCCCAGCTCGGCGTCGCAGCGCCCGGTGAACGGCCGGGCGCCCAGCCCGGAGAACAGCCAGCGCGCGGCGGAAAACTCGCGCAGCGCCTTCCGGCGCTGGCCGACCCGGCGCAGGAACCGGCCGTACTCCAGCCGGGTCTGCGCCTCCTCCTGAGGCATGCCCAGCTCGAGCAGGCAGGTCAGGCTGGCTTCGAACGCCCGGCGGGCCGCGTCGGGCCGCTGCCGGGCCGCCTCCAGGCTGCCGCGGGCCCTGGCCGCGGCGGCCAGCGCGGACGGCCGCTGCCGGGCACGGGCTAGCTCCTCGAACGCGGCCAGCACCGGCTCGGCCGCCTCTGGCCGGCCCGCCCTGACCAGTGCCTCGGCATAGGCGGGCCAGAACAGCAGTCGACCCGGCTCGGCCTGGCTCAGCCGCTCCAGGTCCATGACCTCCACCGCCGCGATGACCGCGGCCGGGTCGTCCCGTGCCGCCGCCAGCGCGACTCGGGCGGTGACCAGCTCGGCCGGGCTGACGCCAGGGCCGCCGCCGCGTGGCGTCGCGGCGGCGGCCGCGTGCCGCTGCGCCGACTCCCAGTCCCCGCGCCCGGCCGCGACGCAGGCCGCCAGCAGACAGGCCTGCGGCAGCAGCCAATCCTGGTCCAGGTCGTCGAGCAGGCCGACCAACCGCTCGGCGCCAACCGCGGCCCGATCCCAGGCGCCGGCCCGGTAGTCGATGTCCGCCTCGGTCAGCGCGGCCTCCAGCTGGTGGGCCATCGGCAGCCGCGCGAAGCCCCGGTCGGCGCGCGCGAGCGCCAGCTGGGCTCGTGCGCCGGCCAGGTCGTCGCACCGGCCCAGAGCCGAGGCCAGGCTGGCTCCGATCAGCGCGGCGCCGGGCCCCGCGTTCTGACGGGCCAGCTCGGCGCGCAGCAGGGCGCAGGCCTCACCGGCCGACCCGATCGCGGCCAGGCAGCCAGCGTGCACCGCGCGGGTGCAGGCGCGGGTGAAGCTGGTCACCGCGATCTCGCTGGCCCGGCGGGCCCACCCGGCGGCCTTGTCGGGCCGCTGCTGGGCCATCAGCATCAGCGCGAGCTGGCTGCCGGCCATGGCGACCTGCTCACGTACCGGGTCCTGGTCCGGTGGCCGGGCCGGGGCCAGGGCGTCCCGCGCGGTCGCCAGCCAGGCCTGTGCCGGGCCGTAGTCGCCGGCCAGCATGGCCAGCCGGCCGAGCAGCGCACTGCGCGCCGCCGAGGGCGGCAGCGCGGTCACCTCGGCCTGATAGGCACGCGCCCTGGCCGCGTCGCCGGCATCGGCGAGCAGCCCGACCGCGGCCAGCAGCCGGTCGTCTCGCTCGGGTCCGGGGCCGGTCACCTGGACGGCGGCCAGCAGGTGCCCGGCCGCCTCGCTCCGGCGGCCATCCGCCAGCTCGGCCGTGCCCTTGGCGTGCAGGTCGGCGGCCAGGGCCGGGTCGGCGCCTGGGCAGCCGGCGGTGCGGTGGGCCAGAGCGACCACGCCCGTCGTCAGCCCGGCCGCACGGCGGTGGAGCTCGGCCCGGCGGCTGGCCCCGATGTCTCGGTAGACCGCAGTCCTGATCAGCTCGTGCCCGAACGCGCAGCGGCGCTCGGTCGCGCCGTCGGGCTCCAGGATCCGCGCGCCGGCCGCCTCCTGGAGCGCGGGCAGCGGGTCGACCAGGCCGGCCAGCGCGGCCACGTCGGCCAGCCGACTGTCCCGGCCCAGCACGGCCGCCGCCACCACCAGCCGCTCGGTCTCCGGGGCGCAGGTGGCCAGCCGGGACAGCACCAGCGTGCCCAGCGACCGCGGCGCGGGCAACGCGGCGCCGGGGGTGCGCAGGGCCGCGGCGGGCAGGTCGTGCAGGAGCTCGCGGACATGCAGCGGCACCCCGGCCGCGTGCTCGGCCAGCCGCTGGGCGGCCCGGCGCGACAGCCGACCCGCCCCGGTCAGCTCGGCCAGCCGGGCCACCTCTGGCGGGCCGAGCGGCCTCAGGTCCAGCCGCGTGCCCCGGTCGGCCACCCAGCGGCGCAGCCCGGCCGGCAGCGCGGGCAGGTCCTCGGACCGGGTGATGATGACGCACAGCACCGGACAGGCGGCGAGCCGCCGCGCCGCGAAGCTGAGCGCTCGCAACGACACCTCGTCCCCCCACTGCGCGTCGTCGACGACCACCGCTACCGGCCCTGGCCCGGCCGTCACCGCCTCGACCAGGCCGAGCAGCCCTGATCCGGCCGCGAGCGGATCGGGGCCGGCCCGCAGCAGGTCGTGCAGGCGGGCCGCCGCAGCCGCCGTCTCGCGGTCGCTCGGCGCGGCGGCCACCGCCGCCCTGGCCAGCTGATCAAGCAGCCCGCCGGTGAGCGACCGCTCGTCGGCATCGCCCGATGCGGAGATCACCCGGCCCAGCGGGATCGTGGCCAGGCCGCGGCTGACCAGGGCCGTCTTCCCCAGGCCGGCCGACCCGGTGATCAGCAATACCTGGCCGTGGCCATCCGCCGCGCGGGGGACCAGCCGACGGAGCATGGTCAGCTCCGCGTCGCGGCCGACAAACGGCTCAGTTAACGGGCTGTTCCCCACGTCGCTCCCGGCCCTTGCGGGTGGTATCTGGTTAATTGTGCTCATCGCCGGCGCCGGCGTCGAGCACGTGTTCAACCAGGCCCGTCCCTGGAGGCGCGGGCTAGGGCCGGTCACGGGCGCGGGCCGGACCGCCGGACCACCAGACTGCCGTCAGGCAGACCAAGGAGAGGGTCGGGAAGGCGGCCAGGCCCGGAAGCGCCGAGGTACAGCAGCAATGACGGAGATCGTGATCAGCCTGCGGACGGGACCCGACGGGCAGCCGACGGGCCGGCTGCGCCGCGTCTCGGGGCGGGTGATGCCGTTCACCGGGTGGCTGGAGCTGATCCGCGCCCTGGAGGCGGAGCTGGAGGCGGCGCCGGAGGCCGAGACCGCGGACCCTAGTCCGGATGACTAGGGACGATCCCTGGTGCCCGGGGGCGGGCCGGTATCCACGCTGGACGGCAGGCGGTACGCCTACCGGCTCCACGAGAGGAATCGTCATGCTCAAGCGTCACCGGCTGCTCGCCGCGACCGCCGCGGTCGCGGCCTCGGCGGCCGTCGCGCTGGCCGGCCTGGCCGCCGCCAGCGCCAGCCCGGCCCGGCCCGCGGCCTCGAGAACCGAGCACTTCCAGCTCGTGACCACATCACCCTCGGGCAGTTCACCCGTGATCATGTACGGGGTGATCCTCGGCTTCGGGACCGACCATGAGGGCAGCAAGATCGACACCATGAAGTTCCCCGCCGGCAGCTTCAGGCTCGTCCACCACGAGACCAAGGGGGCGGAGCCCATCAACCCGAAGAACTGCCTGGACCAGGTCTACAACGACGGCACCTACAAGATCTCCGGTGGCACCGGGAAGTACAAGGGGATCAGCGGGCACGGCACGTACCACTTCACCCAGCTCTACATATTCAAGAAGGTGAAGGGCCTGTGCCGCACGAACCTCCCGCCGTTCACGTTCCAGCAGATCATCTACGCCAGCGGACCACTGAAGCGGTAGGCACGCCCGGCAGGCGGCCCGCCCCCGTCCGGGGCCGGGCCGCTCAGTGCTGCTTTTCCGGGACCAGCTCGGGGATGCGGCGGGCCACCATCTCGGTGATCACCCGGGCCAGCTGCTGCGGGGTCAGGCCCAGGTCCTCCAGCAGCTCGCCGCGCTCGCCGTGCTCGAGGAACTCCTGGGGCACGCCGAACGTGCGGACCGGGGTGTCGATGTCGTGGTCGCGCAGCAGCCGGGCCACCGCGTCGCCGGTTCCGCCGGCCCGGCCGCTGTCCTCGACGGTCACCACCAACCGGCACTGCGCCGCCGCCCCGGCCAGCGCCTCGTCCAGCGGCTTGACCCAGCGCGGGTCGACCACCGTGACGCCGATGCCCTGGTCGGCCAGCCGGTCGGCGGCCTGCGCGCAGACCCCGGCCATCGGCCCGACGCCGATCAGCAGCAGGTCGGCGGCGGCCCCGGCGGCGGGCTCGCGCAGCAGGTCCATGCCGCCCAGCTGGCCCACTGCCGTGATGTCCTCGGGCGCGGCGCCGCGCGGGAACCGCAGCGCGGTCGGGCCGTCGGACACCGCCACGGCCTCGTTCAGCAGCTCGGCCAGCCGGGCGCCGTCCCGCGGCACCGCGACCCGCATGCCCGGCACCAGCTGGAGCAGCGACAGGTCCCACATGCCGTGGTGGCTGGCGCCGTCCGGGCCGGTGACGCCGGCCCGGTCCAGCACGAAGGTGACCGGCAGCCGGTGCATGGCCACGTCCATGAGCGTCTGGTCGAAGGCCCGGTTCAGGAACGTCGAGTAGACCGCCACCACCGGGTGCAGCCCGGCCATGGCCATGCCGGCCGCGCTGGTGACCGCGTGCTGCTCGGCGATGCCGACGTCGAACACCCGGTCCGGGCTGACCGCGGCGAACTTGTCCAGGCCGGTGGGGTGCAGCATGGCCGCGGTGATGGCCACGATGTCGGGCCGCCGCAGGCCGATCGCGGCCAGCTCGGGCGCGAACACGTCCTCGGTCCAGCGGCGCTTGGCCGGCTTGGTCAGGGGCTTGGTCGCTTGCGACGCGCCGGTCGGGGCCGGGGAGGCGGCCGGGCTGACCTGGTGCAGGCAGTCCTGGTCGTTCTCCTCGGCCAGCGGGTAGCCGAAGCCCTTGCGGGTGATCACGTGCACCAGGACCGGGCCGCCGTAGTCGCGGGCCCGGTTCAGCGCGTGCTCCATGGCCAGCTCGTCGTGGCCGTCGATGGGACCGAGGTACTTCAGGCCCAGGTCCTCGAACAGCACCTGCGGCTGGAGGACGTCCTTGATGCCCTTCTTCATCCCGTGCAGCGCCTCGAACAGCGGCGGCCCGAACAGCGGCGCGTGGGTGAGCGTGGTCTTGATGTAGTCGAGGACCTGCTCGTAGCGCTGCGACACCCGGACGGTGGCCAGGTGATCGGCCAGCCCGCCGATCGTGGGCTGGTAGGAGCGGCCATTGTCGTTGACCACGATGACCACCCGGCGGTCCTTGGCCCCGGCGATGTTGTTCAGGGCCTCCCAGGCCATGCCGCCGGTCAGCGCGCCGTCGCCGATGACCGCGACCACGCAGCGGTCGGTCTCGCCCCGGATCTCGTACGCCTTGGCCAGGCCGTCGGCGTAGGACAGGCTGGTCGAGGCGTGCGAGTTCTCCATCACGTCGTGCTCGGACTCGGCCCGGTTCGGGTACCCGGAGATCCCGCCGCGCTGGCGCAGCGTGTCGAACTGGCCGTAGCGGCCGGTCAGGAGCTTGTGCACGTAGGACTGGTGGCCGGTGTCGAAGACGATCCGGTCGGCCGGGGAGTCAAAGGTGCGGTGCAGGGCCATCGTGAGCTCGACGACCCCGAGATTAGGGCCCAGGTGCCCGCCCGTCCTGGTGACGGTCTGGATCAGCACGTCGCGGATCTCCGCCGCCAGCTGAGGCAGCTCCTCGGGGCTGAGGGCCTTGAGGTCCCGCGGATTCCGGATCTTCTCCAGCAGCGTCACCTGGCACTCCTGTTCGTCGGCAGCGAGGCTGCCGCCGACCGAATCGGCACATTTCGCGGTGCTGTCCCGGCGGGCGGAGCTTTTCGACTGTACTTCGCGGGCCGCGCCTGACGCACACGCCACCCGCTCGATCCCTGACTCTGACGTCACCATTACCTCGATACCCCGTGGATACCCCGTGAGCCCCGCCCGGTTCCCCCGGCGGCCAGCGCCAGCGCGGGCACGGTCTGGGCCCGGCCGGCCAGCCAGCCACTGCCCAGCTGGAGGGCGACTATACCCAGGAGTACCCAGACCGGGACGTTCCACCCGCCGGTGGCGGTGTGCAGGAAGCCCAGCAGCAGCGGGCCCGTGGTGGCCAGCAGGTAGCCGATGCTCTGGGCGAAGGCCGACAGCGAGGCCGCGGTGACCGGGTCCGGCGAGCGCGCCATGGTGTAGAAGATGGCCAGGCCCAGCGAGGCCCCCTGGCCCAGGCCGAGCAGGAAGACGAACGGGACCGAGACGCTCAGCGGCCCGAAGGCGGCCCCGGCCAGCCCGGCCGCAGTGATGATCATCGTGATCAGCGCGAGCAGCCGCTGGTCCGGGCGCCGGTGGGCCAGTACCGGGATGAGCAGCGCGGTGACCGCGTTGCCCAGGTTCATCACCGCCAGCAGGGTGCCCGCGTGCACGGCGCTGGCCCCGCGATCGCGGAAGATGGTAGGAAACCAGGACAAGGTGGCGTAGTAGGTCAGGCTCTGCAGTCCCATGAACGCCGTGACGTACCAGGCCAGCGGCGTGCGGGCCAGCCTGGACCGAGGACGGCCCCCGGCCGGCCGGGCGGCCGGCGCCTCAACCGGGGTCGCCTCAACCGGGGTCGCCTCAACCGGGGTCGCCTCGGCCGGGGGCGGCTCGGCCGGGGGCGACTCGGCCGCCTCGGGCTCGGCCACGGCGGGCTCGACCAGGCCGGGGTCGGTGCGGTACCGCAGCTGGGGCAGCCAGACGGCGGCGGCGATCAGCGCGGGCAGCGCCCACATGCCCAGCGTGAGGCGGACCGCCCCGGTCGCCCCGCCCGCGGCCTGGTACACCGGCACCGCGATCAGCGAGGCCACGATGGCCCCGGTCGACAGCGCCATCAGGTACAGGCCGATCAGCAGCCCGGCCCGCTCCGGCCGGCGCCGCTTGACCAGGCTCGGCAGCAGCACGTTCATCAGCGCGATGGCCATGCCCGCGAGCACCGTGCCGGGCAGCAGCAGGATCGACGGCGCGGCGCCGCGCAGCAGCAGGCCGGCGGCCAGCAGGACCAGGGCCGCGCCGAGGACCCGCTCCTCGCCGAACACCCGGCTGAGCGGGGCGGCGACCCCGGAGAACACGCCGAAGCACAGCACCGGGATGGCGGCCAGCACCGACTGGCTGGCCGCCGACAGGTGCAGCGCGCCGTGCAGCTCGGGGAAGATCGGCGGCAGGCTGGTGATGGCCGCCCGCATGTTGAGGGCCAGGACGATGATCGCGACCGTCAGCAGCGCGACTCCGGTACGGCGGATCGCAGTGTCGCGCCCCCCGCGCGTCCCTGGCTTGCCGATTTCCGCCCGCACTGGACGCATTGTAGGCGGCGGCCGCCGGCGGCCCGGGGTTGCCGGCACCTGGCGGGGCCTAGAGTATGAGGCCATGACGGGTGAAGTGTCCCCGGCCGGCCCCAGCGGCCAGCCCATCAGCCCCGGCCAGCTGCGCGCCTCACACGAGGACCGGGACAGCGTGGTCGAGCAGTTGCGGGTGGCGGCGGGCGACGGGCGGCTGACCGCGGCCGAGCTGGATGAGCGCCTGGAGCTGGCGCTGACCGCGCGCACCTACGCCGAGCTGGCCGTGCTGACCGCCGACCTGCCCGCCACCGGAACGACCGGGCTGCCGGCGCCCGGGCCGCTGCCCGAGCCCAAGGACCTGGTCCGCATCCAGTGCGGCAGCGGCAACGCCGTGCGGGACGGCCGCTGGCTGGTGCCTCGGGGCATCGAGGCCAGCATCACCAGCGGGAACGTCAGGCTGGACTTCACCGACGCGGTGATCACCGGGCGGACGCTGCGCATCGACGCCGACATCCGCAGCGGCAACCTGCTCCTGATCACCAAGCCCGGCGTGGTGGTGGACACCGACGACGTGACGCTCCGCAGCGGCAACGTGAAGGTCAAGACGCCCTGGGGGGCCGCCGCTCCGGAACTGCTGCGCATCGAGATCTCGGGCAAGGTGCGCAGCGGCAACATCACGGCCCGGCCCCGCTACCGCTCGTTGTGGCAGTGGCTGCGCCGGGCGCCCCGTCCCTGGGAGACGCCCGGCGCCGGCCTGGCCCGGCGCTAGGCGCGGGACCGCAGCGAGCGGAGCACGTACTGCATGATGCCGCCGTGCCGGTAGTAGTCGGCCTCGCCCGGCGTGTCGATGCGCACGATGGCCCGGAACTCCTTGTCGTCCGCGCGCACCGTGACCTCGCGCGGCGTCTGGCCCTCGTTCAGGGCCTCGATGCCGATCACGTCGAACACCTCGTGGCCGGTGAGACCGAGCGAGGCCGCGTTCTGCCCCGGCGGGTACTGCAGCGGCAGCACGCCCATGCCGATCAGGTTGGACCGGTGGATCCGCTCGAACGACTCCACCAGCACCGCCCGCACCCCGAGCAGCGCGGTGCCCTTGGCCGCCCAGTCGCGTGAGGAGCCCGAGCCGTACTCCTTGCCGCCCAGCACGATCAGCGGCGTGCCCGCGGCCAGGTACTCGCGCGAGGCGTCGTAGATCGTCGTCGGCGTGCCCTCGGGCAGCTTGATCGTGACGCCGCCCTCGGTGCCCGGTGCGAGCTGGTTGCGCAGCCGGATATTGGCGAACGTGCCGCGGATCATCACCTCGTGGTTGCCGCGCCGGGAGCCGTAGCTGTTGAAGTCGCGCCGCTCCACGCCGTGCTCGGTCAGGTACTTACCCGCCGGGCTGTCGGTCTTGATCGCCCCGGCCGGGGAGATGTGGTCGGTGGTCACCGAGTCGCCGAGCATGGCCAGCACCCGGGCCCCGTGCACGTCGGTGACCGGCGCCGGCTCGGCGGGCATGCCCTCGAAGTACGGCGGGTGCCGCACGTAGGTGGAGTCCGGGGCCCAGGCGAAGGTGTCGCCGGCGGGCACGTCCAGCTCCTGCCAGTTCTCGTCGCCGGCGAACACGTCGGCGTAGTCCCTGGTGAACATCTCGGCCGCGACCGCGGTCCGGACCACGGCGTCGATCTCGGCCGGGCTGGGCCACAGGTCGCGCAGGTAGACGGGCTGGCCGCCGGCCCCGGTGCCGATGGGCTCGGTGGTCAGGTCCAGGTCCATGGTGCCGACCAGCGCGTAGGCCACCACCAGCGGCGGCGAGGCCAGGTAGTTCATCTTCACGTCCGGGTTGATCCGGCCCTCGAAGTTACGGTTGCCGGACAGCACCGAGACTACGGCCAGGTCGTTCTCGGCCACCGCCGCGCTGACGCCCTCGGACAGCGGGCCCGAGTTGCCGATGCAGGTGGTGCAGCCGTAGCCGACCAGATTGAAGCCGAGCTTCTCCAGGTAGGGGGTCAGGCCCGCGCGCTCGTAGTAGTCCATGACCACCTTGGAGCCGGGGGCCAGGGTGGTCTTGACCCAGGGCTTGCGCTCCAGCCCGGCCTCGACGGCCTTCTTGGCCAGCAGCGCAGCGCCGACCATGACCGACGGGTTGGAGGTGTTGGTACACGACGTGATGGCCGCGATGACCACCGAGCCGTGGTCGACCTCGGTCTCGGTGCCGTCGTCCAGGGTCACCCTGGCCGGGGCGGACGGCCGCTCGTCGAAGCCGGCCACCGGGTCCGAGGCCGGGAAGGTGCCCGCGATGCCGTTGTCCAGCCCGGCGGTGTGCACGTAGGCCCCGAGCGAGTCGCGGAACGCGGCCTTGGCGTCGGACAGGGCCACGCGGTCCTGCGGCCGCTTGGGGCCGGCCAGCGAGGGAACGACGGTCGCCAGGTCGAGTTCCAATTCTTCGGAATAACGAGGGCGTTTACCCGGGTCGTGCCACAGGCCCTGAGTCCGGGCATAGGCCTCCACCAGGGCCACCTGGGCGTCGGTGCGGCCGGTGAGCCGCAGGTAGCTCAGGGTCTCCTCGTCCACGGGGAAGATCGCGCAGGTGGAGCCGAACTCGGGGCTCATGTTGCCGATGGTGGCCCGGTTGGCGACCGGCACGGCGGGCACGCCGTCGCCGTAGAACTCCACGAACTTGCCGACCACGCCGTGCCGGCGCAGCAGTTCGGTGATGGTCAGCACCAGGTCGGTCGCGGTGGCGCCGGCGGGCAGCTGGCCGGTGAGGCGGAACCCGACGACCCGCGGGATCAGCATGGAGATGGGCTGGCCGAGCATGGCCGCCTCGGCCTCGATGCCGCCCACGCCCCAGCCCAGCACGCCCAGGCCGTTCTGCATGGTGGTGTGCGAGTCGGTGCCGACACAGGTGTCGGGGTAGGCGGCGGTGACGTCGCCGTCGGCCTGGGTCATGACCACCCGGGCCAGGTGCTCGATGTTGACCTGGTGCACGATGCCGGTGCCGGGCGGCACGACCTTGAACCGGTGCAGCGCCTCCTGGCCCCAGCGCAGGAACGCGAACCGCTCCCTATTGCGCTGGAACTCCAGCTTCACGTTGCGCTCGAAGGCGTCGGGCCGGCCGAAGACGTCGGCGATCACCGAGTGGTCGATGACCAGCTCGGCCGGGACCAGGGGATTGATCTTCGCCGCGTCGCCGCCGAGGGCCTGCATGGCCTCGCGCATGGCGGCCAGGTCGACCACGGCCGGCACCCCGGTCAGGTCCTGCATGATGACCCGGGCCGGGCTGAACGGGATCTCGGTGCCCGGCTCGGCCTTCGGGTCCCAGCCGGCCAGCGCGCGGATGTGGTCGGCGGTGACGTTGACGCCGTCCTCGGTCCGCAGCAGGTTCTCCAGCAGGATCTTGAGGCTGAACGGCAGGTCCTGCGCGCCGGCCACGGCATCCAGCCGGTGTATCTGATAGCTCGTCCCGGCCACCTCCAGGGTGGCGCGGCTGCCGAAGCTGTCGCCGTCAGGCGACGCGGGGGGGATAGGAGGGTCGTCCCCCCTTAGTGGCGCGGTCATGGTGTGGCCTCCTGCGGGTCGTGCGGCCTTTTTATCTTGAGGTCAAGATACCTCATGCTATCGGGAGCGGGCGTGGCGGCCCGGCTGATAGCGTCGCACGCTGGCGGACCGGTTCCCGGCCGCCCGTTTCGCTCCCGGAGGTAGCCCATCATGTCAGTCCAGGCCGCCGCCTGGCTCGGGCTCGCCCCGGCCGATCCGTTCGGCCTGGCGGCGCTGCCCTACTGCTCGTTCAGCACGCACCGGCACGCGGCCCGCCGCCTGGTCGGCGTCCGCATCGGCGACCGGGTGCTGGACCTGACCACGGCCTCGGGGCGGCTGCTGCCGGGCCGGGAGGTGCTGTTCTCCGGCGGCACGCTCGACCCGTTCCTGGCCGCCGGCGACGGGGCCTGGGCCGACGTGCGGGCCGAGATCACCCGCTGGCTGTCGGAGGACCACTTCCGCGAGGCGGTCGAGGACCTGCTGGTCCCGGCGGCCGACGCCGAGCTGCACCTGCCGTTCACGGTGGCCGACTACGTGGACTTCTATGCCTCCGAGCATCACGCCAGCAACGCGGGCCGGATCCTGCGGCCCGGCGACGCCGAGCCGCTGGCCCCGAGCTGGCGGCACCTGCCGGCCGGCTACCACGGCCGGGCCGGCAGCGTGGTCGTCTCGGGCACCCCGATCCGCCGGCCCTGCGGCCAGCTGGGCGGCACCCGCGAGGGCGGGCCGACGTTCGGGCCGACGCAGCGGCTGGACTTCGAGGCCGAGCTGGGCTTCGTGGTCGGGGTCGAGACGGTGCTGGGCGAGCCGGTGGCGGTGACCAGGTTCGCCGAGCACGTGTTCGGCGTGTGCCTGGTCAACGACTGGTCGGCCCGCGACCTCCAGCGCTGGGAGTCGGCCCCGCTGGGGCCGTTCCTGGCCAAGTCGTTCGGCACCACGATCTCGCCCTGGATCCTGCCGCTGGCCGCGCTGGAGCACGCCCGGCTGCGGCCGCCGTCGCGGGACACCCGGCTGGCGGACTACCTCACCGAGTCCGCTGACTGGGGCCTGGATATCGACTTCGAGGTGCTGATCAACGAGCAGCCGGTGTCCCGGCCGTTGTACCGGCTGACGCACTGGAGCCCGGCGCAGATGCTGGCCCACCTGACCATCAACGGGGCGGCGCTGCGCACCGGCGACCTGTTCGCCTCGGGCACGGTCAGCGGCCCGGAGCGCGAGCACCACGGCAGCCTGCTCGAGCTGAGCTGGAACGGCACCGCGCCGATCACGCTGCCGGACGGGTCCACGCGGGCCTGGCTGGACGACAGCGACGAGGTCACGATCACCGCGACGGCGACGGGCCCGGACGGCACCCGGATCGGGCTGGGCGAGGCCAGGGGCCAGATCCTGCCCGCCATCCCCGAGCCTGTGCTCTAGCCGCCGGCTGCCGGCTGCCGGGTGTCGGTGTTTGCGGCGCCTGGTCCGCAGGTCCGCGCAGTGGCCCTGCGGACCAGGCGGCTTGCGGGCGAGCCGTCCCGGCTGGGCGGATTCATGGTTGGATGTCCCGTGCAGTAGGCACCATGCAGGTATGCACGAGGGGGGACGATGACCGCAGGCGGGCCGACCGTGCGCAGGCGGCAGCTCATGGCCGAGCTGCGGCGGCTGCGCGAGGCGACCAGGCTGACCCAGGACGACGTGGCCAGCCGGCTGGACTGGCACCCGACCAAGGTCATGCGCATCGAGACCGGCCGCACCGCCCCGCACCCCAACGACGTGCGGGTCATGCTCGGCCTGTACGGCGTGACCGACGCCGACGCCGTCGCGGGCCTGATCAAGCTGGCCAAGGACGCCCGGCAGCGGGGCTGGTGGTACTCCTACCGGGACGTGCTGCTGAGCCGCTACGAGTTCTTCATCGGACTGGAGTCGGAGGCGGCCTCGATCCGGGACTTCGGGCTGGCCATGATCACCGGCTTGCTGCAGACCGAGGACTACGCGCGGGCGCTGATCCGCGGGCTGATGACCTACGACGCGGCCGAGATCGAGCGCCGCGTCGAGGTCCGGATGACCCGCCAGGAGCTGCTGGCCAAGCCGGACCGGCCGCAGCTGTGGGCGATCCTGGACGAGGCCGCCGTCCGCCGGGTGGTGGGCGGCCGGGCCATCATGCGTGCCCAGCTGCTGCACCTGGCCCACAGCTCGGAGCACGGCCAGACCACCATCCAGGTGCTGCCCTACGGCGCCGGCCCGCATCCTGGCCTGGCCGGGCCGTTCATCGTGCTCGGCTTCGCGGAGCCGGCTGAGCCCGAGGTGGTCTACATGGAGACCGTGGGCGGGAACCTTTATGTGGATAAGCCCGAAGAAGTCAGCTTGTACACCACGGCCTTTGACCAGCTCCGCGCGGTTGCCCTTAGCCCAGCTCAGACGCGGGATATGCTGCACTCACTAGCCGGGGAGCTGGGCTGAGGGGCGGAAGGAGGGGACAGGATGCGCGGAATGAGCGGTCTGGACCTGTCCCGTTTGGCATGGCGGAAGAGCAGCTACAGCGGCGCTAACGGCAGTTGCGTAGAGGTCGCTCCGATGGGGGACGCATCGGAGCAGGCCCTGGTCGCAGTGCGTGACTCCAAGGACCGGGGCGGGCCCGCGCTGGTCTTCACCGCTGGCCAGTGGCGCGCGTTCGCGGCCGGGATCAGGGACGGCTCGCTTGACCTGACCTAGCGGTCTAGCGCGGTCTAGCGCGGTCTAGCGCGGTCCGGCGTGGTCTGGCCCGGCCTGGCGGCCAGGCTTGACCTGCTGCGGTCCGGCGTGCCGTGGACGGACACTTCCAGGCGCTGTTGGCATATCCGAACCGGGTGATCGGCCGACATAATGGGTCTTCGGGGCCATTGTCCATCGTTACCGCCGATGTCGTCGGCACCGCCCGGCTAGGAGACCGCAGGCATGAGCCTCAACGACGCGCCCAATGGCGCGGGAGACAACCCGCAGGGCTTCGGGGCCCCGCCGCCCTATCAGGGCCAGCCGTATCCCGGCGGGGCCTACGGAACCGCGCCCGGCGGGACCTATGGCTCCGCGCCGTCACAGCTCGGGCGGCCGCCCACCTACCTGGGCTGGGCCATCACGGCGGCCGTCGGCGGCGTGCTGTTCAGCCTGATCCTCGGCCTGCCCACCGGCCTGGTGGCGACGCGGTACGCGCGCAAGGTGAGGCCGGCCTGGGAAGCCGGCGACCAGTACGAGGCGGCCAGGGCCTCCAAGCGGGCCCTGACCTGGTCAATCGTCTCGACGTGCCTCGACATACTGGGGCTGGTCCTGGTCTTCTACCTGATCTCGCACCCGGCCTCAAGTACGGGCTGAGCCCTCCGCCCGCCGGCCGACCTCTGTTTGACCTCTTTGTTTGGCCTCTGTTGTTTGACCTCTGTCGCAAATCAGGCTTACGGTCGTGAACCGGGACACGCAGTAGCACAGCTTGGGGTGCGGGACGAGCGGCGGGCCTTCCGGCTGCGCTGTCCCTCAGGCTGCGCTACGTCCGGGAGCCTGCCCGCCGGAAGTCATCGCGACAGATGGAGGGCATCGCACAATGTCCAGGACCAACTTCACCCGGCGGTGGGCCAGCCGGGCTTCCTTAGTGCCGGCCGCCATGGCGGTGGCCCTGGCGCTGGGCGCCGCGAGCGCCACGGCGGCTCAGGCCACCCCGGCTCAGGCCACCCCGGCCCGGACCACTCGGACCCAGGGCGCCAGCGCCCGGAACGCCAGCTGCCCGTGGCTGAACCAGTCGCTGCCCGTGCACGCCAGGGTCAGCATGCTGCTCGGCAAGATGACCCTGAGCGACAAGATCGCGGAGGTGGAAGGCCACGGCACCAGCGAGCCGTATGTCTTCTACGAGGCCGCGCAGCCCGCGCTGTGCATCCCGGCGCTGGGCATGGAAGACGGCCCCAACGGCGTCGGCGACGGCCTGACCGGGGTCACCCAGCTACCCGCCGGGGTCTCGCTGGCGGCCGCCTTCGACCCCCAGCTGGCCCGCCAGTACGGCGCGGTCGTCGGGTCCGAGGAATGGGGCAAGGGCGCGGCGGTCAACCTGGGACCGACGGTCAACATCGACCGCGACCCGCGCTGGGGCCGGTCGTTCGAGTCGTTCACCGAGGACCCGTACCTGAACGCGGCGCTGGCCGTGTCCGAGATCGACGGTGTCCAGAGCACCGGCGAGATGTCTCAGGTCAAGCACTACGCCGTCTACAACCAGGAGACCAACCGCAACACCCCGGCCGATGACGTGCTGATCAGCAACCGGGCGCTGCACGAGATCTACCTGCCGGCCTTCCAGCAGTCGGTGACCCAGGCCCACGCGGCCTCGGTCATGTGCTCGTACTCCACCATCAACGGCAACTTCGCCTGCGAGAACAAGAACCTGGAGACGACCATCCTGCGGCAGCGCTGGCACTTCCCCGGCTTCATGACCTCCGACTACGGAGCGCTGCACAGCACCTCGGGCGCGGTCGACGGCACCGACATGGAGCAGCCGTTCAACACCTACTTCGGCACCGCGCTCCAGACCGAGATCCAGAACGGGACGATCCCGGTGTCGGTGCTGAACACCATGGTCAGCCGGATCCTGACCGAGATGTTCCGCTTCAACCTGTTCAACAAGCCGCCGACCGGCACCACGAGCAGCGTGGTCACCAGCCCGGCGCACCAGGCCGTGTCCACCGCGGTCGCCGAGGCGGGCACCGTGCTGCTCAAGAACGACGGCGGCACGCTGCCGCTGCCGGCCAGCAACGGCGGCACCATCGCGGTCATCGGGCCGTCGGCGTCGGCCGCGCCCACTTACGGCGGGGGCGGCAGCGCCCGCGTCGTCCCGCCGTTCACGGTGTCGCCCCTGCAGGGCCTCACCGCCGCGGCCGGGTCGGGCACCGACGTCACCTACCAGCAGGGCCTGCCGACCGACACCAGCCTGCCGGCCATCCCCTCGTCCGCCCTGTCGCCCGCCTACAGCCCGACCCCGTTCGGCGGCAGCTACACAGGCACGCTGACCGCGCCGGAGACCGGCACCTACGTGCTGTCGCTGGAGAACCCGTGCGGCTGCTACACCTCGGCCATCTTGTCGGTCAACGGGAAACAGATCCTGAACAACCCCGGCACCCCGCCGGTCAGCACCTACTCGGCCAGCGTGCGCTTGCAGGCGGGCCACACCTACGCCATCAAGATCACCGGCGACACGGACGCCTTCACCTGGGGCACGCCGTCGGCGCTGGCGCCAGGGATCAGCCAGGCCGTGGCGGCGGCCAAGGCGGCGGCGACCGCGGTGGTCGTGGTGTCCGACGACACCGAGACCGAGGCCGCCGACCGGCCCGACCTGAACCTGCCCTCGGCCCAGAACGAGCTGATCTCGGCGGTGGCGCGGGCCAACCCGCACACGGTCGTGGTCGTGGACGCCGGGGCGCCGGTGGCCATGCCGTGGCTGAGCAAGGTGGCCTCGGTCGTGGACGCCTGGTATCCGGGCGAGAGCAACGGCACCGCGCTGGCCAGCGTGCTTTACGGGACGACCGACCCCGGCGGTCACCTGCCGGTGACGTTCCCGCAGAGCCTGACCCAGGTGCCCGCGCACACGGCGCGGCAGTTCCCCGGCGTCGACGGCAAGGTGCACTACTCCGAGGGCATCGACGTCGGCTACCGGTGGTACGACGCCAGGAACCTGACGCCGATGTTCCCGTTCGGGTACGGCCTGTCCTACACCCGGTTCGGCTTCAGTCACCTGCGCATCCTGCCGCCGGGTCCGGGCCGTCGGGGCGGCGGTCATGGCGGTTCCGTGCGGGTGGCCGTCCGGGTCACCAACACCGGCAAGGTCGCGGGGTCTGACGTGGTCCAGCTGTACCTGGATGACCCGCCCGCGGCCGGCGAGCCGCCCCGCCAGCTCAAGGGCTTCCAGCGGGTCCAGCTCCAGCCGGGCCAGTCGACCTGGGTGAGCTTCGCGCTGGACCAGCACGACCTGTCGTACTGGAACCAGCAGGCCGGCGCCTGGGTGGAGCCGCACGGCCAGTTCCGGGCCGACGTCGGCGACTCCTCGGCGCTGGCTGGCCTCCCGCTCCAGGGCACGTTCGCCCACCCATAACCCTGGGCGGGCACGGCCGGGCCTAGCCAGCCGGTGACGGGCGTGGCCTACCCGGCCGGGTAGGCCACGCCCGTCACGTTGACCCGGATCGAGTACAGCGACGTCGTCGCGGTGATGAACAGCTGGTTGCGCTGCGGGCCGCCGAACACCAGGTTGGCCACGGTCTCGGGCACCCGCAGCTTGCCGATCAGCGTGCCGTCCGGGTCGAAGCAGTGCAGCCCGTCGCCGGCCGCGACCCAGATGCGGCCGCCGGAGTCGAGCCGGATCCCGTCGAACGTGCCCGCGTCGCAGGTGGCGAATACGGCGCCGCCCTCGAGCCGGCCGTCGTTGGTCACCCCGCTTTTAACACTGAAGAGCCGGATGTGGTCGCGCGCGCTGTCGGTGATGTAGAGCTGCCGCTCGTCGGCGCTGAAGGCCAGCCCGTTGGGCCGGTCGAAGTCATCGGCCACGATGGCGATCCCGCCCGTCACCGGGTCGATCCGGTACACGTGACAGGCCCCGATCTCGCTGGTGGCCCGGTGGCCCTCGTAGTCGCTGTCGATCCCGTACGCCGGGTCGGTGAACCACACCGAGCCGTCGGCCCGCTCGACGATGTCGTTGGGGCTGTTCAGCCGCTTGCCGTCGTAGGCGTCGGCCAGCACCGTGATCGATCCGTCGGGCTCGGTCCTGGTCACCCGGCGATGGCCGTGCTCGCAGCTCAGCAGCCGGCCCTGCCGGTCGAGGGTGTGACCGTTGGCGTAGCCGGAGGGCTGCCGGAACACGCCGGTCACGCCGGTGGTCTCGTCCCAGCGCAGCAGCCGGTTATTGGGAATGTCGCTGAACACGAGGTAGCGTCCGGCGGGAAAGTACGCCGGGCCCTCGGTCCAGCGGCAGCCGGTGTGCAACCGCTCCAGCACGTGGTCGCCGCCGAAGAACCGGAACCGCTCGTCCAGGACCTCAAACTCCGCCCTGATCGGATCAGCCATGCACATCCTCGCTGAGCTCAGGCCGGCCCCGCATGTCCGGCGTCGGGCCATCGTCCCAGATTGGGCCAGTCCGCAGCGGGAAGGCATCACGGTATGAGCCCAGCCCGGCGTGAGCGCGCTCCCCGCGCAGCCGCTGACCGCGCCAAGCTGGACACCTACCAGCGCAAGCGGGACTTCGACCGGACCCCAGAGCCGGCCGGCCAGCCGCCCAGCGCCGACGACGGGCAGCAGCGGTTCGTCGTCCAGCGGCACCGGGCCCGCCGGCTGCACTACGACCTGCGGTTCGAGATCGGCGGGGTGCTGGTGAGCTGGGCCGTGCCCAAGGGCCCCACGCTGGACCCGGGCGTGCGGCGCATCGCCATCCACGTCGAGGACCACCCGATCGAGTACGTGGACTTCGAGGGGGTCATCCCGGCGGGCGGCTACGGCGGCGGCGACGTGATCGTGTGGGACCGCGGTACCTGGGAGCCGCACGAGACCGATGACCCGGCCGGCGCGGTGGCGGCCGGGGAGTTCCACGTGGACGTCACCGGCGAGAAGCTGCGCGGCCGCTTCATCCTGGTCCGCACCGGGTCGGCCGCGCCCGCGGGCAAGGAGCAGTGGCTGCTACTGCACAAGCACGATGACGACGCGGTTCCCGGCTGGGACCCGGAGGACTACCCCCGGTCGGTGCTCAGCGGGCGAACCAACGACGAGGTCAAGGCCGACCCGGAGCGGATGTGGCGCTCGGATCTGCCGCCGTCGGAGGCATCGGTGGCCGTCGGCCGGGGCGGCAGCGGCGCGCCCGCTCGCGCCCGCCCCCGCCGGGCGCCGCAGCCCGCGCCCAGCCCGCTCGAGCTGCGCCCTGATCATTACGCCGACGCGCTCAGCGAGCTGGACGCGCTGGGCAGCAACGGAACCCTGGACGTGTTCGGCCGCCGGCTCAAGCTGACCAACCTGGACAAGGACCTGTTCCCGGCCCGGCCCGGCCAGGAGCCGGTGACCAAGCGGGAGCTCATCCGCTACGCCATCCAGGTCGGACCGGTGATCCTGCCCTACCTGGCCGGCCGCGCACTCAACATGCACCGCTTCCCCGGCGGCGCGCAGTCGCCCGGCTTCTGGCACAAGCAACTGCCCGAGCACGCGCCGGACTGGATCGGCCGCTGGGAGAACCCCGAGGCCAAGCGCGGGCACACCAGCACCTACCTGGTCGTGGACGAGCCGGCCGCGCTGGTGTGGGCGGCCAACTTCGGCGCCCTGGAGTGGCACGCCTGGACCGCGCCCACCGACCGGCCCGATCAGCCCAGCTACGCGCTGATCGACATCGACCCCGGCACCGAGACCGGGTGGGAGGACGTGCTCGTGCTGGCCCGGCTGCACCGAGCCGGGCTTGAGCACCTCGGCGTGGTGGCCCGGCCCAAGCTCACCGGCCGGCGCGGCGTGCAGATCTGGATCCCGGTCGTCGCCGGCCTGTCCTTTGAGGACACCAGGGCGTGGGTCGAGCAGCTGTCCAAGTCCGTCGCCTCCGTGGTGCCGGACCTGGTGAGCTGGAAGTGGGACGTGCGCGACCGGGCCGGGCGGGCCCGCCTCGACTACACCCAGAACGCCAGCCACAAGACGCTCGTCGCGCCCTACAGCCCGCGCGCCGAGGCGGGCGCGCCGATCTCCGCGCCGCTGGAGTGGGACGAGCTCGATGACGCCGGGCTGCGGCCCGGCTCGGTCACCATCCGTACCGCCATGGACCGGCTGAACGAGCGCGGCGACCCGTTCCGGGTGCTGCTCAACTCCCAGCAGGAGCTGCCGCCCATCCGCTAGGCCCGGCCCGTCCATCGGCCCGCCGGGCGCCGTTTCGCTAGCTCGGTGTTAGCGCCCGCCGGCCGTTCGCAGTCGTTAGCCCAGGTAAATGCCAGCGGCTTCTCAGCAACCCGGCGGGCCGGCGGCGCGGGCACTACGATGGGGGCATCGCCAGAACTGGGGAGTAAGCGCGATGTCAGGGTCGACTCAGGGGTGGGATCCGGACCTGCCGGACGATGCCCGTGAGAACACGGTCGACCTCCCACGCCTGCGCGACCTCCCGCCGGCGCAGTATTCAGGGCCGCGTGACGGGGCCGCTCGCCGGGACAACGGATCGGGTGAGCACGGGTTCGGCGGACCTCCGCCGCCCCAGCCCGGGTACCGCGAGCGCGGACCCTGGCCGTCTCGCGGGCGCGCGCAACCCGGCCCGTCGCTGCCCCGGCCGGTATACCCCGGTCCGGTCATTGCCGGCCAGGTGATCTCCGGCGACGAGCCAGATCCGGGTCCCGCCGGGCACTACCCGCCGCCCGCCCCGGTCCCTCGCGGCCAGCTGCCGCCCACGTCGCCGCCGCCCGGGCCGCTGCCGCCCGTACCGTCGGCCGCGCCGCCGCCCCAAGGCCCGCCGCCCCAAGGCCCGCCGCCCCAAGGCCCGCCGCCCCAGGGCCCGCCGCGCGGGGAGGCGCCGCCGGGCTGGGGCCAGTCCGGTCGTCCGCTGCCCGGCCGGCCGCTGGCGGAGCGGCTGCCGCCCGTCGGTCACCTGCTGGCGCCGCCGCCGCGCCCGGGTCCCGACTACGACGCCCCGGCGGCCGGTCGCGGCGTATCGCCCCTGACCGGGCGGGTGATGTCCGTTGACGGGTACGACCTGCCGACCCCCGGCCGTGACCTCCCCGGCTCCGGAGCGGATCTGCCCTCACCGGCGCGCGACCATTCGGGGCCGGACCGCGACCCGTCCCCCGGCCGTCGGGACTTCCCGAGCTCGGCCCAGGACCGGCCCCTGAGCGACCGGCCCGGGCTCGAGCACTCGCTGCCCGGCCACGATCCGCACTCCGGCGGGCGCGACTTCCCGCCCGCGCCGGACCGGCGGGGCCGTGACCTGTCCAGCCTCGTTCGCGACCAATCGCTTCCCGGCCAGGACCCGGGCTCGGCCGGATACGGCACCCCCGGCTCCGGCCGCACCCTGCGCGGGCGGGAGCGGCGCCCGGCCCAGGACGGGCAGCGCCCCACGTCCGCTGAGCACGACTTCCCCGACCTGCCCTCCCCCGCGTCCGGACGCGGGGGGACCGGCCGCGACCTGCGCTCGGCCATCCGGGACCAGCCGTCGGCCGGGCGTGGCCCCGGCTCAGGCGGCCACGACCTTCCCGTGCCCGGCCACGACCCGTCCTCCGCCGGGCGCGACCGCCCACTGGCCCGACGGGACCCAGGCTCGGGCGGCCACGACGGGCCCGGCTCAGCCGGTCACGACTTCCCCGGCTCGGGCTCCTACGACTTCCCCGCCTCCGGCCGCGACATGCCAGGCCGCGAAGTACACCGGCGCGACCTACCCGGCGGCGACCTGACTGGCCGGGACCTGACCAGCCGGGACCTGACCAGCCGAGACTTGACTGGCCGGGACTTGACTGGCCGGGACCTGCCGGGCCGGGACCTGACCAGCCGAGACCTGACTGGCCGGGACCGGCCGGGCCGGTACCGGGACCTGCCGTCTCTGTCGCGCCGCCTCGACGAGGCCGCCCGCGACCGGGACCGAGACCGGGACCTGCCGCCCGTGGTCCGCGAGCTGGCGTCGCTGCCGCCACTGCCACCAGCCTCGCCACCTCCGCCGCAGGAGCCGGCTCACGAGACGCCGGCGACGACCCTCCCGCCCCAGCCGGCACCGGACCCGACCCTGGCCGCGCTGGCGGAGCGGATCCGCGAGCTCCAGGCCCTGGCCGCCAGCCCCTCCCCGCCGGTCCAGTCGCCGCCCGAGCCGTCGCCGTCCGAGCCCGCGCCGCCCGTGCCTGCGCCGCCCGTGTCGTCGCCGCGCGTGTCGTCGCCGCCCGTGTCCTCGCCGCCAGCCCAGCCCCGGCCGGTCCGGTCTTCACTGGGCCCGTCCTCGCGGACCGAGGCTCCGCCCCCGCCAACTCCTTCCTCGGCCAGCCCGTCGTCGCCCAGCCCGTCGTCGCCCAGCCCGTGGTCGCCGAGCCCAGCGTCGGGGAGCCCATTGCCGGCCAGCCCGTCCTCGTTCGGCGCGTCCTCGATCAGCCCGTCCTCGGCCGAGACGACCCCGCCGCCTGCTGACCTGGACGAGCCCGCCGACCCGCCCCGAGCCGCCGAGGCACCCGCCGCCGAGCTCGCGCTCCGGCCCGCGACCGAGATTTCCCAATTGCGCGCAAACTACGGGATCGCCCGGCAGGATGACAGCGTGAGCGACTCGCGCGCGGCCGCGTCCGAGCCGACGTCAGTCAGCAGCTTCGCGCCGCGCGACGAACCCGCACCCGACCGCTTGCCGGCTGTTCGCGGCAGCGCCGGGGAACTGGCTGGCGGCCAGGGCTACCCGCCCAGCCGGGACTACCGCACGATGGACTACCGGACCGCGGACTACCGGCCCGCGGACTACCGAGCGACCGACTACCGAGCTGCCAGCTACCGGCCCGCGGACTACCGGGCCATGGACTACCGCGGTGGGCCGGCCGACTACGCCAGGATGCCGCCGGACCGCCCGGCCCGTGGCTCCGTGGCCGAGCTTCGCCTGCGGCTGGGCCGGCTGCCCGCCGGGCATCCGTCGTCGCCCTACGACGACCAAGGGCTGCTCCGGCCCTCCCCGGATCAGATCAGGCAGCTGGAGCTGCCGCTGGCCGACGAGGAGCGGGACGCCGAGCCGCCGGCCAGGGCCAGCCTGCTGGCCGCGTCGGCCGACCTCAGCGGCCCGGCCAGCAAGCCCGGCTACGGCGACGAAGACCTGCTCGCCGTCGGCCTGCCCGCGGCACCCGAGCCGCCGGCGCTCGAGGCACCGCCAGCCGAGCCACCGCCGCTTGAGTCACCGACGCCCGAGCCGCCCAGCCGCAACGGCTCGGCCGAGCCGGGATCCCGGCTCTCCTCTCCCTGGCTGACCAGCCGCAACGGGACCGCCCGAGGTGCCGACGATCACCTGGCCGGGAACGGCACGGGCGCCTACGGCAACGGTGCCGGTGACGACCACGCGGGCAACGGCTCCTCCGGCAACGGCTCTTCCGGCCACGGCGCCGGGCCGGCCCGCAACGGCACGCTGACCTCCCCCGCCGCGCCGCGCCCCAACGGCACCGATCCCTACGACCTGGCGCCGGCCTACGACGCCGGCCCGGCCGCCGAGGAGGCCCGCCCGGGCAACGATCGGCCCGCGAGCCCGTCGAGTGTGTTCGACACCGACTGGCGCGATCTCGACCAGGCGCCGGGCCGCAAGGGCCCCGCCGAGCCGGACGCCGATCGCCCAGCCGCCGACCACACCACCGCCAACGCCACCGCCAACGCCACCGCCGCTAACGGCACCCCGGCCGGCTCACGCCGTCGGCTCAGCGTTGCCCACGAGAAGATCGCCGAGGCCGCGCTGGAGAAGTACCGCGCCGCCGACGGCCGCAACATGTTCGGCGGCTACGGCGAGAGCGGCCTGACCCCGGCGATGCGCCGCGTCGAGGCCTACCTGCCGCACGGCGGCCTGGCGCCCGAGACCGAGCAGAACTCGCTCAAGTCACCCGAGCGCTACAAGGAGAAGCTGGCCCGCCTGATCGGGCGGAATCCCGGCATCCCGGCCAGTGAGCTCGCGGACGAGATTTACGACGCGGCCAGGTACACGTTCGTGTTCGAGCCGCAGGACTACACCGACGGCACCTGGCTGGTGCACCGCCGCCTCAAGGCTCAGGGCTTCGAGCTCGAGGCCCGGCGCAACCTGTGGGACAACCACGAGGTCAAGGGCATCAAGACGCGCTGGCGCGACCCCGCCCACGACCTGGCCTTCGAGGTCCAGTTCCACACCCCGAGCAGCTGGGAAGTGCTGCAGCGCACCCACGAGGCGTACCTGCGGATCACCGACCCGCGCACCCCGCCGGCCGAGCGCGTGCAGCTACGGGCCCGCCAGGCCGCCGAAGCGGCCGCGTCGCGCGCCCCGGTCCGCTGCGCCGAGATCGGCGACTTCCGCGCGGACACCAGGTAGCCCATGGCCGCGCAGGTGAACTACTACGCGATCGTCACCGTGACCCGCAACGTCCGGGCCGCCGCTGGCCTGGCCCGGCGCACGTTCGCCGCCGACGGCCCGGTCGACGAGACCCTGGGCCAGGACATGACCTGGCAGCCCGACTCGGCCATCATCGAGTGGGAGTACGGCGACGTCGGCGCGGAGCTGGTCCGGGTCAGCGAGACCGAGGCCGACCAGCTCACCGAGTCCTTCCGGGCCAAGTGGCGCGACCCGGCCTAGCCATCGCCCGGCCGGGCTATGGCTCGTCGTCCGGCGGCTGCTGACCTAACTCGAACGCCCCGCTGCGCCGCCACTGACCCGTGTCGTAGGCCGGCTGCTGGCCGGTGTCGTGCCGCCGCCCGGCCGCCGGATGATGAATCTCCGGCTCCGGCTGAGCCGGCGGACGGTGGCCGTGCCCCTCGGCCCACTCGGGCCCGTCGAGCTGCCAGCCTTCATCGGCATAGTCCGCCGACTCGAAGCCGCCCGAACCCGCTGAAGCAGGTGGCCCGTGCGGCGGGGCCGCTCGCCCGGCCTGGTTGACCGGTCCGATCCCGCTGCCGCGCAGGTGGCTCAGCCAGTCCTCGGCCCTGGTCTTATCACGGCCGGTTCCGCCCGGCACCTCACCGCCCTCGCCGCCGTCGCCACGCCCGCCAGCGTCGCCACGCCCGCCCCGGTCGCCGCGCCCGTCCCAGTCCGGACCGCCGGCCGAGTCCTCACGGCCGGCCGGCCCGCCACGCTGGCCCCAGTCACCCGCGCCGCTCCGGTCATCGGGACCGGCCGTCGGACCGCGCCGGGCCCGTTCGGCCGCCAGCGCCGACTCGTCGGCCCAGACAAACCCATCCGGCCGGGCCGCGCCCTCCGGCCGGACCGGGCCCTCCAGCCGGACCGGGCCGTCCAGCCGGACCGGGCCGTCCGCTGCCGCCGGGGGCACCGCCCCGGCCGCCTGCCCTTCTGGTCTATCCCAGCCATCCGCCCCGGCCAGGCCCTCGGCCCCGGCCCAGCCGTCCGACTCAGCCAGGCCAGTCGCTCCAGCCAGGCCACCCGCCACCGACGAAGTGGCCGCCCCGGCCAGCCCTTCACCCAGCGGCTGGCCCAGCGCCTCGCCCGCCCCCGCCACCCGCGAGCCGCGCCGATCCCAGGCCCGTGTCCGCGTCTGTGCCTGTGTCCCACCATCGGC
>Ga0134126_10001123_pt1 | contig 33878 bp, 28 predicted proteins | sample KB31752_FD_96881 | JGI IMG/M metagenome (GOLD analysis project Ga0134126, IMG submission 96881) | Terrestrial soil microbial communities with excess Nitrogen fertilizer from Kellogg Biological Station, Michigan, USA - KB3-175-2 | ecosystem: Environmental > Terrestrial > Soil > Unclassified ...
TCGCCATCAGCTTCATTGATATAATCCCAGTAGTAGTTTGCTTTTACGGTATTGTCCCGTTCGCGTGCCATCCCGCTAACAGGGTGGCCGAAGTTCCAGAAATAACGGAAAGTTTGGCGCTGAACAATATCCAGCAGCGCTGAATCAGAAATGTTTTTGACGATGCCGACCGGGACGATGGTATTTGGGTAACCCGTCCTTTTTCCGAAAGGTTTTTGTGCGAACGAACCGATTGCGAAAAGACAAAAGATAACCAGGAGAGATAAGTAACGGCGCATAATAATTGGCTAATTGGATGTACAATAATAAGCAAAAAGCCGCTCGGCGCTCAAACTTGCTTAACAAATCCGGAAGATTTAACAATATAGCCCATCTCCTGGTAAAACTGGTGCGCCCGCCGGCGTTCTTCCCTGTTGCCGCAGTTTATTAGAATTGTTTCCAGCCCCTGTTCAGCTGCCCAGCCTTCAGCGACCGTTAACAAGGCTTTACCTATGCCCATATTCCGGCTGCCTTGTTTTACTGCCAGGGCAACTACCCGCAAGTAGTTCCCGTTCTTTTCGTAAAATATACCTTTTGCCAGGCCAGCCATACCTACAGCCTGGCCGTTTACTATTGCAATAATGGTTTTGTAGTCGGGATGATCTGAGATCTTTGAAAAGCGCCCCTGCATCTCATTGAGCGTTGTAGGATAGCCCAATTCGTTCATCAACAAGGTTAAAGCCTCGATGTCTCCGTTGTTTGCGTCTCTGATAACGATCTCGTTTTTTAACACTGCAGATTTTATTTGGTAGCCGTTTGTGAAATCAAATAAAAATAGGGGGATATATTTTAAGTTCCCAAAGACTACCAAAAAAAGACCCGGCTTTTATCAAACCGGGTCTTTTTATACCAAAAATTTTACATACTGTCTGAATTCCGAAATCCGCTTCCGAAATCAGGATCACTTTCCGGTCCAGGTATTGTTTTTCCGGTCGTTGTCGGGGAGCTGATGATCGGGATCAATTTCCAGCGATGTGATAGCCGAAGTCGAGGGATAGATAAATGTCCACACGCCGCTGCGCTGCCAGATGTTTACCGGCAGATGGAGCGTTTCGGTTTTCCCGTTCGCCTGGGTTATTTTCAGATCGACGGGCATAGCAAGCTTATCTTTGTTCACCAGGGTGATCTGCGCGCCGTTTGCCGGGTTATCTTTTACATATTTTACGCCCTGCACGGCCTGGTCGAGTTTCCATGTAGTAAAGAACCAGGGTTGGAAGAACCAGTTAAGATCCTCGCCCGATGCATCGTTCATCGCCCTGAAAAAGTCATACGGCAGGGGATGTTTAAAAGCCCAGTGTTTGATATATTCATGAAAAGCGTAATCAAAACGATCAGGGCCGAGCACCACGTTGCGCAGCATATCAAGGCCCAGCGAGGTTTTAACATAATACTGGCCGTACTCATTCTGAGCTTCGGGGGCCACCATCAGCGGGTCCTTTTCACGTTTCATCAGTTGGGCGATGCCATTTGCCGGGCGGTTTTTAGCATTAAAATACTCGCCGTTATTAAATTTTTCGGTGGAATACTCATTAATAAAAGTATTAAAGCCTTCATCCATCCACATGTATTTGCGTTCGTTCGAGCCCACTATCATAGGGAACCAGTTATGGCCTATTTCGTGCGTAACGTCGCCCCACAGGTTCCCATTTTTTAAATTGCTTAAGCAAAAGATAATGCCTGGATATTCCATGCCCAACGCAACACCCGATACGTTGGTAGCCGAGTTCCAGGGGTATTCAAAAAATTTATCGGAATAAATTTCGATACTGTTTTTCAGGTACTCGGTCGACCGTCCCCATGAATCATTGCCTGAGCTTTCAGCCGGGTAAGTGCTCATAGCAATGCATTTGCGGCCTGATGGAAGATTAACCTTTGCTGCGTCCCAAATGAACGCGGTTGATGCCGCCCAGGATACATCGCGGGTGTTCATCATTTTAAAGTGCCATGTCAATGTGCCTTTGTAAGGATGCGTAGCAGCCTGGCCGACTTCGTCGGGAGTAATGACCATCACCGTTTTATCGCTGTTACGCGCTTCTTCCAAACGGCTTACCTGGGTTGAAGTAAGTACTTTATCGGCATTTTGCAAGTCGCCGGAGCCTGCCACCGTCATATTAGCCGGAGCGGTAATGTAGTAGTCGTAGTCGCCGTAATCGCAATAAAACTCGCCCAGGCCCATGTATGGCAGGGTATTCCAGCCTTCCACATCGTCGTAAACGCACATGCGGGGGTACCACTGGGCAATTTCGTATACGTAGCCTTGTTTAAATTTCTTGCGGCCCATACGGTCGGCGCCATAAAATGGGATCGAGAAGCTGTAAGCCACTTTTACCTGAATCTTTTCGCCTTTTGCGCCCATCGGCGTGTTCAGGCGCACCTGCATGCGGGCGTCGGTGATTACCGGGTCGACAGCATAAGTTTGCCCTTTATAAGTTACCGATACCGATTCGATATGGTAGCCGCCCCGGTTAAAGCCCTTCACATCAAAGCGGTCGCCGCCGATAGGAACGGTTGCCGCGCCCCTCGAATCGGGCTTAAACAAGTTTTGGTCAAGCTGCAGCCACAAATAGTCGAGATTATCGGGGCTGTTGTTGGTGTAATTGATAGTTACTTCGCCGGTAATGGTGGTATCCTGTGCGCCTTCGTTCAGGCTTGCTTTGATCTGGTAGTCGGCACGGTTTTGCCAGTAATGCTGGCCGGGCTGCCCGCTTGCCGAACGTGTGTCGCCCGTGGTAGTCGGCCAAACAATGGGGCCAAACACTTCAGTGTGATCGTACTTTATCGAATCGGGGGTTGTTTGCGCCGATGCCGTTGTAAGGCCGGCCAGGATAAGGCCCAATGCAGCTGCCAGGTAGTTGAGTTTTAAATGTCGCATTTTTATTATGAATATTGATTTTTTAAATGATGATAATGATTTTAATATTTTGCGGGCCAAATTAATCAAATAAATTATGAAATTGATAATTTGTAAGGATGATGATACAATTAGTCATTGAGTCATTAGGCCATTAAGTCATCGGATCATTAAAATGCTTCTCCATCGCTTTTATTTGCTTGTCCTGCAAACGGGCCATAATTATGAGCATGCATATTGCGCCTATAATTGCAAAAAGCATATCCGACTGTGTGTCCCAAACGTCGCCCTAGGTGCCAAGAAAGGAATCGCCGGCAGAGCCTGATGCGACCGAAACAAACCATTCGAGCAGTTCGTACAGCAAGCTGATAAGGCCGCAAACGGCAATGGTTAAAAATGGTACCCATCCTTTTTTATTGATGATATTTCGCCTTACAAATATTTCCCTCACGATCATCGCCGGCACAAACCCCTGGAAAAAGTGGCCAAGTTTGTCATAATTATTCCGCGTTTGATGAAAAACATCCCTTATCCAGTCGAAGGCGGGCACCATCGCATACGTATAATGGCCGCCGATGAACAACACATAGCAGTGCAGCAATATCATCACATAAGTTAGATAAGTGAACCGGAAGCGTGTAAATGTAAACAGCAGTACGAAAACGCCGATAATAGCCGGGAAAACTTCGAGTATCCAGGTAAAATAATCGTGCGGGGAAATGGCGGAAACAACCAGTCCGGCCAGGAAAAGGAAGATTAACAAGTAATATTTTTTCATAGGGGTAAGGTAAGCAATGTTTTGGTGGGGGTGGTGTGGGATTGGGGCCGTCAAATTTTTCAAATTCCGTTTAAACACAATTTTGTTTTTAAACTAAAATAGTTCCGACAAGAAATAATTGTATATTTGAGCCGTGAAACAAAAAAATCTATATAGCCTCTCACTGTCAAGTTATTCAATACTGAATGGCAAGGGGTATCCTATGGATTAAAAAATATTAAAGTTTATACTTTGAAAAAGCCTCTTGAACAAAATTCAGGAGGCTTTTTTATTTGCCCCTATGACGTAATTGGCAGTCGTACATGATTTAGGATCATGGTGTATCGGTTCGAATCCGGTTAGGGGTACATAGAGGTTGGCCGAGTGGTAAGGCAGCAGTTTGCTAAACTGTACCCCGTTCGCGGGGCATGAGTTCGAATCTCATATCTTCTGCAAAAAGGTAGGCGCCGTACAATGGGTACATCCGGTCTTGAAAACCGACGGGGCGTTCGCGCGCAGGGTTCGAATCCTACGCCTACCGCAATTGGGAGTAATGCACGAGTTGGTTAGGCGCCTGGCTGATATTATTATTTAACAGCGTTGCGCCTGTTCCAAGGCCCACCATGATCAATGCTATCAACCATGAACCCAAGGATTTTCACCGACCCCCAGCCCCGCTTTACCGAGAAAAACCCCTTCTACGCCTATTAGAGGCCCTTTTGCTGTAACGTATTTTTATTGAGATGGTCTTATTGGTGTAATTAGAAAATAGAAAATAAAGCAATAACACTCAAAATATCAAACATCATGAAAACTCTAATAATATCATTATTCACAGCACTTGTACTAAGTACCGGAATAGCAGCAACAACATACGCAGCAACAACAAAAGACAGCGGAACCGTAACTGTGTTAAGCGACATCAGCGCCATCAATAAAATTGAAGTCCGGGGAAATGTGGAATTATACATATCAGACGGCCAAGCCGACCAGGTGAAGGTTTACAATAAATATTATAGCGAAAGCGCCCTGGTTCAAAGCAGGAACGGCGTGTTGAGCATCGCATCATACAAAGCCGAAAAATTGGTAGTGTGGGTTAAAGCCGCCGACCTCCGTTCTATTTCAGCTTTCGATAACGCAGAAGTAAAATCATTCGGCGACCTTTCAAAAATTGAATTTGAAGTCGATCTGCACAACAGCGCTTCAGCAACTTTAAGTTTAGATGCCTACAGCGCCAGCGTAACCGTAACCGACCAGGCAAAGGCCAGCCTTAGCGGCAGGGCAGATGAGTACTCGTTAAAATACGATCATGCCGAAAACGTTGACGAAAAAGACTTTGACGCAGTGCACGCTTCAAAAACCGTTAAGATCGTGGCAAAGGCAAGAAGGACAGAACTTGATGAGCTTGCTGATCTTTAGTTGATTGAGTTGATTAAGTTGAGTGGTTGATTGAGTTAGATCAACCACTCTTTTTTTGGTTAATGTAATTGATTAATGACCCAATGACTTTAGCGGCCCAATGACAACCACTCACCCAACTAACTTAATCAACCTTATCAACTAATTCCCAACTTAAAAATCCTATTTTTGATGTAACTTAACCAGTTCAATAGTAGTCAAATAAAATAAAATCATGAAAAAGATATACCTAGCATTCGTAATTATAGCGGCAGTTGCCGTTACCGGCTTGTCATCGTGCATATTAAATTGCGTCCACGGTTCCGGCAACCAGGCGTCTGAAGATCGCAAAGTAGCCGATTTTAGCCGTATCAGCGTTTCGGGCAGTTATAAAGTGATCTTAAAGCAGGATAGCTCCCTGTCGTTAAAGCTTACCGGCGATGATAACCTGTTGAAGTATGTTAAAACGGTTGTTGAGGGCGGCAGGCTGCGTATTTACAGCAGGAGAAACTTATGCAATAACGGCCAAATGACTATCAATATAGGCGTACGCAACCTTGATGAAATAAAAGGATCGGGCGCAGTGGAAGTGGAATCTGACGGCAAGCTGCATACACAGGACCTGCGCATAAAACTTTCGGGTGTAACAAAGGTAACGCTCGATCTAAACGCGGCCCATGTAAGCACCAATGGCAGCGGCGCTACCGAATTGAATTTAAAAGGCCAGGCAACTTCGCATGATATAGACCTGAGCGGCAGCGGCAAGGTTTATGCCCTGGATTTTGTGGTTGGCAGCTGCGAGATACAAACTTCGGGCGTTGGCCATAGCGAGGTTAATGTGCTGAACACGCTCAACGTGCACTCAAGCGGCGCGTCGGAAGTGAAATATCGCGGCAACCCAAGTGTCAGCAATGATAAATCGGGCGCTTCTTCAATAGAAAAGATCAATTAGGTGAGTTTGGAAGCCGGATGTCGGAGGTCAGAAGTCGGAGGTCAGATGTCAGAAAAATTGGAGGGACTGAAAGACGGGAAAATATCGCATTTCGCCGTCAAGCTAATCAAAATCGAGCTTGCCATCCGGGTTAACAACGCATTTTATTATAATTCTTGACATAACGGGCCTACCGTTCAAAGTGGCGGGTAAAAACGTACGGTCAGCTTCATCGAACAGGTGCACGTCTATATTAAAAGTTTGGTCGTACTCGTAATACTGGGATGAAAGCCTGACTGTATAATTTGCCAGCTGCCCCAGCGGGCTGATCAGCAACTCAATATTGGCCTCAAACGCGGCCGTGTTCACATCAAACGTGTCAAATGGCACCTGGAATAAACTTACGTATGGGATAAAACCATAATAAACGCCGCCTATTTTTAGGGGCCTGGTAACCCGGTCGCCTTTTTTTAACGTGTCATCTAACAAGTAGCTCAGGTAACTCCTGGCATATATCGGGGCAATATAAGTGAAGTTATTTTTGTCATAATCATATTTTTCCACCAGCCGGCCCCGGGGATCAAAAAACTGCCAGATCCCGGTATGCTTGCCGTTCTTGAAATTGCCGGACGCAATCATTGTTTTGCGTTTAAAAAAGGCCTTGTAAGGCCCGTCCTTTACCGAAGGGTCTGATCTGAGCACGTTATATCGTTCAATAACCGAGTCGGTTAACCAATTTTTTTTGCTTCGCAGCGTATCCTGGGCAAAGCAATCAGTTGTGCAGAAAATTACAACAAATAAAAGAAAGAGTTTTTTCACGAACATTAGCGCTTGCCAATATAGGGCATGTATCGGAAAAATCAAAAAGTATAATCCGAAAAGAGAGATTGTTTGTGCAGGGAGATAACAGAACTGAAACTCTTAAGTGACAGCCCAATCAACCAATCACTTAGTCAACTATTCACTAATTTTCTTTTGACAAGATTTTTGTCGGCTATTTCAATGCTTGCAATGCATAGTGCAATAAATATAAAAATCCATTTATAGGTGTAGATAAAACTTAAAGCCGGGCTTAAGAGGGTAGGACTCATATAGGCAATTGCAAAGTAAGTGAAAATCAGGCCCCCAACGATTACTGCGGCAATAAGCATACTATATCGCAATGCTTCAGCCCGCTGTTGTTTGACTTTTATTTGAGCCAACACCGCTTCAGCCAGGCCGTTGTGTTTCAAATTGGCGGGTTCATCAGCCAGCGCGGTGAACAATATTTGATAAAGGGTCGCGTCCTTTTCACTTCGGGGTGAACCCTGTTTTTCGTCTTCCGTCAACTGCTCTTCAAGCAATCGCTTTATTTCTTCATCGTTCAGCGCTTTCATCGTTAATACTTTATATAAAATTCCAGTTTTTCTTTCAATAATTTTCTCGCCCTGAATAAATAATTTTTTAGGGTGCCCTCCGGCATGCCCGTAATTTCCTCAATTTCAAGGTACGAAAACTCATTTAAGTGATAAAGGGTCAATACTGTTCTATAATGAACAGGCAATTTTTCAATTTGTTGCTGTACAAATGCGGCAGTGTTTTTTTTAGCGAGTATGCTTTCAGGGTCTTCCGTTGTTTTATGGAAATTTTCAAACTCAGCAATATCGTCCGTCAGGTTTCGCTTTCCCGAAACCTTTTTCAGGTGATTAATAGCTGTCCCATAAGCGATCTGCCCTATCCAGGTAGATAGTTTTGATTGAAATTTAAAGCCGGGGAGGTATTTATAAACCCTTAAAAACACTTCCTGGCAAATGTCCTCTGTATCTTCCCTGTGCTGCACCAGCCTGCCTACCATATAAGTCACCAGCTTTTCGTATTGTTTTACCAATATTTTAAAAGCCATTACATCTCCATTTATTATGCGGGAAACTATTTCCTCTTCATTCTGCATGCGGGCGATTAGACAAGATTTGGTTCAAGAATGTTGCAGAGGTTGGTTGATTGAGTTAGATTAGGTTGATTAGGTTGGATTAAGTTGAATTCCCTCATAAAGCTATCATCCACTATTCTTTTTGACCCAATCGACCGCTCACTTAATCAACTATTCACCAATCAACCAACCTCCTGCAACATTTCAAACACCATTCCTGTCTAATGTACCAAATCATTTAAAAACGTAAAAATATGGGACCTTTAATTACAATACTCGGACTAACGCTGGCAGTTGTGATCGTTATTATTTCTATCTTAAATCACCGTATTAAAATGCGGATGATAAAAGACGGGCATGTCGATGAAAACTCTATTAAAATTTTAAGCCAGGAAAACACCGGCCTCAAGCTCGACACTTTAAAATGGGGCATCATTTTATTATTTGGCGGTCTTGGTTTAATAATACTGGAATTCATACCGCATAACTATGATCTTGACAGGCATTATGATTATCATGGCTCCCCGCTGCCTTTCGGAATTGAAGTAGTTTGTTTGGCGCTCGGCTTCCTCGTTTATTATTTTATCGCCCGGAATATGTCTAAGGGTAGTTGATTGGGTTAGATTAAGTTGATTAAGTTAGATTAAGTTGACCGGCTAGTATTCGGTTGGTCGGTAAAGCTTCTGGATAAAAAACGGGGGCTTTTTCGTTTTATGGCAGGTGAACTTTAAATATCAATTTGACGGAAATTTTCTTTAAAATTGATTCATGAAATTATACAACTCCAAAAGCAGCGCCCTGCTGGAGCATAACGAAAATTTTTTTATTATAGATGAACCCTGGGATATTCTTATCAACAGGGATGATCTGGAGGGCCATCTATCGTCGAAAACCAAAACAAGCAGGCAGCTAAATCTCGGTGAACAGGTCAAATATTTGACCGACGACACAATTTTGCCGCCGATAGGGCAGCAGGAAGTTTGGGCGGCGGGGGTTACCTATTTAAAAAGCCGGGATGCACGGATGGAGGAGTCGCAAAGCTCGGGCGCCGCCAGTTTGTACGATAGGGTTTATGATGCCGAAAGGCCCGAATTATTTTTTAAAGCTATACCTTCACGTGTTTCAGGGCATAAGCAGCAGGTTTTTATCCGGGTAGATTCAACCTGGAATGTGCCGGAGCCGGAGCTTACATTGTTTATCAATTCAAATGGCAATATCCAGGGTTATACAATTGGCAATGATATGAGCTCAAGGAGTATCGAAGGCGAAAATGCCCTTTACCTGCCGCAGGCCAAAATTTATGAAAAAAGTGCCGCATTGGGGCCTTGCCTTTATATCACCTCCTTGCCTATTGGCGGCGACGCCGCTATCAGGATGGTCATTAAGCGGGATGATGTCAAAGTTTATGATGATTCAACGGCGGTGTCGCGAATAAAACGCTCATTTACAGAATTAGCCGGCTATCTTTACAGGGAATGCGATTTTCCAAACGGCTGTTTTCTGATGACGGGGACCTGCCTGGTGCCGTCGCCCGAGTTTACTTTACAGGAGGGTGATATGGTGGAGATCAGCATTGACCATATAGGTACGTTAATAAATACCATTGGTATTAATCCAAAACATAAAGCAAAATAATAACGTAGGGGCGACCCTTGTGGTCGCCCTCAACGGTGGTCGCTCCAACAGCGACAGTCCCAGACGAAACATGCCAACCCGCAAAACAGGCGGCCACGAGGTTCGGGCCTACGTGACATACATATGGCCAATTATTTTCATAAATTGCACCAACCAGACAATGCCTAAATTAAAATGATATGAATGCTGTGAAATTCTTATTCATCCTGTTAATAGTCGCCGGTTTAACCTCCTGCCAACCACCAAAGGACAAACCCATCGAAAGTCAATATCCTAAAGGATCATTCGGCTACGATCTTGATTTCCTGCGGCAAAAAGACAGTGTAATTGTACTTAACAGTAAGGATGGCAACGGGCAGGTTATCATTTCGCCCAAATACCAGGCAAAGGTATTTACATCAACCGCCGACGGCGCTAAGGGGAAAAGCTTTGGCTGGATCAACTATAAGACATTTGATCAGAAATCGCTCGACGCGCATATGAACGCCTACGGCGGCGAGGACCGGCTTTGGCTGGGGCCCGAAGGCGGAAAATTTGCCTTGTTTTTTAAGCCGGGGACAAAAATGGTATTCGACTACTGGCATACGCCGGTAGCTTTTGATTTTGAGAGCTGGAAACTAACTTCGAGTACTGATAAAGAGGCATCTTTGAGTAAATCGACCAGGGTTTTAAATTATGCCGGGATGGTATTTGTGCTGAATGTAGTGCGTGATATACAAATACTGGAACCCGGAGATATAAAGAATATGCTTGGGGTTAACTTCGATAGTAAAGTCAAATCTGTTGCTTTTAGCACCACCAATACGATTATCAATACGGGGCCTGTAGCATGGGATAAAAAAACCGGGGCGCCGTGCTTATGGAACCTGGATATGTTTTCTCCTTCAGCAAAAACAGTTATCGTAGTTCCGTACGATAATAACGCCACCGGAAAGGTTGCAACAACCGATTACTTTGGTCAAATACCACCCGACAGGGTAAAGTATAGTAACGGTATCTTATTATTTAAAGCCGATGGCAAATCCCGCGGAAAACTAGGCATGCCACCAAACCGTGCCAAAACTATGGCCGGCAGTTACGATGCCCAGAACAATGTGCTCACCATTGCCTCATTTGATATGGACCCCAAGGCAACTTATCTGAACCAGGAATGGCGTACCGACAGGGACCCGTTTATTGGCGATGCCGTGAATGCCTATAATGACGGCCCACTGGCAAACGGAACGCAAATGGGACCTTTTTACGAGATTGAAAGTGTATCGCCTGCAGCATTTTTAAAACCGAATGAGGGGCTTACGCATAAGCACAGCGTTTTTCATTTCACCGGCGACAAAGACGAATTGAACCAAATCGCATTAAAAACATTAGGAATTTCGCTGCAGGCTATACAAGCTGCATTTAAATAATTATATTCAACGCGCCGATTATATTGAATTTGAAAATTTGACGATTTGAAAATTTGAAAATGGGCCAAAGTTTCAATATTCAAATCGGCGCACTTTCAAATTTTCAAAAAAAACGTTTTAAACCTGTCTCATGACGAAAAATAATAACCAGGTTGCAATTATCCTTGTCACTTCCCTGTTTTTTATTTGGGGATTTGCGCTCAACCTTAATCCCATTCTTATCCCACACCTCAAAAAAGCCTGCCAGCTAACAGATTTGCAATCATCCTATGTTGATTCTGCTTCCTATCTCGCATATTTCCTCCTGGCTATACCTGCGGGGCAATTTATGAGGCGCTTTGGCTATAAAGGGGGCATTTTGCTGGGGCTGCTGTTGGTGGCCGGAGGCGCTTTTTTGCTGTATCCAGCATCTGCGGTGCGTAGTTATGCGTTCATTTTACTATCATTATTCGTATTGTTTTCCGGTTCGGCTTTTTTGGAAACCGCCGCAAATCCCTATATCACGGTCCTCGGCGACAACGAAGGGGCTACGCAACGTATCAATTTTGCGCAGTCCTTTAACGGCCTGGCGGCGTTCTTTGCGCCATTGGTGGGCGGCACATTCATTTTATCCGGCAAAACCTTGACGCCGGCGCAGGAGCACGCCATGTCTCCCGGCCAACTAAACGCTTATTTAAATAAAGAGGCTTCGGCGGTACAGGTACCATATATTATCGTCGCGCTGGTCGTTTTGTCTGTGGCTTTTTGGTTTTATAAAACGCATGTTCCCGAAATTCATGATGACGACGATGATGAAAGTAAGAAAGGTGAGTCATTGATCCAGCGGATCGTACATCTGCTTGCAAAGAAACAGCTGCGTACCGGCGCGTTTGCTGAATTTTTTTACGTTGGGGCGCAGGCCGGGGTGCTTAGCTTTTTTATCCGGTTTTCCGAACGCGTGGCCGGTATGGAGGAAAAATCGGCGGCTTATTTGTTATCGTTGTCGCTGCTTGGGTTTATGGCCGGCAGGTTCATCGGCACAGCGTTGATGCGCGCTATCAATCCTGTTAAATTGCTGGCTTCTTATTGTATCGTCAATATCGGCTTACTAATTCTATCAGTTGCCACTCATGGCAGTTTTTCGGTTTATGCGCTCATGTGCGTAGCTTTTTTTATGTCGATCATGTTTCCGACCATATTTTCATTGGGGATCCGCGGGCTTCGCTCCGAAACCAAGCTGGGTTCTTCGTTATTAATAATGGGCATAGTCGGCGGCGCTGTCATACCGCCGATAATGGGCAAGGTATCCGATTTAACCAGCATTCGTTACGCCTATCTCGTGCCTGTTATATGCTTTGCCTATATATTGTATTTTGCTTACATGAACCTTAAGGTTAAAAAATTGGACATCGTAACAGCGCATTAATTTTGCAACATGGATCTGCAACTAACAAATAAAGTAATTATAGTAACCGGCGGTGCCAAGGGGATAGGCGAGGGGATTGTAAAAGTGCTGGCTAAAGAAGGCGCTGTCCCTGTTATTGTAGGCAGGAGTGAGGAAGATAACCGGAAAGTTGTACAGGCCGTTGAAGCCGGCGGGGGTAAAGCAGCACAAGTTGTTGCAGAACTAACTGACCCTGTAGCCTGCGAAAAAGCAGTAGAGGCAGTAATAAAGCAATTTGGCAGTATTGATGGCCTCGTTAACAATGCAGGCGTAAACGATGGTGTGGGGCTCGAAAACGGAACTTATGAAAAGTTTATGGCCTCGCTGCATAAAAACGTCGTGCATTATTACCTGATGGCGCATTATGCTTTACCCGAATTAAAAAAATCAAAAGGGCCGATACTGAATATTACCTCAAAAACAGCGGATACGGGCCAGGGAAATACTTCGGCTTATGCCGCGGCAAACGGCGGCCGGAATGCATTAACCCGCGAATGGGCAGTTGAATTGCTTAAATATGGCATCCGCGTTAATGCCATCGTGGTGGCCGAATGCTGGACCCCGCTTTATGAAAACTGGATAAAGACCCTGCCCGACCCCAAAGCAAAACTAAAGGAAATTGAAGCAAAGATACCCTTGGGTAACCGCATGACCACAGCCGAAGAAATAGCAAACGCCGCAGCCTTTTTATTATCGGAAAGATCGAGCCATACCACCGGCCAACTTATCCATATTGATGGCGGTTATGTACATTTGGACAGGGCTTTGGCAAATGCCTGAGGTTTGGTGAGCGGTTGATTAAGTTGATTGGGTGAATGGTTGTGTGACGTTGTAAATGTTAAAAAGGTTAAAATTGTTGTAAAGGAAAACCCGGGTGCTTTCTGCGCGTAACGACGAATAATATTTATTTGAATTTTCCCCATAACTTTACAACCTTTATAACCCGCTGCAACCTTTACAACTTTTTGCCAACAACTTTTACAACCTTTACAACTGGTTGCAACCCTTACAACTAACAACAATGACAAAAATAGATAGCCACCAGCATTTTTGGAAGTTCGACCCGGTGAGGGATAGCTGGATTGAGAGTAAAATGTCGGCAATACAAAAAGATTTCATGCCGGGTGACCTGGAGCCCATATTAAAAAAACACCATATCGACGGCTGCGTGGCCGTGCAGGCAGATCAATCGGAGGCCGAAACTGAATTTTTGCTGGGATTGGCGGAAAACAATGATTTTATAAAAGGCGTGGTGGGCTGGGTCGACCTGCGGGCTGATGACGTAGGCAAACGCCTCGACCACTTTAGCAGGCATCAAAAGTTAAAAGGCTTCCGGCATGTGCTGCAGGGCGAGGAGGACCGGGCGCTGATGCTTACCCCGCAGTTTACAAAAGGCATAAGCGCTCTAAAAGCTCATGATTTTACTTATGATATCCTGATCTTCCCCGACCAGCTTGGGTACACTCACCAGTTTGTAAAAACCTTTGGGGGCCACCGGTTTGTGGTGGATCATATTGCCAAACCAGATATTAAAAACAAAAACATTGATAAATGGGCCAATGGTATCAAAGCCGTTGCCAGGAACGAAAACGTTTGGTGCAAAGTATCAGGCATGATAACCGAAGCCGATTGGTATGGCTGGGTTTTAACTGATTTCGAGCCATATCTGGATGTAGTGTTTGAGGCCTTTGGTACAAAACGGGTAATGTTCGGCTCCGACTGGCCTGTTTGCAACGTGGCCGGCGGCTACCAACAGATGCTTTCAGTGGTTAAAAACTACGTGTCCAGATTATCTGAGGATGAACAGGCGGGGTTTTGGGGACTTAATGCGATAGAATTTTATAAACTTAGTTAAGAGCTTAAAGCTGAAGGCAGAAAGCTAAAAGCGAAATGTTTGGTTGCGACTTATTTTATACTTAATAAAAACTATGATATGAAAAGATCAGTTTTACTTGTTTTGATAACTGCATTTATAGCTTTATCCGTCAGCGCGCAGGAAAAGTTTAATGGTTTGGGTGTAAACATTGGTAACCTGTACCGGCTGTCAGATGCAAAGACCCGCTCGATAAGCCCCGAAAACTTTAACGGAGAAAAAGGCAAAGGCGGTATGGCTACCACGGGCACCGGTTCGGGACCGGCAAGGGAACTGGGCCAAAAGTGGAAAGTGAGCCCCAGCGTAGTCATAAAAAAACATACTACATATACCGTCGCCGAAATTGACGGTTCCGGGGCCATTCAGCATATATGGATGACGCCTACCGGCAACTGGCGGTATTCCATCCTTCGTTTTTATTGGGATGATGAAACAACGCCTTCAGTTGAAGTACCGGTCGGTGATTTCTTTTGCATGGGCTGGGGCAAGTTTGCGCCCGTACAATCGCTGGCAGTTGTGGTTAACCCGGGCAGCGGCCTTAATTGTTACTGGCCGATGCCGTTTCGCAAAAAGTGCCGCATCACAATGGAAAATATCGACGACCATGACATGGTGCTTTATTACCAGGTCGACTATACATTAACCGAAGTTCCTAAAGACGCAGGTTATTTTCATGCCCAGTTCCGCAGGGTAAACCCATTGCCGTTTAAAAAAGACTATGTGCTGGTCGACAGTATACGGGGTAAAGGCCAGTACGTTGGCACTTATCTCGCCTATGGCTCCAATAAAAACGGCTGGTGGGGCGAAGGAGAAATAAAATTCTTTATGGACGGGGATACCGAATTCCCGACGATTAACGGGACGGGCACTGAAGATTATTTCAACGGGGCTTATGATTTTGACAGCATGCACAAAAAGCCCGATGGCGCCGAAACCAGCGAATACACTGAATTTAGCGGCCCCTACACCGGCCTTCCGCAGGTGATCAGGGGCGATGGGCATTATAACATAGCCCAGCGCTTTGGCCTGTATCGCTGGCATATTGCCGACCCGGTACGCTTTGAAAAGGACCTGAAGGTTACCATACAGGATTTGGGCTGGCATAGCGATGGCCGCTACATGCCGCTGCAGGATGATATTGCTTCTGTAGTTTACTGGTACCAAAGTGAGCCGCATGGTGCGTTCCCTGTATTCCCGTCGAAAGACCAGTTGGAGGTGAATTAATTGATTTCGGATTTTGAGTTTAGCTCCCTATGTCATTTCGACGAGGAACGAGGAGAAAACTTATGCGATATGCAGCGCGGATGACGGATGACGCATAGGTTTTCTCGCTGCGGTCGACATCCTATAAATCCGAAATCGACCCGCTGGCCAGCGGGCGAATTCCGAAATCCCATACAATTTCGTACAAGTTGGTACAAGCTAAACCAATCGGTAATCTGTTGTATTTTTGTTTTAATTTTTTTGATTTTGACGTATGCAAACGGACGAGGTACTGATTGAAAAAACCAAAAGATTATTTGAATCCAATACCGGGTGGGGCGACAGCAACGAATGGACAAACCAGGATTTTGTTATTTTAAGTGAAAAGATCCAGGAACGCACAGGGGTTGCCCTGAGTCATGTTACGCTAAAAAGGGTATGGGGTAAAGTGAAATACGAAAGCCTGCCCAATACACATACCCTTGACACCCTTGTGCAGTTTTTAGGCTATGAAAACTGGCGCGAGTTTAAATCGCAAAATGGCAATGGCGCTGTAAGCAAACAACAGGCGGGGCAAATAGCGCGTAACGGGCACAATGGGTACCATGCAGGTACAATGCCCGCCGGAAAGAAAAGAAGCCTTTTTAAGCCTGTTTTAATTATCACGGCTATCACCGTTATTGCTGTCCTGGTAATCTATATTAATAAAAACGGCCCGCCGGTTATAAAAAATGATTACAGTTTCAGCAGCAAAAAGGTAGTTACCGAAGGGTTGCCGAACTCGGTCGTATTTAACTACGATGCCACAAAATCTCCCTTCGATTCAGTTATTATACAACAATCATGGGACCCCCATTTACAGGCAAAGGTTTCAAAATATGAGCATCAGCATACTTCGATCTATTACTTACCGGATTACTATAAATCCAAGCTTATTGTAGGCGGAAAAATTGTGAGTATGCACCGGCTGTTGATAAAATCGAAGGGCTGGCTGTCTGCGGTGATGCAAACGCCGGTGCCGGTTTATTTTAGCAGGGAAGACGTGATGGCCAATGGCAAAATGGCCTTGCCGGTTGATAAAATACTGGCGCGAAATATTAAAATGCAGCCCGAGCCGCCAACGGTGATCTATTCAAATGTAAAGGAGTTCGGCGAAATATACAGCGACAATTTTACTTTTGAAACCTCGGTTAAGAATGATTATCACGAGGGGGCGGCGGTTTGCCAGCAAACAAAGATCTACATACTTTGCGAAGGAACCGCAGTGGGCATACCGCTTTGCACCAAAGGTTGTATCTCCAATGCCGACTTGCTTTTCACCAACTTCTACACATCTGGCAAACAGGAGGACTTATCGGCGTTCGGCGTAGACTTTAATGCCTTTGTGAAGGTGAGGATCGAATGCAAAAACCGAAGGGCAACCATTTTTATTAATGATAAGCCGGTTTATGCGGTTAATCACGATATTATCAAATCAAAAATTATAGGCTTTGATTTTACTTTCCAGGGCACGGGCTCGGTTGATTATGTGAAATTATCAAACGGCAAAGTGAATTACGAGGATGACTTTTGATCTACCTTGATTTCGGATTTCGGATGTTCAATTTCGGATTTGACCTTACTTCCGATATTAGAATTTTGATATAGCAGTTACAAGATTTATCCTGGCCCCGGGGAGAATAGCGTCGGATTCCCTTTGGGCACTCAGAAATCCGAAATCGAACATCCGAAATCCAATGTCAAATCACTTACAATACCGCTTTATGGCATCGGCCGCGTCTTTTACACCCAGTTCAAGCGCTTTCTTTAAATCGACGCATGCACTGCCATTGCCCTGGGTTGCTTTTGCAAGGCCGCGGTTATAATAGGCATCCCCGCTGGCCGGGTTTAATTCAATTGCTGTGTCAAAATCCCGGAAGGCGCCTGCTATATCTTTCGAATTGATTCTCGCTTTGGCCCTCAAAATATAATTTGTTTCATCCTTCGGGCTTATTTTTATCGCACGGGCGAAGTCGGTACGCATGCCGGCTGTATCCAGCGTATAGCTTTCAGCCAGGCCGCGGTAAGCGTAAGTTTTTATATTTTCGGGGTTTATCAGCAGTACGCTGATATAGTCGTAAACGGCGCCTTCGTAATTCTTCTGGATCATCTTTAGGTTTGCCCTGTAAAAGTAGGCTTCATCGTTATTCTGATCTTTCTGTATCGCTTTGGCGATGTCAGTTTGGGCCCCGTCGTAGTCTTTGAGTTGTAGTTTTATTGCTGCACGGCCACTGTAAGCCTGGGAAATTGCGTTGCTATCAACGGCCATGGCCTTGTTAAACTCGGCGATGGCGCCTTTGGTATCGCCCAGGCCGCCCATTGCAGTTGCACGCTGTACTATCAGCTTGCCGTTTCGCGGATAAGAGGGGATGATCTTATTAAATAGCAGCAGCGCTTCTGTATACTGCCGGTCGGCAATGAGCAGTTTGCCAAGCCTCATGTATGCCTCCTGGTTTTTTGGATCGAGCTCTATTTGCCGCTTGTAATCGGCGATTGCGCCCTTCCTGTCTCCCAGTGTCGCCTTCACCTTCGCCCGGTTTGAATAGGCGTACGAATTACCGGGAAACAGCTCGATTGCTTTGTTCAGGTCGCTTATTGCCCCCGGATAATCGGCCATTTCAGCCTTTACCTCTCCGCGGCCGGTGTACGCCTCCGTATTTTTGGGATTTTCCCTCAATGCAGTATTAAAGTCGTTTAATGAGCCAACCGTATCCTGCAGGGCTTCTTTGGCTTTGGCGCGTGTCACATAGGCATAACCATCATGGTCGGTATCGTACATAATGGCGGTGTCGCCGTCAAGCAATGCGCCATGATAATCTTCGCGCGATATTTTTAAGTCGCCGCGGTTTTGATAAGCCTTTGATAATTTCGGGTCGAGTTTAATTGCCTGGTTAAAATCAGCCAATGCTGCAGAAGTATCGTTCAGCTTGTTTTTCGTAACGCCGCGGTATAAAAATAGTTCGGCATTGCCAGGGTCGGCTGCAATAGCTTTGTTAAAATAATCAACAGCTTCCCGGTTGTCCTCGGTATTACTGGCTGCTTTTGCCAGGTAGTAGTATAAGTTATGTAGCCTGGGGTCGATGGCTGCAGCTTTGCGGTAATCTTCCATCGCACCTTTATAATCTCTTAAGTCCGATTTGATATTTCCCCTGTAAAATATAGCTTCGGCATTGCGCGGATTCATCCTGACGGCGGTATTATAGTCAGTAAGCGCGCCTTCAAACTCCCCGATACTGCCTTTTGAATTAGCCCGGTAATAATACAGGTCAGCATTGTTTGGATTAAGCCTGATGGCCATGTCGTAATCCGATATTGCGCCTTTGTAGTCATTTAAATCGGATTTTGCAACGCCCCGGTACTCGTACAATTCGGAATTGCCCGGAGTTATTGCTATGGCGCTCGTAAAATCGGCTACAGCGCCGGCATAGTCGCCTGAATTGATTTTTGCATTTGCCCTGTAATGGTAAATATCAGCTGTTCTTAAACCCGCAGCTATCGATTTATCAAAATCACTTATCGCATTTTTATAATCTTTTAAGTTGGCATAGGCGTTTGCGCGATAATAATAAGCATTAACATAACTGGGGTCCAATTCAGTTACTTTAGAATAGTCTTCCACTGCCGGCTGGTATTGCTGGCTATTGGCATAGGCGTTGCCGCGGTATAAAAACGCTTTGGTATTCTTATCGTTGAGTTGGATCGACCTGGTGAAATCTGCTATCGCGCCGGCATAATCTTTTCGCGCCGCTTTCTGATTGCCGCTGTAAAGCATTTGGTCAGATGTTTGGGCAAAACCCAGGCAAGGCAAAAAAGAAATTATCAGTAATAGTCTTTTCATAATGTTAGTAATATCAATTATTGGCAATAAATACGCCAAATCAGTACACACGGTTAAATGCAGCTTCGCTATGCACATCCGGCGGGCCGGTTTATTGCACCAAGATAACTAAAACCGTTGAAATTTGGCCATACGGCCCTAATTCTGCTAAAAAGCGCCTTTTTCAGCCGTTTAAAGCAATCCGCCGTGTAATACGCAAATATTTAAAATTTTGTTATGATTTTAAAAGTAGGGGATAAGTTTCTAATTTATGGGGGTTATAATCCCCAGTGGATTAAGGAATCAATACCTTATTTGAAGCCCGTCCGGTCTTATTTGCTAACGGATATTTGCGTCTTTCCACTCAGCTGGCCTATTTCCAATCGCAAATTCAAACGAATCAAATTCAACGGGCGCAGGGATATTATTTTCATTATTCGGAACGATATAATATAAGCCGCTAAATATAAGGCCGTTTTTATTTTTCTCCACCGTTATTTTTAAAAAGCCATGCGTGTGATCGCAGTAATTTTCAAGGTGAACATTATCCAGCAATGGGCTGTCATCGGGGAAATCCGGGTCGCCCGGGGGCACTATTTTATGCAGGTCGGCATACCCCCCTGCACCGGCGACTATAAAGGGCACAGTTTTGCCGTTGGGATAAAGCTTGCTGAAACGCTGGTAATTATGTACATGGCCGCTGAATACAACATTGGGGAGCACGCCGGCTTCATCAAAAGCCGAATTAAGGAAAAGCTGCATGTGCATACTTGAGCCGTGATTGGTATCGGCCGAATAAGGCGCGTGATGCAGGCAAACTATCAAAGCCTTTTCGGCCTTGTTTTTGCCGGCGGTTTTCAGCTCATCAATAAACCAGGCTCTTTGTTCCGCGCTTATGGCGCCGAACCTGGGGACGTTGCTGTACAGGCAAATAATGTCGGCCAGCGGCGTGTTCAGGGTAAAATATACGTTCGGCTGTACGTTGCTTTTGCGGCCGCTGTTCTTATCAAACGGAACGGGCCGGGGCGCCTGGTCGCAAAATACGTTCATGAAGGCATCCAGGCTTTTAACGCCTTCGGGGTCGAAGGGGTCCACATCAGCATCGTGGTTACCCGGTATCGCGAATATTGGGCCCCGGTAGTAACGGTAGGGTTCAAAAAACTGGGGATAATATTCATCTGCCGCACCATAATTATAGACTACATCGCCCAAATGAAAAAAGAAAGCCGGTTTGCCGGCAGCTGGGACAGTTTTGGCGCACTGACTGATCATGGCATTTGCCACCCGGTGCTTATAAACGGGCAACACCAGCCCGCCGGTATCCCCGGCCATGTGAAATACCATTTTATTTCCGGGAAGGCCTGGCAATACTTGTTTAATATCGAGGTGGTAGGGATAAGGCCCGGTAGCATTGGGCAGCGGTTGGAATTTCTCCTGGTCGTCATAAGCCGCTGTTTTGAAAACGGGACGCGTGCGGCGGAGAAGATCAGGTGATGGCATTTATGGATGAACGTATTCGTTGGGCAAATATAGGGGAATGAGGTGGATTAGGTTTGACGACTTTTCAAATTTATGAAATCTTTCTGTAGAACAGTTGCAGGTGGGTAAAGCTTTTTCAATTAAGTATATCGTAAATTAAGATAAACATAATAGATTTATAGGCGTTAACAAAAGGGAAGAACCGGGGCCAAAAGTTGGGGTTGACCAGGGGGGAGCATATTTCGATTGATTTGCATCATATTTTGGCTCTTGATTCCATATCGGTAAAAAAGCGCGGGCTTAAAACACATGGCTAAAGTATTCACAATTGCAAAGGGTTTGGAAAATATGGGCGCGCTGCGGACGGGCGGCCAGGGTTCGGTGTATAAGGGACGGCGGATAGGCCCGATCATCAGCGCTGTGAAACTCCTGCCAACCCCGGTGCAATCGGAAAGCGAAGATGACCGGAACTACAGGAACTTTTTGAATGAGGTTGAAAAACTGAAAAAAGTAAATGAGATACCCAATCCCAATGTAGTAAAAATTTTGAACTCAGGCATTACCGAGAGCGGCTCATTTCCGTTTATCGAGATGGAATTTATCGAAGGCCCTGACCTGGAAGAGCTGCTGAAGCCGCCCCGCGAAGCTATATTTACCGTAAAGGAAACGATAAAGGTGGCTGATCAGCTGGCAAGCGCCTTGTGCCATTGCCATAAGGTGGGTGTGAAACATGGTGATATAAAAAGCAATAATGTTAAATTCAATATCCATACGGGCAATTATGTATTACTCGACTTCGGACTATCCGCAATGTCTGACGAGCAGCGGAGGAGCAGCATGCGGCATGCGGGAGCGATAGAGTTTATGGCCCCGGAGCAGAATGAAGGCCACTTGTTGTTCCAGACCGATGTGTATGGATACGGAGTGATCCTTTATGAACTTTTGGCAGGCCAGGTGCCCTTCCCGCTGAAGGATAACGGCGAAACTGCCCGGAATGCTGTGATGATAGCACACATGGAACAACCGGTTCCTGATCTTATGGAATTGCGGCGTAAGAATCTCCCCGAAGCCTGGTCGGCAGCCCAAAAGAAGCGCGAAATGATGGTGCCCCGTTGGCTATTGGATATTATAGCCGGTTGCCTGCAAAAACAGCCCGAAGAACGTTATAGCAGTGGAATGAAGCTGCAGGAAGCTATTTTTGAAAACAGCATTGCAGAGTTAAAAGCGGATAGCGGGACAGACGCCGATGAAGCTGTTATTAAAAACCAGGTTGAAGAGGCGGCGCAGCCGGCGGTTGTGCGGCATCCGAACGTGGCTGGCCAAAAGGGTATGATACATATTTCAAAGCCGGTCTTTGCTTTGCTGATGTTATTGCTTTTGGGATTTATGGCATTTACAGCCTATTCGTTGATCTATAAACCGGCGCCGCCGGTCAATCCCATAAGCCAAAGCGAGGTTGACACAACTAAACAGGTGGATACCAGCAGCCTGATGGCGGAGAACCGGTACTTAAAGCGAAAATTGAAGAGATTGCAAACCGATTCGGCCACCCAAAAGGCGATAAACGATGCGGTAAACGGTCAGCAGAATACGGTAAAGCGCGACAGTACCACCGTCGACACGGCTAATAAACCAAATAATAATTAGCGACATGCCGGACAACATCCGCCGCTATAATGTCGTTTATTAAAACAGGATAAAACTAAGGGTTACAGTATTATTATAAATGGATCAAAAAACTTCTATCTGGCAGCGTATAGGTTTACAGGATTGGTTCTTAACCAGCGAAAATTCCGGCAAAACGAAAAAAAAGCAGCCTATACTTACTCCCGACGACGTTTATAATTATGTTATCGCGAAATTCAACGACTCCATCCGGCAACTGTCGTTTGCCGACCGCGTTGTGTTTTATCATGAATATATTATAAGTTTTAATCCCGAAGACTATGAAGAGTTTATGAATAATAAACAAGGCATATTCGGTCTAATCATAAATGAGATAGTAAAAAAGTTTTACCAACTACTTAAGCAATACCGGGCTGCCGGCAAAATAGTAGAGCCTTCAAGCTCCAAATGGGTGTTCAGGCTGGTTTCCCATCCTGATTATGCCCGTGGGGATATCGGTTTTATCGGCAAATTGCTGCCCGGCACAAGCAAAAAAGAAGATAACCTGCGGGTAACATTCATCCCCCGGCAAACCGGCATCGCCCAAACTTTCGACGTTAGTCACGATGTGTTAAAGGCCTTCAATTATTATAGTGAAGGTTATTATGAGCTTCCCTATGCTGAAGATCTGGGCCTCGATGAAACCAGCGCCGTAAACCAGCAGCAAAAGAAATTCGCCAGGTTCGAAACCATTCTCCCCGAAAAACAGTTTGCCGGAAAGAAGGTTGAGTACATAATGGTCGACGACGAAATAATAGTTTCAGGCGACGATGAGACCAGGGATGGTTCAAATATTTTTAAAATACCATCTGAATGGGTGAACACGCCCCACCTGCAGATCAGGTTTAACAAATCGGATGGTAAATTTTATATGACCTCGTTCGGAGAATTGACGATATTGAACGAAAATGAAGTGGCTAAGAGCGACGTGAACTCTCCCTCGTGGGTTGAACTCCCGGTCAATTCAAGGATATTATTGAACGGAATTGTGGGCGTTAATATATTTAAAGCGTAGCAGGGTATAGTTTACCCGCGCGGTGACCATGTGAAACGGAATGAACAGAACATAAATAGCTGAAATGTCACAAATATTATCATTGGCAATGCTGGGGATCGGTGTTTTTTTATTGGCCACACATTTTTTTGATATAAAAAACTCAAGCAAACCGAATGACTGAACAATTTTTCGGAATAACTGATACAGGCAGGCAGCGGCAAAACAATGAAGATACCTTTATTGCGGAACTCACTGCAAATAAAAAGTTTGTCATCGCCTGTGTGATCGACGGTGTCGGCGGTTATTCCGGCGGGGAGGTTGCTGCCGCGCTGACCCGCGAAGCGATCCTTCGGAGGCTTGACAAACCCTCGGGCGAGATCATTCCGATGATAGTTGATTGCTTCAGGTTGGCCAACGAAAAAATATTAAGCGAAAAACAGAACTCGAAGGGGCACGATAACATGGCCTGCGTTTCCACGCTGGCAATAGTTGATATTGAGCGCAACCAGTTCTATTTCGCCCATGTTGGCGATACGCGTCTGTATTTGATTAGAGACCATTCATTGGTCAAGATTTCACACGATCAATCATTTGTCGGTTTTTTGGAGGACTCGGGCCGTTTGTCGGAAGCCGAGGCAATGAAACACCCGAAGCGCAACGAGATCAACAAGGCATTAGGCCTCGACGGTCAGTTGGGCAAAGACGGAGAATATATTGAAACCGGGCAATCGCCCTTCCTGCCTGGGGACATGCTTTTATTGTGCAGCGATGGTTTAACCGACATGCTGGATAGCAGCGAGATACGGGAAATTGTAACAGATCAAGGAAGCCTGAAGGAGAAGGGCCGCAAATTGATCGACGCGGCCAACCACAACGGCGGCAAAGACAACATCACGGTTGTGCTTGTTCAAAACGACAAGATACAACAGCAGCATGATACAGCCAGGCCCGCAGTGAACGAAAAAAAGCAAACCGGCAACACGGCCGCGCAGACAGCGAAAGTTGAGGATACCAGGAGGAAGGTTGAAAAGCCTGCGATGGTAACACGCACCGGCAAAAGTCTTGTCACTGTATTGGTAATATTGGTGCTCATCTTTATCGCAACCACCATATGGCAGTTTTTGAAGAACCGGGAAAACAATCCGAATGAGCCCTCAAAGATTGCAGCGCCTGTAAAAAAACCTAAGAATAAGCAGGAGATCAAATTGCAGCAGGCTATTGACCATGCAACCGGCCATAAACTGATTCTTTCTGATACCGCATACACCGCCCCAATTTTTATCAGCGAAGCTATTGTAGTAAATAAGGACAGCTTATTAATAAAGGCCCGGGGGAAAATTGTGCTGCAATGCGATTCGGGATATAAAGGACCGGCATTTATGCTTTCATCAACAAGCAAAAATGTTGTGTTGGATAGTTTGTCGCTGGCAAATTTCGATATTGGAATAGCCGCGAGCAATAGCGCCCTCACGCTGAACAACGTCCGGTTTTTTAATTGCAGGATTCCTGTTCAAAACGACTTCATCGTTACTGATAAAAAATATATAAGCGGAAAAATACCCGGCGCTATTTTCAGAGCTGACTCGATCCCGGTAAAAAAATAAAATAAATGGAACAGGGAGTGCCTACCAACTTTTCAAGAAACAAAGAGCGTTTCTTTTTATTACTGGCCGGCATTGTACTTCTTTTATTGTTTTTACGCCTGTTTTATGTAGAGCAGCGAAACTTTACCGATGTTGACCAGCGCCTTGCCGATGGCACCATGATAAATATTAACACCGGTAATATTTCGAAAAAGATCGGGTCGCTACTAAAAAAGGGATACTATTTTGAGGACCAGAAGGACATAGACCTTATTGAACGCACAATTGCAAACAATGCAAAAGCAGGCGCTGCGTTTGACAATATCGGCGAGTTGAATAAGCGCAGGTACAATGTGGATGCTGATGAGGCATTTAACACGGGCGGCGCGTCCTTTAAACAAAGGGTGCTGGTATCCAGGTCGCTATTGGGATACACCGGTGATGATTCGCTGAGGTTCATCCAGGAAAAAACCAACCCGCCTGCCTTGCCGGCGGTTGCCGACGCAGGTTTAAGCGGCTATGCCATTTCGGGCAAAGTGATGAAAAAAAAGGCGCCGGTTCGCGGAGTATTGGTCAGGCTGCAAATGATTTTGCCGGAAGACAGTATCTTCAATGATAACGAAGCTGATCTTGTCAAAACCCGGACGGAACAGAATCCTTCCTGTAAAAAGGTTTATGTTTTGGATGTAAAGGGCCGGAAACATTTGCAGTCGCTAACGGCTTTTGCGCGCACCGATGAGCGGGGCGCCTATGCTTTTACAAATTTGCCTGCCAACCGGGCATTCGAAGTGCTGCCCCTGCAACCCGGTTACCAGTTTGGCAAATCATCAGGCACCGAAAACCTGGACGATGACGCCGTCTTTAATTTTTACCAGGCTCCGCATACCATAAGGCTTTTATCTACAAGGGATTATAATATCCTGAAAAAGGAAAAAGCTTTCATTATTCGCACTCCACTGGAGTTCAACACGTGGTTTTGGATCATTGTCGCTGGTTTTTTTGCCGGTTTTTTAATAACCCATCTCCTGCTAAGCTGGAAGTTTAGCGCCGCAGACCAGTTGGTTTTGCCATTGGTTATGATACTTACGGGCATATCATTTATAACGCTTATTAGCCTGCAGGACCCCCTGCGCGACCGTTTTTTTGCAAAGGATACGCTGGCCTACCTCGGTATGGGGTTCGGTGGAATGATTGTTTTATTCTGTTTTAATCTCCGCCGCTTCACAGCCGATTCTGGCTTTTACCGGATGTTTATCTTCAAAAATAACCGTAAGGCCGCCAATGGATGGCCCTGGATAGTTGCAGCCATTGCGCTGCTCGTGCTTACCATCCGTTTTGGCACAGGTCCCGAGGGCAGCGGTGTAAAAGTTAACCTGCTGGGATTTCAGCCCAGCGAGATCGTTAAATACCTGGTGATTATTTTCCTGGCCGGTTTTTTTGCAGTCAACGAAAAATTTATCAGTGAATATGCCAGCTGGCGCAAACGATGGTCTTTCTTCTCGTTTGCTGTTATTTCCATCGGCATCACCCTGTTCCTCTTCCTCATGCTGGGCGACATGGGCCCTGCTATCATCATTTGCTTTACGTTCATTATACTTTTTTCGTTTTCCCGGGGCGATTTTATGTTCATGGCCCTTTCGGTAGTATTTTATGTAATTGTGACCTGGGTATTTGAAAATGTCTGGTTGTCCGGAGGCCTTACCCTGGCCGTATTGTTGTTTTTCTTCCTGGTCAAACGGAAACAGTTAAGCGAATCGTCAATTATGGCTTTGGTAATCATTGCGGGTTTCTTAACTATCGATAAGATACCTCATCTTGATAAACTGATCCCCGGGCCGGTGCAGCGTTTGGTTGAGCGCAAGGCAATATGGCAGGATGCCTGGAACAACGAAGTTTACGGCGGCGACCAGGTAGCTAACGGGCTTTGGGCCATGTCGGGCGGGGGCGTGGCCGGGCAGGGGGTTGGAGAAGGGTTTGGCAAAACAATCCCCGAAGCCCATACCGACATGATTTTGCCTGCAATAGGCGAGGAGTTTGGCTGGGCGGGGATCGTTTGTATTTTTTTATTGTTTTTGCTTTACCTGCACCGATCGCTGATCATAGGGCGGCAAACGGGCACGCCATTATTGTTTTATTTATGCGCAGGGATCGGTATTTGTACGTTTATACAATTCCTGCTCATAGCGGGCGGGTCAACTGGCGCCCTGCCGCTATCGGGCGTAGCGCTGCCCTTTCAAAGCTATGGCGGCTCATCACTGGTTGCTAATTTCCTGGCTGCCGGGTTTTTATTGTCCGCATCAATGGTGAGAGGCACCGGGGTTCAAATGGCGTATATCACCAGGCAGCAGGACAGCAACCTTGTACCCGCGTTAATCGGCGCTTGTTTAGGCATATTGCTTTTAACCATCAATATATCCCGCTATTTTTTTAACAATAAGGATTGGATAGTAAAACCAGCCCTGGTAGCCGACAGGAGCGGCGCAAGGATGTTTAGTTACAATCCCAGGATTAGTATACTGATGAATAAGCTGCAGGCCGGTACCCTTTACGACCGCGCGGGGCGCATACTGGCCACCAGCGACCCGGAACTCGTAAAAAAGCAGCATAATATATTAAACGAGGCGGGCGCCGGCGGCTATAACATCGATTCGGCGATGCATAAACGGTTAACCCGCTTTTACCCTTTTGAAGAACAAATGTTTTTTTGGGTCGGCGATGACAATACCGGCGTGTTTAATGGCAGCACCAACGGTTATTTCGCAGAATATGAGCACGCGGCCGAGCTCCGTGGATTTAAAATGCCGGTTTCAAATTATAATGTACATGCCAGCTTTTTTAGAGAGGACCGCTTTTTACCGAGAGGAGTGAAAGAAATGACCGTGAGTAAAAAAGATTACAGCGCCCTGGCGCCCTTGCTGATAGCAGGCATTAACAGCAGCGAAGTAGAAGCATTTAAAAAACGAAACCGCGACGTGCAGCTTACCGTGGATGCCGACCTGCAAGCAAGCATTCAAAAAGCTGCGGCTGAAGATACGTCCTTTAACTATAAAAGGATATCGGTAGTTATTATGCTGCCCTCGACAGGCGATGTGCTGGCTTCGGCGGTGTACCCATTACCCCCGATCCATAACTGGGACGCATTAACTATGCCGGTACGCGATCAGAACAAACTAGCGGGCTGGATGACGACAACCGACCTGGGATTCACATATGCGACGCAGCCCGGCTCGACGGCAAAAGTGCTGACGACCATGGCGGCCTTCAACAAGCTTGGCCTGGACGCAGCTAAAATAAAATACACGGTCAGTATGGACGAACGCATCCGCACTAAGGGGATCGAACCTGATGAAACTGGCGTGATCACGCTTGAACGGGCAGTTGCCAAATCAAATAACGTTTACTTTATTAAATTGGCGAACCAGGAGCACCTGCAGGAAGATATGGCTGCGCTGTATTTAAAAACAGGCATGTTTTTGCATGGCGTGGGCGGTTATTTTTATAACAAGCCCCCCGAAAATGTGCAGCAGGAAGAAAAATGGCTCGAACTATGGCGTAAAACGGAGTTCAATACCCGGCCGCGGTACGACCCCAATAATATACGCCGTACGCGCGCCAAAGGCATTTCGGGCATGGCATGGGGACAGGGCGAACTGATCGCCACACCGGCTGCGGTTGCCCGGTTGGTATCGGGTGTGGCCAATAATGGCACATTAGTTGCAAACCGTTTCGTATTAAAAGTAAGTGATTCTGTTACAGGGGTTAAGGGCGGCATAAAACTGGCAAATGACCCGCAATATGCCGCTTTGATAACCAAATATATGATAGAGCAAAGCGAGCCTAAGGTACCGGTCTTAAATCTGCATGTAGCCGGTAAAACCGGTACGCCTGAAAGGATCTGGAAGCGGCAAAGTATCAACGACGGCTGGTATGTGTTTTTCGCCCCGATGGCGAAGTCGCCGGGAAATATTGTCGTTTGTATCCGGGTTGAATCGACTAAAGGGTCATCTGATGCGGTAAGGTTTGCAGGCCAGCATGTTATACCATTTTTGTTGAAAAAAGGCTATATAAAAAATATTGTAGGCACAACTGACGACACGGAAACAGAAAACCCTGAAAATAACGTTATTAAAAACGATGCACCGGCGGCTGCTGACACCGATACTACGGGAAATCAATAATAAATTGGAATCAGGAACCAAGGGAAGCGTTTAAGCGGGAACGGGGAATGGATTACACGGAAAACATCGGCGCCTTAGTACATCCGCATATTCTTTGCCGGTTCTTATCTCCTGACCACATATAATTGTATAAATATGTTCGATTTGTTTAAAAAGAATGAAAATAAAGGCCCTAAGGATGTAAAAGCCGTGCGGGATACGTTGCTGCGGTTTATTAAAGAAGAATTTCAAAAAACTGAGGGCGGGGAAGGCCGCAATATAAAAGGCGTCAACCTGTTTATTTTCGGCGGTCCGGGCGAGAAACATATTTATGAGGCAGCTGTTTATTTAGGAGAAAAGGACCGCTTCAAAGAAGAGGTACAACGAATTGCCGATGATTACGCTGTTGATCTGCCTGGTGATTGGGAAATGGATATCAGCGTTGAAGATGAATTCCCGCCCGAAGCTACGAAAGTTGAAGGCCTGAACGCTGCCATTTTTATCCGGACAAAGGAACATACGATCCAAAAATCCGGCGCCGCCTACATACGGGTATTAAATGGCGAAGCCACGGAGCCGGAATATAAAATAACTTCGACAGACGGGAAGATCAATATTGGACGGGAAAAAAAGGCCCGCGTCGAAGAGGGATTTTTCAGGCTGAACCATATCGCATTTCTTAATGAAAGCGATGATGAAAGCAATAAATTTGTAAGCAGGCAGCATGCGCATATTGAATGGAATAACGAAACCGGGGTTTTTATGCTCTTTGCCGATGATGGGGGTATCCCTCCGCGGAATAAGATCAAAATAAGATCGGCAACAAACGAAAACCTGGTTAAACTAAATTCAACACATATTGGTCATACTTTAGTGGAAGGCGACCAGGTAGTTTTGGGCGAGTCGGCGGTTTTGGAGTTCAGTTATCATTCAGAAGGAAACGGGGATGGCTAGGATATTTACAATAACGGAAGGGTTGGAGAATATGGGCGCGCTGCGCACCGGCGGGCAGGGATCCGTTTATAAAGCGCGAAGAACCGGCCCGATCATTACTGCGGTAAAAATATTACCTACCCCGATATACGCAGAAAGCGATGACGACAGCAACTATATCAACTTTCAGAATGAAGTAGCGAAGCTCAGAAAGGTAAATGAAAAACCTAACCCCAATGTTGTTAAAATACTAAGTTCCGGCATTACCGAAAGCGGCTCGCTGCCGTTTATCGAAATGGAGTTTATCGAAGGCCCCGATCTTGCCGAATTGCTCAGGCCGCCTCATAACACCATATTTACCATAAAAGAAACCATCAAGCTTGCCGATCAGCTGGCCTGCGCCTTATCGCATTGCCATAAAGTAGGTGTGAAGCATGGCGATATTAAAAGCAACAACGTTAAGTTCAATGTGCATTCGGGGAACTACGTGCTGCTCGATTTTGGCCTTTCGGTGATGTCTGACGAGCAGCGGCGAAGCAGCCTGCGGCATGCCGGGGCTGTGGAATTTATGGCGCCCGAACAGAACGAAGGGAAAATGCTGTTCGAAACGGACATTTACAGTTACGGCGTGGTATTATTTGAATTGCTTGCCGGCCAGGTGCCATTTCCTTTGAAAGATAACGGCGAAACATCGAGAAATTCGGTAATGATAGCCCATATGGAGGCTAAGGTGCCCGATCTGCTGGCATTGCGAAAACAGCATCTGCCCGAAAGCTGGTCGATAGAACAAAAGGAACATCAGATGCGCGTACCGGGCTGGCTGCTGAATATGATAGCCATTTGCCTTGAAAAAACGCCTGAAAAACGTTACAGCAACGGTATGGAGCTGCAGGAAGCCATCGTGATCAACAGTATCATCGCAAGCCGGCACGAACAGGAGGACGACATTATTACGGTTTTAAAGACAGAAAACGAACGACTGCAGGCGCAAATATTAAAATACCAATATGAAGCGAAAGATATCAAAAGATCATCTGTAACCGTTTTGAAACCGGTATTTATTGCACTGATCTTACTGTTGATCTCGGCCGTAAGTTTTGCCGGTTACACCATTATTGAAAAAAAATTCAAACTATTTACGCCGGTAAAAGATAGCATTTCAAAATCTCGCATTAAGGATACCATTTCTAAGTCGGCAACGGCGGCTTTAAAAATAAAACCAACTCCGTTTAAGCCAAAAAAAGTAACCCCTCCGGATACGGCAGCCGCCAAAAGCAATGACCTCGGCATAAACTTCCCCGGCGACGACTCCGTCAAAACAGCAACCCCTGCCGCCTCAAAGCCCCTGCATCCGGTCAGGAAAAAGCATAAAAAGAAAAAGAAATTTTTAGGGATATTTTAAGTGAAAGCGCGAACTTGGTTGAAAAAAACGACTCGACTGGCTGGGCTTGGACGTTAGGCCACAGATAAAAAAACATGCAATCAATAAGACCATCTTTGTCCAAAGAAGAAATGAGCCAGGCCTTAAGCATTGCGCTTTGTAAAGATGGCCTGATAAACCAGGATGACACGGCAATTTTGTTTTACGATCTTTCCTTTTTGTCTGACAGGGTAACCGATCTGATTAACCTTTTTCCTGCAGATACACTTCATGCAGTTGCCGTAAAAGCAAATCCCTTAACGGGGATACTGCTATTGTTAAAAGATAAGGAAGTTGGCCTGGAGGTGGCGAGCCTGCCAGAACTCTATTTGGCGGAGAAACTTGGCTTTCCTCACGGACGTATCGTCTTTGATTCGCCTTCAAAGACAAAAGCGGAAATTGAATACGCACTTAAGCTTGGCGCGTATATCAACGCCGATTCCTTTGACGAGCTGGACAGGATTGCCGATGCATTAAAAACAATAAAATCAAAGAGCAGGATAGGCGTCCGGGTAAACCCCCAGGTTGGCGCCGGGAGTATCAGGGCCACAAGTGTCGCGGGCGAAGTATCAAAATTCGGTATTCCAATGGATGATAATATCGCCAGGCTCGAGGCATATTATTTAAAATACGAGTGGTTAAAAGGCATCCACGTTCACATTGGTTCCCAGGGCTGCCCGGTGCCTTTGATCGTTGAGGGCATTAAGAAGGTTCTGAATTTCGCTAAGGGTGTAAATGAAAGACATGGCAAAAAGATCGATGTTTTTGACCTTGGCGGCGGCCTAGCCGTTTCCTATCACCAGGGTGAGGCGCCCGTTTCTATGAAAGAATACCGCGAAGCGCTGAGGGAGAATTTCCCTGCATTATTTTCGGGCGAATTTAAGCTGATAACTGAATTTGGCCGGTATATCCATGCCAATGCCGGATGGGCCGCTTCGAAAGTTGAATACGTAAAGCGGGAAAAGGACCATAATATCATCATGACGCACATCGGCGCCGACCTGCTTTTACGTAAATGCTATAACCCCGGCGATTGGCACCATAATATTACGGTTGCTGATAAAAACGGCAGGCTTAAAACGGGCAGCGATAAAAACAAATATATGGTAGCCGGCCCGCTCTGCTTCGCCGGGGATATAATTGCAGCAAATCTGGAATTACCTGTAGTTGAAGAAGGAGACTACATTTTAGTTCATGATATCGGTGCTTATACATTGAGCATGTGGTCGCGTTATAACAGCCGGCAAATTCCCAAAGTGATCGGCTATGCCTCCGATGATAGTTATGAGATCATAAAAGAGCGGGAAACGTTAAATGATCTTTTTGAATTCTGGTCGTAGCTATCCTAAACACCTTCGCAAAAGAATTAATTAACAAAAGAAGATTTGACTAGTGAGAGCCATCCATGATGACGCATGTGCTCATTCCTCCACCGAAAATAAGCCTTGCTTTTTCCAGTACCTGTTTGCAATGCGCTATACAGATTTGCATACACTACTGTTTTTGCCCCATACAAATCGGCCATCGGTAAGATGGTGCCGTTGTGTCGATTTAAACAAAACGAGAAATATCGCATTGCAAATAAGTCGATTAACTTTTAATTAAATAATTTAATTGTATAGGCATGGTAATTATGGGTATAGACCGTGTAATCAAACAAATTATTAATCCTTTTTAAACTTATCAAATGGCAACTCAACAAAAAGCCCGGCAAAGACGTGAAGGGAATCAAGTTCAAAGAGGCCAGGCAGGCGCAGGCAGCAACCGGGGGAGCAGCCACGGCAAAACCTCAAACAGGGGTTTCGCTTCGATGGATCAGCAAAAACAACGTGAAATTGCCAGCATGGGCGGTCGGGCCGCCCACTTATCCGGACGTGCTCACGAATTCAATTCTGCAGAAGCCCGCGAGGCCGGCCGTAAAGGCGGCGAAATAGTGAGCAAAGACAGGGAACACATGTCTGAGATCGGCAGGGAAGGCGGAAAGCATTAACCTGCCGGGTAAAAGGCTGTCTCAAAGATTATTTGCCGAAAGAATACCGAAATGGATACTCCCCATACATCTTTTTTGGCATTCGCGAATATATTTTTGAGGCGGCCTTTACCTTTAATGCACACTAGCTGGCTTGCCCCTGGTTAAATGGAGAAGAAAGGACCGTAAGCGCGACAACCAGGCCTCTCAAAATAAAGACCTTTTTTTTCATCGGGGCTTTTCTTTTTTTTTTCAAAAAATCGCAACCCTGGCAGGTGTAGCATGAGATGCATCGGTAAAACCGGACAGTGGATTTGCTTAAATTAGCAAAACATTGAAAGCAAGAAGAACAACAGAAGTTCGGCGGAAGTACGATGTGAGTTTCAGGGAAGAA
>Ga0134126_10001125_pt1 | contig 33866 bp, 32 predicted proteins | sample KB31752_FD_96881 | JGI IMG/M metagenome (GOLD analysis project Ga0134126, IMG submission 96881) | Terrestrial soil microbial communities with excess Nitrogen fertilizer from Kellogg Biological Station, Michigan, USA - KB3-175-2 | ecosystem: Environmental > Terrestrial > Soil > Unclassified ...
AGGTTCCCGCGATTCTGTTGATTGTGATTGTAATCTTGGCTGTAGTTAAACCATTTTAAATCAATAGGTTACGAACTACCACTTTCGTCGAGTGGCCGTCGGAGCCAGTCGCGCGTTATGTTTTCACCGGTTAGGATGAGGGAAACAAAAAAAGGGGACGACAATGGCAGAGCCTGGAGCGTTACATGCGTTGCGCCATCACCCGATGGGACGGCGCTTCTCATATGAGCGGGCCGTAGGCGAGTTGCTCGCCGGCACCGACATCAAGATCAACGGATCGCGCCCGTGGGATATCCGCGTGCACGACGAACGGTTCTTCCAACGCCTGCTCGCCCAAGGAACCCTCGGAGCCGGCGAGTCCTATATGGACGGCTGGTGGGACTGCGACCAGCTCGATGACATGTTGACGCGCATTCTGCACAGCGACGTCGAAAAGCAGCTGCGCTCGCCGCGCGCCATGATGTTGGCCATCACCGCGCATGTGATCAACATGCAGAGCCGGCGGCGCGCCTTCAGAGTCGGCAAGCAACACTACGACATGGGCGACGACCTCTACGAGCGCATGCTCGACCCGCGCATGATCTACACCTGCGCGTATTGGGAGGGCATGAACTCGCTGGACGCCGCGCAGGAAGGCAAGCTCGACCTCGTCGCTCGCAAGGTCGGCCTCAAGCGCGGCATGCGGGTCCTGGACATCGGCTGCGGCTGGGGCGGCGCGGCGCAATTCATGGCGGAATGCTATGGCGCCTTCGTCACCGGCGTGACGGTATCACGAAACCAACAGCAAACCGCGCAACGGCGCTGCGCCGGGCTGCCGATCGACATCCTGCTGCAGGACTACCGCAGCGTGAGCGGCAATTTCGATGCGATCTACTCCCTCGGAATGTTCGAGCACGTCGGTGTCCGCAACTACCGCACGTACCTGGAGAAGGCGCACGAGCTGCTGCGTCCGGACGGACTGTTTCTCCTGCACACGATCGGCAGCAACACATCCTCCTACACCACCGATCCGTGGATCGAGAAGTACATCTTCCCCAACGGCCAGCTGCCGTCGCTGGCGCAAATCGCGCAGGCCGCGGAAGGGTTGTGGGTCATTGAGGACTTTCACTCCTTCGGCGTCCATTACGACCGCACCCTCATGGCCTGGTCGGCCAACTTCGAAAGGCGCTGGCCCGAGATCGCCCCCCGCTATGGCGAGCGTTTCCGCCGTATGTGGCAGTTCTGGCTGATGGCTTCGGCGGCCAACTTCCGCTCGCGCAAGACGCAACTGTGGCAGCTCGTTCTATCCCCGAAAGGTGTCGCCGGGGGCTACCGCGCGGTCCGCTGACCGAGCGGCAAGCGAGGGAATCCCCAGTGCGGGAGACCGCGCGGTGGGCCAATCACCAGATCGACACCCGGTCCTCAGGCTTGAGATAAAGCTTGTCGCCCGGGTGTACATCGAATGCCGCATACCAGGCATCAATGTTGGGCAACGGCCCATTCACCCGGAAGTTGGCCGGACTGTGCTCATCGGACATCACAATCTCGCGCAGCGCGCCATCGCGGTACTTGGTGCGCCACACCTGCGCCCACGACATGAAGAAACGCTGATCACCGGTCAGACCGTCGATCACCGGCGCCGGCTGTCCTTTGAGCGACAAGTGGTAGGCGTGATAAGCCATGTTGAGGCCACCCAGATCGCCGATGTTCTCTCCGATGGTGTTGGCGCCGTTCACATGCAACCCAGGTAGCGCCTCGAAGGCTGAATACTGCTTGATGAGGCGTGCCACCCGGGCGGTGAACACATCGGCATCCTTCTGGGTCCACCAATCCTGCAGCGCACCGCTGGGACCGAACTTGCGCCCCTGATCATCAAACCCATGGCCGATCTCGTGGCCGATGACCGCGCCAATCGCTCCGTAATTGACCGCGGCATCCGCGTTCGGATCAAAGAACGGGGGCTGCAGAATCGCCGCCGGAAAGACGATCTCGTTATTGAGCGGATTGTAGTAAGCATTGATCGTCTGCGGCGTCATCTGCCATTCCGCGCGATCGACGGGTTTGTCGAGTCGTGCGACCAGATACTGCCAGTGCCACTCGGCCGCCCGCCGCACATTGCCCATGAGATCGTCACGACGGACCTGCAGACTCGAATAGTCCTTCCACACCTCCGGATAGCCGATCTTCGGTGTGAACGTGGCCAGCTTCTCGTGCGCCCGCGACTTGGTCTGCGGCGTCATCCACTCGAGAGTATCGATGCGCTCGCTCAAAGAGGCCCGCAGATTCGCCACCAGCTCCTGCATCTTCGCTTTAGATTCCGGTGGGAAGTAACGGGCCACGTACAACTGCCCCACCTGCTCGCCGAGCGCGCCATCTACCACGTCAACCGCGCGCTTCCAGCGCTCACGCTGCTGCGGCTGGCCGCGTAATGTCTGCCCATAGAAGGCGAAGCGCGCATCATCGAAGCGCTTGGGCAAGAGCGGCGCGTGATCGCTCAGATAGTGGAACGTGAGATAAGACTTCAGGGTCGGCAACGGCGTACGCTTGAAGAGCCCGGCAAGATCGCGGATCGCCGTGAGCTCGCTCAATACCAACTCCTGGCGATTGCCGACAGCCAAAGCATCGAAAAACGGCTGCCAGGCAAACCCTGGCGCGTACGCGAGCAACTCCTGTTTGGTCCGCGGGTTGTAGGTGGCATCCACATCGCGGCGCTTTTCGTTCGGCCACTGCGCTTTGGCAATGGCCGTCTCGAAAGCCATGATCCCGGCGGCCTTGGGTGTCGCATCGGCAACACCCCCGAGCGTCAGCATCTGAGCGATATAGGCAACGTACTTCGCGCGGATTTCCTGCAGCTTCGGATCATCCTTGAGGTAATAGTCGCGATCGGGCAGACCGAGCTCGGACTGACTGATCACCACCGTGTACCGGTCGGGGTTCTTCAGATCCGGCGGCAGATCCACATCAAACAGCGAGGCAAACCCCGGCGCACCGAACAGACTGGCGATGTCGGTCTTTTTAGTCGCGGTTGCGATGCGCTTCAGATCGCCTTGCGCGGGGGTGAGACCGTTGGCTTCAATAGCGGCCTGGTCCATGTACGCCGCATAGTAGTCGCCGATCTTCTGTGTCGGAGTGCCGGCAGGGGCATGCGCGGCCGCAGCCTGCTCGATGATCTCGCGCACCCGCGTCTTGGAAAGCTCATCGAGCTCGTTGAAGGCGCCGTAGCTGGAACGATCCGGCGGAATCTGGAACGTGTTGTACCAGGTGCCGGTCGCATACGAAAAGAAGTCGTCGCCTGGCTTGACGGCCGGGTTGCGCGCGGTGAGATCGAGGCCGAAGGCGCCGATGGCCGCCTTGTGAGTCAGGTGGTCCCGCGTCGCACCGCTGGTGCTTCTCGGGATTCCCTCCGCTGCGCTCCGGTCGGATGACACCCCATTTTCCTCAGCGTGCAGCCCACAGGTGGCGGCGACCAGCGCCGCGGCGATCCAGTGAAGTTTTTTCATTGTACGTAACGGGCCTCCCTTACCAATGCCATACCCGGTCACGCCACGACGGCCGTTGCGCGGCTTCAGGCTTCGAGGCCTCGGTGCCGAGATACATGAAGCCGACGATGGCGTCCGGGGCTTCGAGGCCCAGAGCAACTTTGACCTGGTCGTCGTAGGCCGGTCCCCCGGTTTTCCACATTGAATTGAAACCCAGCGCGCTCGCCGCCAACATCACGTTCTGCGCAGCCGCTCCCGCGGCCAAAACCTGTTCGATCACCGGAATCTTACCTCCAGGCGTGCACACCGCCGCCACCACCAGAACCATTGGAGCGCGGAACGCCTTCTGACGTTCCCGCTGCAGGGTCTCCTGTGTGGAGGAAGGATGCTGGCGCTGCAGGTGATCCGCGAGCAGATCCCCAAAACGCCTGAGTGAATCACCCTGGATGACAATGAAACGCCAGGGCCGCAGGCGCCCATGATCGGGAGCCGCGGCAGCGCTGGCGAGAATCAGCTCCAGCGCACCCTCATCGGGCGCCGGAGCGGTCAAGGCTTTGGCAGAGCGTCGTTGCAGGAGGGCATCGATGGTTTGCATGGATTGAAGAGGTCCCTGGGTGTCGCCAACTTGCGTCTTCAGCAGGTGTATGGGCACGAACCCTGCTTCGACCAATGTCGTGTGAGTAAAGGAGGGCTATTATGCAAGATCCTCTTATCGAGGCTGCCGAAAAGCTCGGCGTAGCGACCCACAGCAGTGCGGGTCCGGAGCCTGGCTCTTTGAGCGGGCAGCTCTGGGCTACCTGGCCGAGGGATCGTCTGGAAGTCGCCCATGAAGCCCTGGCCCGAGTCGTCGACTACGACAGCGAAGCGCGGGTGGAACGCTGTGGACGAGCCAACATCTGGCGCGCTTCGGCGCCGGGCTGGAGTTACGAGAGTGACTTTGTCGATGCCGTGGCCATGCTCGCCCTGCGAGTGACCACCAGAGGCGCCGGAGACTCGTTTAGTGACGATTCCGAGGAGCCGGCAGGTCCTAAGCCCACGAGGCAGTAAGGCCTCTCGCCCTTACGGCGCCTTAGTCATTCGACCGCTCCGGGTTCCGGAAGCAACGGAACGTGGCACACTTACGCCTCGTGACGTACTCGATTTCCGAAGCCTGCGAGCGTAACAAGGGACCGATACTGGAAATCCTTGTAGAGGCGCTTGCGCAATCGCGCGCCGTGCTCGAGATCGGCAGCGGTACGGGCCAGCACGCCGTGCACTTCGCTGCGCATCTGCCGCATCTGTCGTGGCAGCCAAGCGACCGCGCGGAACATCTGCCTGGCCTGCAGGAACGGATCACGCGCGAGGCCTCAGCCAACCTGCGGCCCGCCGTGGAGCTCGATGTCCACAACCTCCCATGGCCGGTCGAACCAGTCGATGCGGTGTTCACGGCCAACACGCTGCACATCATGGAATGGGCAGCGGTACAGGACTTCTTTCGCGGGGCAGGCGCGGTTCTCACCGCGCCGGGCGTGTTATGTGTTTATGGCCCCTTCCGCTACCGCGGCCACTACACCAGCGCGAGCAACGCGGAGTTCGACAAGTATCTGCAGGCGCGTGATCCACGCAGCGGCCTGCGGGACATCGAGGATGTCAACATCCTTTCGAGTGAACAGGGCCTGTATCTTCTGGCAGATCACTCCATGCCAGCCAACAATCAGCTGCTCATCTGGCACAAATCCGCCTGAAGGTCGCGCAGCCGCGATGGCATGAAACAATAGTTCTCGCATAGACTCATCGCCCGCGGCCCGCGGCATACAACTTGCGAGCGCAGCCATAATGGCACGAACCGGACTCACCAAGCTGCCCCCACCGGCAGCAACAGGGGCGCTTGTTCCGCAAGCGCTAACACTAACAGAGCAGTACCGCGAGGTACGCAAGGCGACGCTGGCACTGTGCGCGCCACTGGCGGTGGAAGACTACGTCGTGCAATCAATGCCCGACGCAAGCCCGGCCAAATGGCACCTGGCGCACACCACCTGGTTCTTCGAAGAGTTCGTGCTGCAGCACTCCGGCGGCGCCTACGACTTCCATGACGCCGACTTCCGTTACCTGTTTAATTCGTACTACAACGCCGTCGGCCCGATGCACACCCGCTCGAGCCGCGGACTGCTCTCACGCCCCACGGTGCAACAGGTGCTCGACTATCGAGCCCGGATCGACGAGCGCATGCAAGCGCTGCTTTGCGATGCGCAGCGCATTCCGGCCAGCCTGCTACCGATCATTACGTTAGGACTACACCACGAACAGCAGCACCAGGAGCTGCTCCTTACCGACATCAAACACCTGTTCTCCTGTAATCCGCTCCTGCCCGCCTACGTACGACAGCAGGCACCGCCATCGCGCGCGGCGCCCGCGTTGTCATACCGCAATTTCCCCGGTGGACTGGTCGATATCGGCCATGACGCGGCGCAGGCACAGGAGGCCGGCGGCATCTTCTGTTTTGACAACGAGCTGCCACGTCACCGCACCTATATCGCGCCCTTCGAGCTGGCCACGCGCCTGGTCACGAACGCCGAGTACCTGGAATTCATTCTCGACGAGGGCTACCAGAACGCGGCGCATTGGCTCTCGGACGGCTGGGCGACGGTGCAGCGCGAACAGTGGGGACGGCCGATCTACTGGTCGCAGTCGCTGCGTGAGGAGTTCACGTTGCGCGGTCTGGTCGAGTTAGACCCGCACGCGCCCGTTTCGCACCTGAGCGGCTACGAGGCGGACGCATTCGCCCGCTGGGCGGACGCGCGGCTCCCGACGGAGTTCGAATGGGAGATCGCGGCCGCCGGAATACCAACATCGGGCAACTTCGTGGAGAACCAGCACTGGCATCCGCTGCCCGCGGTGCACCCCGCGCCTGCATCGCAAACCGAAACGCTACCGATGCTGCAGATGTTTGGCGATGTATGGGAGTGGACGCGATCCGCTTATGCGCCGTACCCGGGCTACCGCCCCGCGGCCGGCGCGCTCGGTGAATACAACGGCAAGTTCATGGTGAACCAACTCGTCCTGCGGGGTGGCTCCTGCGCCACGCCCCGCAGTCACATCCGCCCGACTTATCGGAATTTTTTCAACCCCGCGGCCCGCTGGCAGTTCAGCGGAGTTCGCCTCGCGCGAGATCTCTAACTCATGCAAGAAACACTGCGCCTCCGAGGAGGAGCCCCCGCTGCGCGCCCGTCTGCGGACTGGCGAGTCGACGCCCCGTCGCTGGTCGCGAATGTGCTGCGTGGTTTGCAAAGCAACCCGAAAAGACTGGCGCCGATCTATTTCTACGACGAGCGCGGCTCGCATCTGTTCGATGAGATCTGCGAGCTTCCCGAGTACTACATCACGCGCACCGAGACGCAGATCCTCGAGCAGCACGCGGCACAGATCGCGGAGTGTATCGGCGAGGACGCGTTGCTGGTGGAGCTCGGCAGTGGCGCCAGCACCAAAACGCGGCTGCTCCTGGATCGCCTGCCCGATCTCGCGGCGTATGTTCCCGTGGACATCTCACGCACCCACCTGCTTGCGGCGGCACAGCGAATCTCCTCCGCGTACCCCGATCTGGAGGTGCTGCCCGCCTGTGCCGACTTCACTCGGCCGTTCACTCTCCCCAAGCCCCGGCGGACACCATCGAGGGTGGTGGTGTTCTTCCCTGGCTCTACCATCGGCAACTTCGATGTTTCTGCCGCCGTGGAGCTCATGAAAGTCATGCGCACTATGGCCGCACCGCGTCTTGGCGCCTCCACTCGCGGAGGGCTGGCCCCGCCCCGCGGAGGCCTGATCATAGGGTTCGATCTGGTGAAGGACCCGGCGATTCTCGAGCGGGCCTATGACGACGCGGCTGGTGTGACCGCCGAATTCAATTTAAACGTACTGCGGCGGCTCAATCGGGAGCTGGGAGCCGACTTCCACCTGCGCGACTTCCGCCATCGAGCCGTTTGGGTCCCCGAAGCCAGCCGCATCGAGATGCAACTCATCAGCATCCGCCGGCAAACGGTCACAATCGCCGGAGAACCGATCTCATTTGAGGCAGATGAGCCCATTATTACCGAGCATTGCCATAAATACACGGATGAGCTGTTCGCCGTGCTGGCCACAGCCGCGGGCTGGAAAGCCCAGCGCACCTGGGCGGATGCGAACAATGCCTTCCACGTCCAGTATCTCGAGCGAGATGCCGGTTAACCCGTGACAGAGCGGCCGCAGCGCGCTTTGGGGCGCCGACAGCACCCTAAACGCGGCCCCCCGCACGCCAGACAGGATAAAGTACGAGGCATGGACGCCCATACCCTTCAAGAAATCAAAGACTCGATCCGCACGATTCCCGACTACCCGAAGCCTGGGATCATGTTCCGTGACATCACCACCCTCCTGGGGAACGCACGGGCGTTCCGCAGAGTGGTCGACGAGCTGGTCCAGCCGTGGAGCGGCGCGAGGGTCGACCGGGTCGCCGGAATAGAGGCGCGTGGCTTCATCTTAGGGGGCGCCATCGCCCACCAGCTGGCGGCTGGCTTCGTCCCCATCCGTAAGAAGGGCAAGCTTCCGCACACCACCGTGCGCCTGGCCTACTCCCTCGAGTACGGTGGAGATGAGATCGAGATTCACCAGGACGGGGTCGCTCGCGGGGAAAAGATCGTGCTCGTGGACGACCTGATTGCGACCGGTGGAACTGCGACGGCAGCCGTAAAGTTGCTGCGGTCGCTCGGCGCCGAGGTGCTCGCTGCGTGCTTCATTATCGACCTCCCGGATCTGGGCGGCTCGCGTCGGCTGGCTGAGCTGGAGGTCCCAGTTCACACGCTTGTGGCCTTTCCGGGTCACTGAACATTACGTTGCAGTCACCTTCGATCTGCGCTCGGGGATTCCAGTCATAATACGCGCGCTTCGAGGCGGGTCGGCTGGCCGCCCCGGGCTTGAAGCACCGATTTCCCTAACCACCGCTCAATGTTTTCTTACAGTGGAGCCGATCGATGTTCAAGAAGCTAGTTCCAGTTGTCAGCCTGTTGCTGCTCGCTGCGGGCCCCGTGTTTGCCGCCGACACCGCCGCTCCTTCCTCGGACACCTCGGCGGCTGCTCCGGCGAAGCACGCCAAGAAGCACCACGGCAAGAAGAAGTCTTCCAAGGCTTCGGGCGCCGAGTCATCGTCCGCCCCGAAGAAGTAAGCCTGGCTTGACCTCAAAGGCCCCGCTCGCACGCGAGCGGGGCCTTTGACTTCCCCCCTGTAGGACTCTTCCGACCGCATTTCGCGCGTCGGGACTACATTGGGCCTGACGCGTGCTGCTGGCGCTCCGGACGCTCGCACGCGAAATTCTCACCCATGACTACGAGAGACCTCATCTCACTGTTGGCGGTGGTCGTCGGAATGCTGCTTGTGCTAGCGACTCCATAGGTGCGCGACGCCCAACGCGAGTAGTATGACCGGGTGACCAAGATCCCAGAGCAACAGCAGCAACAGGCAGCCGTGCGCGAGCTCGACAGTATGGTTGAGGCTCGTACGCTCGAGCTGTCCGCGCTATCGAGCCACCTGCAAAGCCTTGCGGAGAAGGAGAAATCCGAGCTTGCGCGCACGCTGCACGATGAGCTCGGTGGTCTGCTGACGGCCGCGAAGATGGACCTGTCCTGGCTGCAGTCCCGGGTAGACAAGCCCGAGCACCAGGAGCGCCTCGCCCAACTCGGCACCGTGCTCGATGAAGCCATGAGCCTGAAACGGCGCGTGGTGGAGGACCTGCGTCCCTCGCTGCTGGATCACTTCGGGTTACCAACCGCGCTGCGCGCCTATGCGGAGGCAATTTGCAACAAGGCCGGCGTGCAAACTGACATTCAACTGCCCGAGGACGGCAGGGCAATGGCGAAAGACACGGCCATCGCCCTGTTTCGCATCATCCAGGAAGGACTCAACAACGTCATCCGGCATGCCAACGCGAAGCATGTCACGCTACAACTTACCGCAGGTGAGGAATACGCATTCGTCCTCGAGGATGACGGACAGGGTTTCAATCCGAACGGCGCGCGCGCCAGCTGGCCGCACGGCATCATGGGGATGCAACACCGCGTCAGGGCAATGGGCGGTCGATTCTCGCTGGAATCGGCGCCAGGAAAAGGAACCACACTGCGCGTCAGTGTGCCGGCGACAGCGTCCGAGGACGTCAGCGCAAAAGATCAGTGACTCGCCGCAGGCGGCGCCCACTTGGAGCGCCCGTCGACAACCACTGCTTTCAGCAGCGCGATGTCGCGCATTTTGTCGAGGAAGTAGTCGGCACCCGCGGCGAAACAATGATCGCGCACGAAGTCCGACGCATAGTTGGTCAGGACGACGATCAGAGGCTGGGCCTCGGGCGGATAGAGCTGGCGAGCCTGGCGGATGACAGCCACGCCGTTGCCCTCGGCGAGCTCGATATCAACCACCAACACATCGTAGCTGGACTCCTGCAGTCGCAGTACGGCGTCCGCTTGTGTGGCGGCCTGCGCGGCCACCGCGATCCGTCCCGGCTCAGACAGCAAATCGACCAGCCGACGTGACAACACGGTCGAGTCCTCGATGAGCAGGATCCGTCGCTCAACCGTGCCGGCGGCGCCGAGACTGGACGAACGCTCTTCGGCTGCGCCCATGGTCATGGTCACTGCAGGAGGTTGTTCTTGATGGCGTAATAAGTGATGTCAGCATTCGTCTTCATGGCCATCTTCTCCAGTATCCGCGTGCGGTACGTGCTGACGGTCTTGACGCTCAGAAACAGCTTTGCCGCAATCTCGGACACACTCTTACCCTCGGCAAGCTTGCAGAAGATCTGAAACTCGCGCTCCGAAAGCACACTGTGCCGCGGCTCGCCCGGCGCTCCCTGCAGACCGCTGACGAGCATCTCGGCGAGCTCCGGACTCACATACCGTCCGCCGCGCATCGCCGCACGGATGGCGCGGCACAGCTCACCGTCATCCGCCGTCTTGCTCAGAAACCCACTCGCGCCCGCCCGCAACACGTTCAACCCGTACTGGTTTTCCGGGTAAGCGCTCAGCACGAGCGTCGCCACGGACTCGTGGTGCGCCTTGATCTGACGCAACACGTCGAGCCCCGACATGTCCGGTAACGACAGGTCGAGCAGCAAGACATCGCAAGGTGTGGCGCGCAACAGCGCGAGAGCTTCGCGGCCGTTCTTGGCCTCGCCCACCCAGGCGAAATCCGACTGGGCCTCGATAATCTGCTTTAGCCCGATTCTGACCAGCTGATGATCGTCTACGACTGCGACTCGTATGCTCGGCATGGCAAATCTATCGTGACACTCCCGTCGGCGGACCTACGCGCATCCGCACTCCCCGTGCGGAATGAGAGACTACCCACAGCGGCTCAGGCCCGATGTGGGAGGTCAGGTAGGAGCAACGGGAGCTATAACGCAACGGAGTGTAGGAATTGTCTGACGCGCCGGCCCCGGGGTTCCCGGAAACCGGCGCGCGCTGGGATTCAGCGCAGGGAGTCCTGCAGACTCGCCGAGTCATCCTTGTCACCAGGGCCACCGACCGCTTCTTTGCCATTGTAGGTCTCGAGCCGGTTGTAGAGGGTCTTGAGGCTCACACCCAGAATTTCGGCTGCCTTGCGCTTCACGTGGCCGCAGTAAGCGAGAGTCGCCATGGTGACGCGTCGCTCCACCTCCTCCAGCGGGGTTCCCACCCGGATGGTGATGGTGGTGCCATCATCGGTTTTCGGCGGCGTGTCGCTGATGGCGACATCGAGCTCGATGATGTCATCGGCCATGATGAAGGTGCGTTGCACGTAGTTCTTCAATTCGCGCACGTTACCCGGCCAGCTGTGCTGGTAGAGGCGCACGAGCGCATCGCGCGAGAACGACTTGTTGGTGCTCTCGGTCTTGTTCAGCTGATCGAGGAAGAACTGTGCCAGCTGCTCGATGTCCGTGTCCCGCTCGCGCAGCGGCGGCAGGCGGATCGGAAACACGTTCAGCCGGTGATACAGGTCCTCGCGCAACTTATTGTCGGCAACCGCCTTCTCCGGCTCGCGGTTGGTGGCGCAAATCACGCGTACGTCGCTCGCTATGAGCTGACTGCCGCCGACGCGCGTCACTGTGTTGGTTTCCAGGACACGCAGGAGCTTCACCTGCAGCTCCATCGGCATCTCGGTGATCTCATCGAGAAAAATCGTGCCGCCATTGGCGCGCTCGAAGAATCCCTTGTGCTGCCGGTCAGCGCCGGTGAAGCTGCCGCGCTCGTGACCGAAAAGCTCGCTCTCAATGAGCTGGGGCGCGACCGCACCGCAGTTCAGAGGCAGGAACGGGGCATCGCGACGGCGCGAAAGCTCGTGCAAAGTCTGCGCCGCCAGCTCCTTGCCGGTGCCGCTCTCGCCAATCAGCATTACCGTGGCCGATGTCGGGGCCACGCGCGACAGCTGGTCATACAACACCTGCATCCGCGGAGAGCTTCCCAGTATCCGCCCGAAGCGACCCAGCTTGCGCAGCTCATCACGCAACGCGCCGATCTCATGTTGGAGAGCGGATGTTTTCTTCGCATGGCGCAACACCGCCTGCACCCGCTCGAGGTCGGCGGGCTTGACCAGATAGTCGCTCGCGCCCGCACGCAGCGCCGCGACCGCACTGTCGACCGTAGCATGGCCGGTGACGATAATGACTTCGGTGGCTTCGGGTTTCTCCAGCTCGCGAACCAGCTCGATGCCTTCGCCATCCGGGAGGCGCAGATCCGTCAACAAAACGTCGGGACGCTGACGCCCCAGCTCGATGCGCGCATCACGCAAACTATGCGCCCGCGCCACTGTAAATCCCTCCATGCGCGCAACTTCCTGCAGCCAGTCGACAACATCAGCATCGTCGTCAACTATCAAAGCATGTGCCATGTCATCCCCTGGACAAAATACGATCGCCGCCCTGTCGTCGTCCCGCAGCGACGGGAACGATTGATGCGTAATTCATGAAATTTAACCCACATTAAGGTGCCTCGATGGGCTGGAGACTTCCGCTAGTGGCGCTTTGTATGTTGGCCCTGGGTGTAGCGACTCTATTGGCGCTCGAGCAACGGCGACCACGGCAGCGCTCGAGAGTACCACGGCCGGAGATAGACCGCTGGGAAGATGAAGGCGGCGCTGTCCCGTCCACTCGGTGACACAGTAACGGTATAGCAACGGTAATGCCCAGCGCACCCTGCGCGGTGCAGCTGTAAAGCAGGTTCAGGCACTGTTCATAAGTCAACTGCGCCCGGGCCGGGTGACGGCTTGCCCAAGGAAAACGCGGACACCGCACTGAACACGATGGAGGTGACGACTACCACCAGCGCGGTAGCGGCCAACTCGTGGGCAAACTCGCCGCCCAAGCCGCGATTGACAGCCAACCCCAGACAGTACAACGAGGCCGCGCCTCGCGCACCGAACCATTCCAGCGAGCGACGCTGTGTCGGTTGCAGCCCGCACCCTCCCAGGCCGAGACGTACGGCTAGCGGCCGCAATCCCCCCAACAACAGCAGGGCAAACACTGCCATCCGGAAATGCAGCTCGGCCCCATCCAGCAAAGCCCCGAGCAGGACCATGATCAGCACCGCGGCGAACCGCTCCGCCCGTCCGGCAAACCGCAACACCCTGCCGCTCGGAGTCGGTTTACGCAACGAATGTCGCAGACGGCCACCGTGCGACAGCGCTAGGCCGGCGGCGAACACGGCGATCAGTCCGTCAGCTCGCAACGCAAGCGCGCCGACATATGTAAGGACGGCGGTGGCCACTACAACCATGTCTTCGAGGAAATCGCCCTGGCGGTCGGAGTCGAGGAGCGTGAGCCAACGCATCATCAAAGCACCGACACCCCAACCTACCACGACGCCGCCAATGACCGACCACACACCGAAGAGCAGATGCGCACCGAGCGCCTCGGAACCGGAATCCCCGAATCCGAGGAAATCGAGCACGATCAACAGCAACGGCGCTGCCAGCGCGCTCGTCAACGCCCCCTCCGCCGCGAGCGTGAAAGGAACGGCATCCTGGTCGACCTCGGCAGGAACATGAATGTCGGAAGCGAGCACGGCGTCGGTCGGCGCGATGACCACACCTAATAACAACGACGCAACCAGATTCATACCGAACAACACATGGGCGGCGGCGGCGGCCAGCGTTGCGGTGGCCAGCATGGTCAACGAGGCCAGGCGCAGAGGAATCCGCCAGAAGTGCCACTCGAAAGGAACCCGTAAGCGCAGGCCGACGCAGAACAACGCCACCAGCAGCACGATCTCGCTCATCGACTCGACGAGACCGCTGTCTTCCACAACATGGGCTTCCAGCAGGTGCAGCCCCGCCGGGCCGATCAAAATGCCCACTCCGAGGCCTATGAGAATCGGGTGTGCCGACCACCGCGTGAGCGGCAGATCGGCCCTAGTGTGATCCTGCCTGCGCACCGCTGCTCGCCCCGGAATCGATAAGCGGCGCCCAATGGCTGCGCAGATCCCGGATCTCATCGTGGTTGGTCATCACGTCCTCGAAGTGACGTAGTACCACCGCTCGCACGAGGCTCGGTAACGGGTCGTCCAACGCGTTCCGGTAGACCTCGAGCGCACGGCTCTCGCCTCTCTCGCACTCGTCCAGAATAACTCCGTCCTCATTACACGCAAGAGCTGTCCGAAGGTCGGCCCACCTGAGGTGTGCCGCGGCCGAATCGAGACCCGCGGCTTCAGGATCACCGCCAAGCAGGCGAACCAGAGACTGCAATTCCTCCACGGCGTGCGCGTTCTGCTCCATATGTGAAACGAGCAGCCTGCGCAGTCGCGAGTCGCGCGCATGCTCGACACAGATACGCTGTCCCTGCTCACTGTCGCGGCGGGCGGCGACCAACTCTTTCAAGGCTTTGATGGTGAAACGGTGGCTCATGGTGACGAGCGCCTTGTTGTTCGACCGATGTCTGCGGACGCGTGCGGGAACTTGGCATATAGCAGGAGATGTGCCGCTACGATGCGGCGCAATGTCGCGCGAAACCGTGCGGCTAAATGCGCACTTTTTTCACGGCTGGTATGAAATTACACCGGCGCCGCGCCGGCCCTTCGGGCGTCGGCGGCGACCGACGGACCCCTTTCACCAAGTGATAACCGAGGCGCCACATCAGGGCGGTGTCGCGATCGACGCAACACGTTGAAAACAATTGTAAATCTGGATTTAAGAGGGCTGTCGGCGCGCCCGAGCTGTTTTTTTCAGGGTTTTCGCAGCACTGGCATGGGGATTGCTTTCTTGCACGCAGACCCCCCGTTTGGCGGGCTGTGGTGCGACCAGCCCGCTATTTTTTTATTGGCCGAAAGTCGCCTGCGGCGCTTTCGGCGGACAATACTTCGTAGTCCGCCGGCAAAAAGCGTGGTTTTTGCCGGCTGTGCGGTAGTCAGCTCACTGCCGTGTGATGGCAGCCAGGCGCCGGACCATCGGCACAAAAGTGTCGAAGTCCACGGGCTTCGGGACATGGAGGTCGAAGCCTGCTTCGATCGCCGCGGCAACATCTCCCTTCGATGCATAACCGGTCACGGCAATGGCCAGCATGTGCCGGCCCATCTTCAATGTCCTGAGCTTCCTGACAAGCGAATAACCATCCTCATCGGGCATCCCGATGTCAGTCACCAGAATATCGAAGTGGGCACCGGCGGCTTGCAGCTGAGCGAAGGCCGAACCGGCGGAATCGGTGACCGTGACGTGAGCGCCCTCCAAGCGCAGAGTCTCCGCGACAACCGTGCGAGCATCCATTTCATCGTCCACCACCAGAATGGACAGCCCATCCAGGCTGTGCGGTGACAAACCGTTGCCCTCGCGGCCAACTTTCTCGAGGGACATCGCCCACGCTGGCGTTATCGGAAGCGTGACCACAAACGTCGCCCCGGCACCGGGGCCCGGACTACTCGCTGCCACGGCTCCGCCGTGTAACACCACGATCTCGCGTACGAGGGTGAGCCCAAGGCCCAGCCCGCCGGAGTGCCGGGTACTCGAGCTGTCCCCCTGTCGAAACCGATCGAAAATGTGCGGCAGCAGCTCCGACGCAATGCCCTGGCCGGTGTCACTTACAGTGAGCTCCGTGAATTCGCCCACGTCGCGCAACCCGACTGTCACCCGTCCGCCTGCGGAGGTGAACTTCAGCGCGTTGGACAACAGATTCGCCACCACCTGCTGGAGTCGATCGGGATCGCCGCGGAGCTGACCGGCCCCTGACGTGAGCTCGGAAACGAGCTCAATCTGTTTTGCAGCTGCGGTCGGACGCGCGAGATCGAGGGCGACGCTCACAACACGAGCCAGACGGGTCGGACGAGGCTCGATCTTGAGCTTTCCAGTTCCGACCTGACCTAAGTCGAGCAGGTCATTGACCATCTTGAGCTGAGCCTTGGCGCTTTGCTCAATACGAGGTGTGATGGAGGCGACTTCGGGGTCGTCCCGGCGCTTGAGAGTGAGAATGCGATTCCAGCCGAGAATGGCATTCAGAGGGGAACGCAGCTCGTGGGAGATGACCGAGAGGAACTCATCTTTGGCACGATTTGCCGCCTCGGCGGCTTCGCGCAATTTGCGCTCCTGTCCCAGCTGAGTAGCGCGCGCTCGTTGCTTCCCGACAGCCGCGCGCCTCTGGGAGCTTACATTGCGCGAGGTGAGCAGCAGAGCGGTGGCATCGCCGGCCTCATTGTTGATTGTGCGACCGCGAATAGTGAGCCACTGGCGCTCGCGACCCTTTACCTTGGTGCGCACGATGACGTCGACCTCGACGCCGGCGCCGATCGCCGCATCTACGGCAGCCGCTAGCTTCTCGCGGTCATCACGCTGAATTCGCTCTTCCAACTCACGCCAGGTAATGGGAGCATCAGGGGCCCATCCGAGGTCTGCTTTGAACTGGGAACTCGCCTCAATCGCCCGCGTCAGGACGCAAATGCGGCAAAAACCCAAACGTCCTGCTGCGAGCACCGATTCCAGCTCATCCGTGCGCCGTGCCAGTGCCTCGCGTTCGAGCTCAGTCTGCTGCAGCAAGCCCTCTAGCTCGCGCATGCGGGAACCGGGCTCCTCGTCGTGAATTGTTGTCATGTCGTTCGCACGAGACTTCGTCAGCGACAGCTTGGAGGCGGTGGCGTTCTTTACACACCGTTGCAAGATCTCCCGGGCCTTCCCTGGGGGAGCCTCCCTCAGAGGCACGCTAAGTGGCTGCTGCCGCTCGTCCTGCGCTGTTGGCATAGCTGTTGCTCGAGGTCAGTTGATTACAAGTTGAGGGTTCCTCGAATGTCCAATGCCGTATTGGGACTGCGCCTCAAGCAGCAGCTCACCCTGACACCCAGGTTGCAGCAGTCGGTCAAGCTGTTGCAGCTGTCGGCACTTGAATGTGTGCAAGAACTGCACCAAGCCATTGCGCAGAATCCGTTCCTGGAGGAGAGCGCCGAAAGCGCTGAATCCAGTCAAGCGGAGGAGAGCGCCGCATCCGATGAGGGTGCGCACGCCGACTTGGATTTTTCCGGATCGGGCTCTAGCGGCGGCGACGACACGCCGGACTGGACCGAGTGGACCGCCTCGCCCTCGACGCTGCACGATTCGCTGCGCGAGCAGCTGCTGCTGCTCGGACTCACTGAGCGGGACTACGCGCTCGCCAATCTGATCATTGACGCGCTCGATGAAGATGGCTTCCTGCGGCAACCGTTGGCGGAATTCGCCAACCAGGCCCCCGGAGTGCAGCCGGGCGAGCTGGAAACGGCATTGCGCATTGTTCAGACCCTCGAGCCCAACGGCATTGCAGCACGCGATCTGGGCGAGTGTTTGTCGTTGCAGCTGCAAGCTCTGGAGCGGGGCCTCGCGGGCCGCGAGCTGGCCATGGACATTGTGCAGAACAGCCTGCCGCTGCTCGCAGCGCGCGATAACACACGCTTGCTCGAAACTCTCGGGTGCTCTGAAGAGGATCTCCGCGCGGCGCTGGAGCTCATCCGCAGTCTCGATCCGCGACCGGGCTCGAAGGTAGGCACGTTCGAACCCCGCGCCATCGTTCCCGACGTCATTGTGCGGAAAGAGAAGAAACGCTGGGTCGTGACGGTGAACGCCGCCATTTACCCCCGGATCCGGGTCAATCAACAGTACGCCGACTACTTCCGGCAGGCGCGTGACGGCGAAACGGCGTTGCTCGCTCAACATCTGCAGGAAGCCCGCTGGCTGGTGCGCAATCTGGAGCAGCGCTTCCTTACAATCCAACGTGTCGCCGAAGCGGTGGTCACGCGGCAAAAGAACTTCTTCGAGTACGGCGATCTCGCGATGCGTCCACTGACGTTGCGGGAGATCGCCGATGAGTTGAATTTGCACGAATCGACCGTGTCGCGCGCTACCAGCCACAAGTTCATGGCGACTCCTCGCGGTGTCGTTGCATTCAAGCGCTTCTTCTCGCGTCAGCTGGCGACCACCAGTGGCGGCTCGTGCTCTGCAACTGCCATCCGCGCCCTGTTGCGTGAATTCATTGCAGCAGAGGATCGCCGCAATCCGCTGTCAGATGTGCAGTTGACAGAGTTATTGTCCGAGCGCGGCGTAAAAGTCGCGCGTCGAACCGTGACGAAATATCGCCGCTCGATGCAACTGCCGGCAGTAGATTTTCGCCGCGCCTGAGCCGCACCGACGGGCACACCTACTTGGACGAGCCCGTCGGCTGCGTAGAGCCCTGGTAGTTAGGACTTGCCACCCTGACGCGGTTGTCAATGTCCTTGACGCCGGGGCAGCGGTCGACGAGGTCCTCGATCGCGTGCTTCATGTACCTGCTGGGCACTGTGCCCTCCAGTATGACTTTCGCCGACTGGACCTCGACGGTAACCTCGCTCGAGTCGATCCGATGGGACTCCATCAGGCGCTCTGAAATGTCTTCTTTCAGCCGCTCGTCGGACCGTTGGTATCCTTTAGGACCGGGCGGATACTGGCGCTGCTGTGTACGGCGGCTGCCACGGCCATAGTCACCGTGAGACTCGCGTTCGTAACTCACCGCGGACTCATCGGAATACTCGCCCTCCAGCTGAGGCGGCCGCGGATTGAACGGCCCATAGTCGTAGACATTGGCGCCGCCGGTGAAACCGCCCCAACCTGGTGCGCCCGTGCCGTAGTAAGCCAAGTCGTCTCTGCGGCCGAATGTCTCACGCTCAAACGGTGGCTCGTGCCCCTGACTACGTTGACCGAATCCATATGGGTCCTGCGACGGTCGGTCTCTCCATTGACTGCGTGGACCGTAATACGGTTGAGACGCGCTTGCGCCCCAACCGTGACGGTCTTCGCGCCCGGACCGGTCCGGGTCGCGATACCGGTGAGTGCTATAGCGACCTTCACCGCCTCTACGCTCTTCGTAGCGACCGCGGCCGCCACCATAGCCGAGCTCATTCGGTCCCGCGCCCTGCCCGGGCGCGGCTTCCCATTCTTCCGTCACCGGACGAAACCGGTTCTCGAATGACTCGTCGCGCTCGCGACCTGCCCGCCACCTGGAGCCGGGCTGACGCTCAAACCCTCCATGCCAGTGCTCCTGGCCCCCGTTGGATTCTCGCCCGCGCTCGGATTCACTCCCGGCCGTCTCGTCCCGCTGATGCATAACTCACCTCATTCGCTTGCCTCGTTTTTATTGGCCGCAATGTCCGTACCACAGGGATGTCAGCGCGAGCTGGAGTGCACGGTCTCGCCCTGTGCAAACCGACCCGACGCGTCCGAGAAGACAATCTCGACACGGCGGTTCTGTTGACGCCCGGCGGGAGTACTATTGGTGGCGACCGGATATTCCTTACCCAATCCTTCCACCTGATAGCGATCGGCGGGCACCCCGCGCCTGCTCAGTGCATCGGCGACGGCCTGGGCGCGGCGCTCCGAAAGCTGCTGGTTATAGGAGTCCGAGCCAACACTGTCCGTGTAGCCCTCGATCTTGAGGCGCGTGTTCTGATTATCCTTCAGTGCCTGCGCCAGCCGGTCCAGGTCACGATCCGCACCTGCCTTCAACGTGGCGCGGCCCGTGTCGAACAACACATCGCTCAGAGTCATTACCATGCCGCGGTCGGTTTGCTTGGCCTGTAAGTTGGACAGCTCCTGGCGCGCGCTGGCAAGCTCGCTCTGGGTCGCCGCGGCGGTGTTGCGCGCGGTCTCAGCCTCAGACTTCGCTTGTTGGGCTTCGCGCTCGCGCGCCTGCAAGAGGATGTGATTGCGATCCTCCTGGGCTTTGGCGATTTGCTGGCGAGCCCGCGCTTCCCCGATACGGGCTTCACCGGCCTGCGCATGCCGCAACGCCAGATACGCCAATTGATTGACTTCTTCCGTGGGCCGCTTTTGCTGGAATGCGCCATCGGCCTGGTTCAGGCTGGCGCGCGCCTGCTCGACATCGCTGCTGGCTGCCTGTTGGGCGAGCGGATCGGCCGTCAGGGTTTGCACCTCCGCACGCGCCTGCTCGAGTTGATCATTACGCTGTGGCGCCGAAGCACAGGCGGCGAGCACCAGAGCGAGACCTGTTACGGTGATTACTTTTTTCACGACTGCCTCCATTAGAGTTGCGGCGCTGTGGTGGGGCCGGATGCGGCGGCGCCGCTGTCGCTACGCTCGGTTTCCTGCCGTAACGTGCTGTTCGCCTTGGTAACGTCTTCCGCTGCTTTCTGCTGCTCCGCGCTATTACCGCGCGCCACGGCTACGTCCGCATCAACCTCAGCGCGCTGCGCATAAGCCCGCGCCTCGTTGTACTTTCCTTGGCCGTTGAATCGATCTGCGTCACTCAGCTCGTCCTGCGCGCGTTGCATATCGGCCGCCGCAAAACGCTGTGCGGTACCCGCTTTGACCGCTTGCTCCACCACAGTATGGGCTTTGGTCAGCTCGTCATTCGGTTTGGCACCTTCCGAGGCACAGCCTGCGCTCGCCGCGCATACCAGTACCCCTGTTGTAATCAATATGAACCTTCGCAATAACATGACACTCCCCTTCGCATCCTTACAAACCATGAATTTCACCAAGTTCGGACGTTATGTTGGCACGAGTTGTCATGAGGTCGTATCGGAGCGCGCACGACTTGCGGCGCCCGATACGCGCGTCGGTTCGTAGGAACGCTCTTACCGCGCGTGGCACGGCGTGCACCGGGATTTATGGCTCAGCTGAAGTCAACGCTGGACAGCGGCGTAGCGGGGACGGTCGCCTTGTAGGACTCGTCTGACACGAGCTTGGGAAGCTTCCCAATCCGTTTAGCCCCCCGGGCCGACTTTGGCGCGTCTCGGCAGCAAGTACCTTGCCCATCAGGCAATAGCAGTAACCAAATCGGTCCCGATTGACGGGACCCTACCCGAAGGGGAGCAAATGGTGACGGACGACATGGTGGCCCTTGTGCCCCAACTGCATACATTCGCGCGCTCACTGTGCCGCGACGGCGTGCGTGCCGACGACCTCGTGCAGGAGGCGTTGATGCGCGCCATTAACAACATCGAGCGCTTCAAGCCAGGGACGAACCTGAAGGCCTGGCTGTTCACGATTGTGCGCAATGAGCACTACTCTCAGCTGCGACGGCGCAAATTCGAGGCCCACGGCGTGGACACTGATCTGCTGCCGGAGCCGAGCGTGCCACCCGATCACGACGGCAAGCTGGAACTGCGCGATCTGAACCTGGCGCTGTCTTCACTTTCTCCCGGCCAACGAACTGCCCTGATCCTGGTCAGCGTCAGTGGCTTCTCGTACGAGGAGGCGGCAGCCATTTGCGGCTGTGCCGTCGGAACCATTAAGAGTCGTGTCGCCCGCGCCCGTGAGACATTGATCGAAATGCTGGAAGGTCGACAACCGTTACCTGCCCGCGGAGCGGGTTCCGTGGACGAGGATGAGGATCAGGCGATCACTCGCCTGTCACACGAATATGCACGCATACCGCAAAGAGGAGGGCCGCTCCAAGCGTCTCTGAACGCGTGAACAAGATGTTGGCCTGCTCTTAACTTAGTATCGCCGTCCCTGGAACCTCCACCCCCGCCGGCCATCCATGGCCGGCGTGAGTCGCCTTGCGGCTCACCCCACGGCAGTCTATAACTCGACAACGCCGTGCTCGGGAGCGTTTCGCGCTGATGATTGCGCCTCTAACGCAGGTTCTCATTGTCCTCGCAACGTCCGTGCTTCTCGTAACGCTCGCACGGCGTTTTGGGCTTCCCACGACTCTCGCCTATCTGGCGGTCGGCGTGATCCTCGGCCCTCATGCGGTGAACGTAGTGTCGGATTCCGGCACGACACGCCAGCTCGCCGAGCTCGGTGTGGCCTTCCTATTGTTCACGCTTGGCCTGGAGTTCTCTCTACCCCGGATGCTGGCCATGCGTCGCGAGGTTTTCGGCCTCGGAGCGGCGCAGGTCGGAGCCACAGCGGCCGCCTTCGCCTTGATCGCTTGGGCACTGGGGTTACCGTGGCTGGTCGCAGTGGTGGTTGGAGGCGCCGTCTCCATGAGCTCCACCGCCATCCTGCTCACGCAGTTGACGGAGCGCTCGGAGCTAAATCGCTCCCATGGCCGGCTCGCCTTCGCCATGCTGCTCTTTCAGGACCTCGCGTTCGTGCCGTTTCTGGCTCTTGCTTCAGCACTCGCCGCCGGCGGGGGGCACTTCCAACTCGGCCACAGCGTGCTCGCCGTGGTGGGCGGCATCGTATCAATTGTCGCCGTGCTGGCAGCAGGGCGCTGGCTGCTGAGACCGTTATTCCACGTCATCGCGCACAGCCGGCTACGTGAGCTGTTCACGCTCGCGGTGCTGTTCGTCGTGCTCGCCTCCGCGTGGACATCCAACGTGGCCGGCCTGTCGCTGGCACTGGGTGCTTTTCTGTCCGGGATGATGCTGGCGGAGACCGAGTATCGGCATCAGATCGAGACCGTCATCCGTCCGTTCCGGGACATTCTACTGGGTGTGTTCTTCATATCCGTCGGCATGCTGCTCGACATGCGGCTGCTGGCCGATGAAATCGGCATCGTGTCGGCCGCCGTGGTGGCGATCATCGTGCTCAAAGCAACGATTGCGGCACTGGTCACGCGCCCCTTCACCACCACTCGATTCAAGGCCCTGCGAACGGGCATTGTCATTTCGATCGGCGGCGAGTTCGGCGTCGCGCTGTGCACCATCGGTTTGCAGGCGGACCTGATTCCAGGACAGATTGGCGAGCCGCTGCTGGTCGCCATTGTGGTGTCGATGGTCTTGAGCCCGTTCATTCTGAACAACAACAAGACGGTTGCCCGCTTTCTGCTGCGCGAAAAAGGACCGCCACACACAGCGAGTGAGCGCGAGGTCGCCGCCACAATCGAGATCGCACACCGTGAGCACGTGATCTTGTGCGGGTTCGGGCGTGTCGGGCAGAACGTGGCGCGCGTGCTGGAATCACAGGGTTTTGAATACATCGCACTCGACCTGGATCCGGCGCGGATCCGTGCCGCACGGCAGGCTGGTGACCCAGTCGTTTTCGGAGACTCCTCGGACGAGAGTCTATTGGTGAAGGTAGGACTGGAAACGGCCAGCGCGGTGGTGATCAGTTTCTCCGATCCTGCCACCTCCTTAGGGATTCTCCAGAGCATCCGGCGGCTACGGCCGGAAGTACCTGTTCTGGTGCGGACTGCGGACGACGCACGCCTCAACGAGCTTCAGGCCGCAGGCGCCACGGACATCGTGCCGGAAACTTTCGAGGCGAGCCTGATGCTGGTGTCGCACGTGTTGATGTTGTTGCACGTGCCCGTAACGAAAGTCGTCCGGACAGTCAACGATATCCGCAACAATCGATACGCCGTGCTGCGCAATATCGTTCGCCGCGGCGATGCGCGCCCGATCGATGAGACGCACGAGCACCGTGAGGAGATCAAGTCGGTGGTCGTACCCCCGGGCGCGTGGGCGGTCGGAAGGACGCTCCGCGACGTGCGCGGACGCGGCGTCGAAGTCGTGTTTACCGGAATCAGAAGGCTAGGCATCCTGGGACGAGAACCCGCCGGGGACACGGTGCTGCGCGATGGGGATATCGTCGTGCTTTATGGCCAGCCGGAGGAGCTGGAACGAGCCGAGTCCGTGTTGCTGGCGGGGTAGTTTTTTATTGGCTGAAAGTCGCCTGCGGCGCTTTCAGCGGACGTGCGCCGGACTTCGGTTTGGCGGAGGGCAAAAAGCGTGGTTTTTGCCCTCGTGCACCAGTACGTCGCGTAAGCGAAGTCGCCTGCGGCGCTTTCAGCGGACTGACGGGCTGGTCCCGACCCGGTACAATCGGGGGTTCACCGTGGTCAGCCGTAGCGACATTCATTTTCCGCCGAAGCACGAGGCGTTGCGCGACGACGTCCACGCGCTGGGTGCGCTTGTCGGCGAAATACTGGCCGAGCAAGGGGGCGACTCCCTTTTCAAGCTTGTCGAGCTCGACCGGGTCGCTGCCATAGGGCGCCGCGAAGGCGATGAGAAGGCGCGTCTGGAGCTGGCCGCCAGCGTCCGGGACCGCCCACCAGCACTGGCTCGTGACTTGGTGCGCGCCTTCTCGACGTGGTTCCAGGTCGTCAATCTCGCCGAGCGAGTCCACCGGATCCGCCGCCGTCGCGACTACTTCCTGAAGGACAGCAATCGCCCACAGCCGGGTGGCGTTGAAGACGCCATCCTCGCGCTAAAGACCCAGGGTCTCTCCTTCAAGGACGTGCTCGACCTGCTGAGCACCCTACGCATCGAGCCCGTTTTTTCCGCGCACTCCACCGAGTCCACTCGGAAGACCCTCCTGCACAAACAGCAGCGCATCGCGCAGCTGCTGCTGGATCGGCTTGACCCGACGTTGACCCCACACGAGCTTCGGACCATCTGGAGCAGCATCCGGATCGAGCTCACGGCGGCGTGGCAGACGGAAGAGCATCCACGCGAGCGGCTCACCGTTGCGGATGAACGAGAGCAGGTCCTCTTCTATCTGGTCGAGATTCTCTATCGCGTCGTGCCGGCGTTCTATGAAGAGCTGGCGCAAGCTCTCGAGAAAGTCTACGGGGTGCAAGCTGACTCCATCGAGCTGCCCCCAATGCTGCACTTCGGATCGTGGGTGGGCGGCGACATGGACGGCAACCCGGACGTGCACGCAAAGAGTATTCGCGAGACCTTGGCGCGCCAACAGCACGTCATTATCAACCGGTACTTCGAAGAAGTTCAGGTCGTCGCTCAGCGGCTTTCGCAAAGCGCAAGCCGTGTCAGCATTTCACCCGAGCTCGCCAGTCGCATTGAGCAGTACATGACACTGCTGCCCAGCGCGCGCGCCATCACCCCGGCCCGCCACGATCGCATGCCCTATCGCGTCTTTCTGGCACAGATCGGCGAACGGCTGCGGGCTACTTACGAAGGGCGCGCCAACAGTTATGAAAAGGCGCAACAGTTCAGGGACGACGTGCGGCTCGTCGCCGCAAGCCTGCAGGCCAACAAAGGTACCCACGCCGGGCTCTATTACGTCAGGCGCCTGCTGCGTCGGATCGACACGTTTGGATTCCATCTGGCGACATTGGACGTGCGCCAACACGCAAGCGTGCTCCATCAAGTGATCTCTCGCGGTTATGACGACCCACAATGGCCACAGCGCCCGAGCGCCGAGCGGCGTGCGTTTCTGACGGATGCGCTGGAACGCGATCGCGGGCCGACAATTGAGCTCGACGCCCTCGGTAAGCGCAATCTCGCGGTATTCGAAGCCATTATGCAGGGTCGCCATCGTTACGGACCCAAGGCGGTCGGCTACTTCATCGTAAGCGGCACAAAGGGCTCGGACGACGTGCTCGCCGCGCTCCTGCTCGCCCGCTGGGCCTCTGTTTACGACAAACAAACTGGCGAGGTCGCGCTCGACATCGCGCCACAGTTCGAGTCGGTCAATTGTCTCGAGCGCTGTGGGGAGATGGTCCAGGAGCTTCTCGCCGATCCGTTGTATCAGCGTCACCTGGAAGCTCACGGGCGACAGCAGTGCGTGCTGCTGGGCTACTCCGACAGCAACAAGGAGGTCGGAACGTGCGCTTCCCGCGTGGCCATTCACCAGGCGCAACAGTCTTTGGCGCAAGTCCTTGCCGCGGCGGGCGACCGGCCTGTCGTGTTTCATGCGCGTGGAGGAAGCCCCGCTCGCGGGGGCGGCCGTATTGACGCGATGGTGATGGCGGCGCCGGCTGGCGCGATGAGCGGGGTGCTGCGAATTCGTGAGCAAGGCGAAACGATCAAGCAAGGCTATGGGTTGCGACCGATCGCCATGCGTACGCTGGAGCGTGCCTTCAACGCTCTAAGCTTCACCACAGCGGCGGCGAAACGGGGCAAGTTGCCTCCCGAGTCGCCGGCTTTCCTTGAATGTGCCACGACGCTGGCAAACGCCAGTCGCGCGGCGTACCGGCGCCTGGTGCATGAGCAGCCGGAGTTCTTCGAATATTTCCGCGCGGTGACGCCGATCGATGTCATCGAGCGGATGCAGATCGGATCGCGTTCCATCCACCGTGAAGAAAACAAAGGGGTCGACGGCCTGCTGCCCGTACCCTGGGTTTTCGCGTGGACGCAAACACGTCACATGGTCCCCGGCTGGTACGGCGCCGGAACCGGGCTCCGTGTTGCGATCGAGAAGCACGGGCTCGAGCGGCTGCGTGAAACGTACACAAACTGGTTTTTTCTGCGCAATCTGCTCGATGACGTCGAAACCATGTTGGCGCGCGCCGACATGGACATCGCGGAGCAATATCAGGTGCTCGCGCCGGAACCGCTGCGTCGCTTTTTCGCCGATGTCCGCGCCGAATACGACACCGCGCGCGAGCATATCCTTGCCATCAAGAACAGCCGCACCCTGCTCGACACGGATCCGACACTGCAGCGAGCCATTCAACTTCGCAATCCCTACGTGGATCCGATGAATCTCATGCAGGTCGACCTGCTGCAACGCTGGCGCGACACCGGGCGCCGGGACCGCGATCTGTTCGAGGCGCTGCTGGCAAGCATCGCCGGCATTGCGCAGGGTCTGCAGAGCACCGGATAAGGGTACCTCGACCATGAGCAGCAACATCACCATCCGCCGTGCCCTCGAGGCCGACGTGCCCGCGATTCTGGATTTCATCCGTGCACTTGGCAAATACGAGCGACTGGAGCATGAGGTCGTCGCCACCGAGGAAAGTCTTCGCAAGACCCTGTTCGGTCCGCGCCCCTACGCGGAGGTCGTGTTCGCCTGTGCCGAAGACGGCAAGCCGCTCGGCTTCGCGCTGTTCTTCCACAACTACTCGACTTTTCTCGGCAAACCCGGCATCTACCTGGAAGACCTCTTCGTACACCCCGAAGCCCGCGGCCGCGGCATCGGCAAACACCTGTTGACGTGGCTGGCCAAGACAACTGTCGAACGCGACTGCGGCCGACTCGAATGGTCGGTGCTCGACTGGAACGAGCCCTCGATCGGGTTCTACAAGAGCCTGGGCGCGGTGTTGAAAAGCGAGTGGCAGATTTTCCGGCTCACGGGCCCAGCCTTGACCGCCCTCGCCACGCCCACCCGTTAGTCAGCCTGACCCTCAGGAGCTGAGCCGGCGGATTGCTTCTCTTCGGCTTTCTCCTTCCGCCCCTGAATCAGCGTCTGAACGGCCCCCATCATCGGAATGCCCACCAGCGTGGCGGACAGCTGCCACGGGGCATGACACAAGCCCATCACCACAGCAGCGATCACCGCGCCAATCGCCAATGACCAACCGAGATACTGGCCCCGCTTCATTTCTCCGAAGCGGCGCGCCAACTCCTGCTCCGACATGCGAAATTCGTTATCTAACTTTTTCTCTGCCATGCGCAACAGCCGATCCGCGCCACCCGGTATCATCCGATCGATCTTTTCCAACTCTTCCGCGGGCGGCAGCGCATCTCTGCGGTGAGCGGATATGACGTCAGGGCTCGATCCATAGCTTTCCAGGCACCCCTCATACGCGCCGGCATAGGGCGCAAACACTTCCGCCACGGAATTCAAGCCGCGCAGGAATCCAACACCAAAGTAGCTTCGTGCCAACATAGGAGTCACCCTTCCGGATAGTTTCAGCCCGTGAAGACTATACTCCACGCTGCACACATAAACAGCTCGAGAATCTGGGCACTTCATGCAGAAACTCGGGTTCCGCACCGAGAGCGATTCCGTGGTTGGACCGCACGCGTTTACACCACGGTGAATTGACGCGCGCAGTCACGGCGCTACGGCCGTTTGTAGATCACACCGTTCTTCATGACGAAGATAACGTGCTCGACGGCAGAGATATCCTTCGTCGGATCGCCCGACACGGCAATCAGATCGGCCGACAGTCCTTTTTTGACGCGACCCAACGTTGCTTCCTGACGGAGGATTTTGGCATCGACGGCAGTCGCCGCGGAAAGCGCTTGGACAGGGGTCATGCCGTCGCGGACCATCCACTCCAGCTCGCGATAGTTCGTTCCGTGCGTGAACACTCCGACGTCGCTACCGCAGCCAATGACGACTCCCAACTTCATCGCCAGCTTGAAGGCACTGGCAGCCAGCTGCATCTGCGCCGTCGGCGGCGTCTTGCCTGGCTCGTAGTGATCGAAGTACTGACTCGTCGCCTCGACCGCAGTCAGCGTCGGTAGATAGGCTACCCCGCGCGACGCCATTAGTTTGAACACCTCCTCGGTGCCACCGTATCCGTGCTCGATGGTATCGACACCAGCCAACACCGCACGTTTCATCCCCTCCGCGGTCGCTGCATGAACCGCCACCGGCCTTCCAGATGAGTGCGCCGTCTCGACCAGCGCTTTGAGCTCCTCTTCACTGAAAGTAGGTTGAGTGCTCCCGTCCGGTCCCCAGCGATAGTCGGCATAAACCTTGATCCAGTCCGCGCCGCGCCCTGCCTGTTCGCGCGCGGCGCGGATCACATCTGGCACCCCACTCGCCTCTTCCGCACCCTGCGGTGTGCAGCAGATGTCAGGTCGCAAGCCACGCGGTGCCGGACCATACGATCCGGTAGCCACAATCGCGCGCGTCGCAACAAACAATCGAGGTCCGGGAATGAGGCCGTCCTCGATAGCGCGTTTCAGGGCCACATCGGAGTAATCGGCACCTTCAGTTCCCAGGTCGCGTAAGGTCGTAAACCCTGCCAGCAACGTCGCCTTTGCCTGGACTCCGGCCCGCAGCGTTCGATAAGCGACGGGCTCCTTGAGCACCTGGTCGTTCCACAAGGTCTCGTTGTACGGATGCAGGAACAGATGCGAGTGGGCGTCCATCAATCCCGGCAACACCGTCGTATCAGGGAGATCGACCGTCTGCGCGCCGACCGGAATCTGCACCGCATTCGCCGGCCCCACGGCTTCGATCCGGTTACCCTCGACCACGACCACCCATCCGGCATGAAGGGGCTCACCGTCGGTCCATACCCTCGCAGGCCGCAATACCACCGTGGAATCGGCCACAGGCGCAGCAGCGATTGCGCTGAGCGGAGAGATGAGGACTGTGGCCGCGGCGAAAAACCGGACCGTCTTCAGGAACGCACCCGCCATGGTAAACATCGCACCCTCCATCGGATCATTTGCCAGGAAGGTTAGTACACACCACGGCCCCGCGGCGAGAAATGCCGCGAGCGCCGGCGACACGCGCTCAGCCGGAGTGCATCAACACCGTAGTGTCGTAACTCTCGAACCCCTGGATGGCACGCCCGTAGGCGTTGTAGACGAGTCGCTCGGCGACTTTGTCGGCGCGAGGAGCAAGGAGCATCCGCAGGACGACGTCATCGGCGGGGCGAGTGGCTTCTTCGGCGAGCAATTGCTCGATGACGCGGGTGAGGCGATGGAGGAGCTCGTTGACGAAGCGCAGATGGATGCCATCGTGCACCTCCTGGCCGGGACCATAGGTGCCGCGGGCCTCCTGGGCGAGCTCGTGAAGAAAAAGGTTCAGCAGCCGTGCTTTATCCAGCAGGCGTAACTCAGAATAAAACTCGATCTCCGATCGTAAGTTCATGACGGCGGACTCTGACGGACACTACTGAGGTCATCCTGAGGGGAAGAAATCGATGGGTTTGGTGGTCGTGATCGACTCGACGTCCTTGGCCTCGAAGTGGAACAACTTCACGAGCGAGACAATCTTGCCCTCGAGCTCCTTGTCGTTGAGCTCGCTGGAGACGACGCGACACATGGTCACCTGGCCCTCGGGGGTAATCGTGAACTCCAACACCAGCTTGCCTTGCAGCTCGGGGTTGGCGCGGGTCGCGCGGTTGTAAAGCGCGTAGATGGCGCCCTTGTTGCGATCGAAGACCGTCTCGATCTCCTCTCGCGAGCGAGCCGCTTTGCCGCTATTGCCGGTGCGGGTCGGGCCGCGGGAGTTGAGGCCGGAGCGCGCGATCGACGAGGTCACGGCGGTGGTGTCGTGACCGGTGAGCGAGCCGGCACCGGTGCCGAAGCCGCGGCTGGAATTTGCCGAGGTAATGCCGCTACTGCCGGCTCCAACTTTGGATGTGATGAGCGAACGCTCGGCGTGTGTGTCGGCCCCCACGGCCCCTGAGAGATTCTTCGTCTCCATGGGCGTGAGATCCATCTGCTGGCGCAGATCGGCGAGCTCGTCCTTGACCTGATTGAGTTGCTTCTGCGCCTTCTCGTGCGCCTGTTCCTTCGGATTCACGGGCGGAGCTACCGGAATTTTCTTTTCCGGCTCCACCTTCGGTTTTTCCTGGGGTTTCGGCGGCGGTGGTGGTGGCGGCGGTTTCGGCTTCTCCTCGACCATCACCTGCGCGATACGCTGCGGCACTTCGGTCTCCGCGGCGGTGGGCTTCGGTGGCGTCAAGAGCGGGAACAGGATGCCGAAGATGACCAACAGGACCAGCAGGACCCGCAGGATTCTGCGGAAACGCGTCTGCGACTCGGGATCGCCTTCCCAAGGCAGGTCGTACTCGCGGTAAAAGGGCGCGATAGCCATTACGTTTCCCGTGCGCCCTAGACCGGCTTGAAGCCGGCCGCGACCGGCTTCTCCTTCTGGATGACCGCGAGCGAGATGCGGCCGTAGTCCGCATCCGTGCAAGTGTTCATGACCTTCTTCAACACGTCGTACGGCAGGGACTTATCCGCCATGATGGTGATTTCGCGCTGGGCGAGATCACGCTCGGTCATGGATCTTCCGACCAGCAGCGGCCGCTTCAGCGCTGCGCGCAAGGGGCCGACGAGCGCATCGCTGGAGGACTGGACCGCGGCGACGGTCGTGACGTGCTCGCCCTGCACGAATACATCGCCCTTGGTGATCATCACCACGACCGAGTCCTTCGGCGCCTGCTGTGCGATGGATTGCGGAATCTCGATGCCCTTGCTGTTCTGGATGACCTCGACCTCGGTCGAATACACCAGCAGAAAAGCCACCAGCGTCGACAGAATGTCGATCAGCGGAATGAGGTTCAACTCCGCATCCGCACGGTGCCGTGCGTGATGCTGCGCCATACGCCGGGCGCGATTGGAGGTACTCATGGTTGTTTCACCTGATTGGTCGCCGGGGCCGACGCGGCCGGACCTCCGGCCACGGATGCATCCGTCGCCGGCGCATCGCCGATGGAAATGTCGGGGAAGAGCTCGGCCTGCACGGTGTTGAGGCCCTGGGACACTTCGAACACGCGGACGTGGTCCATTACCTGCACGAGAATGTCATAGGGAGTGTCGTGCTCGAGCAGGATGGAGGCATCGGTCTTTTCCGGGAATTTCTGCTTCACCCGCTTCAGGTAGTCGGTCAGGCCGTCGTAATCGTAACCGTCCGCCTTGTTGGGCAAAGGCGCCAGCGGGCCGGAGTTGCGATCCGCCACCTGCATGCCGTCCTTGCGGACGATGACTTCCAGCTGCAGGCCCGGCGGCGGCTCCTTGAACTGCGTCTGGGAGGCCGGCATGTTGATTTGCAGGATCACGGTGCGCGAGAACACGGCCGTCATGAGCAGGAACGTGACGAGCACCGTGAAGATGTCGATCATCGGCACCAGCAGCAACTCCGCCGGCCTGCGGGAGTGCCGCGCGAGCTTGCGAGTTTGATAGGAGCGACGCATGGAGGCTAGGCTCTCGAGCGATGCAAGTGTGTGAGTCGCTTCGGTATCAGGCCGCAGCCGCCGGCGCCGGTGGTTGCTGGCGCTCGGTGATCGCGTTCAGGAACTTGACGGAGGCCATCTCCAGGCTGTCGATCAGCTCGGTGGTCTTCGTCTGCAGGAACGCGTGCACAAACAGCAGCGGCACGGCCGTCATGAGGCCGAACGCCGTGCAGTTCATGGCGACCGAGATACTCGCCGAGAGCAGGTTGGCCTTCTCCGCCGGATTGATGGTGGCCACCGCCGCAAACGCGCGAATGAGGCCCATGACGGTGCCCAGCAGGCCGAGCAATGTAGCAAGGTTCGCGAAGGTCGCCAGATAGTGAGTGCGCTTCTCGAGGCGCGGCACCACCTCCATCAGGCTTTCCTCCATCGCCTTCTCGATATCGTCACGGCGGCGTGCGGTCGAGATGCGCGCCAGCCCGTAGTTCAGAATGTGTCCGATCGCCGACTCGGACTTCGAGGTGATCTGCACCACCTGCCGGAAGTTGCCCTGCGAGAGCATGGGCACGATCTCGTTCCACAAGTTGCGGTTGCGGGCCGCCGTATGTGTCAGATAGATGTAACGCTCGATGGCGATCGCAACGCCAATGACGAGCACGACGGCAATGGGGTACATGAAGTCCCCGCCGCCTTGAAAGAATCGCACGATCAAGTTCCAGAAACCCATCGTTCACTCCCATCCGCGCCGACCTGAGCCGGGCGCAGACCTAAAACACACACTTTTTCCAGTCTTACAAAATGACGGACGCATGCCTAAAAAACTGCGATGCAGTCCTCATCCCGAGCGCTTCACCTTGAGCGTGTCAGCGCTTATCACCCGAAGCCTGGCCTGACATTTGGCCAGCCGCTCCCGCCGCCTTGTCGGCTCCGCCGCCGGCGTCAGGTTTGAGAGCATCGTAATAGCGGTTTTCGCGCTTGAAGACGTCACGGTCGATCGGCTCGAGCACTTCATCGATCAGGCTGTTCGCAGGCTTGCCCATCAGGTCGCCGAGATCGGACCGCTTCCACGGAACGATATATAGCACCTTCGGCAGTTCCTGGTTACCGGTGATCTGTGTCGTATCGAGCTGGAGGTGGTCTTCCGCCTTCCCCCCACGTGAAGTCCCGTTGGATTCCTTGTTCCCTTTTTGGGCACCCTCGCCTTTGGCCGCCGGGCGCTTTGTATCTCGCGCGGTGGTGTCGGCTTTTGCAGGCGCCGCAGCATCTGATGGCGCTGCCCTCTTACTCGGAGCGGCGGATTTTTCGGCTGGCGCCGCGGGTGGCGGCGGCGGCGAAGAATCGGCAGGCGGCATTGCCGAAGTATTGACGCCGGGCTCGAGGTCGGCCGGGCTGGGTGCGTCACGGGACGGCCCAGGGGGCGGCGGGCTCTGCTGCGCCCACACGCAAGGAGCGACAACCAACAGACCGAGTGCGACGCAGCGGCCGGCGACACCTGTCACCCGACGGGCGACTCTGTCAGCAGCCGGCGACATCACGGAGTTGTGTCGAGTCAGGTTGTACATGTCAGTCTCCCGCCTTCGGGGGCGAAGCGCCGGTCGGTTGCTCCGCGGGTTTCTGTTGAGGGGCGGACTGCGATGCGCCCGGTGCCGGAGCAGGCGGCGAACCTTGCGGTTTGCCTGGCGCCGACTGCGGCGAGCCCTGCGTCGCACCCGCCGGTGCTGAGGCCGGCGCGGGCGATGAACCCCGCGCTGCGCCACCCGACGCGCCCGCTGCCGAGTCCGATCCGCCGTTTGGCGCACCGCCTGAAGCCGAGTCCGACGGCGCCGCCGCGGGAGCCGGGTGCGGACGCTTCAATGGGGGTTTCCCCGTACGTTGCCGCAGCTCCGCAATCCACCCGCTGACCGGCTTTTCCTCACCCGTCAGCTCTTTGTAACGCTCGAACGCCGTGAGCGCGCGCTCGGGGTCACCCAAATAGAGGTCGGAAACCACGCCCAGGTTCCGATACGCAGGGGCGTAGTTGGGGTCGTCCGAAATCGCCTTTTCGTAAGACGCCGCCGCGCTTGGGAATTCGCCGCGCATGCGCTGGGTAGCGCCCAGCTCGGTCCAGGCAACGGCACTGCTGTCGTTGTGCTCAACCGCAGTCTTGAGCGCGTCCTCGGATTGGTCGAGGTGGCCGGCTTTGCGGTAGAGAATGCCCAGGTTCACATAGGGCGAGGACAGTTGCGGGAACTGCAATGCCACTTGTTTGAATTCGAGCTCGGCCTCGGTCATGTTGCCGGCGCGCATGAATCCCACCGCGCGATCGAAGTCAGCTTTGCCTCGCGCGGTGACGACCGGCGTCGCCGCCGCGCTCGCTGCAGCGGCATCCGCAGCAGCCGGCTGCGACGCCGACTCTGTTGGTTTAGTCGGCGCCGACTGGCATGCGGACAGGAGCGCCACTGCAATCGCCAAAGTCGCCGCGCCAACCACCGAGGGCGCCAGCAACCTCGCACGCGCAGCC
>Ga0134126_10001128_pt1 | contig 33799 bp, 31 predicted proteins | sample KB31752_FD_96881 | JGI IMG/M metagenome (GOLD analysis project Ga0134126, IMG submission 96881) | Terrestrial soil microbial communities with excess Nitrogen fertilizer from Kellogg Biological Station, Michigan, USA - KB3-175-2 | ecosystem: Environmental > Terrestrial > Soil > Unclassified ...
AAGTGGAGTTTTAACTGCACTATTATTAATAAAATCCCCACTCAATGCCGCTGAAACTCCACCAAGTGGAGTTTTAACTGCACTATTATTAATAAAATCCCCACTCAATGCCGCTGAAACTCCGCTTTGCTTCGTTTTCATCTTACCACTCCTTCTGAGAAACAAATTGTTTCTCTAATATACTGATTCCCGCCTGCGCGGGAATGACACGCTTAATCAGTGGTAGATGTCAACTCATTTTGTATCGCTTAAATTATAAAATGCTATGAATTAAATCACCACATGCTTATGTGTTAATTGTACATGAACTGTTTGAAAATTGCAAGAGTGAAATTTTGAAAATGGATTCCCGCCTACGCGGGAATGACGCGGCATGGATTTCATAGCCTACAGAGGAATGAGATCCGCACGGATTATCCCTACCACGCGCGCGCGTTCAAGGAACAGAAGGATTGAATTAATAGAAAGAGTCGGCCTACAAATTAATGTAAAAGTCCGACTTTTAGTAAAAGTGAAGTTATGTACCGATATAAGGATTTTAGATACTTATTATTGCGCCGTAATACATTGTTTTGTATTATTGGAATAATTGGTTAATACCGTACATCGACCACTACAAGCATTTACACTAAGTGTTTCGCAAGCTGCTTCTCCAGTTCCAGCACCTTGATTATCAGGATTTTGCTGGTTATTTGCATCGATTCCGGCAACTTGTGTAATAGGATTCCCATTTTGATCTAGACTGGCGACTAAAGTAGTGCCATCAGGATTAACTGTAGCTGTAGCTGGAGTTGGAGCAGCACCAGTATTTGCTTGGTTTTGATTACTCACAGGAGTTGGATTACCTGCTGTATTCTGATTATTTGCAGCATTTTGATTATTAGCTTGATTATCAACAGGCTGAACTTGCGCAGGACTATTAGCAGGGACACTACCGGCCACTGCTGCCGCCTGGTGATCTAACATCATCTGATCCTCAGCAAACGCATTAATACAAAAAGCATATACTGCTATAAAAATTAATTTTCTCATTATATTTCTCCTTACAACAATGAGCATTATACCACATTATTCCTTTAATCGTGCGTGAATAAGCTAAAACCGCAACACCAATTTCTATCATCTTCGGACAATAAACTATTAAGGCAGTGTGTCAACAATGTATTAATAGTTAATAAATTAGATTTAAATTGAATTAAAAACCCTGAATTTATACTATAAGTCAATATATGGAGTATTAAATTATAGTATAATAACGACAATCTTATGAAAATAAGGTTCGGTGTATCGCCCCTAGTGGGCGGTAAAACGCCTGCTGGGGCGGTATGTGTTGATAATCTTTTAATTTATAAAGGGATCAATCATGCTAACTTGTGCAGTGATTGGATTTCTAGTTATAAAAAAAGCCGGACTCATACGCTTCAATGTAAAGATCCGACTTCTAGTAATAATGAAGAAGTCCTGTAGCAAACACCGCTAAGGAATTGCTACGTGGTAGGCTGTGACAAAACAGCCTATCTTCACGCCATTAGTATACTACAATAATCTCCAGGCTGTCAATAACCTATCAATAAAAAAATCACACTCAAATTATATATTGACATTTCAATGGTAATTATGCTAAAATATGGGGATATAAAAGATTTAAAACAATAACGCAATTTATTTTAGAAAAATTTAATTGATGAAACCCCTAAACCTCCTAGTCATTAGCTTATTATTAATAATTAGCAGCGTAAACTAGTGCTGGAGTAAATGTTTTAATCTCAAAATAACAGAATAACTTATAAACCCGCACTACCACAGTGCGGGTTTTTTACATTTATGGAAATAATATGAACGCTATAAGTAATGGTACAGTTAAAATGAATGGCGCCAAAGCAATTGTCGAATCACTAATTCTTCTGGGTGTAACTGATATATTCGGTTATCCTGGCGGAGCTATCATGCCAGTTTATGATGCATTATTTAATGTGCAAAACATAAACCATATTTTAGTGCGCCATGAACAAGGTGCTGTTATTGCAGCCGAAGGTTATGCTCGCGTTACTGATAAAGTAGGTGTATGTATAGCTACATCAGGTCCTGGTGCAACAAATCTAATTACCGGGATTGCGGATGCAATGCTTGATTCAATACCAATCGTATGCATAACTGGTCAGGTGGCAAATCCATTAATTGGTACCGATGCATTTCAGGAAGCAGACATTATCGGAATGACTGTACCAATCACAAAATGGAATTACCAAATTACCAACCCCGAAGAAATACCACATATAATGGCTAAAGCGTTTCATGTAGCCAAAAATGGCAGACCAGGTCCAGTATTAATAGATATTACGAAAGATGCGCAATTCGGTGAATTTGATTTTGATCCAAATAAACTAAAAGGATTTACCTACAACACACCTACAGTTGGTGAAAATCAATTATCCCAGGCCGCTCACCTGATTAACCAGGCTAAACGCCCATACATTCTTGCTGGACACGGAATTACAATATCAAATGCCGAAACAGAACTTGCCGAATTTGCTACTAAAACCGGAATTCCAGTTGCATGTACTTTGCATGGCCTATCTACCATTGACATGACACATCCACTTTATGTTGGAATGCTTGGCATGCATGGTAATTATGGACCAAATATATTAACTAATGAAGCCGATTTGATTATTGCAGTTGGAATGCGTTTTGATGATAGAGTAACTGGAAATTTAAACTCTTACGCTAAAAGTGCCAAAGTTATTCATATTGATATTGATCAGGCTGAGCTAAATAAAAATGTCCGCGCTGAAGTTGCAATACATGGCGATGCAAAAGAGGTACTCACCGAATTAATTAACCATGTTACTCCAAACAACCATGCCAGCTGGATTAATAAATTTAAAGAACATTATACGTTGGAACACGAAACCGTAATGCATCATGAAGTTACACCACAAGCCGGTCACAAAATTAAAATGGCTGAAGTTGTAGATAAATTATCGAAAAAAACTGGTGGTAATGCAGTTATTGTTAGTGATGTTGGTCAGCATCAAATGATTGCTGCCCGCTACTATCAATTTAAAGACGCAAGAAGTCATATAACCTCCGGCGGCCTAGGTACTATGGGCTTTGCCCTGCCTGCTGCAATTGGAGCCAAAGTTGCTGCACCAAATAGAGAGGTAATTGCGATTATTGGTGATGGCGGTTTTCAAATGAATATTCAAGAATTAGCAGTCCTGGCTCAGGAAGGATTAAAAGTTAAAATTTTAATTTTAAATAATGAGTTTCTCGGAATGGTACGTCAATGGCAGGAGTTATTTTTTGAAGAACGTTATTCATTTACCGCATTAATGAATCCAGATTTTGTTAAAATTGCCGAAGCTTATTCAGTCCCCGCTATGCGTATTTCTGAAGAGTCTGATTTAGACAAAGCATTGGATATTATGTTAAATGCTGATTCTTCGTTTTTATTAGAAGTAATGGTTGAAAAACAAGGTAAAGTATTTCCAATGGTGCCAGCAGGATGCGGCGTTGGTGAAGTTCGCTTGAGCTAAGGGAGTAAAATCAAATGAATATGTATGTAATTTCAATAATAACGCAAAATACATTGTGTGTTTTACAAAGAGTAGCCGGAATGTTTTCACGCTATCGCATCAATATTGAACATATCAATATTTCACGCCATACTGAAGAATTGTCCTATTGGAATGTGGTAATTTATAGTGAAGATGATAGAATTGAATTGCTTATTAAACAACTTACTAAAATAATAGAATTAGTAGATATTAAGATTATTGATAAGCTTCCTTTAGAGAAGGCATAAGATTGCCACGCTGCGCTCGCAATGACGGATGGGATTGCCACGCTAGCGCTCGCAATGACAGATGGGATTGCCACGCTAGCGCTCGCAATGACAGAATGATTAATAGGTATAGAAGATATGATTGATAAACAATTAAAATTAGGTGATATTGAACTAGCTGCCAAACAGCTCAAAAATATTGCAGTTAACACTCCGCTACAATTTTCAGAACGCTTATCTGAATTGTATGGAGCAAATATCTATATTAAACGCGAAGACTTACAGCGCTGTCGCTCTTTTAAAGTTCGTGGCGCGTATAATAAGATTGTCTCTTTATCAACAAAAGATGGAAAAGGCATTGTTTGTGCTAGTGCTGGCAATCATGCTCAGGGAGTAGCTTATAGTTGTGCCAGTTTGAAAATATTGGGTACAATCTTTATGCCATTGACTACCCCACTACAAAAAATTGATAAAGTAAAACAATTTGGTGGAAAATATGTTGAAATTATTACCATCGGTGATACATATGATGATGCAAATACTAAAGCTCAGGAATATAGTAAGAAACATCAGCTTACATTTGTCCACCCGTTTGATGACTATTTTGTCATGTGTGGTCAGGCGACCGTCGCAAAAGAAATCTATGAGGAACTAGGCGATAAAATTGATATGGTCCTCATTCCAATTGGCGGTGGCGGACTTGCGGCAGGAATGTCTTCGTTTTTAAAACAACAAAAAACTAAAATGGAGTTAATTGGTGTTGAACCTGATGGTGCACCAAGCATGAGTCGTTCAATCGAACAAGGCTACGTAACCCCTCTGGAAAGTATAGATACCTTCGTCGATGGTGCAGCCGTCAAACGAGTCGGCGATATAACATTTGCCATTTGTAATGATAATCTGGATGAGACAGTATTAGTCCCGGAAGGAAAAATTTGTACAACCATGATTGAATTATATCAGTCTGATGGAATCATAGTAGAACCTGCTGGTGCACTATCCATATCAGCACTGGATATGATTAAAGAAAAGATTAAGGGTAAAACCGTTGTTTGTATTCTAAGTGGTGGTAACAACGATATCTTACGCTATCCGGAAATCATGGAACGTAGCCTGGTATATAATGGGCGCAAACATTACTTCATTATTGAATTTAATCAAAAGCCAGGACAGTTACGCAGATTTTTAAATGAAGCACTTGGACCGCATGACGATATTGTCCGCTTTGAATATATGAAAAAAACTAATCGTGAAAGCGGTGCAGCGCTAGTTGGTGTTGAACTTTATGATAGGCATGATTTTAACCCTTTATTGGAACGTATGGAAAAAACTGGAATTAATTTTAGACTATTATCAAATAAAGAACTGTTGTATAACTATATAATTTAGGATTATCAGTCACTGTGAGCGTTGATTAGCAATGCGCGGTAATAGCAGTAGATCGCCACGCTAACGCTCGCGATGACACTTTTATGCTAATGCTAGCAATGATGCTTTTGTACAATGCTCACGATGATGATTTTGTGCTAATGCTGGCAATGATGCTTTTATTTATTAGAGGAATATTTTATGTCGGACTTAAAACAAAGAAGTGCCGGGTTAACCAGTACCCCTGGTGCTAAAGATTGGGTAAAGCGAGCTCCAAGCAGAGCAATGCTGCGTGCTGTAGGATTTAGTGATGAGGATTTTACTAAACCAATTATCACGGTTGCCTGTCCATATACCAATATTACCCCGTGTAATGCACATATCCGTGATTTGGGGGATATTGTAAGTCAAGCCGTCACCCAATCCCAGGGTAAACCTGTGATATTTGGTACTCCGGTTATCTCTGACGGGGAAACCATGGGCACAGAAGGCATGAAATATTCGCTTGTGTCGCGCGAATTAATTGCTGATTGTATTGAAATGATGCATGAAGGCTACGCAGCTGACGGCATCCTTACTCTATCTGGCTGTGATAAAACAATTCCTGCAGCACTTATTCCATTAGCCAGGAGCAATGCTATTGGCTTAACGCTATATGGTGGTTCGATTTTACCGGGAAGATTACATGGTCAGGATCTAACTATTGTTAGTATATTTGAAGCTGTGGGTAAATTTAGTGCTGGTGGCATTGATGCCGCAGAATTACATAAAGTTGAATGTCATTCATGCCCTGGAAGCGGTTCATGTGGTGGAATGTATACCGCAAACACAATGGCTTCAGCTATAGAAGCAATGGGAATGTCAATTCCAGGTAGCGCCGCACACCCGGCAGTTGATACCAGCAATAAAATTTCAAGCCAGAAGATACAAGACTGTAAAGACTCAGTTAAAGCTCTATTTAACCTACTTGAAAAAGGCATTAGAGCACGAGATATTATGACACGTAAAGCTTTTGAAAATGCAATTACCGTGGTGATGGCTCTGGGTGGTTCGACCAATGCAGTACTTCATTTGCTATCTTTGGCACATGAGGCAGAGGTGGAATTAAATATTGATGATTTTGAACGTATCGGTGCATCAGTTCCACTAATTGGAGACTTCAAACCATTTGGTAAATATGTTATGAATGATTTGTTTAAAATTGGTGGCATTCCGCTAGTTATGAAACATTTATATAACCATGGGCTAATTCATGGTGGATGCCTGACTGTAACAGGTAAAACTGTTGCCGAAAACTTAAAAGACGTTCCTGATTTACCTACGAATCAAGATGTGATTTATTCAGTAGATAAACCACTTGCTCCTCCGTCCAAACATATACTTATTTTACGCGGCAATCTTGCTCCAGATGGTGCAGTACTAAAACTATCAGGCAAAGAAATGCTACAACATAGCGGACCTGCCAGAGTTTTTGATTGTGAAGAAGATGCCCTAAATGCAATTTTAGCTGGTAACATCAAAAAACAGGATGTGATAGTTGTGCGCTTCGAAGGTCCCAAAGGTGGCCCTGGAATGCGTGAAATGCTATCTCCTTCCGCGGCGTTAATGGGTGCCGGGTTGGGGAAAGATGTAGCCTTAATTACTGATGGTAGATTCTCCGGTGGTACACATGGAATTATGATCGGACATATTTCACCTGAAGCATATAGTGGCGGACCTTTGGCGATTATTCAGGAAAATGACATAATAACTGTTGATATTGCTAAACGCACATTAGATGTAGCACTAGATGATAATGAAATAAAAGAGAGATTAGCGAAATGGGTTAAACCAAAGCCTAAATACACTCGTGGTGTACTTGCTAAATACGCGCAGTTGGTGGCCAGTGCTTCATATGGTGCTTATACTAGTTAAGAGTAGAGATTCCCGCCTGCGCGGGAATGACAAGCGCGCAGAAATGACAGATTTTTTTAGGGAATATGATAATGGCAAATTTTAAATATGCTTTCTTTGAAGGTAAAGTGACTGATCTGGAAAATTCAAAAGTTTCAATAATGACTAATGCACTTCAGTATGGTACTGCTGTTTTTGGTGGTATTCGCGGTTATTATGATAATGAAGAAAAAATGATTTCGGTATTTCGTATTCGCGATCATTATAAAAGATTTTTATCTTCAATTAAACTCTTAGGCTGTGACTTCCCTCATTCTTTAGATAAATTGGTTGAAATTCATCTTGATTTAATAAAAAAGAATGCACCTACATGCAATTCATACTTTCGACCATTTGCATATGTTGGAAATACCAGTTTAGGTCCAAATTTACATAATGTCACTCTTGATTATGCGTTATATATGATTCCACTTGAAGAATACATGCCTCTAGATAAAGGTCTGTCACTTATGGTATCATCATGGCGTAGAATTGGAGATAATTCTATCCCTGCACGAGGTAAGTTCTCGGGGGCATATCTTAATTCAGCTTTTGCGCGTAAAGAGGCTAATGATAATGGCTTTGATGAAGCAATTTTATTGACTGAACTGGGACATGTATGTGAGGGATCTGCTGAAAATATTTTCATTATCCGTGACGGAGTACTAATTACACCAGCACCTTCTGATGATATATTGGAAGGCATTACCAGAAGAACACTTCTACAATTAGCTAAGGATAATGGGATCCCAGTTGTAGAACGCAGTATCGACAGAAGTGAATTATATGTGGCTGATGAAGTATTTTTATCCGGCACTGGATGTCAATTAGCATGGGTTCGTGCTATTGACAGAAGAATAATTGGTACATCCATTGGACCGATTTCAAAGAAATTGCAAGATGAATATTTTGCAATGGTAAGAGGCAAAGTTGCTAAGTATAGTGACTGGTGCACAAAAATAAGTATAGGTAATCAAGAGTAGATTGCCACGCTAACGCTCGCAATGACGACCAGGAGATTGCAACGCTGCCTACGGTAGCTCGCAATGACACCTTTATGTCATCCTCGCGCATGCGGGGATCTAAATGGAGATTCCCGCCCACGCGGGAATGACAGTTTACTCGGGAATGATAGTTTACTCGGGAATGATATAGGTTCGCAGAAGATAACGGCATTAATTAATAGTAGTACACAATTAACATAATATTTTTTTAAAGGAAACAAATAATGGCTCAAATGAATTTTGGCGGGGTTGTTGAACCCGTAGTTACGCGTAGTGAATTTCCACTGACTAAAGCACATGAAGTATTAGACAAAGAAATAATAGCGGTAATTGGTTATGGTGTACAAGGACCTGGTCAAGCTCTAAATTTACGTGATAATGGTTTTAAAGTAATTGTGGGACAACGTAAACCTTCAAAATCATGGGATAAGGCCGTTCATGACGGATTTGTTCCAGGAGAAACGTTATTTGAACCGGAAGCAGCATTAGAAAAAGCTACAATTATTATGTATCTACTTAGTGATGCAGCACAAATTGCAATGTGGCCTTTAGTTCAAAAATATTTAACTAAAGGCAAAGCACTATATTTTTCTCATGGCTTTGGAATCACTTACAAAGAACGTACCGGAATAATTCCTCCTGCAGATGTAGATGTGATTTTAGTTGCACCTAAAGGATCAGGTACTTCATTACGCCGTTTATTTCAAGAAGGTAAAGGCCTAAACTCTTCTTATGCAATTTTTCAAGATGCAACCGGACGCGCCCATGACCGGGCAATAGCTCTGGGTATTGGAGTTGGTTCTGGTTACTTATTTGAAACTACATTCCAAAAAGAAGTATATTCAGATTTAACTGGTGAACGTGGTGTGTTAATGGGTGCATTAGCTGGTGTAATGGAAGCTCAATACAATGTATTACGTAAAAATGGACATTCCCCTTCTGAAGCATTCAATGAAACAGTTGAAGAACTTACTGAGTCATTAATTAAATTGGTTTCAGAAAATGGTATGGACTGGATGTATGCCAATTGTTCTACAACTGCACAACGTGGTGCACTAGATTGGAAAGGTCCATTTAGAGACGCAGTAACTCCGGTATTTGAACAACTGTATAATAAAGTTGCAACTGGTGAAGAAGCGCAACGCTCTATTGATACTAATTCAAAACCTGATTATAGAGAAAAACTGGAAGAAGAATTACGTACTATTCGTGAAAGCGAAATGTGGCAAACTGGTAAAACGGTTAGAAGTCTGCGTCCTGGGAAATAGCTTATCTAATGTCCATTGGGATTTTAGTCTAAAATGACGTGATTTGCCGTTAAAAAACCAGTTGTGTTTGACCGCAGGGAGTTAACTGGTTTTAGGCAAATCATGTTATTTTAGACGTTAAAAAATCCCATCAGGTCTTGATTTCTTTGCTTACTTTCTGCATCAAGGCAGAAAGTGAGGCAGTGTGGGTGCAACCCACGATAAATCTATGGAGAATAATCAGTATGAATATGAATAAAAATATTATTGATAAAATATGGGATAGCCATATTGTTCAAAAAAAACCTGATTTCCCCTTTGTACTGTACATAGACAGGATATTACTCCATGAAGTAACTTCTGCTCAGGCAATTGAAGAAATTGAACAACGTGGTTTAACCATAAAAAATAAGCAAAATATTATTGCTACAGTTGATCATAGTATCCCAACCGATACCAATCGTCGATTTATTGTCGATGAAATTGCCCGCACTCAAGTTGATCGCCTACGTCAAAATTGCAAAAAGCATGGAATTACGTTTTTTGATATTGACAGCCAACATCAGGGAATCGTCCATGTAATTGGTCCGGAACTTGGTTTTACCCTACCCGGAACTACAATTATTTGTGGTGATTCGCACACTGCTACCCACGGAGCATTTGGCGCACTGGCTTTTGGCGTTGGTACTACAGAAATTTTGTATGCTATGTCAACTAGCTGTATCTTACAGGAAAAACCTAAAACTTTTAGAGTTGAATTTGTCGGACATCCTGATAAATATTTTACCGCTAAAGATGCAGTACTAAAACTAATTGCCAAAATTGGGATTGGTGGCGGACAAGGTTGTGTTATTGAATATGTTGGCGACTATATTAAAAGTTTAAGCATGGAAGCACGCATGACTATTTGTAATATGTCAATCGAATGCGGTGCTCGTGCTGGTTTAATTGCACCGGATGAGACCACCTTTAATTACCTTAAAGGCCGTGAATATGCACCTAATGGCAGTAATTGGGATAAAATGGTATCAGTTTGGCAGCAATTAACAAGTGATAAAGATGCCCACTATGATCAAAGCATCGTCATTGATTTAACTGGCGCAAAACCTATGGTAACCTGGGGAATTAATCCAGAACATGCCATTGCCTTAAATGAAACTACTCCTGAGTTAGAAAATGCCCATGACAGAGTAACACTGGAAAAAGCATATGCCTATACGCATTTGAAGCCCGGTCAATCACTGGAAGGGGTACCAATTGATTTTGCATTTGTTGGCAGCTGCACCAATGGTAGAATTGAAGATTTAAGAGCTGTAGCTAAAGTGCTGGACGGGCACAAGATTGCCAGTAATGTAACTATGTATATTGTGCCAGGTTCAGAACAGGTTTTAATTCAGGCAAAAGCTGAAGGATTAGATAAAATTTTTGCGGCAGCTGGTGCAGAACTAAGGCTGCCTGGTTGTTCAATGTGTCTGGCAATGAATCCAGATAAAGTTCCACCAGGAAAACGTTGTATTAGTACTACTAACCGTAATTTTATCGGCCGTCAAGGTCCAAATAGTATTACCCATCTGGCCTCACCACAAACAGTTGCAGCCAGTGCAATAATGGGTTATATTACTTCGGTAGAGAGATTGGAACATAAAAAAATTTGATGAACATAAAGATTGCCACGCTTACGCTCGCAATGACAAGTGCAGAGATTCCCGCCTCCGCGGGAATGACATTTTACTCGCAATGACGCTAAGAAAGTAGAGTATGGAAAAATTTGATAAACTAACGGCTCACCTCATTCCGCTAAATCTGGATAATGTAGATACTGATATGATTATCCCGGCTGTGCATTTAAAAAGTATTAGTAAAAGTGGCTATGGAGGTGGTTTATTTTCTGCTCTTCGTACCATGTATCCAGATTTTATTTTAAATAACTCAGCATATAAAAATGGCAAAATTCTAATTTCTAAAACCAATTTTGGTTGCGGTTCCTCACGCGAACATGCAGTATGGGCTCTTACCCAATATGGAATCAAAGCCGTTGTTTGTAGTTCATTTTCTGATATATTTTTTAATAACTCAGCCAAAAATGGATTGCTCCTAATCAAAATGCCTGAAGATTTAATTGATAACTGGATTGCCGCTTCACTAAATGACCCCACACTAGAGATGACTCTTGACTTACCTAATCAAACAATTAGTATGCTTGGACATACACATACATTTGATTACGACCCATATAATAAGCATTGTCTGGTAAATGGTCATGATGATCTGGATTACTTACTTTCATGTGCAGAAGAAATAAAAAAATATGAAGAAAAAAATAGCAATACTCCCCGGTGATGGTATTGGTCCGGAGGTAATGACTCAAGCAATTAATGTTTTAGATAGTATCGCACAAAAATTTGGGCATGAGTTCATCTATACTCATGCACTTGTTGGCGGTGCTGCATATGATAAATATAAAGAGCACTTACCACAAGCTACTATTGATATATGTAATGATGCTGATGCCATATTATTTGGCTCGGTAGGCGGCCCCGTTAATGCACAACAAGAGGCCAAATGGGCTAATTGCGAAGCAAAGTCAATACTGGCACTCCGAAAAGCATTTAACTTTAACATTAATTTACGCAAAACAGAAATTTATCCAGAATTGGCAGCTCTTTCTCCTCTAAAACCAGATCTGGTAAAAAATGGCTTAAATATTGTAGTATTTCGTGAATTACTCGGTGATATTTATTTTGGTGAACATTATTTAGGTGAAAAAGATGGAATGCGCTTTGCTTCAGATATTGCCGAATATAATGAAGAACAAATTAAAAGCATTACCCACCAGGCGTTTAAAACAGCATTAACACGCAGCAAAAATTTGGTATCGGTAGATAAAGCTAATGTACTGGCAACATCAAAACTTTGGCGTCAGATTGTAGCTGAAGTAGCAAAGGAATATCCAGAAGTAAAATATCAGGATATGCTGGTAGATAATTGTGCCATGCAGATTATTCGTAATCCTTCACAATTTGATGTAATACTCACTTCGAATTTATTTGGTGATATTTTATCTGATGAATTATCCGTATTATCTGGTTCTCTGGGTATGATGCCATCAGCTAGTTTTAGTAGTTCAGGGTTTGCTTTGTATGAACCAGCTGGAGGTTCGGCTCCAGATATAGCGGGTAAAGATATAGCTAATCCAATTGCACAAATATTATCAGCTGGCATGATGCTGGCATATTCATTTGCCATGCATGAGGAAGCAAGAGCTATTGAACAGGCTGTAAAAAATACTATCATCAATGGTTACAGAACCAGTGATCTGGCTTTGGGTGTTGGCAATGAAAAAGTAGTTGGGACAGAGGAATTTACCAAACAGGTTATTAAGGCTATAGAGCATAGATTCCCGCCTGCGAGGGAATGACAACATATGAGGGAATGACATAACCGTGGGAATTACGCCTGAGCAGTTACAAATTATAAAGGTATAAAATCGTGACAAGACAAATATATATTCTGGATACAACTTTGCGTGATGGGCAACAATCCCCTGGCGCCGGAATGTCATATGAGGATAATTTACATTATGCAAACCTTGCACATAAACTAAAAATTGATATTCTGGAAGCTGGATTTCCATCAGCAAGTAATACTGATTTTAAAATAGTCAATCAAATTGCTAAAGATATGGCCAGTATCAAATCCAATATGAAAATATCTGGACTGTGCCAGCTGCGTGAAGATCAGGTACATAAAACCATGGAAGCATTAGCTCCTAGTTTGACAATTAGCCGTGGACGGATTCATATTTATGTACCTGTTGATCCAGAACTTATGACCGCTTCCCTGGGTAAGCTAGCTGACGATAAACCATTAATAATTGAAACCGTACATAAACTAATTAAGCTTATGACTGATGCGGGCTTTGAAGTTGAGTTTAGCCCTGAAGGTTATTCACGTATGCGGGATAATTTTGATTTTACGACGGATGCCATACGTGCTGCAATTGAAGCTGGAGCTTATGTAATTAACTGCCCGGATACGATTGGTGGCGCATCACGCTATGAGGGTGAGAATTATTTTGTCAATAAGATAAAGCAGCATGCTGCAATAGTTAAAAAAGAATTTCCAAACCGCGACATAATATGGTCGGCGCACTGTCATAATGATTTTGGTACAGCGTTGGATAATACCCTAACTGCCGTCTTTGAAGGCGTAGTTGGACAAGTTGAAGGATGTATTAACGGCGTTGGTGAACGTGCGGGTAACGTATCGTTAGAACAATGTATTATGAATATTCGCCAGTTTGGTAATTTGCCTCATCTGGAGCATAAGGTACATACTAATGCTGATATCAGTCATCTTAAAGAGATTTCAGATTTTATTGCAGAAAAAATGCTACCACGTCAGCCGCATTCACCAATTACTGGTAGAAATGCAGCTTCACATACCTCTGGTGGACATATCAATGCTATTTTAAAAAATCCACTGGCATATCAGCCATTCGATCCAAAACATATTGGCAGTGAAATTAGTTTTGTATTTGGCCCATTAAGTGGAAGTAACCATGCACAGCAAATTATCATCAACCTTGGCTATATTTGTGAGGATAGTGAAAAAGTTGCAGTTACCCAGGCAATTAAAGACCATTATCATGATAGGCGTAAAGGTGTTACTGATGAGGAGTTAATTGAAGCATATAAAGTATTCCGCTCCCCAATCAGGCTGGATAACCTGACTTATGCTAAAGATGCAACAAATACCACGACGTTAACTTTGTATGGCAAATTCTTTGATTTACCAGAAATTGCAGTTAGCTATCAAGGTAAAGGATCTGCATTAAGTGCAATTAATAATGCTATTGCTGGGTATTTTCCGGGTATTGCAGTAGAGGATTATAACTCACACTCTGAAGGTCATACTATTGATTCACTATGTTCATCTAATATAGTCGTATCAGTCGATGGTAAGAGCCGTTTTAATGGTAGTGCAAGTGACGAAGATATTGAAATATCCGCAATTAGAGCATTTATTGCCGCGGTGAATAATGCTTATGTAGAGACTAAATTTACAGTAAAAAAATAATAATTAACAACTTTTTAATCGCTGAAAACCATTGATATGATAGGCATAAGCATCTAAGATGCTTAGTTTTGCGAATTCTCGCAAAACTATTTTTTTTAAATTGATATAATTATCCTTTAACAATTAATATATATGGAAAGGATAAAAATTTATGGAATATACAGAACACATGAAGCTAGAAATAACTCAAGATAAATTAGTAGATCTCTTAATGCATGCAGCAACTCGTGAAGATATTGCTGCCACACGAAAAGAGTTGAAAGATGATATTGCAGATACAAAAACAGAGCTAAAAGGTGATATTCTCGAAGTTAACCGTAGTCTAAAGGAAGATATTGCTGTTACTAGAAAAGAGTTGAAAGATGATATTCTCATAGTTAACAATAGTCTAACTGGTAGAATATCAAATCTGGAGAATATAACCACAAACCTGGCTGTAAAAATAGAAAAATTACGTTCTGAAATGATAAAGTTTACCGTGTGGACAGGTGTTGGAGTAGTGGCAGCTATGTTTGGGATGTTTGCAAAAGGATTTCACTGGTTTTAGTTAGCGTATGATGCTGCTATGTAGAGACTAAATGTCGTTAGTTCACTTAATCGAATACAAAAACACTTCATCAATAGGAAATAGATTCCCACCTGCGCGGGAATGACATGTTAGTGCGGAAATTACTTCTAGTATCTACCTCTGTTGCTAGGCGTATTGGCATCAACCGCACCTTGTTGTAGCTGGTTGGTTATAGTTCCAGATATAGTAGCCCAGAAGTTTGCCGTGGACGATGAATACCTAAAACATGTAGCTGGAGTACTACTGTTGCATGCAGTTACATTATTATTAGTATCAATCGTTACTCCGCCAATCAGTAATCCACCAGCAGTTGTACCACCTACAGTACTCCACGCACCAGCATTCACAGACCTATAACATGTGAAAGGAGCGTTGTTATTACACGCAGTAATATTTCCTACATTATCTACCACTAAGCCACCTTGCTGCAAATTACCAGATGCGGTACCAGTTGCAATAATAACAAAAACAGTACCGCCAGCATTATTACGATAGCATACAAATGGTGATGCTTGATTACATAAGTCACATTAATAATATAAAATTATATTAAAAGGCATTAGCAGCAATTATACTATAAGCAATTTTATTATATTCGCCTATTTTTAAAAATCTTGCAAAATGATTTTACTGGGTTTGATGGGATTATGATGTCTATGGAAGATGTCGGTTAGACAGTAACTTGATGGGGGCGAATGTTTTGCGATGTATAGGCAGTACTCCATATTTATCTATAGCGGCTAAATGTTCCTTTGTTCCATAGCCTTTATGTTTGGCAAATCCGTACTCTGGATATTCTTTATCCAATTCGCGCATATTATTATCCCGGGCTACTTTGGCTAAAATTGATGCAGCTGAAATCTCGGCCACCTTACTATCGCCTTTAATAATTGCCTCGGCCTTAATTTGTAATTGAGGCGGTATATGATTGCCATCAATTAGAGCTAATGACGGCTTGATACTAAGACCCTCAATAGCTCGCCTCATCGCCAAAAGAGATGCCTGTAAAATATTTAGCTGTTCAATTTCTATCACTTCAGCATAGGCAATACAATAAGCTGTGCATTTACTGATAATCTCAAGATATAATTCTTCACGTTTATTTTTAGTTAATATTTTTGAATCGGCTAAACCAATTATGGGTTTATCGGGGTTTAAAATTACCGCGGCTGCATATACTCTGCCAGCTAATGGGCCACGTCCGGCTTCGTCTACTCCACAGGTGTACTGGCTGGCTGAGGTGGGACCTGGGGAATGATACAGCAGCGGGAACTTCTCCACCCCGTCAGACTGCGTCTGCCACCCCTCCAGAGGGGAATTACCTATGGGGGATTGACATGGGTCAGAAAATAAATCATATTCAGGCTTAGGTGATTTCATCGGCCAATTAGCTCTAAAACAGCCGATGCTCCTGTTGCATTACTTTCTTTACATAACTCTAGATGTAGATTTCTGAATTTGGCAGCCATTCGTGCTTGCTTAGCATGATCCTGATACAGCGCCATAAAATGAACAGCCAGATTTTCTGGATTAGCTTCTGCTTGAAGTAATTCAGGTGCAACTTCTTCATTTAATAAAATATTTGGCTGACCAACATATTTAATTTTAATTTTTCTCCGTACGAGCCAAGCTGTCAATTTGGATACTTTATAGCTTATAATTAATGGTTTCTTACATAGTGCCACTTCTAAAGTAACTGTACCACTTTTCGCCATAACCATATCACTGGCTTTAATCGCACTAGAAGTCTGGTTTACTAATACCTGATATTTAAATTTTATATCTTCATGCTCTAATTCACGCATAAATAAAGCTTGGGTTTTATCGTCCCGCAAAGGAAACAAAAAAGTAGCCCCTGGTACTTGTCGATGAATAATATTGCATGCTTGTATAAAAATTTTGCCTAAATTTTTTATTTCACTGGCCCTGCTACCTACCAATATTGTAAATACCGTGCCCTTTAGACCTAATTGCTCTTTATACTTTAACGTATCAATGTCTAATTCGATAGTATTAGCTAACTGATGTCCAACAAATTTAGCTTTAATATTTTCTTTTTGGTATATTGCTTCTTCCATCGGAAAAATACATAACATTAAATCGGTAGATTTTTTAATTGAATAGATTCGCTCATAACGCCAGGCCCAAATAGTTGGACTAACATAATGAACCGTCTTAATACCAGCATCATGTAATTTTTTTTCAACATAAAAATTAAAATCTGGAGCATCTACACCAATAAATACATCTGGTTTAAACTTAATAATTTGCTTGATGATTTTGTGCCGGAGATAAAGTATGCGCGGAATAGCCCTGATCACATCGAAACCATAACCGCCAATTGATAAAATGCTCATATCATAGGCTGATTTAAGCCCGAATGAAGACATTTTATCACCGCCAATACCAATAAATTCAATTGGTTTCTTGCTATTTTTAATAAGATTGGCCATTAAACCAGAAGCCAGTAAATCACCAGATGGCTCACCCGCAATAATGGCAATTTTTAATGTATCTGACATTTCCATAATTACCCTTTAGAGTTATTGCCAGCATATGCTTACAGAACAATGAATAGCCAAGATTAAGCAAGCGGAGTGTACTACTAAGTACATGAGCATTGCGTCTCTTGGCGTATGACGCAGTTATGTACAGATATAGGCTGAGCAATAATTAGCCTCGAATTATTCCACGTGTTGACTCATCAAAGAATTGGACAAATAATTTTAACTCAGGTTGCTCATATGCCAACTCTTTAATGTAAGACCTGGCCTCATTATAAGATAAGCCATTACGATATAAAATTTTATATGCATGACGAATATTTTCTATTTGCTGCATAGTAAAACCACGTCGTTTTAAACCTTCAGTATTAATTCCTTTTGGTTCGGCACGATAACCAGATGCCATTACATACGGTGGAACATCCTGGGCAACAGCCGTAGTACCAGCAACCATTACATGTTCACCAATTACGCAAAATTGATGTACTACCGAATGTCCGCCTAAAATTACCCAATCTTTAACTATAACATGTCCACCTAAGGCAACGCTATTAGCAAAAATCGTATTGTCCCCTACTTCACAATCATGCGCTATATGGGAGTAGGCCATAATCCAGTTATGGCTGCCTACTTTTGTCACACCATGACCATCGACGGTACCTATATTTAAAGTACAAAATTCACGAATCGTATTATGATCACCAATTTCTAATGCTGTTGGCTGACCTTTATATTTCTTATCCTGTGGTGCCTCACCAATTGAAGCAAATTGATAAATATGGTTACTTTTACCAATTTTAGTATGCCCAACAATACTTGCATGATGAGCTATAATTGTATTTTCCCCAATTTCAACATGTGGGCCCACAACTGCATACGCACCAATTTCAACATTATCATGTAAAACCGCGCTTTTTTCAACAATCGCTGTAGGATGAATCTTAACTGACATTTTTTACTTCCTTCTTGGCAACCATTAGATTTGCTTGGGCTACAAGATCACCACCAACAAATGCTTGTGCCTTATATTTACCAACACCCATTACTACTTTAACCAATTCAACCTCAATATGTAATGCATCACCTGGAATCACCTGACGTTTAAACTTGGCGTTATCTATAGATGCAAAAAAATATAATTCATTTTCTTTTCTTGGACCAAAACTAAGCACTGATAAAATCCCTGCAGATTGTGCCATGGCTTCAATAATTAATACACCCGGCATTACAGGAAACTCCGGAAAATGTCCAGCAAAAAACGGTTCGTTAATTGTAACATTTTTGAGCATTCGGATGCGTTTTCCAGGTTCTACCTCTAAAACTCTATCTATTAATAAAAATGGAAATCTGTGTGGTATTTGCTTCAATATTTCATAAATATTTATCGGCTTTTCAATATTAGATGTCATACAGATTTCTCCAAATGAAGTTTATTTCTAGTCTTTGAATTAGTTAATTCAAATACTTCCGTTTTTAGTTTTTAGCTCATTTTCCAATTTTTTTAGTCTATCTTGTGTATCCGACCAGTTACGCATATAAACCATTATTTTAGCCCATTCTTTGTACTTAAAGGCAGGTATTCCTGAAGAATATATATCAGCAACCGTAACATCCTTTGAAATATTAGATGCAGCACCAACAACTGCATAATCAACTATAGTTACGTGACCGGTAATTCCAGCCGCACCACCTATCTGACAATGCTTGCCAATAGTAGTTCCGCCAGCTATTCCAGCCTGAGCAGCAATAGCTGTGTGCGCCCCCAATTTAACATTATGGGCGATCTGGACTAAATTATCTATTTTTACGCCATCTTCAATAATAGTTGGACTGAGCGCCCCGCTATCTACTGTAGTATTGGCGCCAATTTCAACATCGTTGCCAATTACAACTCCACCAATTTGTGGAATTTTATGCCAATGGCGGCTGGCATCAGGTGCATACCCAAATCCATCAGAACCAATTACACAACCACTTTGCAGTGAACAATTATTGCCGATGGTGACGGAAGAATAAATTACTACTTTGGGGTAAATAATTGCATCATTAGCAATAACTACATTATCGCCAATAACTACACCTGAGTGAATCTGACAATTATCACCAATCTGGCTGTTTTCACCAATTACTACGTAATCACTGATTGCTGCATTTTTACCTATTAATGTATTTTTACCGATTTTTACAGTATCTTTAATTCCAACTGCAATCCTCGGTTTTGGATGAAATAAATTCACAACTCGACTATAATACAAATATGGATTATCACTGATAATTTTAGATATACTTAAACTCAGAGTCTGCGCATCTTTATCGCTAAGAATAATAGCACTCGCCTGACAATTTGGTAAAGTTTTTATATATTTTTTATCAGTTAAAAAAGTTAATTCACCAGGCTTGGCCCTATCAGTCTGAGCTATTGCTGATACAGTAACATCAGCACCCTCTAAACTACCACCAAGTTTGGCAACTATTTCAGATAATCTATATTGCATATATTAATACCTACTTTTTACTTGTCGGTGCTGCAAGAGCTGGATTTTGTGCAACAGCACCAGCTGCAGCTTGCTTTTCAGCATCATTTAGCTGTTTAATTAACAAAGCACTGTCAACTTTATTCAACTGTTCAATTACCTGATCTGTTACATCATATTTTGGTTTTGCATATGCCAATTGATTTGATGTAAGCACCAGATCATAACCGCCCTTATCGCTGATATCTTTTAGAATTGAGTTAGCTTTACCCAATACTAAAGCAGAAGCGTAATCTTGAGTCTGCTTGGTACTTTGTTGGAACATCATATATTTTTGTTGGAAAGTTGCCTGATCTTTCTGATATTGAGCTCCCATTGTCTCCAGACTTGCTTTATCCGCAGCACTTAATTTATCCATAGAAGGAGCTTTTTTCATAATCGCCTGTATTGCAACTTGCTCTTTTGTTCCAACCTCATTTAGTTTTTGTAACTCTTGTTGCTGTGGTGCAAATTTAGCTTTAAGATAGGCTTGCATTGCAACTGCAGGCTTTGACGTAGTAAAAACCTTGCTCACATCAACATAACCTAATTTAAAATCCGAAGCCATAGCTAAATTGCTAGCTAACATCAAGCTAGATAATAGAAATTTTGTTTTCATTTAGTCCCCTTGTAAAACATACCTTAATTTGAATTAAACCAGTAATATTACCATACTGGCACTTAGCTTAGCAGGATATATTTTCTCATGTTTTCAGCATATCCATCAAATATTCTTATAAAAAAGCCATATTATATTAGAGAGTAGATTGCCACGCTTTGCTCGCAATGACGGGTGGGAGATTGCCACGCTTTGCTCGCAATGACGGAGGAGCTCTGCTCGCAATGACGGAGGAGCTTTGCTCGCAATGACAGGCTCCACCCCGTCAGGCCATGCCTGCCACCCCTCAAGAGGGGAATTATGGATGAGATTGCTAGAATGAGCTACCAAACATAAACTGGAATGGCTCCAGCTGGTCATTAGGTTGATTAAACAATGGTAATCCATAGCTTACTTTTATCGGACCCAGTGGTGAAATCCAGTTTAAACCTAGCCCATAACTCGCACGAAATGACTGCTGCGGAGTTATGTTGAAATTGTTACCGCCCCATAGCGCACCCGTATCAAAGAAAACACTAAGGCGTAAGGTTTTAGGTTCTTTAAGTATTGGTAGTGGAAACATCAGCTCATTACTAAAAATTATCTCTCTGGTACCGCCCAAGGAAGTTCCATCTGTATCCTTTGGACCCATACTACCAATATAGTAACCGCGAACCGTATTAATACCACCTATGTAGAAACTTTGATAAAACGGCACTGCCGCACTACTTCCATACGGATTAATTAACCCCAATTGTGCATTAGTCTTCCAGGTAAAATTAGTAGATATCGGGAAAAACCAGGTATTTTGTGAAGTAAACCGATAATATTGGGCACCAACCCCAGGTAACGACGCATCACCCGTTTGATTAAATTTTGCGCCAGTGGTAGGCCAGAGTGCATTATCAGTCGTATCTCTAACCCAGGCAGCAGAAAAAGGTACTGCATTTACTGAATTACCATATGTATTAATAAATTGAATAAAACGTAACGGTACATTACTACCATATGTAGAAATTTGGTTATTCTCAAAACCAAGTGCGAAATTGATCTTATCATATTCTGAGACCGGAATACCAGTTCTGATTCGTCCACCCACCGTTTGCGTCGAATATGGGCTAATATTAACTCTATTTGGTGTATATAAGTTATCATACACATCATAACCTAAACTGGTGCCATTGGCTAGTGCGTATGGATCGGTAAAAGAAAGTCCAAGACTCTGATTTAGCGAACTAGTTGTTGCATTAATTGAAGCTGATTTGCCTGAACCAAACAGATTGGTCTGACTAACCGAACCATTTAGTAACAAACCCTGACCCTGTGCATAACCAATCCCAAAATTTATCGCACCAGTATTATTTTCCTCAACCTTTACACTCATATCAACTTCGTCATTCGAACCTGGCACTGGCGCTGTGCTCACATCTGTACTTTTAAAGTAACCCAATAAATTTAGCCGATCTTTTGAACGTTGGATCTGACCGGAATCATATAGCGCATTTTCATTTTGTCTTAGTTCACGACGAATTACTATATCACGAGTTATATCATTACCCGTGATATTAATTTTTCGGACATAAATCTTTTTACCAGTGTCGATAAAAAATGTATACGAGACGGTCTTTGCTTCATTATCAATATCTGGAACCGGATTAACCGCAGCGAAAGCATAACCATACTTACCAAGCTTGTTCTTAATATTATCACTGACTTTATTAATTGCCCCCTGATCAACTATAGAGCCTTCCTTAATTGTAAGTAATTCCCGTAATTCGCCTATAGGTACATTTTTACTATCCCCAGACAATTTAATATTTTTGATTGTATACTGATCACCTTCGATCAAATTCACAGTAATATATACAGATTTCTTGTCTGGAGATAACTGAACTTGTACCGAATTAATTTTGAAATTAATGTACCCCTGATTCAGGTAAAAATTACGTACAGTTTCTAAATCTCCGGATAATTTATCACTGGAATATTGATTATCTTTATACCACCAGCTTAACCAGTTACCAGTAGTTAAATATATCTGATGTTCTAATTTACTCTGGGAAAAGGCTTTAACACCTATAAAATCGATGGCGGCAATCTTTGCCGGAGGACCTTCATCGATGCTTATATTAACAGTTACCCGATTACGCACCAGAGAAACTACTTTAGGTGTAATTATGACCGAATATAAACCACGATTATAGTACTCTGATTTTAGACTCAAAACAGCCTGATCAATAACCCCTTGATCAAAGATTTTACCAGCAGTTAAACCATTATCTTTTAATGATTTAACCAGTAAATCATGATCAAATGTCTTATCACCAGTAATAGTTAATTCCGAAATCACAGGACGTTCCTGCAAGTTGATAATTAGGGTATCCCCTTGCTCCTCAAGACGAATATCTTTAAAAAAACCTGTGGTATAAAGTTTTTTTACAATTTCATCTGCTTTGCCATTATCCAGGGTATCACCCACTTTAACCGGCAAATAACTAAAAACTGTACCAACCTCTATACGTTGTAAGCCGTTAACCCTAATATTTTTTATGACAAATTGATCGAATGCATAAACTTTGTAGCATACGCAAAACACTCCGATTAAAATAATGAGTTTATAAAAATTCTTCATAGCTTAATTTATAATCTCATCATATCATTATATATGGCAAATAAACTAAGCCCCAGAACAAATACAAAGCCAATCTTAAAGATGAATATCTGAACATCGTTTGAAAGTTGTTTGCCTATTACTATCTCAATCATATAAATTAAAATATGTCCACCATCCAAAACAGGAATGGGTAGTAAATTCATAATTGCCAAACCAATACTAATTAAAGCCAAAAATTCAGCGAAATGAACTATTCCATCATGGATAGCTAAACCACCAACTTTGGCTATGCTTATTGGGCCACCCAAATTATAAGGCGAAATCCCACCCGTTACAATTTGATAAAGACTAGATAGGTTAAATCGAATAACACCATAACATTCAGTAAATGCATATCCTAGCGAATGTAGCCAATCATATTTTTGGATAAAACTATTTTGCGCGAGCATTGTTTGATCAAGTGTTGGCATAATACCCAGCATTCCCACTATCTGCCCACTTACATCACTCTTACCTTCAGGAATAATAGAATAAACTAAATCATTATTTCCCCGTTTAATTTTTATCCGCAGAGTCTCTCCAGGTGAAGAATGAATGGTTTGGGCAACAAATAACCAATTAGTAACTGACTCAGAATTAATCGCTATTATTTGATCATTCACTTTTAGACCGGATTTATCAGCAACTGAATGCGGCTCAACATACGAAATAACGGGTAAAAACAACATCGGGTAAAGACCAATTGTTTCTAAGTATGCCGATGCACCAAAATGTTGCTTTAAAATTACACTATTAATATTCACAGTTTGTAGGTCCGCTACATTTGCCGGCTTTAATTGCAGGGTAAATTGTGCTTTGTGAATAACTGCCTGATTAAACTGCTCATTGGCATCATTCCATGTCTTAGTTTGATGTCCGTCAATTGCAACAATCTGACTTGGAATAGCCAAATCTGTTTTAATTGTATTTTGTAAAATTGTAGGATTTATACTTGAAATAACAGGTTTTAACTCTGTAATCCCGATAAGTGCAATTATGTAATAGACGACAATTGCAAATAAAATATTGAATAACGGCCCGCTCAACGCAATTAGAATTTTTTGATATGGATTCTTGTTATTAAATGCCAGATGCTTTTCATTTTCAGGCACCTTGCCCTCTCGTTCATCCAACATACGCACATAGCCACCAAATGGTATGAGGCTAAGCCGCCATTCATTTGACCGGCTTTTGTAACTCAAAATTTTGGGACCAAAGCCAACCGAAAAAGTTAAGATTTTAACGTTAAACATCCGTGCACATAAATAGTGCCCGTATTCATGAACCACCACTAAAATGCCAATAGTTAATAAGAAAGCCAAAAGTGATAACATTAATTTTGATCCTTGGTAAATTGAACTAGTGTTTTTTTCATTTTTTCCATTGCTTTTACTTCAATTTGCCTGATTCTTTCAGCCGATACGCCATATTTGACAGCTAAATCATGAAGCGTCTCCTGATCCTCTGGATCCTTTAGCCAACGGGAGCGGATAATATCCGCACTACGTTCATCCAAACTACTAATTGCTTTTTCGATACCAACTGTATGCAATTTATCCTGGGATTTTTTTTCTAACATAGCCTCTGGTATATGCTCTTCATCAGTTAACCAATCAGCTGGGGCAAAGTCATCACTACCTTCGGGTAAAATGGTAACATCACCACCAGTTAAGCGCATATTCATATCAACTACATCGTCACGACTTACTCCTAATTGCTTAGCAATTTTTTGTGCTTCAATTTCAGATAAATTGCCTACGTCTTCGCGGCTGGAACGCAGATTAAAGAATAGTTTACGCTGATTTTTTGTTGTAACAGTTTTAACAATTCGCCAGTTTTTTATTACATATTCATTGATTTCGGCGCGTATCCAGTGTGTAGCAAATGTGACTAAGCGCACCTGGCGTTCGGGATCAAAGCGTTTTACTGCTTTCATCAAACCAATCGTGCCCTCTTGAATGATATCAGCTAAAGGTAAGCCATAGCCTGCATATGTTCTGGCAATAGATACAACTAAACGCAGATGGGATAAGACTAAGTAGCGCGCTGCTTCAACATCCTCCGCCTGTCGCCATTTCGTTGCTAAATCGTATTCTTCTTTCACTGTTAGTAGCGGAATGCTATTAATGAAAGTAATATACGACTCCAGACTGCCTGGACTTAAAACTGGTAAATTATTTACCATTGATTTTTCTATGTTCACAATTCTTTACAACTAAAATATAAGATTCCCGCTTTCGCGGGAATGACACAACGTGCGGGAATGACACTTGCGATTATTCCTGCCGATCTAGCAAATGTAGTTTTTCTTTTACGTTAATCCAATCGTCCGCATCAGCTGGAGCATCTTTTTTCATGGTAATTGGCTTCCACTTCGGATTCTTGGATAACACCGCATTTATATCAATAAAATGCCGCTGTGAATCTGGTACCTCATCTTCTGGAAAGATTGCTTCAACCGGACACTCAGCGACACACAATGTACAATCAATGCATTCATCAGGATCAATTACTAAAAAATTTGGTCCCTCACGAAAACAATCAACCGGACATACATCCACACAATCAGTATACTTACAATTAATGCATGATTCTGTAATTACATAAGCCATTTATATACCCTTTCATTCAAGAACTAAGATTGCCGCGCTTCGCTTCTAATGAATCACAGCTACTCTACATCTCCACCCAGTAAGGCCATGCCTGCCACCCCTCAAGAGGGGAATTATTCATTGCAGGTTGTTCAGGAGGCTACGCCTACGGAGATTAACTCGCAATGACGTACTGGATTTATTTACGCTCCACAGCCAGAGCAACCCCCATGCCACCACCAATACATAAAGCAGCAATTCCTTTTTTGGCATCTCTACGTTTCATCTCATGTAGCAAGGTCACCAAAATACGGCATCCTGAAGCTCCAATTGGATGACCAATTGCAATCGCCCCACCGTTTACATTAACTTTATTAATATCTAACCCAAGCTCTTTATTCACCGCCGCAGCCTGTGCCGCAAATGCTTCATTTGCTTCAATCAGATCCAAATCATTAACGCTCCAGTGCGCTTTAGCTAAAGTTTGCTTTATTGCATTTACCGGCCCAATCCCCATTAATTCAGGTTCTACCCCAACTGAAGCATATGCTTTGATATAAGCTAGCGGTTTTAATCCTAATTGATTAGCCCGTTCTTCAGTCATTAACATCACTGCAGCTGCACCATCATTTATACCTGAGGCATTACCCGCTGTAACTGTTCCATTTTCTTTTTTGAAGGCTGGTTTTAATTTTGCCAGTGTATCTACCGTTACACCTGATTTAATAAATTCATCATGAGCAAATTCTATTACGTCACCCTTGCCTTGTGGTACTAGTACTGGTACTATTTCATCTTTAAATTTACCACTACTATTTGCAGATTGGGCTTTATTTTGTGATGCTGCAGCTAATTTATCCTGATCTTCGCGGCTTATATTGTATTTTTCTGCCACATTTTCCGCAGTTACACCCATATGGTATTTATTATACACATCAGTCAAACCATCAACTATCATAGAATCAACTAAAGTTGCATTTCCCATCTTAAATCCCTCACGAGAACCTGCCAATAAATGCGGGCTTGCTGACATGTTCTCCTGACCACCCGCAATCACAATCTCAGCATCGCCAGCCGCAATTGCCTGAACTGCTAGATGAATTGATTTTAAACCAGAACCGCATACCTGATTAATCGTCATTGCCGGAACTTCTTTAGGAATACCCGCATAGATTGCTGCCTGGCGTGCTGGATTTTGACCAATACCTGCAGTTAATACCTGGCCTAAAATCACTTCTGAAATTTGCTCCGGCTTTACCTTGGTCTCGTCTAGTAAAGCTTTAATTACCAAACTACCCAATTGTGGCGCTGAAATCTTTGCCAGGCTACCTCTAAAATTGCCAACCGCAGTTCTCTTCGCCGCAACAATAACTATATTTTTCATCTGTACTCCTTTATAATTATGAGATTCCAGCCTGCGCGGGAGTGACAATGCGGGAATAACTTCCCCACCCCGTCAGGCTTATGCCTGCCACCCCTCCAGAGGGGAATTGGCGGCATGGATTATACGTGGTGCGCTTCGGTTATAGGTAAAGCTTTTGCTTTCACATATTCACCTGGGGCATCCAATAATGGTTTGAACTCTTTATTGCCTAAAGTTTTTATAGCTGTTATCTCATCACCAGACAAGTGAACTAACCAATCACTAAAATCTTTCCACCAACTACCTGGAATTTCTTTGGCTGTTTTGAACCATTCATCACCCGTTTTTGCAATTTTATCGTTTACCCAGTAATTACGTTTATCGCTACTTACCGGATTAACTACACCGGCTGTATGACCTGATGCACCCAGGACAAAACGCACATCCGAATTTTTTACATATTTGGTAGTTAGATACGCTGAGTGCCATGGCACAATATGATCTTTTTGCGCAGCAAACAAATATACCGGGCAAGTAATTTTATTCAGGTCCATGGTAACACCATCAATCACCAAATTACCTGATACTAACTCATTATTTACATACAGACGTTTAAGTAAAAAGGCATGCATCAGCACTGGTAAATCAACCGCATCATTATTCCAATATAAAATATCAAAAGCTTGTGGTGTTTTACCCATCAGATATTTGGTTATCCAATAATTCCAAATTAACTCATTAGCCCTTAACGCAGAAAATGTTTGCGAAATCACCCGACCGGACATAACTCCACCGGCGTGTTTTTGCGCTTCTCTTAATTCAAGCAAATCTCTATCCAGAAAATACTTAATATCCCCCGGATCGCCATGATCAAGCATAACCGTCATATGACCCATTGATTTAATCCAATCAAGTTTCCTATGCTTTAGGAGCAAATATGACGTAGTTAGAACAATTCCACCAATACAATATCCCAACGTATTTATTTTCTCTTCACCCGAAATTTTCCGCACCACACTAATCGCTTCTATAACCCCTAGATTAGCATATTCTTCCCAATGAAATTTACTGATTGTTTTATCGGCTGATTTCCATGAAATCAGATAAACAGTATAACCCTGACCTACCAAATATTTTACTAAAGAATTACTTTGCTGTAAATCTAAAATATAGTATTTGTTTATACATGGCGGAACAACTAAAAGCGGTACTCTACGAACTTTTGGCGTCGACGGTGCATATTGAATTAACTCAATTAATTCATTTTTAAATACGACTTTACCTTTCGTCACTGCCAAATTTTTACCAACCTCAAATAATGTCTCATCTGTCATTGACATATATCCATTTTGGACATCTTCCATCATGTTTTTCATGCCATCCACCAATGACATACCATTACTCTCAACCACATTTTTAATAACTTCAGGATTTGTCATAGCAAAATTACTCGGAGATATTGCATCTAAATATTGACACATAAAGAACTTTAATCTCTCTTTAGTTTCAACATCCATATTACTTTTGGCAATAAAATCCACCATATAGTCTGACATATTCAAATAGCTTTGCTTTAAATAGGCAAAAAATGGATTATGCTCCCAATCAGGATCCGAAAATCTTTTATCTACAGGCTTTTTCACTTCAGCTTCGACCTGTTCTTTTTCTTGCTCTATAAAGCTTTGCCAAAGCGACATCTGACTTTGATAAAATTTTTGTTGTGATTCTAAATACGTTTTGGTATTATCAAAAAACTGCTTATACATCTCTAAAAACATACCCCCACTTGGATTGGCATCAGATGAAACCTTATGCTGATTTACCAAATTATTAAACCATACCTTATTGGCAGCAGCAATATCCGTAAACAATTTTTCAAAATCTTGATTGGGCTTAGACATATAGTATACTTCCCTAATTTAAATGAACACAATTTCGTTAGGGTGCTATTTTACCATATCTGAACCTCAAAAGAGCAGCTAACATATAAGGCTCTCTCAAGAAACAAATTGTTTCTTTACATCATAATGTGGATTCCCGCCTCCGCGGGAATGACACAACTAGCTCTTTTTAGAGGCAAAACCATTGGGCAAAAAGCCAGGAATAAAATCATTAAATTTTGTGTAAGATAATGATTTACACATGCTATAATCCACCTGATTTGACAATACAAATTTATAGGAGAATTAAATGAGTAAATGCCCTCTAACACTTTCAAATGGAGCGCCAGTTGCAACCGATCAAAATAGTATCAGCGCCGGAGAACGAGGTTCACTAACGTTTGACAACTATCATTTATTTGAAAAATTGGCCCATTTCAATCGGGAACGTATACCCGAACGTGTAGTACATGCACGTGGAGCTGGAGCTTATGGCACATTTACTCTAACTCGTGATTTATCTGATTATACTTTGGCATCATTTTTACAAAACGTTGGTACAACAACTAAAATGTTTGCCAGATTTTCAATTGTAGGCGGCGGTCAGGATTCAAATGATTATGTCAGAGATCCACGTGGTTTTGCACTACGTTTCTATACAGAACAAGGGAATTATGATCTTGTTGGCAATAATACACCGATATTTTTCTTGCGTGACCCGATTAAGTTTCCTGATTTTATTCACTCGCAAAAAAAAGACCCTCGGGATAATACGCCTCATCTGGCAAGAATGTATGAATTTTGGGCTAATATGCCGCAATCCTTTCATCAAATGACTATTCTCATGTCCGACCGCGGTATACCCGCATCATATCGCCATATGCATGGATTTAGCTCACACACATTGAGCCTATACAATGCTAAAGGTGAACGCTATTGGGTCAAGTGGCATTTTATAACTAACCAGGGAATTAAAAATCTAACTGCCGATGAGGCTGCTAAACAGCCAAGCTTTGGCGCACAAAAAGATTTAGTTGATGCAATTGATAAGAAAGATTTTCCAAGCTGGACTGTCAGCCTGCAAATAATGACACAAGACGCTGCACGTACTTATAAAATCAATCCATTTGATTTAACTAAAGTATGGCCACATAAAGACTACCCGTTAATTGAAATTGGTCAATTTGAACTAAATAAAAATGTAGATAATTATTTTATGGAAGTAGAACAAGCGGCTTTTAGTCCAAGCAATCTGGTACCTGGTATCGGCGTATCTCCAGATAAAATGCTTCAAGCCAGATTACTTGCCTACCCTGACGCACATCGCTATCGTATCGGCGTTAATTTTAATCAGCTTGAAGTCAATCGACCAATTTGCCCGGTAAATAACTATCAGCGTGATGGTTTTATGGCACAAAACCATCTATCCGATAAGGAACAGATCAGTGGCACGAATTATTATCCAAACGAAGACAGCGAAGCACCAAAACCGGCTCCTGAATATACAGAACCGCCATTACCTATTTTAGCTGATGCGTGGATTAAAGCCTACGATACCGAGGAGGATGATAATTTTAGCCAGGCAGGTGATTTATTCCGTTTAATGAATAATGAACAAAAAATCCAACTAGTAAATAATATCGCAGAGGGCTTACGTATGGCTAACACTTTGATACAAGAACAAATGCTGAAACAATTTTATGCAGCTGATTCGGAATACGGCGATATGGTAAGAATCGCATTGTAATATGCAGGCGCAGTAGTAACTCACATCATGTGCTGACCACCATTTATGGCCAACTCAGCACCTGTCATAAACCCCGCCAGATCAGAGACCAGATAATTTACCAAAGCGGCTACCTCTTCTGGCTTACCTAAGCGCCCTACTGGAATTGCTGCTATTATTTTATGCCTCACCTCTTCTGGTACGGCCATTACCATTTCGGTTGCAATATACCCCGGAGCAATAGTATTAACCGTGATACCTTTTTTGGCAGTTTCCTGAGCCACCGCCATAGTAAAACCGTGTATAGCTGCTTTAGCTGCTGAATAGTTGGCCTGACCAAATTGTCCTTTTTGCCCATTTATTGAAGAAATATTAATTATACGTCCCCAACCTTTTTCCACCATATTATCAACTACCTGTTTAGTCATATTAAATACACTGCCTAGATTTGTATTTATTACCGCATCCCAGGAATCCCTGGTCATTCGTTTTAACGTTCCATCACGTGTAATTCCGGCGTTATTAACTAAAACATCAATATTTCCAACTTCTTGTTTAATCTTGGCAACAGCTGCCACACATGAATCAAAATCAGCTACATCACATTTATAGGCTTTAATGCTATGACCATCTTTAGACATATCAGCCAACCATTTTTGTTTTTTTTCTTCATCGCCGGAAAATGTTGTAACTACAGTCAAACCACTTTCTGCCAATGACTTACACATTGCAGTACCCAATCCACCCATACCGCCAGTTATCAATGCAATTTTTTTAGCTGCATTCGTTTTCATAAAATATATACTCCCGATATAAAAATGAATTACAATATCTCTCTAACTTTAAGGTCCACATTTTATATCATTCGGAATTTATATATGACGTTAATTATTGTGCACCGCTTACTACAAAGCCTTATTTTACCGCCGTTAAATTCAGTACTTATTATTGTACCTGGATTTTGTCTGTTAAAGAAATATAGACAATTTGGCAAAATAATAATTGGCTTTGGCGTGCTTACTTTTTATATTCAATCAATACCTTTTTTTGCTTACCAACTAAATAAAAGCTTAGAAGTTCCGCCATTAAAAAATGAACAAATGAAAACGGTACAGGCAATTGTCGTATTAGGTGGCGGCTTAAATGCACACAGTTATGAGTATCCAGTTAAGGCTATCCCTAACACTGAAACTCTGACCAGGCTTAATTACGCAGCATATCTGGCACGTCAATATCCAAATTTACCGATTATTACTTCAGGTGGCTACACCGGTGCACATTATACCGAAGGCAAGGTTATGCGTTATACTCTTATAACTAGCTACAATGTAACTAATCCAATATCGGTAGAAGACTCATCAAGAAATACTGATGAAAATGCCAAATATGTTGCCAAAATATTACAGGCACAAGGAATTAAAAAAGTTGCTGTTGTGTCACAAGCATACCATCTAAGACGGGCATGTATGGTTTTTCGCAAATATGGAATTGAACCAGTCCCCGCCTCCACTGATTATATTTATTATCTTGATGCGGTTACACCAATACTCGCGTTTATTCCAACTGCATCAGCAATGCGCTATACATCCAGAGCATTACATGAAATCATCGGTTACTGGTTTTATACTCTGCCATATTGAAGATTGGATTCCCGCCTACGCTGGAATGACACAACTTGCGGGAATGACAAGTTTTTACTGATTTGATTGGATTTTTTAGGCTTACTCACGCTTTTTGTTGGCTAAGTGTTGATAACTTACTTATATCCTGTTAGTAAAATAATTATTATCACATCAGGCGGCGTGCTAGCTACAGTCCTTGCAGTGAAAGCTAGGACTGTTTGCTTTTTTATTTTACGCATTATTTCCAAAGGTCCGGATTTGAACCTGGATAATAGTCCTGACATCCTTCATTAATCTGATCAATCTGAGCAACCTTAGGATCGGTTATTGGGTAACCGCTAACTAGATCCTTCACTTGCGAACCATCTGGATTAAAAACATATCCTGGAGCGTTATCCACATATACTTGATTATATATCGGTGTTGTACTTTTTGGGTATGCTACTGGTTTTTCTGGAGATACTACTGGTTTTCCATCTTTATCAGTAGTGCATATATCGACACTCTGCCCAGGACCGACGACGATTAAAGTACCTGGTTTTATAGGACAACTCGTTACTTTATCTAATGTATTCCATTCCGGGCATACGCCGAAATTGGTCCGGTATTCAGCTTTAGTACCTATACGCGAAGGTATCGGTGTATGCATAGGGGAAAAATCAGCGTCAGTTTGAAATCCAGAATTCACATACGGTGAACTCAAACCCCACCATCTACCTAGCTTTTGATATTCCTTTCCATAAGCTCTATATAACCGAAACGGTTTATCAACTATGAAAACCTTAGCGTTGCATAATCCGCCTTTACCCGGATTACCAAGTGCTTTTTGCAACAGCTCTTGATGGTGATCAGAATTCACAACTCTGCCATAGCCCTGATCAACAATAAAGTTAGACACTGGAGCATCAGGGCAAGTTACTGCCGTTGGCGTAATTGGTGGTGTTGCACCAATTGCAATATTAATGAATAAAGCAAAATTTATTGCTAAAATAGAGCGGTAAAATTTATTCGTACGTGTTTTCATATTACTTGTTCCTATATAAATACTTTTATAAGACAAGCTTAATACTTTAAACTTTTTAAGTTCAAAAGATTAAACTCATATAGCGCTAGTATAGCTGAATTAAATAACAACAGCTATACGGAATTTCCGTATAAAGACCAATTCACGCATGAAATATACCAGCTATTTAATGGAAACTTAAAAATTAAACGCCACAACACATTGAAGATGTTGGAGTTAATAAATTTCCGCGCCGCAAGCAGCGCGGTATTGTGTAAGTATAGTTCCATTAGTAATTTATGAATAATCTCATTATTCATAAATTAAGTCGCGACAAGCCACGAGGAATTATACCCACAGA
>Ga0134126_10001130_pt1 | contig 33787 bp, 26 predicted proteins | sample KB31752_FD_96881 | JGI IMG/M metagenome (GOLD analysis project Ga0134126, IMG submission 96881) | Terrestrial soil microbial communities with excess Nitrogen fertilizer from Kellogg Biological Station, Michigan, USA - KB3-175-2 | ecosystem: Environmental > Terrestrial > Soil > Unclassified ...
GAGATCACCCCCACCGACTGGCACCTGCCCGCCCTCAATCGGCAACTGCGCGCCTGGGAGCACACCTACAACACCGTTCGCCCTCATCAGGCTCTCGGCTACCGCACCCCGTTGGAGTTCCTGACGGAACTCCAACGGGGTGCACCAACGAAAGGATCCCGACTGTAACGCATCAACTGGACGAGTACAGACAATTGACGGGGTGCCGCGACCTCCGCTAGTCTTGATTCATGCCCTCAGCCTGCACCACGCGCGCGGCCGCCAACTGTTGTTGCCGCCTACGTGTACCTTGACGCGGTGTGAGAGCCTGAATATCCAAGTTGGAAATCAGCCCACCTCGCGGTGGGTTTTTTGTTTCCGAGCATCAGAAAGGAACCATGAGTACAGAAAATGTCAGCCTTCCGGAACGCTCCCTGCCGCGCATCGGCGAGGCGGCGCCCGAATTTGAAACCAAGTCCACCCACGGACTGATCCGCCTCAGCGACTTCAAGGGCAAGTGGGTAATGCTGTTCTCCCATCCCGCCGATTTCACCCCGGTGTGCAGCACCGAGTTCATGGCCTTTGCCCGGCGCTTCGCCGACTTTCAGGCGCTCAATGTCCAGCCCATCGGCGTCAGCATTGATAGCGTGTTCAGCCACATTGCCTGGGTGCGCAGCATGGAAGGGATGGGCGGGGTCAAGATTCCGTTTCCCATCCTGGCCGATCTGGACATGAAGGTGGCTCGCAGCTTCGGCATGATCCATCCCCAAACCAGCGACACCGCCCCCATCCGCGCGGTCTTTTTCATTGACCCCAAGCAGGTGATCCGCGCCATCCTCTACTACCCGCAGTCCACCGGCCGCAGCGTGGACGAACTGCTGCGGGTGTTTGAGGCCCTGCAGACCACCGATGCGCAGGGCGTCTCCACCCCCGCTGACTGGACACCGGGCGGCACCGTGGTGCTGCCGCCGCCGCAGACACAAGCGGATGCCGAGAAGCGCGTGGCCGACAAATCACTGAACGTCCGCCAGTGGTATTTGGCTGAGAAGAAGCCGGTCTGAGGCCGCCGCCGGCTGCGATTACCCGCCAATCAGGCGGGCAATCGCAGCCCGGATGGTTTCCGGACGCGGCAATAACGATTCCATCAGGCGGGCATTGTAGGGCAGCGGCACATCCGGCACCGCCAAGCGCTCGATCGGGGCATCCAGCGAGAAGAAGGCCTCCTTCGCCAGCACCGCGGCGATTTCAGCTCCGAAGCCCGCCGTCAGCGTGTCTTCGTGGACGATCAGGCAGCGTGTCGTCTTGCCCACCGAAGCCAGCACCGCTTCCCGATCCCACGGCATGAGCGTCCGCAAATCGAGAATTTCCACCTGGCCCGGGAACTCCTCCGCGGCGGCCACGCACCGCTCCACCATCGCCCCCCAGGTCACCACCGTGAGGTCTGACCCGGTTTGCAGGCAGGCAGCCTTCCCCAGCGGAATCTGATACTCGTCACCCGGGTACGGGCGACGCGCGCTGCCGCTGTCGAGCAGGTTGCGATGTTCGAAGAAGATGCTGGGGTTGTCGCTTCGCAGGGCGGTGCGCAGCAGGCCCACCGCGTCCGCGGCGTTGGAAGGGAAGAGCACCTGCCACCCGAACCCATGGACAAACTCCACTTCGCCCGAGTGGCTGTGCCAGGGATCGCCGCACTTGAAGAACCCACCCGGCATGCGCACCACCACCGGCGCCGAAAAACGGTTGCGGGTCCGCCAGCGCAGCGTGCCACAGTCATGCAGCTGTTCCGCGGCGGGGTCGGCGTACTTGCGAAACTGAATTTCCGCCACCGGTCGCAGCCCGGCCAACGCCAGACCCACCGCCGATCCGATGATTCCTTCTTCGGAGAGGCTGGTGTCAAACACCCGCCGCGGACCAAAGCTGGATTGCAAGCCCTGGGTGGCCGTGTGCACCCCTCCCTTGGGACCCACGTCCTCGCCAAAGATCAACAGACGTGGGTTGTGCCGCAATTCTGCTTCCAGGGTCCGGCGTATCGCCGCCACCATGTTCAGCCTCGCGCCCGCCGTCTCCGGCGCTGATTCGGCGACCGCCTGCCGGGGAGCCCACATGTCCTCCTGCACCTGGCTGGCATCGGGTTCCAGACGCGCTTCCGCGGCCGACAACCCCGCCGCCACCTCTGCCTCCACGCTCTTTTCGAGGCCCGCCCACTCGGCTTCGCTCAGCAGCGCCGGAACGAGGTAATCATGCAGCCGCGGCAGCGGGTCGTGCGCCCGCTCGGCGGCCAGCAGTTGCGGGCTCTTATAGGCCTGCGAATCCTGTCCCGAGTGGCCGCTCAACCGCGGCACCGTCAGATGGACCAGCGCCGGCGAACGTTCGGCGCGCGCCGCCGCCACCGCCCCGGTGATGCAGCGTACAACTTCGGTGGGGTCAGTTCCGTCGCCGTCCCAAACCCGCAGGTTGTGAAACGACGCCAGGTTCTGGGCAATGTTGCCGTCCGGTGTCTGCCGCGATCCGGGCACCGAAATGCCAAAGCCGTTATCTTCGATCAGGAACAGCATCGGCAGCCGCTCGGTGGTGGCGATGGTCAGCGCCGACCAGAAACCGTTGCTGGCCACCGAAGCCTCGCCTCCCAGCGCCACGGCCAGCGCCCCACGATAGCTGACATCGCCCAACTCGTCGCGGTGATAGCGAATCGCCCGTGCCCAGCCTGCCGTGGTGGTGAACTGCGTTCCCACACCGCCCGCCATGGGCAGTACTACCGGCCCCGGCCGCCCGTCTCGACGGGGAAGATTGTAAACGGCCCCAATATCCCGGCCATCGCTCAGGCCTCCCGACTTGGCCATGCCCGCCGCCAGCGTCTCTTCGGCCGTCAGTCCCAGGGTCAGCAGCAGTGGCCGCGAACGGTAATAGCCGCTGGCCGCATCGTGGGGGCCAATCAGCAGGCTGCCCAACACCACTTGCGGCAACTCATGGCCGCGCGCCGAAAACTGGTACAGAACCTTCTTGGCAGGGTAGAGCTCGGTCTCCTCCAGATGATCGAGGGCGCGGGAAAGCAGCACGGTGCGGGCAATCCGGCGCCAGTCGAAACGTGGATCCGGCCCGCTGACCGCGACGCTCGGGCGCGGCGCCCACTCGGGCCCACCCCTCGCTCCCGGCCTTGACACCGCCCCCGCCCCCTGGCTCACGCCCGGCTTGGGTTTGCGCCGCCGCGGCCGCCGCCGGCGGCGCGGCAGCTCCGGGGCTGCGGACGTCACCGTCTCCGCAGGAGTTTCAGTCTCCGCGCTGGGTTCCGGCGTGGTGGGGGAAGGTAGACTTTCGTCAGGCACGCACGGCCTCGGACTGATAGACGGGCTCCAGCCAGTTGCGGTAGCCAGGCATGCGACCGCGTGTCGCCTCAATATACAGCGTGCGCAGTTGGCGGGTAATCGCGCCCTGCTTGCCATCGGCCACCGGGCGGTGATCCACCTGCAATACCGGAATCACCTCCACCGCCGTGCCGCACAAGAACAGCTCGTCGCAGACATAGAGCTCGCTGCGATCCACCGAGCGCTCCACCACTTCCAGCCCCATCTCGCGCCGCGCCAGTTCCATCACGCTGTCGCGCGTAATCCCTTCCAGGATGTTGTCGGTGATGGGAGGCGTAATCAACTTGCCGTTCCTCACCATAAACAGGTTGCTGGCCGCGCCTTCGGCCACATGACCGTCCTGGTTCAGGAAAATGGCCTCATCATGGCCGTTGGCCTTGGCCTCATCTCCCGCCAGCACGCTGTTGGCATAGGCGCCGCTGATCTTGCCCCGGCCCGGGATGGCGTTGTCATCCACCCGGCGCCAGGAAACCACCCCGGCACGCAGTCCGCCTTCGCCGTTGAAGTACTGTCCGAACGGCACCACCACGATGGCATAGGCGTCATTGTCGTCCGAGTGCACCCCAATGCGTGCCGACGCCTTGTAGGCCAGCGGACGCACATAGACATTCGAGCGGAATTGGTTGCGGCGGCACAGCTCGGCGGTGATCTCACACAGCCGCTCCACGCTGGCCGGCACCTGAATCCGCAAAATGCCGCAATTCTTCTTCCAGCGCTGGTAGTGTTCCCGCTGGCGGATCAGGTAGACGTTCCCGTCTTCGCCCTCCGAACCTCGTATGCCCTCAAAAACCCCCGTGCCGTAGTTCAAGGCATGGGTAAGGATATTGACCTGGGCATCGCCCAGGCGCACGAACTGCTCGCCAAACCAGACGATTATGTTGGGATCGGGCGCGGGTGTGGGCATCGTCGTCGCGGGCCTCCGGACCTATTGTCCCCCATTTCCGCCACAGAACCAAAGACCGGTCGGTAGGTTCGCCGCGCCTCTGGTTTGCCGCCGCTCCGGGGCGGTGCCACACTGAGAGGGCATGCACCTGACCGAAATCATCAACCTCCCGGTGCGCGGCGGCGACGGCCATCGCTATGGACGGGTGCGGGAGTTGGTCATTGAGCCGGAACAGGATGCCAACCTGGTGCGCCAGTTGATCTACGCCCATGACGGCAATCTTTGGCAGGTTCCCTTGCGCCTGCTGGGTGTCGATCTGGAGGGCATGACGGTGGACATGCGCCAGGTCTCGCCCGTGCCCATGCAGACCAACTCCGGCCACCTGCTGCTGCGCCGCGACGTGCTCGACCAGCAGATCATTGACGTCAATGGCCGCAAGGTGGTCCGTGTCAACGACGTAGGTCTGGAGACCCTTCCCCGCGACGGCGGCCTCGAACTGCGCGCCCAGCAGGTGGAGATTGGTGTCAGCGGCGCCCTGCGACGCTTGTTACAGGACGCCGTCCCCCGCCGCTGGCTCGCGCCCGCCAGCACCTGGGTGGCCCCGCGCACGATCCCCTGGCGAACCTTTGATCTGGTCGAGACGGATCCGTCCCGGCGCATGAAGCTGCAGATTACCTACCAGGCCCTGGGGCGCCTCCATCCCGCCGACGCCGCCGACATTATGGAAGAGCTGGCGCCCGCCGAGCGCGAGGCGGTGTTTGGCAGTCTCGACAGCGAGGTCGCGGCCGATATTCTGGGCGAGGTTTCGCCGAAGATGCAGCGCTCGCTGATCGAGGGTCTGGAGAGCGAGCGGGCCGCCGACATCATCGAGGAGATGGAGCCCGACGAAGCCGCCGATGTCCTGGCCGAGTTGCCGGAAGAGCAGTCGGAGCAAATTCTGCGCGAGATGAAAGCCACCGAGCGCGAAGATGTGGCCGACTTGCTCGAGTACCCGGAAAATACCGCCGGCGGCCGCATGACCACCGATTTCCTGGCGCTCAACGAAAACGCCACCGCCGCCGCCGCCGTGGCCGCCGCGCGCTCCTATCAGGGCCAGATCGCCGGCGTCACCACCGTTTTCCTGCTCAATGGCGAGCGGCAACTGGTGGGCATGGTCCCCATCGGCCGCATTCTGCTCGGCACCCCCGCCAGTCTGCTGCGGGATATGGCCGAGGAGCCGATCTCGGTCGAACGCAACCGCGAGGAAAAGGACGTGGCCGAACTCTTTAATAAGTACAACCTGTTGGCCTTGCCCGTGGTGGACGAACAAAAGCGCATGCTGGGGGTGGTGACGGTGGATGACGTCATCGCCTGGCTGAGCGGGAGATAATAGGGGCCATGTCCACCGTCGCCGTCTCCCGGCCGCAAGCCGTCGCACCGCCGGCGGAGCTTTCGGCCGCGGGCAGGGAACTGTGGCAGCGGGTAGACCGGGCGCGCCTGCCCCGCCATGTAGCCATCATTATGGACGGCAGCGGCCGCTGGGCGGCCCAGCGCCATCGCCCCCGGGTCAGCGGCCACATGGCCGGGATGCGGGCGGTGCGCGCCACGGTGGAAACCTGCGCCCACCTCGGCATTCCCGCTCTCACCCTGTACGCCTTCTCGGTGGAGAACTGGCGCCGCCCCGCCGGGGAAGTCAGCTTCCTCATGCGCCTGTTGCGCCGCTATTTGCGCAGCGAGACCGCGGAACTCAATCGCCAACAGGTTCGCCTGGAGGTGATCGGGCGCTGGCGCGATTTGCCGCCCGCCGTGCTCGACGACCTCAACGCCGCGCGGGCGGCCACCGCCGCCAATCGCGGCATGGTTTTATCCCTGGCCCTCAACTACAGCGCCCAGGCGGAAATCGCCGACGCCTGCCAGGCCCTCGTCCAGGAAGCCCGCGACCGCGGTGACCTCGCCACCCTGCGTGTCACCGAAACCTCGCTGGCGCAGCATCTCTCCACCGCCCATTTGCCGGAGTTGGACCTGCTCATCCGCAGCAGCGGCGAACGCCGGGTCAGCAACTTCCTCCTCTGGCAGTTGGCCTACGCCGAAATCTGGATCACACCGGTTCTCTGGCCCGACTTTCGTGGTGAGCATCTGCTTGAGGCCGTGGTAGATTTCCAGGCGCGCGAACGGCGTTTCGGCGGCCTGGGCAAGTCCGTCGCCCCGCTCGCTTCCGAGGCCGCCCGGTGAAACGCGTCGCCACCGCTGTGGCTTTGGCCATACCCGCCTTGGCGGTCGTCGTTTGGGCGCCACAGTGGCTTTTCACCATCTTGCTGGCCGCCCTCGCGCTGCTCGCCGCTCACGAGTTCTTTCGTCTCGGCCAGGCTTTGGCCATCGCCCCCTACCGGCTTCTGGGCTTTTTGCTCACCGCCGTCTTCGTGGTGGCTTTGGCGCTGCCCCTGGATGGCCAAGCTTGGGTAGGAATTCTTGTTGCCGCTTGGCTCGTCCTGCTGGTGCGCGCCCTGGCGCAACCGGAGCGCATCGGACCCGCCACGAACGATGCCGCCTTCACCCTCCTCGGCGCCGGCTACTGTGGCCTTCTGCTCGGCTTGATCGGCGCCATTCGTCAATTCCCCATGGGCGACCTGTGGGTACTCTTTTTACTCGCCGTCGTCTGGGTGGGTGATATTGCCGCTCTGTATGTAGGCCGCACCTGGGGACGTCATCCCATGGCGCCCCGCGTCAGCCCCAAGAAGAGCTGGGAGGGGGCCATCGCCTCCTTTGTGGCCGCCATTTTGGTGGGCGCGGCCTGTGGCGTTTGGGTCGCTTTGCCCACCCATCACCGCCCCATCATCGAGTTGGCGCTGCTCGGCGGGGCGGTCAATATCGGCGCTCAAGTGGGCGACCTGGTCGAATCTCTGTTGAAGCGCGGCGCCAAGGTCAAGGATTCGGGCACGCTGCTGCCCGGGCACGGCGGCATCCTGGACCGCATTGATGCGCTGCTCTTCGCGGCCCCTGTCGTCTGGTACTATGTAGCCAGTTTTCGCCGGTAAGTGGGATTTGCCGGTGGCGATCGGGTTCCTTACTGCCACTCACCATGTCCTCCTCCGCACCGCGGCGCCTGGCCCTGTTGGGATGCACCGGTTCCATCGGCCGTAGCACCCTCGATGTGCTGACTGATCTACCCGGCCAGTTCCAGCTCGTGGGACTCAGCGCCGGCCGCAACGTGGACCTCATGTGCGAGCAGGCTCTCGCCTGGCGGCCCGAAGTGCTGGCCATGGCGGATGAGCCCTGCGCCGCTGCCGTCCGCCAACGGCTCGCCGCCGCCGGTTTTAAGCCTCGCGTTCTGGCCGGACCCGCCGGCTTGCAGGCCGTCGCTGCCGAATGCGGCGCTCATACCGTCGTCGCCGCCACCGTCGGCGTAGCCGCTCTCCCGGCCATTGCTGCCGCGCTCGCCACCGGCTGCCGCCTGGCGCTGGCCAACAAGGAAGCGCTGGTCGCCGCCGGCCCCGTGCTCCTCGCCATCGCCGCCGCCAGCGGAGCGGAAATCCTACCCGTGGACAGCGAGCACAGCGCCATCCATCAGTGCCTGCGCGGCGGCGTTCCGGTCGAAGTCGCCCGCCTGATTCTCACCGCCTCCGGCGGGCCGTTTCGCGGCTTCAGCCCCGCCCAGATCGCCTCCGTCACCCCCGCCGCCGCCCTCCGCCATCCCACCTGGAACATGGGCACGCGCATCAGCCTTGATTCCGCCACCCTCATGAACAAAGGTTTCGAGATTCTCGAAGCCTGCAGCCTCTTCGCTTTGCCCGAAGACCGTGTGGACGTTCTCGTCCATCCCCAATCCATTGTTCATTCCCTGGTGGAGTTCCGCGACGGCTCGGTTCTGGCCCAACTCGGCACGGTGGACATGCGCACCCCCATCCAGTACGCCCTCACCTACCCCGACCGCTGCCCCAGCCCCCGAAAGCAGCTAAAATTGGAAGAGATCGGCCGCTTGGATTTTGAACTGCCCGACGGCAACGCCTTTCCTTGCCTCGCTTTGGCGCGGCAGGCGGGCAAGGCGGGAGGAGGCGCTGGAGCCATCCTCAATGCCGCCGATGAAACTGCCTTGGAGGAGTTCGCCGCCGGCCGCATTGGGTTTCCGGCCATCGCATCCGTAGTGGAGGAGACCCTGCAACGGTTGACGGCGCGGCCGATAGACAGTATCGGCGCGGTTTTAGAGTTGGATCGCCAGGCGCGTGAGGTGGCCAGGGAAGCCGCCACCGCCAGGCTGGTGGGACGATGAATCACATTCTGGTCAACACGCTGGCTGTCGCCGTGGTGCTGGGCGTCATCGTGTTTGTACACGAGCTGGGCCATTTTCTCGCCGCCAAGAGCTTTGGCGTGCGGGTCGAAACCTTTTCGCTGGGCTTCGGCAAGCGCCTGGTCGGCTTTACCGCCGGCGGCACCGACTACCGCCTCAGCCTCCTCCCCCTCGGCGGCTACGTCAAGATGGCCGGCGAAAACCCCATGGATCAGCCCAGCGGCAAGCCGGACGAGTTTCTCTCCAAGCCCCGCTGGCAGCGCTTCATCGTGGCCATCGCCGGTCCGGTGATGAATGCGGTGCTGGCGGTCGGGTTGCTGATCCCCGTCTACATGCGCGAGTACCCGCACAACCCGGTGCTGGACCGCCCCGCCGTGATCGCCGAAGTGCTGCCCGGCTCGCCGGCCGACAAGGCCGGACTGCAGCCGCTCGATCGCATCGTGAACGTGGATGGCGCCGCCGACCCCACCTGGGAGACGGTGTTTCTCAAAATCGCGGTTTCCGTCGAGCATCCGCTCAAGATGACGGTCGAGCGCCACGGCCAAACCTTCCAGACCGCCCTCACCCCGCTTGATGACGGCGCCGACAACCCGCCGCTCGTCGGCCTGGCTCCGGAAGAGGTGACCCGCTTCGGCCCCATCTCCGCCGGCTCCCCGGCCGCCACGGCCGGCCTCCGGGAAAATGACCGGGTGCTGCAGATCGATGGCAACCCGGTGCTCGACCCCGGCAATTTGGTGACCCAGATTCAGGCGGCCCAGCCGCCGCTGAACAAATCGCCCATGGGCGCGCGGGGGAACCCTGTGCATCTCGAGATCGAACGCCAGGGCCAGACCCTGCCCCTCACCGTCACCCCTTCGCTGGCCGAGAACCAGGGCAAGCGCCAATGGATGATCGGCGCCGCCTTCGTCAGCGATACCACCTACCTCAAGCTGCCCTTCAGCCAGGCGCTGCGCCACTCGCTCGAAGACAACAAGCAGTACAGCATGGTGATCCTCGATCTGGTCGGCAAGCTGGTCTCGCACAATGCTTCCATCCAGACCCTGCAGGGGCCGGTCGGCATCGCCTCCATCACCGGCGACGCCGCCCGCGCCAGCAGCCTGCTGCCCCTGTTTTCGGTCACCTCGCTCATCAGCCTCAACCTCGGCATCCTCAACCTGCTGCCCATCCCGGTGCTCGACGGCGGCATGATTCTTTTCCTGTTCATCGAATCAATCCTGCGCCACGACGTCAGCATGAAGATCAAGGAGCGCGTCTACCAGGCAGGCTTCGCGTTTCTGCTCATCCTCATGACCGTGGTGGTGTACAACGACATCGTGCGCGCCGTGGTGGTCCGGAACTGATGTCGCGCCGGATCTCCGCGGTGGTGCGTGTGGGGGCCGTGAGGGTGGGCGGCCAGCACCCCATCGTGGTGCAGTCCATGACCAACACCGACACCGCCGACGTGGCCGCCACCACCGCGCAGGTGCTGGCCCTGGCCCAGGCCGGCTCCGAGCTGGTGCGGGTGACGGTGAACACCGAGGCCGCCGCGCAGGCGGTGCCGGCCATCGTGGAAGCCCTGGCCAGGCGCGGCTGCGGCGTGCCCATCATCGGCGACTTCCATTACAACGGCCATGTTCTGCTGCGCAAGTTTCCCGCTTGCGCCGCCGCTCTCGCCAAATACCGCATCAATCCCGGCAATGCCGATATCGGCCGCAAGGACTGCGGCAATTTCCAGACCTTGATTGAAACCGCGCTGGAGTTTGGCAAGCCGGTACGCATCGGCGTCAACTGGGGATCGCTCGATCAGGCGCTGCTCACCCGCATGATGGACGACAACTCCCGCCGTCCCCAGCCGCTCACCGCCAAGCAGGTCATGATCGAAGCCATCGTGGCTTCCGCCCTCGAATCCGCCGCCGCCGCCGAACGCCACGGCCTGCCGCACGATCGCATCCTGCTCAGCGCCAAGCTCTCCGGCGTGCAGGACCTGATCACCGTCTACCGCAAGCTGGCCGCCGCCTGCGACTACCCATTGCACCTTGGCCTCACCGAAGCCGGCATGGGGATGAAGGGGCTCGTGGCCTCCACCGCCGCCATGGCGGTGCTGCTGCAGCAAGGCATCGGCGATACCATCCGCGTCTCCCTCACCCCCGCGCCCAAGGGCGATCGCTGCGACGAAGTGCGGGCCGCGCAGCAGATTCTGCAGTCGCTCGAACTGCGCTCCTTCACTCCCCAGGTCACCGCCTGCCCCGGTTGCGGACGCACCACCAGCACCTTCTTCCAGAGCATGGCCGAGCGCATTCAGTCCCACATTCAGGAGCGCATGCCGGTGTGGCGGCGCGAGCGCCCCGGCGTCGAACAAATGCATGTGGCGGTCATGGGTTGTGTCGTCAACGGCCCCGGTGAAAGCCGCCAGGCCAATCTCGGCATCTCACTCCCGGGGACCTTCGAGGAGCCCAAGGCCCCGGTTTACGTGGACGGACGCCTGTTCAAGACCCTGCACGGGGAAGGTCTGGCGGAAGAATTCATCGCCATCCTGGAAGACTACGTGACCCGCCACTACGCCCCGGCGGAAACTACCGCCGCGGCCGGCCCGCGTTGAGCAACACCCACGCCCCGGTGAGCAGCGCCTTGGCCGCCAATCAGCGTGCTCCCACCGGCGCCTCCACCGGGGTTCGCCAGCCGTAGATGTCTTCCGCCTCGCCCTTGGCCAGGGCAAAGAAGCGCTCTTGCAGGGCAGCCGTAATCGGCCCCCGCGCCCCGGTTCCGACCGGGATCCGGTCCACCGACTTGATCGGCGTGATCTCGACAGCCGTTCCACAGAAGAAAACTTCGTCGGCTAAATACAACGCCTCGCGGGGCTGCGGTTGCTCGACCACTTCCAGCCCCATGTCCAGGGCAATCCGCATCACCGTGTCGCGCGTAATCCCCGGCAGTACCGACGAGCTGAGGGGAGGAGTGAACAGCTTTCCCTCCCGCAGCAGGAAGATATTCTCCCCGCTGCCTTCGCTGATCTGCCCCTGTGCGTCCAGGGCAATGCCTTCGCTGTAGCCGTCGGCGTAGGCCTCCTGCTTCATCAGCTGCGAGTTCATGTAATTGGCGGCCGCCTTGGCCATGGCGGGCAGGGTATTGGGGGCGATCCGCTGCCACGATGACACCCGCACATCCACCCCTTCGCTCTGCGCTTTGCCGCCCAGGTAGGCGCCCCAGTCCCAGGCAGCCATGTAGGTCTCCACCGGGTTGTCCCCCGGCCGCACACCAACTCCCATGGCCCCATAGCCGCGCAGCACGATCGGCCGTATGTACGCCTGTGGCAAACGGTTCACCCGGATGAGATCGCAGGCCGCGCTGCACAGCTGGGCACGAGTGTACCCCGGGTCCATGCGATACACCTTGGTCGAGTTCAACAGCCGCTGCATGTGGTCCTGCAGGCGGAAGATGGCCGGCCCCTGCGGCGTGGCATAGCAGCGTATGCCTTCAAACAGCGCCGAACCGTAACTGACCACGTGCGCCAGCACGTGAATGCGGGCGTCATCCCAGGCCACCATGGCGCCGTTGCGCCAGATTTTCTCACTCGCGGTTACGCCCATGGCGTCAGTATACTATTCTGACAATCGTGAGCCCGGAATCCCCCATTCGTCTCGTTCTGGAAGAGGATGACCATAGCGCCGCCCGCATCAAGGTAATCGGCGTCGGCGGGGGAGGCGGCAACGCCGTCAACCGCATGATTGATGCCCACCTCGACGGGGTGGATTTCATCGCCGCCAATACCGACAGTCAGGCCCTCAAACTCTCCCAGGCGCCGGTCAAAATCCAACTGGGAAGCAAGCTCACCAGCGGCCGCGGCGCGGGCAGCAACCCGGACGTCGGCCGTCAGGCGGCGCTCGAGGACACCGAGAAAATCCTCGAAGTGCTCGAAGGCGCCGACATGGTGTTCGTCACCGCCGGCCTGGGCGGGGGCACCGGCACCGGCGCCGCTCCGGTCATCGCCTCCCTCGCCAACGAGATCGGCGCCCTCACCGTGGCCGTGGTCACCAAACCCTTCATGTTCGAGGGCAAGCGCCGCATGCAGCAGGCGGAAAAAGGCCTGCGCGAGCTGGTCGAGTCGGTGGACACGGTCATCACCATCCCCAACGATCGTCTGTTGATGGTGGCCCAGAACGCCGCCTTCGTGGAGTCCTTCCGCATCGCCGACGACATCCTCCGCCAGGCGGTCCAGGGCATCAGCGACATCATCACCATCCCCGGTATCATCAACCGCGACTTCGCCGACGTGCGCACCATCATGCAGGGCATGGGCTACGCCATCATGGGCACCGCCGTCGCCGGCGGCCCCCATCGCGCCGTCGAAGCCGCCCGCGCCGCCATCTCCAGCCCCCTGCTGGAGAACACCTCGATTGAAGGCGCCCGCGGCATCCTCATCAACATCAGTGGCAGCAGCAATCTCATGCTCTCGGAAGTCAACGAAGCCAGCAGCGTCATCCAGGCTGCCGCGCACGAGGACGCCAATATCATCTTCGGCGCCACCCTCAACGAAGGCATGCAAGACCAGATTAAAATCACCGTCATCGCCACCGGCTTCCGGGCGGAGTACATTCAGAACCGCGCCCTCCTCTCCCCGTCTCCCGCCCCCGTCATCACCCCGCCCGCGCCCGCCCCGGCGCCGGCGTTTCTGCCCGAGAATCTCTCCCCGCCCTCATCTCCGGCTGCCGCCCAGGCGCCGGCCGAAGACGACCTCGACGTTCCCGCGTTTCTTCGCCTCGGCAATTCCGCCCTCACAGGTGGCAATTGAAGCGGTCCGATATCGTGGCGGCTGTCGCGGCGCTCGTGCTCTCGCTGGGCGCCGCCCTCGCGGCTCAAACACCCGCGCTGCTCCCCTATCCCCGCCAGCTTGAGCCGCAAACCGGCGTGCTCTCGCTCAGCCGCGCCGCATCCATCAGCGTGGAGGGCAAGGATCCCGCGGATATCTTTGCGGCGCAACTGCTGCGCGACGAACTCGCGGACATTGACCACGTCCGTGTGGCCATCAAGTCCGGCCACTCCGGTAAGGTGGTCTTGGCCCGCGCCGCTACCCCGACCGGCCGCAAGTGGCTGCACGACGCCGGTCTTACTCTACCCCCCGAGGCCGCCGCCGAGGGATATGCGTTAATCGTTACCCCCAAGCAGGCCGTCGTCGTGGCGGCAAGCGGCGCCGGCATCTTTTACGGCGTCGAGACTCTGCGCCAGCTTTTCCATCCCGCCGGCAATGCGCGGCGTCCCGAGGCCACCGCCTCCGCCGTCAACATCGTGGATTGGCCCGCTCTGCGCTGGCGTGGCGTACACATGGATTTGAGCCGTGGCCCCATCCCCTCCCTGGCCACCTTCGAGCGGGATCTTCCTTTGCTGGCCGAGTTCAAGATCAATGCCCTGGTGCTGTACTTCGAAAACACCTACGCCTACGCCAATCAGCCGCTCTGGGCCGCCCCCGGCGGGGCCCTGGACGCCGGTGAAGCCGCCAAAATCGTCGCCACCGCCAAACGTTTTCACATTACGGTGATTCCCGAGCAGGAGGCCTTTGGGCACCTCCATCTCGGCTTGCAGGCCGAGCGCTACCAGGACCTGATCGAGGTTCCCTACGGCCACGTCCTCTCTCCCGCCGTCCCTCAGTCGCTGGACTTCATCGCCCAGATGTTCTCCGAGTTGGCGTCCACCTTCCCCGGACCCTTCTTCCACATTGGCGCCGACGAGACCGATGGCCTGGGCTCCGGCCGCTCCGCCGCCATGCAGGCCCAGGAAGGGCCTGGCCCCCTCTACCTGAACTACCTCAAGGACATCGCCACCCGGCTCCAGCCCTACCACCGCAAGATTCTGTTCTGGGGTGATATTGCCCAACGCCATCCCGAGTTGCTCACCCAACTCCCCAAGGACATGATCGCCGTGCCCTGGGACTACAGCCCGCGCCCCAGCTTCGACAAGCTCATCGAGCCGTTCACTCGCGCCGGACTAGAAACCTGGGTGGCGCCGGGCGTCTCCAATTGGAGCCGCATCTTCCCCGACTACGCCGAGGCCACCCCCAACATCCTCAACTTCGTGCGTGACGGCCGCAAGCTGGGCGCCACCGGCGTGCTCAACACCAACTGGAACGACGACGGCGAGAGCTTCTTCGACTATTGCTGGTACGGCGTCGCCCTGGGCGGCGCGGCCGGCTGGGAGAACACTCCCGACCTGACCCGTTTTCAGAACGCCTACGACTGGGCTTTATACCGCGCCGACGGACATTTCTTCGAACAGCAAATTGAAACCCTGACCCGCATCCATACCACTCTGGAGGCGGCCATTCACGCCGATGGCAGCGACCGCCTGATGTGGCATCAGGCTTTCAGCCCGTACGGCCTCGATCTGTATACGCGCATGGCGCCGTCTGCCCATCAGGTGCGCTTGCTGGCTGAAGATGTCATCGCCTCCATGGCCGCTCATCACCACGAAGCACGCCGTTACCCGGAGCTGCTCGATCCGGTCGAGTTTGCCGCCCGCCGCTTCGATTTTGTCGGAGAGAAGGCCATTTATACCCAATATATCGCCCAGCTCTACGCCGCCGCCTCCGCCCCCGGCGCCTCCCGCGGCACGGTAAATTCCATGCTGGGCCGCGTGAACTCCATCAACGGCCTTTTGCAGGATATGCGCGACCACGCCACCAGCCTTCGGGCCCAGTATCGCGCCCTTTGGCTGGAGAGCAACACTCCCTACTTCCTGGATAACATCCTGCTGCGCTACGACGCCGAGAGCATGTACTGGGAAGAGCAAGCGCGGCGCTTCACCCGCATCAGCCGCACCTACGCCGCCACCGGCAAACTACCGCCGTTGGTCGAAGCCAACTCGAACTAAACCGTTTTGTCCGGCGAGTAACACAGCGGCTCTACCGGGCAGGAGGCGCATTTCGGCTTGCGCGCCACGCAGCACTGCCGTCCATGTGCAATCACCCGGTGGCTGAAGATGATCCACTCCGTCTTGGGGACCAATTTCATTAAATCCTGCTCGATCTTCTCCGGCGCTTCGTTGCGGGTCAGATCCAGCCTTTGGCTCACCCGCTGCATGTGGGTATCCACCACAATGCCGCTGGCCTGGTGAAACCACACCCCCAGCACCACGTTGGCCGTCTTGCGCGCCACTCCCGGGAGGGTCAGCAGGTCCTCCATCTTCGCCGGCACCTCGCCCCCATAGGCGCTCATCACCCGTTGCGCCGCGCCCACGACGGACTTGGCCTTATTTCGGTAAAATCCCGTGCTGCGAATCTCCGGCTCCAGATCCTGCGGTGTGAGCTTCGCCATCTCCTTCGGCCCGGGATATTTCTGGAACAATCCCGGCGTCACCAGGTTGACCCGCGCGTCCGTGCACTGCGCCGACAGAACCGTTGCCACCAGCAGTTCCCAGGCGCTGTGATGCACCAGCGCGCAATGGGCCTGGGGATAGCCTTCCGCAAGGCCCCGCAAAATGCCGCGCACCCGCTGCGGATCAGTCGCTTTCTTCAGGCTGGGCACTCAGCCACTTTAGCAGAAGCCGTGCCGCGGCACCGCGATGGCTGAAGGCGGCTTTCCGCTCCGGCGCCAATTCGGCGAAGCTGGCTCCCGCCGCCGGTGAATAGAACAGCGGATCATACCCGAAGCCCCCCGCTCCGCGCGGCGCTTCGAGAATCCAACCCGCGGCGGTCCCGCGAAAGGTCGCCAGCGCCACCCCTTGCCGCGCCACCGCCAGCACGCACACAAACTGCGCTCCCCGCTGCGCGGGCGGCACGCCTTGCAATTTCTCCAGCAGGAGCCGATTGTTGGCCGCATCGTCGCCGTGGCGGCCGGCGAAGCGCGCCGAATACACTCCCGGCGCCCCACCCAGGGCCTCCACTTCCAATCCCGAATCGTCGGCCAGGACGGCATCGGCGCTGAAGCGGCTGTAGTGTTCTGCCTTGAGCCAGGCATTGCCCTCAAAGGTCGCTTCAGTCTCTTCCACCGGGGGCAGGGAACTGAACCCCTCGAGCATGGTCACGGGCAGGCCCAGAGCCTGGAAATCAGCCACCTTGCCCCGGTTGCCGGTGGCCAGACGAAGCTTCATGCCAGCCGCGGCAAATCCAGATTCAGAATCCGGTGCTGCGCCGCCATGATCTGGCCGGCGCCCACCCGCCCCAGGCGTAGCAGCTCCGCATGCTGCTCCACAGTGAAGGCTTCATGCTCGGCCGTGGCTTGAATCTCGGCATAGCGCCCATCGCCGGTCATAACCAGGTTCATGTCCACCTCGGCCCGCGAGTCTTCCTGGTAATTCAAATCCAGCACCGGCGCCCCGGCAACGATTCCCACGCTCACCGCCGCCAGGTATTGCCGGATGGGCAGACGGGCCAGCACGCCGCTCGCAACCAGCCGCTGCAGCGTCATCGTCATGGCTACGAACGCGCCGCTGATGGAAGCCGTGCGCGTGCCCCCGTCGGCTTGCAGCACGTCACAATCCAGGGTGAGCGTCCGTTCCCCCAAAGCGGCCATATCCACTACCGAGCGCAGCGATCGCCCGATCAACCGTTGAATTTCAAAGGTCCGTCCCGACTGCCTTCCCTTGGCGGCCTCGCGCGGCGTCCGGGTGAGAGTCGAACGCGGCAGCATGGCATACTCCGCCGTCACCCAACCCTGGTTCTGTCCGCGCAAAAACGGCGGCACGGTGGATTCCAGCGTTGCCGCGCACACCACTCGGGTTGAGCCGAGGGTGATCAGTACCGAGCCTTCCGCGGTGGGCAGAAAGTCGGGTTCCAGGTGGAGCGGTCGCAGTTGTTCAGCAGCGCGCAGGTCGGGTCGCACCCTCCTATTGTAGAGGCTTGGGCTGCTATAATTGCGCCATGCCGGACATCACTCAGCCCGTTCAGGACCTGGCGGCCATCGCCAAGGGCCTGGGCGTGACGCTTAAGAATATGTTCCTGCCGCCGGTGACCGAGTTCTATCCCGACGAGCCGGTGCGCTTCGAGGCCCGCTTCCGCGGCGTGCATGTGCAGCAGCGCGACGAGAACGGTTTGGAGAAGTGTGTGGCCTGCTTTCTCTGCGCCGCCGCTTGTCCCTCCAACTGCATCTACATTGAGGCCGCCGACAATACCGCCGCCCAGCGCATCAGCGCCGGCGAACGTTACGCGCGGGTGTACAACATCGACTACAACCGCTGCATCTTCTGTGGCTACTGCGTGGAGGCCTGTCCCACCGACGCGATTACCCACGGCCACGGCTTTGAACTGGCCAACTATGACGCCGGCGCGCTTCTCTATCGCAAGGAACAACTGCTCGCTCCGCTGCCCTGAAGCGCGCTAAACTGTTGAGTCCACTGGTTCACTCACTTACCCATTCACCAGGAGAAAAGCGCTTGTCGCACCGCACATTGTTTACTTCCGAGTCGGTCACCGAAGGGCATCCCGACAAGATTGCCGACCAGGTCTCTGATGGCGTGCTGGACGCCGCCCTCGCCGGTGATCCCCACAGCCGCGTGGCTTGCGAAGCTTTGCTCACCACCGGTCTGATCGTGGTCGCGGGCGAGATTACCACCCGCTCCCAGATTGATTACCAGCAGGTGGCCCGCGATGCCGTGCGCTCGGTCGGCTACACCGACGCCCGCTTCGGCTTCGACTGCGATACCTGCGGGGTGATGATCAGCGTGCACCAGCAATCCCCGGACATCGCCATGGGCGTGGACCGCGAGGGTGCCGGCGATCAGGGCATGATGTTTGGCTACGCCTGCGATCAGACGCCGGAGAAGATGCCTCTGCCCATCGCCCTGGCCCGCCGCCTGACCCGCCAACTGTCCAAGGTGCGCCGCGAAGGCAAACTGACCTACCTGCGCCCCGATGGCAAGAGCCAGGTAACGGTCGAGTATGAAGACGGCAAGCCCGTCCGCCTCGATGCGGTGGTGATTTCCAGCCAGCACGCCGAGGAGATCAGCACCGAGGAACTGCGCGCCGACATCCGCCGCCAGGTAATTGATCCCATCGTACCGGCCAACATGGTGGATAAGAGCACCAAGTACCACATCAACCCCACCGGGCGCTTTGTCACCGGCGGCCCCATGGGCGACACCGGCGTCACTGGCCGCAAGATCATCGTGGATACCTACGGCGGCATGGGCCGCCACGGCGGCGGCGCTTTCAGCGGCAAGGATCCGACCAAGGTGGACCGCTCCGCTGCCTATATGGCCCGCTATATCGCCCGCAACGTGGTGGCCGCCGGCCTCGCCGCCAACTGCGAAGTCCAGCTTGCCTACGCCATCGGTGTTGCCGAGCCGGTCTCAGTGCGGGTGGAAACTTTCGGTACCGGCCGGGTCGCCGAAGAAAAGATCAGCCAGGCGGTTCGCAAAGTTTTCCAGCTTACCCCGCGCGGCATCATCGATTCGCTCAAGCTTCGTCGGCCCATCTATCAGAAGACGGCTGCCTTCGGCCACTTCGGCCTCGATGATCCCGACTTCACCTGGGAGCGCGAGGACAAGGCGGAAGAGCTGCAGGCGGCCACGGGGAGCAAACCGGAAGCGGTGGCCTCCGCCCGTTAGCTTTCGCACCCAGCATGATGCAGGAGATCGGCGACTGGGGATTGAATGCGGCGGTCGCCGCCGGAGCCGCCTACGCCGACGTTCGCGTCGGCGAAACCCGTCACCGCACCCTCGCCACCAAGAACGGCAAGCTGGGACACGCCTCCGATACCGACTCCCGGGGTCTCGGCATCCGGGTCATCGTCAACGGTGCCTGGGGTTTTGCTTCAAGCGACGACCTTGACCGCCAAGCCGTCATCGCCACCGCCCAACGTGCCGTGGCCATCGCTCAGGCATCGGCGATGGTCCGGCAGGCCGATTGGAAACTCGCTCCCGAACCCGCCCACCAGGCCGTTTGGGTGGCGCCCTGCGCCATAGACCCCTTCCAGGTCAGCCTCGAAGAGAGCCTGGCTTTACTGGAACAGGTGGACAAGGAATTGCGCTCAGTCCCCGGCGTGACCCTCGCCGAGGCGCAAATGAGCTTCCAGCGCCAGCATCAACTCTACGTCTCCACCGAAGGCAGCCGTATCGGGCAGACCCGCGTGCTCAGCGGCGCCGGCTTCGCCGCCCTCGCCTTTGCCAATGGAGATATTCAAAAGCGCTCCTATCCCAACTCCTTCGGCGGACAATATCAGCTCAAGGGCTACGAACTCATCCACGAGCTGAAGCTGGTCGAGAACGCCCGTCGCGTGGGTGAGGAAGCAGTGGCGCTGCATCGTGCCGTGCAGTGCCCTCAAACCGTCGGCACGCTCATTTTGGACAGTTCGCAGTTGGGATTACAGGTGCATGAATCCATTGGCCATCCCATCGAGCTTGACCGCGTACTGGGCAGCGAAGCCAACTTCGCCGGCATGAGCTTCCTCACCCTCGATCAATGGAAAAAGCTCCGCTACGGATCTTCCCTGGTCAATGTCGTCGCCGATGCCCGGCTCGAGCATGGCCCCGGCCTGGGCACGTTTGCCTTTGACGATGAAGGCGTGGCGGCGCAGCGCGCCGATATTATCCGGGCGGGACAGTTCGTCGGCTACATCACCAGCCGTGAAACCGCGGCTCAGATCGGCGAGCCTCGTTCCAATGGCTGCATGCGTGCCGAGGGATGGAACCGCCTGCCGCTGGTTCGCATGACCAACATCAGCATCGAACCCGGCCCTCAGCCGCTTAGCCCCGATGAGCTGATCGCCGACACCGCGGACGGTTTCTACATGGAAACCAACCGCAGTTGGTCCATAGACGACAAGCGCTACAACTTCCAGTTCGGCACCGAAATCGGTTGGGAGATCAAGCACGGCAAGCGCCTTCGCATGCTCAAGAACCCCAGCTATTCGGGCATTACCACCGAGTTCTGGAACTCCATGGACGCCATCTGCTCCCGCCCTCATTGGACACTCTGGGGCACCCCCAACTGTGGCAAGGGCCAGCCGCAACAAACCATGGGCACAGGCCACGGCGCCGCTCCGGCTCGCTTCCGCAACGTCAAGATTGGCACTGCCTACCAAAAGAGCGGAGAGCAGGAATGAGCGCCGATCTCCGCCTCAACCCCGCCTTGGCCCGTACCCTCCTGCAGCAGGCCCAGGCTACCGCTCTTCAGGCCGCCGTCGAGATCACCTGCGAGGAAAATCACTCTCAACTCACCCGCTTCGCCAACAACGCCATCCATCAGCATATGGGCGAGGCCTCGCTGTCACTCTCGGTGCGCACCCAATGGGAAGGCCGCACCGCGCGTGCCTCGACCCACCGCCTCGACCCCGCCGGGGTGCGGGCGGTGACCGAGCGCGCCCTGCAGCTTACCCGCGCCCAGACGGCCGACCCTGACCTCCTGCCCATGGCCGAGCCCGCGCCCATCGCTGCGGTCAACCGCTGGGATGAGGCCACCGCCGCCATCACCCCCGCCCAGCGAGCCGAAGCGGTGGCCGCCATGGTCGCCATCGCTCGTGACCACAACCTTACCGCCGCCGGCATCTGCTCCACCCGCCGCTCCTCGGTGGCCATTCTGAACTCGCGCGGCGTCGAGGCTCACTACCGCGATACCGCCGCTGAGTTTTCCGTGACCATGCTGCGCGGCTCCAGCAGCGGATGGGCCAAGGGAAGCTTTGTTCGCTGGCAAGATCTCGACCCCATCGCCGGGGCTCGCACCGCCGCCCAAAAGGCCCTCGCCAGCTCCGAACCCGTCGAGTGGACACCGGGCCGCTATACCGTCATTCTTGAGCCCGCCGCGGTCCTCGATCTCCTGGGCTTCGCCATGTGGGACTTTGGCGCGCAATCGGTACTCGATCAACGCAGCTTCCTCAGCGACCGGGTGGGCAAAAAACTCTTCGGAGACGTCGTCTCCCTCACCGACGACTGCTTCCACCCTCTGCAGTCCGGTGCCCCCTTTGATGCCGAGGGCGTGCCGCGGCGGCCCATTCCTCTGGTCGAAGCTGGTTGGGTCCGTAACCTCGTCTTTGCCCGCCAGTCCGCCTGGCAGTGGGGACGCCGCCATCCCGAATCTTCCCCGCCTCAGCCCACCGGGCACGGCTTTCCTCTTCCCAACCCCTACGGCGAAGCGCCTCTCAACGTCGTCTTTGCCGGCGGCGATCAAACGCTGGAACAAATGATCGCGGCCACCCACCGCGGCATCCTGGTCACCCGCCTGTGGTATATCCGCGAGGTTGATCCTTACCGCAAGATTCTCACCGGTATGACCCGCGATGGCACCTTTGCCATAGAAAACGGCAAGTTGACCCACGGCCTCCGCAATTTCCGTTTCAATCAGAGCATGGTCGAGCTGCTCAACCAGATCGAAGCCATGAGCAAGGCCGTCCGGGCCAGCGGGGAAGAGTCTTTCGACATGGTGGTGCCCGCCCTTCAGGTCCGGGACTTCAATTTCACCGAAGTGACGCGCTTTTAGTGGTCGTGGCCCGCCGGCCAGCGCAGATCACTGCCTCGAACGATCCGTACAACCAGCAGAGCGATGCCGACCGCCAAGGCGGCGTGAATGCCGCTGCCTGCGAGATGGAATAGGCCCCAAAGGAACCACCAGCACACCAGGAGCACGATCGCCAGCATCAATACCATGCTGACTTAGGTTGCCCGCGGCTCTTCGTCAGTTGCCCATCAGCAGAGCACCTGAAAACGATGCTGGCTGCCATACCGGCGCGCAAACTCCACCATGCGCCGGTCATAGGTAACCAACGGGCAGCCCAGCTCCACCGCCGTCGCCATCAACAAGCGATCGCCGGGATCGCGGTGAGCAAAGGGATGGAAGCGATAGGCCAGGCTGGCCGCCGTCCGGCTCAAGGGAGCAGGCTCCACTCCGCCCTGGTCGAGGAATCGCTCCACCCACTCCTCCACCGGGACGTCCAGGTCCATCCGCCCACTCTCCACCAGCAAAGCGATCTCCCACGCCGAGATGGCACTGAAATAAATGGTTCCGCCGCCTCGCCGAACCTCTTCGATAGCGGCAATGGTGGCACGCTGTAAATTGCTGTCGCCGCTATCCAGCCACAGTGCAATATGGGTGTCGAGCAGCAGACCGCGCGGCTTCATCGCCGGGATCGCGGCCGCTGCCCGCCGCCGCGATACCCCTTGGCCCCGGCGGCGCGCGCCCGCAGCCCCGCCGCCAGCGGCAGACCTTCGGCATCCAGCCGGTCCTCCAGCACCGGTGCGGTCAGGTCCACACCCGGCTTGACCCGCGCGCTTCCCGGGTGCGCGCCGTATAGCGGCGCGGTGCGGCCGCTTTCCTGCAGCAGCCTGCTCAGCGCCAGTTCCACCGCCGCGGTCTTGTTGCCCCCGGTCAATTGCGCGGCGGCCCGCTCAATCAGCGCCACCACCTCGGGTTTGTTGATCGTCACCACGCTCGCCATACATTACCTCAGTACAGCAATAATGATACCACAGTGCGCTTCCCGCCTAACGGTTGCCGCCGAGCGTTTTCACAAAGGCGTCGAAGTCGGCGTGCAGCTTGGCGCGGGCTTGGTCGTGGGCGTAGATCATATGCCCCGAGTTGTAGGTCTCAAAGCGGACCTGGCTCAGTGCCTCGGGCGTCATGAAGATATGACGCAGACTGTAGCGTGCCTCCAGCATGGGAGTGGCCTGGTCGAAGTACCCTTCGCATACCATCAGCCGCAAGCTCGGATCCTGGGCAAACGTCAGCTCCAAATCCTGGCTGACGTCATTGCCGCCGCCCCTTGCCCCCCAGCCGCCCGCGCCACCGGTACCGCCGATGTTGTAGGTCCACTGCGGAATTCCTGCGCCGCCCATCCCCCGATCGCCGTATTCGGTGGTCGTCTTGTAGCCCAGTTCGTCGCGCAGGTACGCCACCATTTCGTGCAGGTAGGGGGTGGAGAGCAAGTCGCTGGCATCATAGTCCGGACGCGTGTCGCCCGGCGTGCGATTGGTTCCGGTCACCGATCCATCGTAACGCCCGATCGTCTCCTTCCGGTCGCGCAGCAGGGAAGAGTCAAAGAGCCCGGTGCTCACCCGCAAGTTCCAACGGTCCAGCAGTTGCGGCGACAGCCCGGTGAAATCCGACATCTCTTGCAGCGCCTGCTGCCGCTCCGCCCCTTGCAAAGCGCCACCCAGATCCAGATAGTGCTCATACTTCGTCTGGGCCCAAGTTTCCGCCGCCTTCTCAACCTCGGAAACGGGCTCGCTCTGCAACCGCGCCGGCAGCTTGTGGAAGTGCCAGGCAATAGCCGCCTGCGTGGGTAGCGCCAGCCAGTAGGGCAAATCATTGCTGTAGGAGGCGGTGATGGTGTTCATGTTCAAGGCGCTCGATAGCAGCACCACCCCGCTCAGCGGCAGATGGTGCTGCCACAGAACATACGCCAGTCCGCCGGAACGAAACGTCCCGTAGCTCTCACCCGCCAGGATCAACGGTGAGTTCAGCCGATCGTTCTGGTACAGCCATTCGCGTACAAACTGCGCAAAGCACTCCAGGTCGCCCTGCGCGGTGGCCGCCTTCATCAGATTCGCCCGCGAAGTCGCGCGGCTATAGCCGGTTCCGATCGCATCCACGAAGACCAGATCGCTGGCATCCAGCCAGGTGTCAGCGTTGTCCACCAGCCTGTAGGGAGGGGCGGGGTTGCTGCCGTCGGCGTTCAACGCCGCCCGCCGCGGCCCAAACCCGCCCAGGTGGACGTAGACCGAGTCCGAACCCGGCCCACCGTTGTAGCTAAAGGTGACCGGCCGCGGGTGCGCGGGATCGGGATTGTCCAGCACGTAGGCGACGTAGAAGATGTGGCCCATCGTCTTACCACTCTCGTCCGGGATGGCAATCTTGCCCACCTCGGCCGTGTAGCGGAGCGTCTTCCCGTTGACGTTGATGCTGTGTTCGGTCTTCACCGCCGGCACATCACTCGCCTCCGGCTCATACCCATAGCTGGCATTGCCGCGCCCGGCTTGCGCCGCCGCGGGCAACGCCAGTGCCGCCGCCAGTGCCAGCCCCCAGAGCACTCGCCCGTTCATCGTGCCCCTCCGGTTACCGTCTGCACGAAGTGGTCGAAGTCCTGATGCAGCTTCTCCCGCGTCTGCTTGTGGGTGTAGATCATGTGTCCCGACTCGTAGTACTGGGTGGAGATGTGGGACTGCTCGCTGGGCGTGATGAACAGGTGCCGCATGCTGTAGATCGCTTCCAGCACCGGCGTCGCCTGATCAAAGTAGCCTTCGCACAGCATGATGCGCAGCGACGGTTCCTGGGCCATCACATCGGCCAGCAAGCCGCTCACATCGGCCCCATTGCCGCCGCCGCCGAACCGGCCTCCGGTGGGGATGTTGTAATTCCACTGCCCAATGCCCGAGCCGCCCAGCCCGTATTGGCCATACTCACCGGTGGATTTGTAGTTCAGCTCGTCGCGCATGTATTGCACGAACTCGTGCTGGTAGGCGGTGTCGAGATTCGAACTGGCGTCGTAATCGGGGGTGTCCTGCCCCGGCGTGCGGTTGGTGCCGATCGCCTCCCCGTCGTAACGCCCGATGATCTCCTTCTTTCCGCTCAGCAGCGAGGCGTCAAACAGCCCGGTGCTGATCCGCAGATTCCAGTTGTCAAGCAGTTCCGGCGACAGGCCGGTGAAACTGGCCATCTCCTGAATCGCCTGCTGCCTCTCCGCTCCCTGCAGGGCATCGCCCAGGTCCAGGTAATGCTCGTACTTCGTCTGCGCCCACTGCTCCGCCGCCTCCACCACCTGTGGCAACGACTGGCTCTGGCGTGCCGCGGGCAGCATGTGATGGTGCCAGGCGATCGCCGTCTGCGTGGGCAGCGCCAGCCAGTACGGCCGGTCGTCACTATAGGAGGGCCGCAACGCCTGCATGTTGAGAACGCTCGACAGCAGCACGATCCCGTTCACCGGAATGTGATGCTGCCAGAGCACATCCGCCAGCCCCGCCGAACGGAACGTGCCGTAGCTCTCGCCCGCCAGGATAATCGGCGAGTTCAGCCGGTCGTTGGCATACAGATATCCGCGTACGAACTGCGCGAACGCCTGCAGGTCGCCCTCGGCGCTGGCCGCCTCCACCAGATTGGCATGCGAGGTGGCGCGGCTGTATCCGGTCCCGATGGCGTCCACAAACACCATGTCGGTGGCGTCCAGCCAGGTATCGGCATTGTCCACCAGCTTGTAGGGCGGGGCCGGCACATCCCCGTTGTCCTCGAGAGCCACCCGCCGCGGGCCGAACCCTCCCATATGCACCCACACCGAGGCGTAGCCCGGCCCTCCGTTGTAGCTGAACGTCAGCGGGCGCGGCGCGGCTCCGGCCGGCTGATCCAGCGTGTAGGCGACATAAAACATGTGGCCCATCGTCTTGCCGCTGGCGTCCGGCACCGGCATCTTCCCCACTGTGGCCGTGTAGGCCAGCGTGCGGCCGTCCACCGTGATGTGGTGGTGCGTCACCACCGGCGGCGGATCCGTGGCCTCGGTCTCATAGGCGAACGATTGCGTGCCGCCACGTCCCTGGGCCGCCGCGGGCAGCCAGGCGAGGCAACTCAGTCCCATGGCCATTGCCAGGGATCGGGTCCAGCCAAAGTGGGTGTGCATGGTTCTCTCTCCTTGCAAAAAAGCGGCGCGCCTGGTTGAGGGACGCGCCGCGATTCCGGTTTTGCCGGTGGCCGCTCCTACTGCGCCACTCCCGGCAGGGTTTTGACAAAGGCGTCAAAGTCCGCGTGCAGCTTCTCCCGCGGCGCTTTGCGGATGTAAATCATGTGACCGGCCTTGTAATGCTGGATGCTGATGTTCTTCTGCAGCGCCGGGGGCAGGAACAGGTGCCGCATGCTGTAGTCCGCCTGGAACATGGGGGTCGCATCGTCATAGTACCCCTCCACCAGCATCAGCTTCATGGCGGGATTTTGCGCGAAGGCGCTCTCCAGCATGCCACTGACGTCGGAGCCGCTGCCGCCTCCCTGTCCGAACCGGCCGCTGCTCAGGTTGTACTGCCAGGACGTGATCCCCGCCCCGCCCATGCCGCGGTCGCCGTATTCCAGGTCGGTTTTATAGTTCAGTTCGTTCTTCAGGTAGTTCACGAACTCGTGCAGGTAGGGAACTTCGATCAGATCGCTGGGGTCATAATCGGTGCGCTGATCGCCTGGCGTGCGGTTGGTCCCCACCTGCCCGCCGTCATAGCGGCCGATGATCTGCTTCTCGTCCCGCAGCAGCTCGGAGTTGAACAGTTGGGTGTTGATCCGCAGGTTATAGTCGTCGAGGAACTGCGGCTTGAGGCCGGTAAAGCCGGCCATCTCCGTGATCGCCTGCTTGCGTTCGGCGCCCTGCAGCGCATCGCCAAGATCCAGGTAGTGTTCGTACTTGCTCGCCGCCCAGTCCTTGGCTTCCTGCACCACCTTCTCAATGGGCTGGCTTTGCAGGTCCGCCGGCAGCTTCTTATGCTCGTAAGCGATGGCCGTCAGCGTCGGCAGGGCCAGCCAATAGGGGCGGTCATCGCTCAGCGACGGCCGCAGCGTCTGCATGTTCAGCACGCTCGACAGCAGGACCACGCCGCTTACCGGAATGTGGTGCTGCAGCAGCTCGTCCGCCAGCCCCGCCGAGCGGAACGTCCCGTAGCTCTCGCCCGCCAGAATGACCGGCGAGTTGAGACGGTTGTTGTCGTAGAGATAGAGCCGGATGAACTCGGTGAACGCCTGCAGGTCGCCCGCCGCCGACGAGGTCTTCACCAGGTTGGCATGGCTGGTGGCCCGGCTGTAGCCGGTGCCGATGGCGTCCACAAAGACCAGATCGGTCGAATCCAGCCATGTGTCGGCATTGTCCACCAGCTTGTAGGGTGGCGGCGGCACGCTGCCGTCATCGTTCAACGCCACCCTCCGCGGCCCAAAGCCCCCCAGGTGGACGTAGACCGAGTCCGAGCCCGGCCCGCCGTTGTAGCTGAACGTAATGGGCCGCGGGTGCGAAGCGTCGGCGCCGTCCAGGGTATAGGCCACATAGAACATGTGCCCCTCGGTCTTGCCGGTCTCGTCCGGCAGCGGGATCTTGCCCACCGTGGCGGTGTACGCCAGCGTCCGGCCGTTCACCGTGATGCTGTGGTGGGTGACCACCGGCGGCGGATCGCTGGCCGCCGTCTCATAGGCGAAAGGATCGTTGCCGGCGCCGTTGCCACGACCCTGGGCCGCCGCCGGCAGCCACGCCGCCAGGGCGCACGCCAGCGCCACGCCGGTCCATCGAAGTGTACGGGTATGCATGAGCACAAACCTCCTGAATGGGTGTTTTCACGTCGGATTGTGACAGGCGGCCACTCCCAAGGCAAGCACAATTTGCTCACGCCACGATAAAATCCCCGCCCAGATGAGCATTCCGGCATCTTCACTCCCGCACTTTGCTATTCTGAAGGTTCTGCGGGAAGGGAACTGCTAACCATGAAATACGTGTACTCGTTTGGCGAAGGCAAAGCCGAAGGCAATGGCGGCATGAAGGACGAATTGGGCGGCAAGGGCGCCGGCCTGGCGGAGATGACCAACGCCGGCCTGCCCGTCCCCCCCGGATTCACCATCTCCACCCAAACCTGCCGCGAGTACTACCAACTGGGCAACCGCGTCCCCGACGAAGTCAACGTCCAGATGGCCCACGCCCTCGACCAGCTGCAGCAGGCCGCCGGCCGCAAGCTCGGCGATGCCGCCAACCCGCTGCTGGTCAGCGTACGCAGCGGCGCCAAGTTCTCTATGCCGGGCATGATGGATACCATTCTCAACCTCGGCCTCAACGACCGCACCGTCGAGGGCCTGGCCCAGCGCACCCAAAACCCGCGCTTTGCCTACGACTCCTACCGCCGCCTCATCCAGATGTTCGGCAATGTGGTCCTGGAGATCCCCAAACCCGCCTTCGATGCGGTTTTTGACGGGCAGAAAAAGAAGCGGAAAGCGAAGCTCGACACCGACCTTACCGCCGCCGACCTGAAGCTGGTGATCGCCGGGTATCAGAAGCTGGTCCGCCAGCACAGCGGCCGGGCTTTCCCCCAGGAAGCCGGGGAACAGCTGGCCATGGCCCGCGACGCCGTCTTCCGCTCCTGGTTCAACGACCGCGCCCGCCATTATCGCCGCATGAACAACATCTCCGACGACCTGGGCACCGCCGTCAATGTCCAGGCCATGGTGTTTGGCAATCTCGGCGAGACCAGCGGCACCGGCGTCGGATTCACCCGCAACCCCTCCACCGGCGATCGTGAATTTTATGGTGAGTTCCTGATGAACGCCCAGGGCGAGGACGTCGTGGCCGGCATCCGCACCCCGGTACCCATCCGCGAGCTCGAGCGTCAGATGCCGGCCGTCTACCAGCAACTGCGCGATATCACCTCCCGTCTCGAACGTCACTACCGCGACATGCAGGACTTCGAGTTCACCATTCAGGAAGGCAAGCTCTACATGCTGCAGACCCGCAACGGCAAGCGCACCGGGCGGGCCGCGGTGAAGGCCGCCACCGACATGGTGGCCGAGGGACTCATCAGCAAGGAAGAAGCCCTGTTCCGGGTGGATGCCGGCCAGATCTACGAGCTGCTGTTCCCCCGCTTCGATCCCAAAGCCCTGAAGGCGCAAGCCGAACTGGCCAGTGGCTTGCCGGCTTCGCCGGGTGCCGCCGTCGGCCAGATTGTCTTCACCGCCGAGGAGGCCGTCGCCGCGGTCAAGGCGGGTAAGGGTCCGGTGCTGCTGGTCCGCGCCGAAACCACCCCCGAGGACATCCACGGAATGGAAGTCGCCGCCGGCATCCTGACCTCGCGTGGCGGCATGACCAGCCACGCCGCCGTCGTCACCCGCGGCATGGGCAAGTGCTGCGTGGCCGGCGCCAGCGGCATCGTCGTGGATGAACACAAACGCGAAATGCGCGTCGGCAATCGCCGCTTCGGCGAAGGCGAGTGGATCTCCATTGACGGATCCTCTGGCAAGGTCTACGCCGGCAAGGTCCCAACCGTCCCCGGCGATCCCAACGACCCGCTGCTCAAGTCCTTCATGGACTGGGCCGAACCCCATCGCAAGCTCGGGGTCCGCGCCAACGCCGATGTTCCCCGCGATGCCCGCGCCGCCCGCTCCTTCGGGGCCGAAGGCATCGGCCTATGCCGCACCGAGCACATGTTCTTCGGCGAAGGCAAGATTCAGCACATGCGGGCCATGATTCTGGCCGACAACGAAAAGGCCCGCCGCGCCGCCCTCCGCAAGCTGCTGCCCTTGCAGCGAAAGGATTTCGCCGGGATCTTCGAGGCCATGGACGGCTTCCCGGTCACCATCCGCACCCTCGACCCGCCGCTGCACGAATTCCTCCCCGCGCGGGAGGAGATCATGGTGGACCTGGAGAAATTGACTCTCGCCACCGGCGCCGCCAAACGCAAGGTCACCACCGCCATCAAGAGCAAGTACAAAGACTACGCCATCACCGATCGCGCCTCGTTGGAGCATCTTCTGGCTCGCGTGCAGGACCTGCATGAGGTCAACCCCATGCTCGGCCTGCGCGGCTGCCGCCTCGGCATCCTCTATCCGGAAATCACCGAGATGCAGGCCCGCGCCATCTTCGAGGCGGCGGTCCAGATGAAGAAGAAGGGCGTCACCGTCAAGCCCGAGATCATGATCCCGCTGGTCGCCACCGCCCGCGAACTCGCTCTGCAGGCCGCCATAGTCCGCCGCGTGGCCGATGAGGTGCTGCAAGCCGCCGGCGTCCAGATCGGCTATCTGGTCGGCACCATGATCGAACTGCCGCGCGCCGCACTCATGGCCGGTGAGATCGCCGCCGAAGCCCAGTTCTTTAGCTTCGGCACCAATGATCTGACGCAAACCACCTTTGGTTTCTCCCGCGACGACATCGGCAAGATCCTGCCCATCTACCTCGGCCAGGGCATCCTCAAACAGGACCCCTTCGCCAGCCTGGATCAGGCCGGGGTCGGCCAGTTGGTCCAGATGGGTACGAACAACGGGCGCAAGGCCCGGCCCGATCTCAAGGTCGGCATCTGCGGCGAGCACGGCGGCGATCCCGAGTCGGTGAAGTTCTTCCACCGCACCGGCCTCAACTACGTCTCCTGCTCCCCCTATCGCGTGCTCACCGCCCGCCTCGCCGCCGCCCAGGCCGGCGCCGCCGAGGCCACGCCCTCCCACCAGGCGGGCCGCACCGCTTAGCCGGAGCTAGGTCGGCACGCGCAGCAACAGGTACACCCCGACGCCCAGAAACAGCGCGTCGGGGGCCCAGGCGGCCACCGCGGCCGGCAACTGGTTGAGGTTTCCCAAAGCCTCCAGCAGGCTGGCGGCGCTCCAGTAGGCGATGGCCACCGCCACCCCGGCGGTGATCCCTGCCACCGTGCCCCGCCGCCCCACGGTCAGCGCAAAAGGAAATGCCAGCAGCGCCATGATCACCGTGATCAGGGGATAAGCGATCTTTTTGTTCAGCGTGATGTTCAGCCGGCTGACATCGTAGCCACTGTGGCGCATGGTGGCCACGTATTGACGCAGTTCGCTGAAGGTCATCTGTGTTCCCAGACGCGTGTCGGTGGCAAAGTACGACGGCCGCTCCTCGATGTCGCTGAAGCTGGAAACCACAAAGCTCTCAAAGCTGGAACTGGCGGGGCCGGAAAACGTCCGCGCCCAACCGTTGCTGAACACCCACCCCGGCAGCCCCGGGTCCCAGCGCGCCTGCCGGGCGTAAATCCTCCGCCGCAGCGCGAAGCCGCTGCCGTCCAATTGAAAAACGCTCAGGTTGGCGAAGACCTGACTTTGCGGATCGAAGTAGGTGTAGTAGAAAATGTTGCTTCCGCGGCCCATCACCCACTTGCGCTGCGGGTTGGTGTAGGTTTGCGGCGGCTGACCCTTGATCCGGTCATGCAGCGCGTCCTGGCGCTGGTTGAAGGCCGGCAGCCACGTGGCATCGAGCGCGAATTGCAGGGCGCACAGCGCCCCCGCGACCACCAGCACCGGCAGCAGCAGCTTGTAGATGCTCACCCCGCTGGCCTTCATGGCGGTGACCTCGTTGGCCTTGGACATCAGCCCGAACGCGATCAGCGTTCCCACCAGAATCGCCACCGGCACGGTCATGTACAGCATCTGCGGCGTGAAATAGAGCAGATACTCCAGCACCACGCCCACCCCCACGTGGTTCTGCAGAATGCTGCCCATCAATTCAAACAGGGTGAACACCAGGATCAGCACCAGAAAGGCCGCCAGCAACAGCCCTGTATAGGCCAGAAATTCCCGGATCGCATACCCGCCCAGCAGCGACGGCATCCAGCCCCGCGGCACCACCCCCCGCCGGCGCGGCAGCAGATGCGGGCTCCACTCCGCCGGCCGCCGCCAGGGCCACCAGGAACGCATCTTTTCCCGCGTTCGAAACGGGGAGCGATCCAGGCGCCACAACGCCCACATGCCCCACCCGATAAAGATCAGGTTGGCGCCCCAGGCGCCCCAGAACGGCGGCAACTTTCCCTGTTTCGCCAGGCTCAGCCCCAGAATAAACAGCAGGTAATACCCCAGCACCAGACCCAGGGTGAGCACAAAGCCCCCCGCCTTGCCGCCGCGCCCGCCACGCAGTCCCAGGGCGATGCCCACCAGGGCGAGCGCCAGACAGGCGAAGCCCAGCGCCAGCCGGCGATACAGTTCCACCCGCGCCGCGCGCCATTCCGGGCCGCTGCGCGACCTCCGCCACAGTCCCGCCAGACTTTCCGCCGCCAACGCCGGATCGCCCGCCCGCGCCTCCGGCAGCAAAAACGGTATGTCCACCGACTGAAAGCTGCTGACCATGGCGTTCTGCGGTTGCGCCCCATCCACCTTGTATTGCGTCCCGCCCAACAGGTGCAGTTGCACTCCCCGTTCGCCGCGCCGCACCAGCGTGCCGCTCTCCGCCAGCGTCAGCACCGGAGCCGTCGGGTCCTGCATCTGCGCCACCAGCACGTGCTCCCACTGGCTGCCATCGCCCAAAATATCCCCGGTATACACCACCCAATTGGGATTGTTGTCGGGTTCAAAAAACACGCGCGGCTCGACCGCCGCCGAGAGTTGCGAGGCCGCCAGGCGTCGCGTGAGCTGAGTCAATTGCCGCCGCGCCGCCGGAGCCAGCCACAGCGTCAGGGCCAGGGCCAGCCCCAAACCCAATCCGGTGACTTCCAGTAACGGGCGCAGGCACTGTCGCGCCCCCACCCCGCTGGCCCGCAGCGCCAGCAGTTCGCTATCCACTCCCAGCCGTCCCAGCCCCAGCAACAGCCCCACCAGAATCGCCATCGGCAGGGTAAACACCAGCGCCGCCGGCAGCACATAGACGAACAACTGTGCGATCGCCCCGCCATCGGCCCGCACCGCCGCCTCCATGGCGCGGCCCAAATCCTGCATGAACACCACAAAGGTGAATACCAGCAGGCCGATCCCCGCATACAGCGCTATCTCGCGGCGCAGGTAACGATGCAGTATCTTCATTGCGGGACTACGGCCACGTAGGTTGGCGCCCCGGGGGAGGGAAGCAGCGTCAGCAACGAATTGGGACTGCCCGGATCCTGGCTGCTGCGCATCACCGCCACATCATCCGACACGGCGTCGGCGGCAAACAGCAGCAGCCCGGCGGGATCCAGTGCCAGAGACCGCGGCTGCTGGCCAACGTGAATCACCGCCTGGGTTCTCCGGTCGGCAATCGAAATCACCGACACCGTCCCCGCCGTGGCATTGGCCACGTAAAGAAAGTTCCCGCCCGCATCCACCGCCATCGCCCCCGCGCCCAGACCCGCCGCCATGGTGTCCGACACTTCGTTGGTGGTGGTATTGACGACGCTGACGGTTCCATCGGCGTTGCTGACGTACAGTTCGCCCCCGTCCGGTTTCAGCAGCATCCATTGCGGATCCCGCCCCAACCGCAGGTAAGTGAGCAGCCCGGGAAGCGCCGTGTCCACCACGGCCACCGTGCTCCCGCACAATACGAAGGCCTTGTGGCCATAAGGCAGCGCCAGCACCTGGCGCGGCGCGCTCACCAGCCCCACCCGCCCCAGCACCTGCAGTCCCTTCGGGTCCGTCACGACCAGTTGCGGCGGCTGATCCACCCCCGCCAGCAGCAACGGACGATTGTCGTTGCGCCCGGCCGCCAACGCCACCGCCCGGCCCGCAAACCCGCTGGCGCCCAACCGCCCTCCGCCGGTGTTCCATCCCAGCAGGTGCGCCTGGCCCGCGCGATTCCCCAGAATGTACACTTCGCCAGCGTGCGCCCCCGCCGCCATGGCCACCGTAACGAAATCCAGTCTCTGCCGCCTGAGCACCCGCTGCGTCTTGGTGTCCCGTTCCATCCAAGCCGGTTCCGCCCCCCCGATCAGCAGTTGCCGGCTCTGCCCCTGCGCCACCCCGGCCACCCCCGGACCGGCCAGCGGCACGCTCCCCACGGTCTTCAGATC
>Ga0134126_10001131_pt1 | contig 33775 bp, 27 predicted proteins | sample KB31752_FD_96881 | JGI IMG/M metagenome (GOLD analysis project Ga0134126, IMG submission 96881) | Terrestrial soil microbial communities with excess Nitrogen fertilizer from Kellogg Biological Station, Michigan, USA - KB3-175-2 | ecosystem: Environmental > Terrestrial > Soil > Unclassified ...
ATTTCTTCTGATAATTATGTGTTTTAATTACAAATGAAAATCTAATTATTATTTTAAATCAGTATTTTAATTAATAATTTAAATACTATTATAATTAGTTATATTTTTTTCAGAATATTTTTAATTATTGCTAATTGCCTTAGCAAGAATAATCATACCTTTACCCTCCCATTTGAGAATTAAAAAAAATGAAAAAAATATTTTTGAATTTTTTGTTTGTAGTTTTTGCCTTTATGTCATGCTCTAGCCCGAAGGCATTAGAGTATATATCGTATAGCCAGCTCACAGTTGAAAAACTGGGGTTTGATTATTCAACCGTAAATCTCAACCTTAAATATTTCAACCCTAACAATTTTAGGATGCAATTGAGGAATACAAATTTGGATGTTTTTGTAAATGGTAAATTACTTGGGCATAGTGGGTCTGACACATTAATTCAAATTCCTAAAAAGGACACATTTACCATGCCCATAAAGTTTAATGTTAATATGCAAAGTGTCTATCAAAATGCATTGAATACATTGCTTGGGAAAGAAGTTTTAATAAAAGTTACAGGAAAAGTAAAAGTTGGGAAAGCGAATGTCTTTATGTATTTCCCGGTAAATTATGAATCGAAAGAAACTTTTTCCTTATTTTAAAAGTATTTCCAGGTTGTTTACCAATCTCTACAAAAAATTAGAAATACCCTATTCATAACTATTTTAATCTAAAAAGCTTAAATATTATTTAGTTATTGTAGAATCTTTACTAATAATAACAGGTTTGCAATCAGGGCGAAGCCTTTTATACGCGTCAGGCTCTGCTGTAACATTATCCGCATCATAGCCCATATTTGCCAGTGCGGTTTTTATATTTTCAATATTGGTTCTATCTGTATACCAAACCACGGTAACTGTGTGCCTGTGATAATCGGCTCTCACAGATGACACACCATATTCATGTACCAGGAAGTTTTCAATGCTCGATTTACAAACATCCGCTTTTACCCCGGGAACTTGTATTACCGCTTTTTGAATTGCTTTTTGTTGTGCAAAAGACACATTAGACAGGGAAAAAAAAGTGATGCAAGATAAAATATAAGTTTTCATATGATGTCTAATTGTGAGTTTATAGATATCAACCATTGTCTGAATATTGATTATTACCTTAAATATCCCAAAACTTACTTTACTATATTCATCAATATTATATTCGGTTATTCCAGTTAGCAGGATCTTTTCTCCAGTTCATTAATTCCTTCTGGTCATTTTCACTAATCAATTTTTGTACAATCGCAATCTCGATTAATGATTCATAATCAGTTAAGGATTTTAAGGTGGTCCCTGCTTTTTCAAAGGCGTTCTTAGCCTCATCAAATCCATAATTAAAAATGGAAACCATTCCCTCAACTTCTAACCCGGCGCTTTTTAAAACATTTACTACCTGCAAACTGCTTTTACCCGTAGATATCAAATCTTCTACCACCACTACCCTTTTACCTGGTTCATAAAAACCTTCAATCTGGTTTCCCAAACCATGTTCTTTTGGTTTCGGCCTTACATATATATATGGCAACTTTAATTGATCAGCAGCCATTGCTCCCCAGGGAATTCCCGCAGTTGCAACACCAGCAATCATATCCGCATTTTCAAAATTTTGAAAAATCACATTGCACATTTCAGACTTTATAAAATCCCTCGTAAAAGGAAAAGAAAGGCTTTTTCTGTTATCACAATAGATAGGGCTTTTCCAACCACTTGCCCACGTAAATGGTTTATCAATACTTAACTTTATTGCGTTAATTTGTAAAAGCTTTTCAGCTATCGCTTTTTTATCAGTCATGCTGCGAAGATAATAAACAGGTATGAGCTACATTACAATTTACTTTGAAGATAAACCGGTTTTTCTGTGTGATGAAATTACCCCCGAAATTGAAAACTACCGCCATCATCCGGATGCTGTTTTTATAGACAAATATTCCACGTCTGCTATAAATTCACTACTACACGAAATTAATAAACCAAGGTTTCATGCAGGAATTATTTTAGGTAAAGATTTAAAAAAATTGAAACAAGCATTTTTTAAGCATTTCCATGTAATACAAGCCGGCGGTGGATTGGTGAAAAATAAAAACGACGAAATACTAATGATTTTTAGGCGTGAGAAATGGGATTTACCTAAAGGGAAGCTGGACAATGGCGAAAATATGGAAGAGTGCGCTAAAAGGGAAGTAGAGGAAGAAACAGGCCTATCGCAAATTAAAATTATTAAACCCATCACCATTACATATCATACCTACGCCTTATTTGGAAAGCACAATTTAAAAGAAACGCATTGGTATCTTATGAATGCAAGCGGAAATGAAATATTAATTCCACAAACCGAAGAAGAAATTACTGAAATTATTTGGGCTAAAAAAGAAGAACTACCAAAATACCTGATGAACACTCTCCCTACAATAAAAATAGTTTTAAAGGAAGCTTAACCTATAAAAAAACAAAATAAGAATTAGCCGTATTTGTCTGTTTACTGCCTTTATAAAAAAAATTCACTCTTCTCCTTCTTTTGACAATATGCAAAATTCTAAATATTCCATTTTTCTAAAAAAATATTCTTCGCTAAAACCGGCGCTTAAAAAGATTTCTTTGTGCAAAGGATTAATATAAATAATATAAATTTTCCCGGAGTTTTTTTTCAGAAAATATAGAAGGTTCTTTACCACGTTCAACATTATCATTTCATCAAAAGGATTGAAGAAAAAGAAACAATTTTTATCATTTTCGATTTCATATTTTACTGCATCTTCACAAATAATATTGAATAACGTGTTTGGAAAAATTGGTTTAATTTTTTCCATGTTTTCTTCAGCTTCAATGCATAAATTTTGAGAAAATTCAATGCCAGTAATACTTTTAAACCCGTGATAAGCAGCTACGATAAGAACCCTTCCTTTACCACAACCAAAATCAACCAGCCCAATATTTGCGTCTTCAGCTTTAAGAAACTCAAATGCTTTTTCCAGTAAAAAATAATTCGAAGCCTGGTAAATAGAAGCGTGCTTTAAATTTTCGCTTTCGATATGTGCATTACCGAGCCTGTTGATTTTTACAGTATCAATGTCGTATTTTTTTTCACCTTTTATTTCGTGATAGACAGTAAAGGCCGCGAGCTTTAGATTCCAGTTTCTTGCGATAAAATAAAAATATTTAAAATAATAGAGAAACTTCATTTTGAATAATTCATTAGGTTTCTTTATTTTCTGAAAGCCTCAAATCAATTACTTTTATTTGAAGGCTTGTTTCTCCATTCCATTCGTTTTCATCAATTGTATAAACAAGGTCAATGGGCTTATTTTGTTGCAACAAATTGAATTTTTCAGCAAGGTTAAAACCAATCCCACTTAAAGTAATGTTATCGTTTTTTACCACAAAACGAATATGGTTTTCTTTTACAATTTTTGACCAGGGAGTGTTAGTTACATTTTTTGTAATAAAAACCGGCCGCAGATTTTCGGGGCCGTAAGGTTCCATTTGTTGAACAATTTTGTAAAAACCGGCATTTATATGTTTGAATGAAATTTCTGAGTTAATAATTAATTCCGGGATTAACAAAAGCGGATCGATGCTGGCTGAGACAACTTTTTCAAAAAGTGTACTAAATGCGTTTACATTTTCAGGCAACATAGACATGCCTGCGGCAGCAAAATGGCCACCATATCCGATCAAATGTTCACGGCATGCATGAATGGCTTCATACAAATTAAATCCTGGGACACTGCGGGCGCTGCCACCAACCACGCATTCGCCCATTGTAAGAACAACTGTTGGCCTGAAATAGGTTTCTATTAACCTGCTTGCTACAATGCCCACCACGCCCTTGTGCCAATGCGATTGAAAAAGCACGGTAGTTTTTCGGGAAACCATTTCAGAATCATTTTCAATCATAGCCAACGCTTCTTCTGTGATGCTTGTATCCGCATCTTTGCGGTCGGTATTATCGCTATGAAGCATTTCCGCGTATTCTTTAGCTTTTTTAAAATCATCTTCAATAAACATTCTCACAGCCTTCGATGCGTCATCCATCCTTCCGGCTGCGTTTACACGGGGCGCAATAATAAATACAACGTTATTAATGGAAAACTTTTTTTCTACTTTACTTAATTCTATCAGCGCCTTTATTCCGGCGCAGGGCGAATTGTTCAACCTTTCTAATCCATAAAAAGCAAGAACACGGTTTTCTCCCGTAATCGGCACTATATCTGCCCCAATCGCAGTTACTACCAAATCGAGAAAACATAGATATTCTTTTTCGGCTAAGCCTGACCGTTGTGCAAGCGCAGTTACCAACTTAAAACCAACGCCGCATCCGCAAAGTTCTTTATACGGGTAATTACAATCTTTTTGTTTTGGGTTCAAAATCGCAATGGCGGGAGGTAATTCTTCATCAGGCAGATGATGGTCACATACAATAAAATCAAGCCCTAACGTAGATGCATACCTGATAAGCTCAACTGATTTTATTCCACAATCAAGCGAGATGATTAAATTAAAATTATTTTCTTTTGCATAGTCAATTCCCTGTTTGCTAATACCATAACCTTCTTTGTAACGATGAGGAATGTAAAAATCAATTTTTTCTTCTGAATAGATTTTTTTTAGAAACCGGTACATTAATGCCACAGAAGTAGTTCCATCGACATCATAATCCCCAAATACAAGAATTTTCTGTTGGTTATTAATTGCTGATAAAATCCTTTGGACTGCATTCTCCATATCCTTCATCAAAAATGGATCATGAAGTTGCGAAAGTTGTGGCCGAAAATAATCTTTTGCTTTTTGAAAAGAATCAATTCCGCGTTGTACTAAAATATTACATAATGGAGAACTAATTGATAAAGTATTTTTTAATAAATCAACTTTGGGTTTGTCAGCTTCTATTAATTTCCATCTTTTTTCCATTCAAAAAATTTAGCCATCCGGTTATTTAAATTGTAAGTGATATTTATAAAAATAGTACTTTTTTCAAAAGGCTAATTAAATAGAAATTATTCAAATATTGGGCATTGGTTTTATGAATATATTTTCAAATATTTCGCGCCGGTAAAATTGGAGTGTAATTTGATTATATTCCAATAATTAGTCAGAGATATGGAATTAAAAGTAGAAGCAAATGAACGTAAAAGAACGAAATCGTTTGTATCGTCTATTGTTAAGGTGTTTTTATGGATAATTGCCTCCATTCTCTTTTTAATAATGCTTGTTCTAATTTTAATTCAAACTTCATTTGTCCAAAATTTTGCCCGTAAAAAGGTAGTTAGTTATCTTCAGAAAAAGCTCAAAACCGAAGTGCAGATTGGTAAATTAGGTGTAGATTTTCCTACCACACTTTCATTACAAAATATTTTTATTGCGGACCAGTCAAAAGATACTTTGGTATTTGGCAAAGAAATAAAAGTGAATATTGATATGGTCAAACTTATAAGTAAAAATATCGATATCAAAGAAATTACGCTGAACGGAATTGTGGCTAAAGTAAAAAGGCTGCCTCCGGATTCAACTTTTAATTTTCAATTTATTGTTGATGCTTTTAATAACCCTAAGGGTACGGCAAAATCCAGGCCCGATACTTCTTCTATGCAAATGAGTATAAACAGGATTCTCGTAAACAAAACAAGAATCGTCTATAAAGATTTGTTTACTGGCAATGATATGGATCTTGCTTTTGGCCATTTTGATACAAAAATTTCTAAGTTCGACCCATCGCACATGTTGTTTGATATTCCATCAATATCGCTAAATGGCCTTCACGGGTATTTTTATCAATTAGCTCCGTTGAAACAACCTGTAAAAACGACTATATCAGAAGCCGCGGCAAAGCCTGAAAATTATTTACAACTTTTAAATAAAGAAATAAAATTGAGTGATATTGATGTGGCGTACAAAAGCGATCCGTCCCATATCAATACTTCATTTAAAATAGGCGATGCAGTTATTCATCCCAAAACGCTTGATCTTAAAAACAGCATTATTACTTTAAAGGATGCATCGCTCAGTAATTCCGACATTTTGGTTCAAACAGATTCAAAGGCAAGTAAAAAAAATCCTGCTGATACTGTTACTATTGCCGCGCCCACTCCTTCAATGAAATTCATTGCATCAAATATCAACATTGAAAATTTAAATTTAAAGTATGACGATCAATCAGCACCAAACGCACCATCAGGAATGGATTATTCTCATATGGGCATTCAGCAGCTTACAATAAAAGCATCCAATGTTGAATATAGTGCCGACACTATATTAGCCTCTATTAAATCGGGAAAAATGAACGAAAAAAGTGGCTTCATTTTAAATAATCTGTCTACCGATTTTAAAATGGTTCCAACAGGTGTTTCTCTTCAAAATTTATTAATAGAAACGCCGGGGTCTGAAATAAAAAACCAGGCTATTATTTCTTATCCTTCTCTGGCTGAATTAAAAAATGACCCGGGAAAGCTTGGATTAAATTTGGATCTGCATAATAGCAAAATAAATGTAAGAGACTTGTTGGAATTTGTGCCACAGTTAAAAAATAAAATGGCTTCTTTATCTCCTAACTCAACCTTTTTTATCGATACAAAAATTACCGGCCAGGTAAACAATCTTAATTTTCAACAACTAATTTTAAGAGGGTTGACAGCAACAGATATTAATGCCAAGGGCATTATAAAAGGTTTGCCTGATCCGAAAAAAATCTATGCTGACCTCACGATTGATAAATTTCAAACTTCAAAAAAAGACCTTCTTTCATTTATCCCAAAAAATTCCTTTCCACAAAATATTTCTCTTCCGGACGCTATATCGGTAAACGGAAAAATAAAAGGAGGAATGAGTGATTTATATGCAGATATCAATTTAATTTCTTCGTTAGGTAATGTATCATTTAAAGGAACATTGAAAAATATTACCGATTCGAACAAAGCAGCCTATGACATTGCATTAGATACTAAAAGTTTAGATTTAGGAAAGATTATGCAAAACCCAAAACTAGGCCCGCTAACCGCTAACTTTAAAGCCAAAGGAACAGGATTTAATCCAAAAACAGCGAATGCAACTTTTAGCGGAGAAATCCCAAGCGTAACCTTGAATAAATACATTTACCACAATCTACAGGTGCGCGGAAATATCGCGGATAAAAATTATAAAATTAATTTTACATCAGGCGACATAAATTTAACCGCACACCTTGATGCCACTGGAAATTTTGCCGGAAAATACCCAACACTTCACTTAGAATCGGTAATAGATAGCATAAAAACACAGCCTTTAAACCTTACAGTGCAACGTAATATTTATCATGGAGATATTAACGCAGATTTTTCTAACCTTGACCCGGATAATCTTGATGGGAAATTAATGGTAACCCATTCTATTTATGTAAACGATAGTAACAGGATTAATATAGATTCTCTCTCAATTATTGCAGGTAATTCTGAAGGCTATGAGAATATAGCTTTAAAGTCAGATTTCATTAATGCTTCCATTTCGGGAAAATATAAGCTTACTCAATTAGGCAGTATTTTTAAAAAATCAATTGATCCCTATTTTTCATTAGATAGTGTAAAAGATACAGTAAAAGTAATACCATATAATTTCGCGATAAATGCCTCTGTAATCGATAATAAAACATTGCGTGCTTTGTTACCCCAGTTAGTGAGCCTAAGAACTATAAATATGCACGCCCATTTTGCAACTGATAGCGGTTTTAGCATGTATGCCAAAGCGCCCAAAATAGTTTATGGAAATTATTTAATTGACTCTTTAAATATTGAAACTGCCACTCACAATAGTAAACTCAATTTTATGGCTTCCCTGCAGCGATTTAAAAGCGGTAGTTCTGTAAACGTATATGCTACCACGTTAGACGGGGTTCTTCAACACAACGACTTTGATTTTAATCTAAACATAAAAGATAAAAAAGCAAAAAGTAAATACAGGCTTGGAGGAAATTTCAATCAACCTTCGGCTAATAAATATGTTTTTAGTTTAAGCACTGATAGCCTTTTACTGGATTATAAAAAATGGGACATTAACAAATCCAATCAAATTGTAATTGCCAATAAAGACATTAAGGCAAATAACTTTATTTTATCGCAGGGAAATCAACAAATTTCCATCAACAGCAGTGGTGCCGAGCCCAGTGCTCCTTTACAAGTCAGTTTCAAAGATTTCAAATTAGAAACAATTACCGGTTTTATTCAAAATGATTCACTGATAGTAAATGGGTTATTGAGCGGAAATGCAATTATAAAAAACATCCAAAACCAACCCACTTTTACCGCTGATTTGGGTATTAGTAATTTGACTGTTTACAATGACACTATTGGTAATTTGACTCTGAAAGTAAATAATAATGTAGCAAATAAATACCATGCAGGCATGGCTTTAACCGGCAATGGCAACGACATCAGCATTAACGGTAACTACAATGTAGATTCAGCAAATAGTACTTATGATTTTGTGGTTGACCTAAAAAGTTTTCAAATGAAAGCGTTGGAAGGCCTGTCCCATGGAGCTATAAAAGATGCCAGTGGAAATCTTTACGGAAAAATTGCTCTGAATGGAAGTTTAAAAAAACCAAATATTGATGGTAAAATCCAATTTAATAATACTGCATTTAATGTGACACAGTTGAATAATGTTTTTAAAATTGATAACGAAGCAATCGCCATTATAAACAATGAAGGGATTCTCTTAAATACTTTCACAATAAAGGACGCGTCGAATAACTCGATTGTTATTGATGGGGCAATTAATTCAAAAGATTTTTTAAATTATACATTTAATTTAAAAATTAAAGCCAGGAACTTCCAGGCGATTAATTCAACTAATAAAGACAACCAGCTTTTTTATGGAAAAATGATTTTCTCCACTAATGTTACGGTAAACGGAAGTCCTTCTCACCCGATAATTGATGGAATGCTCTCTGTTGATGATAAAACTGATTTTACAGTCGTTTTGCCACAAAATACACCAGGAATCGAAAAACGAAAAGGTATTGTCCGTTTTGTTGACAGAAGCGCCATTGCGGAAGATTCACTATTTATGGCGCCTTATGATTCGTTGAAAAAAGCGCCTTTCCAGGGTTTTGATATTTCGTTAAACATAAAGATAAGTAAAGACGCAGTCTTCAACATGATCGTTGATGCAGGAAATGGCGATTTTTTACGATTGAAAGGCGATGGGCAACTAACGGCAGGAATAGACGCGAGCGGAAAAATAACTTTAGTGGGCAATTATGAAATTGATGAAGGGGCTTATAATCTCACTTTTAATTTTTTGAAAAGAAAATTTCTAATTCAAAAAGGAAGTAAGATAACATGGACGGGCGAGCCCACAACGGCGCTTATTGATATAACAGCAATTTATATTGCAGATGCCGCTCCAATAGACCTGGTTCAGGACCAGGTACAGAACTCGTCCAGCCAACCACAATACAAACAAAAACTTCCCTTCCAGGTAGCTCTTTCCATGAAAGGTGAACTCTTAAAACCTACGATAAGTTTTGATATCCTTCTTCCGGCAGATAAGGATTATGATGTGTCTAATGCAATCGTAACGACTGTAAATACTAAACTTGATCAGTTGCGCCAGGAGCCTGATCAGATGAATAAGCAGGTTTTTGCTTTATTATTGCTAAATCGTTTTGTCGGTGAAAATCCTTTTGCAAGCAGCGGAGGCTCAGCAAGTGCAGGATTTGTTGCCATGCAAAGTGTCAGCCGCCTTTTATCAGAACAATTAAATCAACTTGCGGGCAACCTTATACAAGGAGTTGACCTGGACGTTGGCCTTGCTACTACACAAGATTACACGAGCGGGACTGAACAGGACAAAACTGATCTAAATGTTGGAGTTTCAAAAAGATTATTAAGTGACCGCCTTACAGTTTCAGTGGGGAGCGATTTTCAATTGCAGGGGCCTCAACAAACCAATCAGCAGCAAAACAGCCTGGCTGGAAATATTTCGATCAATTACAAATTAAGCAAGGATGGGAAATACATGCTGCGCGTTTACCGTAAAAACGATTATACTGGCGAGATCGAAGGTTATGTAATAGAAACGGGTGTAGGTTTCGTTATTTCTGTAGACTACAACAAGTTCAAAGAAATTTTTACTACTAAAGAACATCGAAGGGAAAAACGAAGAATCAAAAAGCAAAATAAAGAAATGGAAGCCGAAAATAATTCGCAAAAATTAAAAGACAAAACGATTACTACGCCAACAAAAGCAGGACAAGATGACTAAAAGATTTTCTATACTATTTTTTGAAATTGCTCTATTATTTTTTATTTCCTGCAACACAACAAAATTGGTACCGAAGGGCGACGCACTATATACAGGCGCCACAATAAAAGTGCAGGATAGCACCTTGTCAAAAAGTGAAAAGAAAAAAATAGTAGCTCAAACCACCGGTTTGCCCCAGCCTAAACCGAACAGTAAATTTTTAGGCATTCCATTTAAGTTAATTTTTTACAATTTAGGAGGAGACACCTCCAAACATAGTTTTATCAGGAAATTTTTTAGAAAGATCGGACGCCCACCCGTTTTACTAAGCACCGTAAACCTTGACTATAATTCAAAATTGTTAGAAAACTATTTACAAAATGTAGGATATTTTCAGGCGATTGCAACTGGCGATACAATTGTAAAAAAGAAAAAAGGCCACGCTTATTACACTATTGAACCCGGCGAAATTTATACCATTAGCAAAGTGGAATTTGAAACCGATAGTTCGTCATTAGGGCAGGCTATCAAAGCCACGCAACCCCGTTCCATTCTACATGTTGGAGACCCTTTTAACCTTGCTGTAATTAAGGGCGAACGGGAACGGATAGACGCACTTTTAAAAGAGGAAGGTTATTATTTCTTTAGCCCTGATGCATTGATTATAGAAGCTGATAGTACCGTTGGAAATAAAAAAGTAGACTTGTTTTTGAAAGTAAAAAGTGATGCACCTGCTATCGCTGAAAAACCGTTTATCATTGACAGCGTTTTTATTTTTACTAATTACCGGCTAAATGGAAACCGCACTGATACAACTCTCCAGGCAAAAACATTATATGGAGGATATTACATTGTAGACCCAAAAGATAAGTTTAAACCTAAATTATTTCCTCAAATAATGCGTTTTGATTCTGGAGATGTTTATAACAGGACTGACCATAATCTTACCTTAAGCCGGTTAATTAACCTGAACGTTTTTAAATTTGTAAAAAACAGGTTTGAGGTTACAGGATCTAACGATCTTGATACAGGAAGGTTAAATACCTATTATTACCTTACGCCACAAGAAAAAAAATCTTTAAGGGCTGAAATTTCCGCGAATACGAAATCAAACAATTACGTTGGTTCACAGGTAACGCTGAGTTTTAAAAACCGGAATACTTTTAAAGGTGCTGAAGAATTTGATTTACATGGAAATCTTGGAAGCGAAGTACAATACAGCGGAAGCCAAAATGGGTATAATACATATGATTTCGGAGGAGGAGTTACTTTTATCATTCCAAAATTTGTAGTTCCGTTTTTCCATTTAAATACAACGAATGCTTTTGTTCCTAAAACTAAAATAGACCTGAGTTACGACCTTCTCAACAGAAGAAAATTATATACACTCAGTTCTGCAAAAGGGGAATTAGGTTATGAATGGAAACCAAGTACCAATGTGGACCAACAATTCAACCTGTTTTCAGTTAATTATGTACATGCAATTAATATTACTAAGGAATATATCGATAGTATTCAAAAAGACCCGATCTTAAAACATTCCGTAGACACTCAGTTTATAGTCGGCTCTAATTATTCTTATACAATTGACCCGTTTATCAACAATCCAACGGGAACCGGTATTTATTTTAACGGCGTGGCAGATTTTTCAGGGAATGTTGCTGGATTGCTTATCCCTTCGGACCCTTTTACCGGTCAAAAGAAAATATTTGGTGCTGCTATTTCACAATACCTAAAAGCTCAAACAGACCTGCGCTATTATATTCAGCTAGGTAAGGCACGTTTAGCAAACAGGTTATTAATTGGCTTTGGTTACCCCTATGGAAATTCAAAACAACTTCCCTACATTAAACAATATTTTATTGGTGGCAATAATAGTCTACGGGCATTTAGAAGCCGGTCTTTAGGGCCAGGAACTTACAGGCCAAAAAATGCAGATAGCCTGTCTTTTTTCCCGGATGAATCAGGAGATTTAAAATTAGAAATGAATACCGAATTACGATATAACTTTAATAACGTTGTAGGCGCTGCTGTTTTTGCAGATGCAGGTAATATTTGGTTATATAATAAAGATACATCGAGGGTTGGTGCAGAGTTTACGAGTAAATTTTTAAGCCAGCTTGCTGTTGGCACTGGTGTAGGATTAAGGCTTAATTTTACCATTTTATTATTGAGATTGGATTTAGGAATGCCGTTAAGAGACCCGTGGTTGCCTCCGGGTCAAAGATGGGTTATAAACAAAATTGATTTCGGCAGTAAGCAATGGAGAAAGCAGAACCTGGTATTAAACCTGGCTATTGGTTATCCTTTTTAATTTTAGTTTTATGAATATAATTAAAAACACGGTAGTTTTCATTTGTATGAGTTTCTTTTTCGCTTGTAATTCAAACAAAAAAGAAGAAATAAAAAACCCTCCGGAAAAGGAAGTGATTGATACAGTTTCGAATAACAATTCTTTTGATTCAGCAAGAATAATTGTTAATCGCTCGATGATATGGACCGTTCAGCAGGAAAGCGCGGAAAAGAATAAATTAAAAGCGCCAGATTCTACTCTCAGTGCTTTATCGAGTTCCCAGTTAGTTGATTTACTCAATCGGAATTATCCGGATATCCATCTTGATTTTGTAAAAACTTCTCACGATACTATTTATGTAAAAATTCCGGAAAGCACAAAACTTACGAATGAAATGGGTGATACCGGCGCCGAAAACTATTTAGCATCCGCCACATTTACATTAACCGAATTAAAAAACGTAAAGTTTGTAAATATAAATATGAAAGCCGGTGACCACGCAGAACCCGGAGTTTATAGCAGGGGTGATTTTAAAAATTTGCGGTAACAAAATAAATAGTACAGTAAACAAACAAATAAGCGGATTTCTTATTTTATCCTTATTAATTTTACCTGCACAAGGCCAGGTAATATTCTGATTTCTTATTTTTAAGGTACGCCAAGAGTTGATTTCATTCCGGTAAATAAAGTTTTCCAAACAAGGTTAAAAAACGATTTATAAATGTCGCGGTCATATTCAGGAGAAACAGAAGACCCTGAATTATTATTATTGACAACCAAATTAGCTGCCAGGCTAAGAAGCCCCCGCTTTTTAATCTTTTTTGTGCCTTTATCGCGTTTTAATACCTCCACTTTCAGATTGTCATAATTCATCAAAAATTTTCCTTTAGCACTCTTATTGTTTCCGGTAAAATGAAAATCTATAGATTTAATTTTCCCGGAATTGATTTTTATAAGCGCCATTGGAATTGAAACTTTATTTAATTGTAAAGCGTCAAATTCACTTATATGCCCGTTTGCAAAAAAATCTCCATTATTACTATTGAGTAAAAATTTAAAATTTCCCTTTAAAGGAATAGAGGCTAACGCTTTGCTTTCAAAAGCAATATTCAATTCATTATTTTTTTGAATCGCTTGTGGTATGTTGGTAATATTCGAAATATTAAAAGTAGAATTAGCAAATTTTACCACTCCAATACTATCGCTCGTTGTTTGATTTTCACGGTATTCAACATTTGCATTATTTACTTTAAGGCTTGAAATATCAATTGGCTTTCCTAATTTCATCAACATTTGCGAAGGATAATTTCCAACTTTACTTTTGTGCTCTAATGGCTTATGTAAATCACGGTAAATTTTAGCATTCGCATTATCAATAACCATTTCAGAAGCAACAAACTTAGAATCGAGCAAACTGTTCATATCAATGCCCTTTAAAGTAATGCCAGATAAACTAACATCGTAGCGGTCTTTTTGAAAATGAAATGAATTTGCAAAATTCTGTTCTGAAGTAAAGGGAACAATATCAAAAGAATTAATTTTAAGTTCCCTATCCATTGAATTAATAAGGATATTTTTAAAATTGTAATGATACGATTTGTCTTTTGATTTAATTGAAAGGCGGTCAACAGCAACCTCTGCTTCTTTAGTATAATTCATTGGATGATTTTCCAAATCAATAATTCTATCCGCTTTTACCTCGTTTAGTTTAATAGAGATATTGCCTATTGAAAAATTACTTTTCTCAAACGGCACAAATGTAAGTTTAGGAAAATTTAAATGTTGCATTGATATACTGTAAACATTTGAAAACCCTGTGCTATCCGGCGGCTTAGAACTCTTTCCTGAGGTGGTTTTTAGGTTATCCAGCGGTAATTGGTACAATACAATTTCATTGCATAAAATAGTATCTACAAAAAGGTTTTTATTTTTTACGATTTCATTCGTATTTACGCCATTTAACGTAAGGTTTTTAGCATCTAAAAGTAGAATTGGTGCCGAACTATCACTTGCAAACCTATTAATAATGATTTCATTAAATAATAACTTTTGTTGCTTACCTAAAAAGTGAACTTGTTTTACCGAAAGTTCCCTACGCCCATGGTTAAACGAAAAAAATGAATCGACAGTAAAAGCAGCCTGCTTACAAAATAATATTCGGTTCGTATCTAAGTTATGAGAGCTATCAATTAAAACATCTTCTAAAACAAATTTCCCGTTTATGAGCTCAAAATTGTTATTCTTTGTGAAGAAATCAACCCCTTTTACATGCACGTTATTCACAAATACAAAACCCACTTTTATCAAATCAAGCTTTCCTAATATCTGCCGGTATAGATCGTTTGCTTCATTTTGAAAAACAGTTTGCTTTTGTATTGGTTTTAAAGAATAAAAAATTATCTCCGGGTTGTTAATAACCACAGAATCCCCTTCAATTTTGTTTCCTTGCAGCGCCTTTGCGGTTTGAACACCCGTTACCACCAAAGATTTTATCGTAATATTCATCAAAACATCGGGCATATTTTCCACACTCATATTTTTTATCCTGTTCGTATCAGGCACGATGCGGATGTTTTTCATTGTGGCATGGCCTGTAATTCCATCAAAAGAAAGGGAATCATATTTAATAGAATACAGGCTGTCCGTTTGTTGTTTTACTATTGTTGACAGGCTATTTCGTACTATTTTATATTTATATTTTTGCCAGATAAAAAAGGCAGCCACAATAACAACTATTATGGAAGAAATAATAATTACAATCTTTTTGGATAATCGCTTCATAGATAAGAAAGTAAATAAGCAAATGAAGTTCCAAGTTAAATTAAAGTTTTAGATTTGACTTAATAAAAATACCATGGATATAGAGATGAATAAAAATGAAGATGCCAACAAATTAGCCTGGGGCAACATCGTTAAATTACTTGAAAAAATAGAAGAAGGTGGCGGCAAAAAAGCCATACAAAAACAAAAAGACAGAAATAAATTAACTGCCAGGGAACGTCTCGCATACCTTTTGGATAAAGATAAAATGTTCATTGAGATAGGGGCATTTGCAGGTTATGAAATGTATGAAGAATATGGCGGATGCCCGGCTGGTGGTACAGTAGCGGTAGTTGGATATGTTGGTGGCAAACAATGTGTGGTTGTAGCTAATGATCAAACAGTAAAGGCCGGGGCATGGTTCCCGATAACAGGAAAGAAAAATCTTCGCATGCAGGAAATTGCAATGGAAAATAATTTACCTGTAATTTATTTGGTTGACAGTGCAGGGGTTTTTCTCCCGATGCAGGACGAAATTTTTCCCGATAAAGAGCACTTTGGAAGAATATTTAGAAATAATGCGAAGATGAGTGCGATGGGAATTACCCAAATCGCGGCAGTAATGGGCCCTTGTGTAGCTGGCGGAGCTTATCTCCCCATAATGAGCGACGAAACAATTATGGCAGAAGGGAACGGCTCTATCTTTTTGGCTGGCCCTTATCTTGTGAAAGCGGCAATTGGGGAAAAAACAGACAATGAAACGTTGGGCGGCGCTGTAACCCATACTGAAATCAGTGGGATTGCCGATTACAAATTTAAAACCGAAGAAGAATGCCTTGATTGTGTAAGGAATATTATTTCAAAATTGGGCGATAGACCAAGAGCAGGTTTTAATCGGATTGATCCAGTATTGCCTAAAAAGAAACCTGAAGAAGTTTACGAAATTTTTCCGGAAGGAAATAAGAAAACTTATGATATACGGGAAATAATAGAAACAATTGCAGATGGTTCGTCTTTTGAAGAATTTAAAAAGGATTACGGCAAAACACTTGTCTGTGGCTATGCACGTGTAGATGGATGGGCCGTAGGAATTGTAGCCAATCAAAGATTAAATATAAAAAATACAAAAGGCGAATTACAAATCGGTGGCGTTATTTATAACGACAGCGCCGATAAAGGTGCAAGGTTTATCATGAACTGCAACCAAAAGAAAATTCCTTTAATATTTCTGCAGGATATAACCGGTTTCATGGTAGGCACGAGGAGCGAACATTCAGGAATAATAAAAGATGGTGCAAAAATGGTAAACGCTGTTGCTAATTCTGTAGTTCCAAAGATCACTTTTATTATTGGAAATTCTTACGGGGCGGGCAATTACGCTATGTGCGGAAAAGCATACGATCCAAGATTCATTTATGCATGGCCAACCGCTAAAATTGCTGTTATGGGTGGAGAACAGGCAGCGAAAACGCTGTTACAAATTGAAGTCGCGTCATTGAAATCGAAGGGCAAAGAAATTACTGAAGAAAAAGAAGAAAGCCTTTTAAAAGAAATGATGGATAAATATGCAAAACAAACTACCGCTGTTTATGCCGCAGCACGGTTATGGGTAGACGCAATAATAGACCCAAAAGAAACAAGAAAAATAATTTCTGAAAATATTACAGCAGCCAATCACAATCCTAAAATAGAAGAATTTAAAACCGGGGTTTTCCAGGTTTAAATTTATTAACCAACATCTATTCAATTTTTAAATTTGCAAAATAAAATTCAAATTTATACGGATGGCGCTTCACGTGGGAACCCTGGCCCGGGTGGTTATGGAGCTATTTTGATTTGGGGTAAAATTAAAAAAGAATTATCACAGGGATACCGACTTACTACCAACAACCGAATGGAATTAATGGCAGTAATCGCCGCCCTTGAAGCTTTAAAAAAAACAGATCTCGAATTAGTAATTTATTCCGACAGCAGCTACGTTGTGAAAGCAGTAATGGAACGGTGGTTGGAAAAATGGATAAAAACTAATTTTAAAGGAGGTATTAAAAACAAGGACTTATGGCTTAGATATTATGAACTTTCAAAAAAACATAAAATTCATTTTAATTGGGTAAAAGGCCATGCCGATAATCCGATGAATAACCGTTGTGACGAACTCGCTACGGAAGCTGCAGATGGAAGTAATTTATTAATCGATGAAGGTTACGAAGAATTAGGAACTAAGCTTTAAAAATGTATTGAAGAAAATAACAATAACGAATAAATGTTTGTTTACTGCCTTCAGATTAAAATTGACAATACTTAAAAATTATATTTCCTATTTTTGCAAAAATATTCAATCATGAAACTCAGCAGGCAAATTGTATTTAGTTTTATATTATTAGTCGTTATTGCTTCCCTTTATAGAATAATGCCCGGCCGTCCTTACGGGTTTGCTCCAATGATCGCTATGGCTATTTTCGGAGGTGCGGTAATAAAAGAAAAAAAGTTAGCTTTTCTTTTTCCTTTGTTGGCAATGTTTATTTCAGATGGCCTTTACCAGCTTTTATATATTAACGGAGTAGGCAATATTCCTGGATTTTACGAAGGCCAGTTTTTCAATTATATTATATTGGGAGGATTAACAGTATTTGGATTTTTTATTAAAAATTTTAATATTAAAAAAATTGCTATCGCTTCAATCTCCGCTCCTACTGTTTACTTTTTAATTTCAAACTTTCTTGTTTGGGCAAGTTCATCCCCATTAGCAGGTTTGGGAAGGCCTAAAACTTTTGCAGGTTTAATGATGTGCTTTTCTGATGGTCTTCCTTTTTATCCGTGGAGCGTTGCCTCCACTTTTATTTTCTCGGCAATATTTTTTGGTAGTTATTATCTGATGGCAAAACCAACTACGCAAAAAATATTAGCTAAATAATCTTTGCCTTCCTATCTTATTTGTTATGGCACATCACAATAATACCGGGCTTATTGGTGAAAAGATGGCTGCCAAATACCTTTCTGAAAAAGGGTTTACTATTCTTCACCAAAACTGGCGCCACAGCCATTGGGAAGTTGATCTTATCGCTTCGCTAAATAATATTTTACATTTTATAGAGGTAAAAACAAGAAGGACTCAAAAGTTTGGCTACCCTGAAGAAGATGTTACTAAAAAGAAAATTGAAAACCTGATCAATGCTTCAGAAAAATTTCTTTTCTTAAATCCTGAGTGGAAGTTTATTCAGTTTGATGTATTATCTATCACATTATTAAAAGGAAAACCTGCTGAATATTTTTTTATTGAAGATGTTTATATTACTCCTGAAAGCTAACTCATCAGGTCAGCCAAAACCATTGCAGTTACAGCTTCCAACACTACAGGCACCCTAAGGGCAATACACAAGTCGTGCCTCCCTTTTACAGAAAAAGGTTCAATATTTTTGGTTTCAATATTTAGAGTTTCCTGGACTTGTGGCGTAGAAGAAGTCGGTTTTACTACAATACGAAAAACCAATTCATTTCCATTTGTGATGCCCCCAACAATTCCTCCGGCGTTATTAGTTTCTGTTTTCCCTTCCATGTTGATCAATGAATCGTTATGCTCGCTTCCAAACATTTTTGCGGCTGCAAAGCCGGCACCAAATTCGATTCCTTTTACCGCGGGAATTGAAAACACTGCGTGGCTTATCAGTGACTCAGCGGAATCGAAAAAGGGTTCTCCTAAACCGAGCGGCAGATTAGTTACTTTGCATTCAACAATTCCTCCCACCGAATCTTTAGCATCAATTGCTTTTTGCAGGCCTTTTTCCAAATCTATTTCTCCGCCAATTTCAAGAATTACTGAATGGATTTCAATTTTATTTTGAGGAGATAAAAATTCAATTACTTTTTTTGCAATTACTCCTGCAGCAACCAAAGCAACAGTTAACCTTCCGCTGAAATGGCCACCACCACGATAATCTTCAAAGCCTTTGAATTTTTTATGTGCCACAAAATCGGCATGGCCGGGGCGAGGAACCATTCTCTGTTTCTCATAATCGCCACTCCTGGTATTGCTGTTTTTAAACAAAATTGTAATTGGTGCACCGGTGCTTTTATCATTAAAAACGCCACTTATTATTTCCGGAATGTCATCCTCTTTTCTTGGGGTAGTACCTTTAGCTCCTGGCTTTCTTCGATCAATATCTTCTTTAAAATCTTCCGGTGCAATTGAAATTCCTGGCGGGCAGCCATCAATAACAATTCCTACATATTCGCCATGCGATTGGCCTAATATTTGGACCCTAAAATTTCTTCCAAAAGAATTCATGTTATTATTTTTATCTAAACAATTCTAAACTATTTAAACCCGCTAAACCTTCTTCCTCAATATCCATATTCACGCAAATGAAGTTCATTATCACGCCACTTTGGCCGCACTTTCACAAACAATTCAAGAAATACTTTATTACCAATAAACTCTTCAATATCTTTCCTTGCTTGTGTCCCTAATTCTTTAATCATCTTTCCTCTCTCACCTAAAATAATTCCTTTTTGTGTTTCCCGCTGCACAATAATTTCCGCAGTGATTTTTGTAAGCGTGGTTTTTTCCTTAAACTGTTGTACCAAAACCGTTGTGTGGTATGGAATTTCTTCTTTATACAACGAATATATTTTTTCCCTGATTAGTTCACCTACAAAAAATTTCATTGGAAGGTCGCTAAGATTATCATCAGTATAAAAAGGTTCTCCTTCGGGAAGAAGAGAAATAATTTCATCCAGTAATTCCTGTAAACCAAGATTCCTGAGGGCTGAAATAATTAGTACTTTCTTACAATATTTTTCATCAGAAAAAAAACCAACCGCTTCATCAATCCGTTCATTAGTTACCGCATCAACTTTATTAAGAACTATTATTGACGGAACTTTCAGCGAAAGAGATGAAAATATCTCATCAGCTTCTTCAAGGCTATCTTTAATATCGACGATTAATAAAGCAACATCAGCATCTTCCAGGCTACTTTTTACCGCTTGCATCATTTTTTCGTGAAGCTTATATTTTGGCTCAATGATTCCTGGTGTATCAGAAAAAATAACCTGGTAATCTTTGGCGTTTAGAATCCCTTTGATGCGATGGCGGGTCGTTTGTACTTTCGGGGAAACTATAGCCAGCTTCTCCCCCATCAAAGCATTTAACAAAGTACTTTTGCCAGCATTAGGTTTTCCAAATATATTCACGAATCCAGATTTCATAATGCTGCGAAATTAATTCATCGAAAATAAATGAAATCGTAATTCTGGGAGGAAAATTTCAATAAACAGATGAGTAATAAAAGAAAATTTCAAAATAAGAATACTGGATAAAAGTTGCTTTACTATATTTATTTGCCCCAACACCACTTTAAAAATTCAGGAAAGGCCCTACCCCATGTTACTACATCATGGCTTCCATCTTTTATTTCAATGTAACGAATATCCTTTTCAGGATCATAACCTTTTTTCACCAACTCTTTAATTAAAGATGTGGTGTCATCAATAGAATCAATAATTCCATTATTATTTCTATCTGCGGTTTCATCAAGCGTACCTGTTTCAAAAAAAAATTTGAGCCATGGATAATATTTGCCATTCTTTATTTCATTATGCATAATGCGATGATTAGATTCGTCAAAATCCGTACTATCCTGAGATACAGAACGCCACCAAAATGAGCCACTAAAGGCGCCTACATTTAAAAATTCATTTGCATGGTTCCAAACAATATCCAGGGCACTTAAAGCACCAAGGGAAAAACCACAAAAAGATTTTGATTTAAAATTAGCGGAACTACATTTTTTTCTGATGAAAGGAATTAATTCTTCCAAAACAAAACGAGAGTACAAATCAGCTTTGGCACCAAGCCCTTTATCATTTAAAAAACCGGCTGTACCATATTCATTTTTTCTATCAGTTCCACAATGAATACCCACGCAAATCAAGGGCATTATAACTTCCTTGTCATATAAATCTTTGAGGATTGCTTTAAAATCCATTTTTGAAAGATCTTGACCATCATTGATTAATAATAAATCAGAATTTGTCAAATTGTTTTCTCCCGGAGGAAAATAAAAATCAATTAATACTTCTCTCTGTAAAAATCCGGAAGTAATGATTTGCCTCTCTGGCACTATTTCAACTTGCATGTGCCTCAAAAATAATAAATTATAGAATAAATGTAAGCTTGAATATTTTTAGAGAAATGTTGGGTAAATTATGAGCAGGAAATTATCTTGCTTTGTAAAATTGTCGGAATTTTTTTTCCTAATCTATCAATGAGTTTTTCATTGCAAAAAACACAAGGCCAACTGAATTTTTCACGCCAAACCTTTCCATAAGCCGGTCTTTAATAGCTTCTACAGTCCTGGGGCTGATTTCCATTCTCTGAGCAATTTCCTGTGCTGTATACTCCATGCAGACCAACGACAAAACTTCTTTTTCCCTATCACTGATTACTATTTCAGTATTTAAATTTGGATTAAATTTTTGTTTTGAATAATTCTTTTTAATTAAAACCCTATTCACAAAATTGTTTAAATAAAACCCCGTATTCATTACATCCATTATACCTTGCTTTATTTCTGCAGCATCTGTACTTTTTAATAAATAACCATTTGCGCCACTTTCCATCAAGTGGCCAACAAAACGTTCATCCTCATACATAGTAAGAATGAGTATTCTTATTTTAGGAAAATGTTTGTTGAGGTATTTAGTGGTTTCTATCCCGTCTCTTACAGGCATTTTTAAATCAAGTAAAACAATATCAGGCTGTTCTTTTTCAACCCCTTTAATAAGCTCTTCGCCATTTTCTGCTTCTAAAATAAAATTAATATTAGTATATGCTTTTAGTGAAAGAATTACTCCTTTCCTAAAAATTTTGTGATCATCAGCTATAGCTACATTGATAATTTCGGGGGCCATATACAAAACTTAGAAGCAAAAGATAATAGAAAAAAATATAAAATACAACAATTATTATTTATTCGGTTGCCTTGGAACCTCAATCGTTACCTTATAATATGTATGAGTATTGTCTATTTCAAAAAATATTTTTCCATTTAAAACTCTAATCCGGCTTTGAATATTTTTTAAGCCTAACCCAGATGATTTCTGTTCCATTTTATCAAAATCAGCTTGTAGAATCCCTTTACCATCATGATGAATACGAAAGTAAACAATATTTCCCTGTGCGTTTTGGGTAAGATGAATAAAGCCTGCGCTACTGTGTTTAATAATATTAGTAACCAATTCCTGCAGAATACGAAACACCAGCAGTTCCTGTTCATCACTCAACCGCTGGCGATTATCATGAAACCGAGAGCTTGCATTAATAACACCCGAACCATTTATTTTATCAAAAAGGTCCTTCACAGCAGCTTCCAGCCCGAAGTTTTTTAAGGTCGGTGGCATCAGACTGTGAGAAATATTCCTGATTAATTGGATGGTGTCGTCTATGATTTGTTTAGCGCTAAAAATAGACTGTAGCTGAACCGCGGGTTCCTGGTGAATCAGGTTTTCATTTAAATAAAGGCGTGCAGTCGCTAATAGTGGCCCCGCGTCATCATGAAGGTCGGCAGCAATTCTTTGCCTTTCTTCTTCCTGAAACTGGATAGAAGCACGTAACAACATTTGTTGCCGTTCTTCTTCCATTTTTTGTATTTGTTTATTAAACCTTATTACCCTTCTTTGGTGAAATACTACAACAGAGACCAGTGTTATGGCCATAAAAAACATACCTAGAGTTCCTAAAATCAAAACACTTGGTCTGCCAAAAACTGTTTGTAAAAAAAACATTTATTATGGTTAGTTAATTTTCTTAGAAATAAAAAGATCCTCATCCAAATCAGGAAATCCATTTTTTTGTTCGTTTACTGTATCCGTTGACTTCATAGTCATTGCTACACAAAGCAACACATCCTTTAAAATATTGAAGGATATATTAATAATAAAATATTCCTTTCGGAAAGAAATATCATATCTTAATCCTTGAGCGAGAATGTAAAGGAAAAAAGTCCCCGCAAAATAAATAAGAAAAGTGATGACTACCCAAAAATTAAAGGTTGAATAAATCAACAAACTATTTGTACCCTTTATTTGAGTAAACAAATAATAAATACAAAGTAGAATAATTATAATCGATTCAATACCTATCGCAAATGAATCAAACTCAATTCCCGTGTTCACATAAATCAAATCTATCAATGCGAATACAATGAAGCCTATCCATAAAAAAGGAAGGATCTTTTTTAAAATACTTTGGGGTAGTATAAAATAAATGTAGAGGCAAAAAAAAGTATACTCTACAAAAGTAAAAGTATGAAGGAGTATAATAAATGTCTCACTCTTAATACTTTGAAGATAATAACCCATTCCTTCATTGAACATACAATAAAGGATATAAAATAAAATTACCCTTAGTGATTTTTTTTTGCTCTTTCTTTTAAAGAGTAAAAAAAACACTAAGGGTAATGTTGTGGAAAGAATACCTATATATAATAATGTCTTTAAAATAGCAGTTTATTTTTACTTCAAATATAACTGCATATTTTATATTTTATTACATAATTTGAATAATAAATTTAATTACTTAGTTGGCGGTGGTGGAGCAATAAGATCCCAATCAATGATAATCCTATCTGCCACAATCCCGTTATATCGCTCTAGATTACCGGTATTGTCAACTACACAAAATTCAAGAATATCTTTTCCTTCATTATCAATACCTGTGTACACCAGATGCTCTTCATTATTGTTTGTAAGGCATTTGCGGAATTTTATTCCTACGCAACCCGGCTGGCTCAATATCTGGTCAATAATATTACGGCCAATAAAATACCCTGGAGTTGCATCAGGATTAGCATCCCTGAAATTTTTTACCAATTGGATTCCTTCTTCCAATCCAATGTCTTCGCCTACTTCAGCAAGGCTTTTGGTTTCAATTGCGTTTTTTGTCATAATTGTAAGTTTTTTTTGTTGTTTATGTGGTTTTATTGAGTCTTAGGACTGCTAACTTCAAACAAATAAATATTCCTGCCAAATGGTTATTTTTTCATTCATTTCACGTATTTTCGCTAAAACCTTTTACAGGCAAGGGTTTTAACGTAATTTAGTCGTAAAAAAACGTTAAAAAATTGGGTAAATGTACGATACAAATATAGTAAATTTACTATCATAAAATTTGTTTTTTTACTATAGTAATTTTACTAAATTTGATAATGTTTAATCCTTTAATGAAAGAATTTATTAAAAATTAAAATGTTAAAAAAGTAGGAAAATTGAGTAATTGAGGAAATAAAAGTTGTAAAGCGGTGGTATAATTAATTCAATATTTGGCTAAAAATTCTTTTACCGAAAATTTTAAAGAAGTTGGTGTCAAGGCAAAAAACGTACTATTTAACCAGGTTCAAAACTGGTATTTTTAATTTCTTTTTAAACGAATTTCTTTTTTTGCGAGTTTCGAAATAATACTCCGGCGAATTGAAAAATCCTGAGTGCAACAGAAAATATACGGTAGGAAAAACAGCGGTATTCACTTCGTAATTTTTCCCAAATGTTTTTTCAAAAGTAGTAATATACTATAAAAATATTCGTTATTGTAACTATATTTACACTATCCTTTAGATTAAAATTCAATGTCACTAACTACCGTTATCAAAATTGCTATTGCAGACGACCATAAGATTTTCAGAGATGGAATAAAGATGGCACTTACACCAAAGCAAGATTTAAAAATGATTTGGGAAGCTGAAGATGGAAAAGACCTGATGCATAAAATGACCATTAAAAAACCCGATTTATTGCTGATGGATATTAGAATGCCTGAAATTGATGGTATTAATGCGATTGAAATGCTTCGTAAGGAATATGATGACCTTAAAATAATTGTTCTTTCTATGTATGACGATCAGCAAATGATCAGCAAAATGATGGAAATGGGTGCAAATGCGTATTTAACCAAAACTACTGACCCGGATGAGATCTATGAAGCAATCCTAACCTGCATGAATGAAGAATTTTATTTTAACCAGCTTGTGAATAAAGCGGTGATGGGAAAATTACTTCAGAAAAAAAATGGAAACCATCATTATGGGCAAAAAGTGCCTATTACATTTAATGAAAAAGAGTTAAAAATATTACAGTTGCTCGGAGAAGATAAAACTACCGAGGAAATTTCAAAAATTATTTTTTTAAGCCCCAGGACTATCGAGACCATTCGTCAAAACATGAAAAATAAAATTGGTGCCAAAACTATCGGAGGGCTTATCATGTATGGTATGAGGAATAAAATGATCGAGTAAATTTTTCCTATAAAATTGCTGTAGCACCTACCTCTTTTCATGAAGTAGGTAATATTCACTCATTAATTTATAAATTTTTTCTTTTAAAATTTTGTAATCATCCGCTTTGGAAATATTTACAGGTGGCAAAAAATGTATTTCCATTTTAGCCGGGTGGAAATAAAATTTTCTTCCTGGTGGTAGTATTTTTTTTGTATTAAAAATTAATGCAGGAATAATGGAAGTTCCGGCCTCCACGGCTAATTTAAAAGCACCGTCATGGAATTCTTTTAAAGGCATATCAGTTTTATTCCGTGTGCCTTCTGGGTAAATGCACATATGCATTCCCATTCCTAAAACATTTCTCATTTTTCTAAAACTATCTTGCCTGCTTTTTTTATCATTTCTATCAACGAGTACCGAACCTCGTTTATATATCAATCCAAACAAGGGAATTTTTGCCATTTCTGCTTTAGCTATCGTTTTATTTGCTCCCGGAATAAATGGCGTAGCGACGGGTACATCCATAAATGAATTATGATTACAGGTTACGATATATTTTTGGCCAGATTCAAAATTTTCTTTGCCTTTTACCTTTAAACTACACCCGGTCAGGAAAAAAAACACACTCATCCATATCTTTGAAATACTGGTGAATAGTTGAGTGCGTGTGGGTTCATCAAACAAGCCAATTGCCCAAATTAATAATACAACTGTAAGCAACGTTAGTATAAAAACAATAAGCGCCCAGAGCGCTAAGATCTTAAAAATAAAATTCTTCAAAATTTGTTGGTTTACTGCATTAAATTTTCCAATCAATCGGAGCTTTATGTTGTTTCATCAGCAACTCATTTGTTTTAGAAAAGTGTTTGCATCCGAAAAAACCATTGTTGGCACTATAAGGGGATGGATGCGCGGCTTTCAAAACATAATGTTTGGTTTCATCAATAAGTGATTGCTTCTCCTGGGCAAACTTACCCCATAAAAGAAAAACAATCCCTTCCTTTTCATCTGAAATTTTTTTAATAATGTGATCCGTAAACTGAAGCCACCCTATTTGAGCGTGGCAACCAGGCTCTTTTACCCTCACTGTTAAAGAGGCATTTAAAAGAAGAACTCCTTGCTGTGCCCATTTTTCGAGATTCCCATCAGCCGGGATTTCAATTCCCAAATCATTTTTTAATTCTTTAAAAATATTTACAAGGGATGGAGGCTTGCTAACTCCTTTTGGCACAGAAAAACTTAAACCATGTGCCTGGCCTTTGTTATGATAAGGGTCTTGGCCGAGAATTACCACTTTTACTGTATCAAAAGGAGTTTGCTTAAAGGCATTAAAAATTAATGAGCCTGGCGGATAAATCGTTTTCCCTAAAGCTTTTTCTGCTTTCAAAAAAGCTATGATGTGCTGAAAATAGTTTTTTTCGAACTCATCTTTCAATACCTTTTTCCAGCTTTCTTCAATTTGAATGTCCATTTTGTTTTTGAATAATGTACAAATTTTATAAATCGAAGCAGATAAAGAAATTTGAAAAAATAAGAAAGTGACCCCGGAACGACTCGAACGTTCGACCCACAGCTTAGAAGGCTGTTGCTCTATCCACTGAGCTACGGGGCCATTTTAAAAAGATTTACTTTTTAAGTTCTAACTCAAAAAAATTTTTGCAAATATAATTGAATCATTTTGTGGCGTCAAATAAGAAGAGTTGTTATTTTTATTATTGTGGAATACTATTTGTAACTACTTTTGAACGAGCCTGTAACTTGTCAGGGGTAAGCCTCTGATTATTTTATCACTAAATTTTAAACATGAAACAAAAATTATTTATCTTATTTTGTATGATTTCCATGGGTTTTACCGTAACAGCCCAAACCCCTTTTTCGCCCGTAAAGCAAAATTCCTTTGGGTTCAATATTGGGTTTGTAGATTATACTTCGCCCGCCGAAATTGATACCTCATCGCTTAGTGCGGTTTTCAAAAATGGAAACATTACGAAAATTTTCCAAAAGAGCCCTGCTATTTCAGTTTCTTATTGGAAAGGGCTAAATAAATATATTGATTTCTCAGCAAGGGTTGGCGGTGTTTTTTACGAATACCTTCCTAAAACTTCTATTCTGGGGAATGGAGTTGCCGGTGAAGCTGAGGCTACTTTAAATGCCCGTCCGGTAACTGACAATCATTTTTTCTCGCCTTTTATAACGGCAGGTATTGGTACTGGTTTTTATGATAACAAATGGGGCGGTTACGTACCTCTTGGTATTGGCTTTCAATTTAATATCCAAAGCCAGGTTTATATAATGTTGCAATCCCAATATAGGAAAACGCTTTCTTCCAATATCATTCCCAACAATATTTATAATTCCCTGGGTGTAATTGCTAACGTTGGCAAACCTTACGTGGCTCCTGTGGTTGAGGTTCCTGCTCCTCCCGTTCCTGTAATTGCCGACCGCGACCATGATGGTGTTGTCGATAGCCTTGACAGGTGCCCTGATTCTGCCGGCCTTGCCAGTTTACAAGGATGCCCTGACAGGGATGGCGATGGTATTCCTGATATTGATGATAAATGCCCGGATGTGGCAGGTTTGGCAAAATATAATGGTTGCCCGATTCCTGATACAGACGGAGATGGTATTAATGATGAAGAAGATAAATGCCCTACAGTAGCCGGAGTAGCGCGCTACCAGGGTTGCCCTATTCCTGATACAGACAAAGACGGTGTAAATGATGAAGAAGATAAATGCCCAACTGAACCAGGGCCGGCTTCTAACCACGGATGCCCTGTTATAGATGTGGTGGTAGTACAGAAAGTGGATAAAGCTGCACATAATATTTTCTTCCAGGTAAATAGTGCAAAATTGCTTGCGAAATCTTATAAATCGTTAAAAGAAGTAGCACAAATCCTAAAAGACAACCCTTCATATAAAATTGATGTAAACGGGTATACAAGTAGCACAGGTACTGCAGAGCTAAATCAGAAACTTTCTGAAAACCGTGCAAATGCGGTGAAACAATACCTTATAGGAAACGGAGTGGATGCAAGCATTATTACTGCAACAGGTTTTGGAGAAAGCGACCCGATTGCTGATAATAAAACCGCTGCCGGCCGTGCAAAAAACCGTAGAGTAGAAATGAAACTTAGAAATTATTAATTTTAAATCACTTATTTTTTAAAAAAGCCTTGCAAATTTGCAGGGCTTTTTTTATCAGTAAAAATCTACAGTAAACAAACAAATTACCTTTATTTTCATTCTGGTTAGTTACGGAATAATTTTCAATTACCGCTTTCCCAATACTTATAACAAACAATGCAATTGTTTCACTTTTTCAAATCTAAAAAATTCCGTTGTTTTAACAAACGGATTATTATGGTGTCATCGTGGCAGAAAAAAATGAATGGCATTCGTTTTGCAAAAAATATATCAAAAAAAATTTATGCAAAAAGGAAATATAAGAGTTCAAACGGAAAACATTTTTCCCATCATAAAGAAATTTCTTTATAGTGACCACGAAATTTTTATCCGTGAGTTAGTTAGTAATGCAGTAGACGCCACACAAAAATTAAAAACCTTGGCATCTAACGGCGAAGTAAAAGGCGATATTGGAAATACTGATATTCATGTAAAAATTGATAAGGATAAAAAAACGCTTACCATCTCTGACCAGGGAATTGGTATGACAGAAGAAGAAGTTGATAAATATATTAACCAGGTAGCATTTAGCGGCGCTGAAGAATTTTTAGAAAAATATAAAGGAAAAAATGAAGCGAATATTATCGGGCATTTTGGATTGGGCTTTTATTCTTCATTTATGGTAAGCGACAAAGTAGAGGTCATTTCCAGGAGCTATAAAGAAGGCGCAAAACCAGTAAAATGGGAATGTGACGGAAGCCCTGAATATTCATTTGAAGAAACTAAAAAGAAAAAACGCGGAACCGATATAGTTCTTTTTATAAATGAAGAAAGCAAAGAATTTTTAGAGCCGGAAAGGATTAAGCACATGCTCGAAAAGTTCTGCAGGTTTCTGCCAGTGCCCATATTTTTTGAAGATAATCAAATTAATAATCCTACACCTGCGTGGACTAAAAAGCCCGCTGACCTCACTGATAAGGATTACCAGGATTTTTATAAAGAATTATATCCTTTCGGCGAACCACCATTATTCTGGATTCATTTAAATGTTGATTACCCTTTTAACCTTACAGGAATTCTCTATTTCCCGAAAGTAAAAAACAGTTTTGAAATTCAAAAAGACAGAATTCAATTATACAGCAACCAGGTTTATGTTACTGATGAAGTAAAAGATATTGTACCCGAATTTTTAATGTTGCTTCACGGTGTAATTGATAGCCCGGATATCCCGCTAAATGTGAGCAGAAGCTATTTGCAAGGCGACCCGAATGTAAAAAAAATTGCTTCTTACATCACCAGGAAAGTAGCAGATAAATTAGAGGAACTTTTTAAAGAAGAAAGAAAATCGTTTGAAGAAAAATGGGAAAGCCTTGGCTTATTTGTAAAATACGGAATGATAACCGATGATAAATTTTTGGAGAAAGCCAATAAATTTAATTTGTTTGAAGATGCCAATGGCGGCAAGTTTTATACCTTGGAAGAATACCGGGCTGCAACTGAATCTTTACAAAAAAATAAAGATGGAAAACTGGTGATGTTATATACAACAGGCCCGGTTCAGCAAAACAGTTTTATAAAAGCCGCGCAACAAAAAGATTATATTGTCGTAAAGCTTGAAACCCTTGTAGATGCAGCATTTATCAACAATATGGAAATGAAGTGGGCTGATGTTCAGTTTGTAAGGGTTGATGCGGATATTACTGAAAACCTGATAGATAAAAATGAAAATAATGAAAGTGTATTAAACAAAGATGAGGAAGAAAAACTGAAAGAATTATTCAAAGTAGAAATTCCTGATTTGCATACGACAGTTGAAGTAAAAGGATTGGCAAAGGAATCTGCTCCTGTAATTGCAACGCGCCCGGAATTTATGAGAAGAATGAAAGACATGGCCATGAACGGCGGTGGCGGCATGGGAAGTTTTTATGGAAACATGCCGGAAGAAGTAACTTTAACAGTAAACGGAAACCATCCGATATTTCAGAATATTTTAAAAGAAGATAATAAAGAACAGCAGGAAAAAATAGTAAAAAATTTAACTGACCTGGCTCTTCTTTCGCAGGGACTATTAAAGGGAAATGAATTGACAACTTTTATAAACAGAAGTGTTGAAATGATGGAAGGAAAACCTAAAAGCAAGATCATTACAACCATATAATTTTTCTTAAAACAATAATTTAGGAAAACCATTTTCATTTTTGAAAATGGTTTTTTAGTTGGTTCTGACCTTTAAAACTTAAAACTAACTGTTGTTCAAAATAAAAAATGTAGGAATTTGTTGCTTTACTGGAGTTTTGAACTCATTTAGCCAACACTATATTTTGGCGGAAGGTTTTCCATAATGACTCCCGTCGGGAAAGCGCCTTCTCCCACCATGCGGGTGGCTTCTCCCATCGGGAAAGAGGCTTCTCCCATCGGGAAAGTGCCTTCTCCCATCGGGAAAGTGCTTTCTCCCATCGGGAAAGTGGCTTCTCCCATCGGGAAAGTGGCTTCTCCCATCGGGAAAGCGCCATCTTTCATGTAGAACTGAACCATAGGGAAAATTTTCAACCATTCCCGTATGCATGAATAAAAACCATTTTTATTAATTCAAACCGTTGAAAAAAAATTACCTTAGAAGTTCAAATCTGATCCTCTTTAAAAACTAATTGCTTCAAAGCTCCAATTTATTTTAGAATAAGTAAAACGATTTGAAGCGAGGGTAAAAATAGAATAATAGAAATAACAATGCCGCATTACTGCGGCACTCCTATAAATGTTTTCACAACGGAATAATCCTTATTGTGATTTGCTTTCGGAAACAAATATAAATGATAACTTTTAAAATAACAGTTTATGACTAAAAAAATTCTTGGGCTTGATCTGGGAACCAACTCAATTGGGTGGGCATTGATAGAGGTAGATGAAAATAACAAGCCTATTCGTATCATTGCTATGGGATCAAGAATTATCCCTTTGAATTCAGATGATAGAGATCAGTTTCAAAAAGGGCAAGCCATTTCTAAAAATCAAGATAGAACTAAAACAAGAACACAAAGAAAAGGGTATGATAGAAAACAATTAAAGAAAAGTAATTTAAAAAAATTACTGAAAGATCTCAACATTTTCCCTACCCCTGATTTATTAAACCTTCATAGTTTAGAGTTGTGGAAATTAAGAAATGTTGCTACTGACAAAAACGAAAATATCTCTGCCGAACAACTTGGTAGAATATTCTATATGCTTAATCAAAAGCGCGGTTATAAATCATCAAGAAGCGAAGCTAATCAAGACAAAAAAGATACAGAATATGTAGCCGAAGTAAAGGGAAGATATGCCCAATTGAAAGAGCGTAACCAAACTATCGGACAATATTTTTATGATGAACTGTTGGTAGCCAATCAAAATCGCACCTATTTCCGCACCAAAGAAAGGGTATATCCGAGAGAAGCCTATATAGAAGAATTTGACACCATTATCAATGCGCAAAAAGATAAGCATAGCTTTCTTTCTGAAGAGGTAATCGAGAAGTTGCGAAATGAAATTATTTATTTTCAGCGGAAACTAAAATCTCAAAAAGGATTAGTAAATGTTTGTGAATTTGAAGGATTTAAAACTTCCTATATTGACAAAGAAACGCAAAAAGAAAAGACTGCATTTGTAGGCCCGAAAGTGGCACCAAAAACTTCACCTTTATTTCAACTCTGTAAAATCTGGGAAACAATCAATAATATTTCCCTTAGAATAAAAAATCCTGAAGGAAGCAAATATAAATGGTCAAACAGAGCACCTTCACTAGAAGAAAAACAACAAATAGCCGGACATTTAAACCAAAACGCAAGCCTAAGTTTTGCTGAATTATTGAAAATATTAAACCTGAAAAAAGAAGAAGTATATGCTAACAAGCAAATACTAAAAGGCATACAAGGCAATATTACCTATGCTGAAATCCATAAAATTATTGGTGACAGTCCTTTCTTACAGTTTAACGTACTTAGTATTCCTTCAAATCATTCTGCCATTTTAGTAGATAAAAAAACAGGAGAAATATTAGATGAAAAAGAAGGATTACAGATTGACGCAAAATTAGAAAAAGAGCCCTTGTATCAACTATGGCACACTATTTATTCAATAAAGGATTTGGGAGAATGTAAAAATGCGTTAATTAAGCGTTTTGATTTAGAAACGGAAATTGCGGGAAAACTTTCCAGAATTGATTTTAATAAACAGGCATTTGGCGACAAATCAAACAAAGCAATGCGTAAGATATTACCCTATTTGATGCAAGGATATAATTATTCTCAGGCAAGTAGCTTCGCAGGTTACAATCATAGCTATAGCCTTACCAAAGATGAACAAGAAGCAAAAATAACAATTGACAAATTAGAATTACTTCCCAAAAACTGTCTGCGTCAACCAGTAGTAGAAAAGATTATCAACCAAATGATAAATGTGGTAAATGCAATTTTAGAAAAATATGGCAAACCAGATGAAATACGAATAGAACTTGCTCGTGAATTAAAACAAAGTAAAGACGAACGTAACGAAGCTGATTTACAAAACGGATATAATAAAAAACTTAATGACGAAGTAACTGCGAGGCTTACTGAATTAGAATTACCTACAACTAAAAGGTACGTTCAAAAATACAAATTCATTTTCCCAGTCAAGGATAAAAAATTCAAAGATGCACAAGCCGTGAATCAATGTATTTATTGCGGAAATTCCTTTAATTTATCAGAAGCGTTGACTGGAGATGGTTTTGATGTAGATCATATTGTACCTAAAGCGTTACTGTTTGATGATTCTCAAACCAACAAAGTATTGGTGCACAGAAATTGCAATTCCACAAAAACCAATCAAACAGCTTACGATTATATTGCAAAAAAAGGTGAAGCAGCCTTGAATATCTATATAGAAAGAGTAGACGACTGGTTTAAACGTGGTATAATTTCTTATAGTAAGATGCAAAGGTTAAAGGTTTCTTTTGAAGAATATACCGATCGTAAGAAACAAAAAAAAGAAACCGAAGCAGATAAAAAATTATGGGAAAGTTTCATTGACCGTCAATTACGAGAAACCCAATACATTGCACGAAAATCAAAAGA
>Ga0134126_10001132_pt1 | contig 33756 bp, 24 predicted proteins | sample KB31752_FD_96881 | JGI IMG/M metagenome (GOLD analysis project Ga0134126, IMG submission 96881) | Terrestrial soil microbial communities with excess Nitrogen fertilizer from Kellogg Biological Station, Michigan, USA - KB3-175-2 | ecosystem: Environmental > Terrestrial > Soil > Unclassified ...
GAAGAGCAAGGGGTCGTTGGTACTCATGGCCAGACTCCCAGAGGAAGGAAGGGGTGCCAAGTCTCCTTTCTATTCTATGTGTGTACGGAAGATCACAACTTCAGCGAAGCTCGCGGAGAGCCAAGATTACCAGCCCGCAGCGCCGGCAAGGATAATTCAATCCCTTGCTGGCGCTGCGGGCTGGTGAAGGGAGCAGATGCTTACTCGTCGCGAATCACCATCTCGCTGTGCGTGATAAGGACGCCGTCCTCGATGTAAGTGGCGCTGGTCGAGATGCGGAAGACCTTCAGCACGTCGAGTACCGTGCGCACCTGCTTGAGGATATCCGTCTTGGTTTCGGCTCCTTCTCCGAACATCCTCACGAGGCCGCTCTTCTCCACGCCAAACATCACCCACGGGCCGACGGCATCGACGAAAGCCGGCCAGTTGAAGTAGGTAGCGCCAGCCAACGGCCGTTTGCTATCGGCCAGCGGGCCCCCCTCAATCTTGAGCGGTTTGCGCGCCAGCAGCCGTTCAGCGTGTTCGGCGGAAACAGCGATTACGCCCACCTTGGCCGACAGCCCCGCCGTCGGCATAACCTGGGGATCGAGCTTCCATTCGGCCGGCAGAGAGAACACATACAGTTTGCTGCCCTTCACCGACTTGACTTCCGGATCGGGAATCTTGATTGGCGGCACCTCGCCCGGCGGGGCGAGTTCCTTGGCCTTCGCCAACGCATCTTCGACGACCTTGCGATAGGACTTCATCGCCTTTTCCAGCAGTTCGGCGTCGCTGACACCGACAATCACGCCCAGTTCCAGCATCGGCAGCGCCTTGTCGCTGGCGGGCATGTCCTTGTGCCATTGCTTGCTCTTCCACTTGCCATCGATCACGAAGCCAGCCTGCCCATCGGCCAGCGCCGGCAGCAACATCTTGCCGGTAATTTCGTCGAGCCGTTTCAACAACGGCAGGACAGACTTGCTGACCTGCTGATACTTCTCCTTCTGCTCCTTGTCCAATTTGCCCACGATCACCGGCTCAGCATGGCCATACGCCGTCTTGATCCATTTCGACAGGATTCGATACTGGTCCAGAGCGCCCTTGGATCGACCGACCGCAGCCAGGATCGGATCGCCACCGACGTGATCGAGCAGCGTCAGCGGTTTGGAGCCATCCAGTTCGGGAGCGAGCGCATAGTGATACGTGTAGCCCTCGTAACCGCGCTCGCTGAGATAGGAAAAGCTCAGGGATGCTCCCGGTTCGGGCATGTTCGTCTTCATCGTGGTGGCCAGATAGATCACGTCCTTTTCGATGGCCTTGCGTTTCTCCGCCGGCACGCCCGCCGCCTCCAGTCCCTGCCGGGCCAACAGCGATAGGCGATCGATGTCCTTTTGATTCATCTGCGAGCTGGCGGCCATCGCCTTGCTGGTGTAGCTGATGCCGGTCAGCCGTCTGTCGGCGGCGCGGACCAGCGGCTTGAGTTCCGGTTGGTCGGTCAGCCGTTTGCCCGCGCCGACCAGCTGCGCCAGCCCATCGGTGGACGAGCCGATGGAGAACAGCAGATAGTTGTCGCGCACGCCGAGGCTGAGGGTGAGCTTGAGTTCCTTCAACTTCTTCACCACACCCTCGAATTCGCCGGCCGCCTCTTCCATGTCCGTGATGGGCTTGGCATCCCACGGCACCATCTCGCCGTCGAGCTTCAACGTGAGGAAGCTGCCGGAGCCAACCTTGACGCGCTTGACGCGGCCTTGCAGGATGGGCTGTATCTGCACCACGGCGTTGAGTAGATCCTCAAGGCGTTTGACTTGATCCTCGGCTTTCTTGGCGCTGGCGATCTTGAAGCCGATGACGAGATCGGGAATGCGCACCTTATCGGGGTTGCGAGCCAAAACGCGAAGCACGCTCCGCATCTGAGCCTGGCTCATGACCTCGGTTAACTCGGCTCCCTTCAAGTTGGGGTTGCGAATCAGTTCTTCCACCGGCCCCAGATAGCGGGCCATGTTGACCTGCGCATACAGGTGCGAGAAATCGGCGGTGTTGGCGCCGCCGTAGACGAAAATCTCGCTGGAAATCGCTTCGACAAGTACATCAACCAGCGCGCTGTTCTCCGCCTGAGACATCCATTCGCGTAAGGGAGCGAGTTTGCCGTTCTCATCGGCATACTGGGACTTGACCAAGGCCCAGCCCATCTGGAAGGCCGGCAGGTTCTGGATTTTCGCCCACGCCTTGCTTTTGGCGACGGCATCGAATTGCTCGCGGCCGCGGAGCGTGACACTGTAATGGGCGGCGTCGGCGGGAATAAGAGCCAGCGACGAATAATCGGCTTTTTTGTCCGCGGCGCGAGCCGGCAGCGCCAGGCCGCCAGCCAACAGCAGCACACCCGCCAGCGCGAGCAAGAACTTCCTCGGCGCACACGTTCTCTCGTGATGCAACATCATGCTCCCCTTTGCTTGGATCGAACCGGAGTGGCTTTCTCTCGCTTTTCCGTAAATGCTCGGACATTGTAGCGGAGAGAAGCGGCAGCCACAAGCAACCGGGAACATTACCGTTCTCGCGAATCACGTCGCCCGAATGACGACGACCGTGGCGTTATCGGTCGCGCCCTGCAAATTGGCCAAGTTCACCAGACGGCGTGCCACTGTCTCGGCAGAGTAACCTTCGCCCTGGAGCATCTGTTGCAAATCGGCGTTGTTGACGTGATTGGTTAGACCGTCCGAACAGACCACGACCCAGTCGCCAGGCTTCATCACACCGGAATACACACCCGGTTCGACATCGGGCTGACCGCCGACCGCTTGCTGCAATTCATTGCGGCGCGGATGCGTCTCGGCCTCCTCCGGGGTGAGCGTGCCCAACTCGACCAGGCGATTGACCAGCGTTTGATCGCGCGTCAACTGGACCAGACGGCCCTCGTGCAGATGATAAGTGCGGCTATCGCCGACGTGGCCGACGACCACATAACGACCATCGACGTAGACGGCTTCGGCGGTGCAGCCCATGCCGCGACGCTTCGAGCCGGGAGCGCGCGACGCGGTGTACACCTGCTTGTTCGCTTCCTTGAGCGCGGCCTTGAGGGTCTTCTTCATGTCCTCGACACCGATCGGCGGCGCGGCGTGGCCCTGGCCTTCGGGACGCGGTTGGGTACTCAGCGCATCGGCCGGGAAAGACGAAGCGCCGGCCAGCGGCGCGAAGGCTTTTTGCTGGAGCAGATATTGCCGCATCACCTGGATGGCCAGCGCGGCGGCAACTTCGCCGGCCTCGTAGCCACCCATGCCGTCGCACAGCAACACCAGTGCCGACTCGCCGGTGTCATCTTGACGCGACTCATAGGCGTGCAGCAGCGCGAACGCATCCTCGTTGCCTGTGCGAACCATGCCGATCGTCGTCCAGGCGGCGATCTCCAAACGCACATTATCGAAGGTGCGGCCGAGGGTGTTGAGGGTGCGGATCAACTCGACGAAGCCGGTGGCGTCCTCTCTGCCCGCCTCATCGGTGGGGAATCGGCCCTCGACCTCTTTGCGGAAGGTCTTGGTCATCAGCCGGCCGAACGCCGGATGAATGTCGGGGAAGCGCGGGATGAACGGCTTTGGCGTGCCGGAGCGATCGAAGTCAATCTCGTTGAGATCGCGGCCAACGTGCAAGGCGTAGAGCATGGCGCCGAAACTGTAAAGGTCGGCGCGAGCGTCGGCCTTGCCGGCCAGAACTTCGGGAGCGGTGTACAGGGTACGCCGTAGCGACACATCGGCCGGCAGAGGTAAGGGCAGCAGATCACCTAGGTCCGCCAGGCGAGCTTGGCCGTTCGACGAGACAGTGATGATGTCCGGCCGCAGACCTTCGAGGATGGCGTTGCACTGGTGCAGGCGGTGAAGAATATCGGCGATCTGCGCGAGATAACCAAAACGCTGCGCGGCGTCTGCCTCGGGATCGTCCCAGGCATCCCAAAGCGACCGGCCAGCCGGCACTTCTTCGATGAGATAGTCGAAATCGTCCTCCGTGAAACGGTCGAGGACGGCCGGCAATCCCGAATGTTCGAGGGTGGACAGCAGCGCTTGCTCCCATTCGAGACTCGGCCAGACGGGTTGAGCGCCGAGAATCTCGGTGGCCGGCGTGGCCGTGGGGAAGACATCATCGAAAACGGGCAGAACATCGTCATCATTGTCTTCGAGGGCGACCGCCGTGTCCTCCACGGGGATGGCCTCTGCGGCAGGGAGAGCATCGAAAGCCTGCCGCGCTTCGCGAATGATCGTCACCGGCACCGGGGAGGAGGAGCCATCGCCGTGGTCCAGACCGCGATAGCGTGTCACGCCGGATCGTTCGCTGATTGGCTCGCGGATCTCGTAGCGATTTTTCAGATGCACGACGAGGCCCTCCGGGGCGGCTGCCGCGGGTTGCGCGGCGGCACCACCGGCGAGGTCAGCCGGCGAGAAGTAATAACCACAGTCGCCACAGGATGTATCGTCGCCCTTGCGAGGGGCGGTGCAGACGGGACAGAGGATCGGTGCTGGCTCGGTGGATTCGCCCACCAGAGGCGAAGGAATAGCGGGAATCGCCTCCGTGACAGACTCGGCCACAGGCGCGATTTCCGTAGGCGTTTCGTCTTGTGCCGGCGGCGCACCCTCCACGGGTTGAGCCAACGGCACGGTCGGATTGGCATCTGCGACCGGAACCGGCTCCGCGACCGGGACAGCGTCAGCCGACGGAGTCGCGGGGGCCGGCGGCAGGGTGACATCCCACGTCGGCAACACTTCTTCCGCCATCGAGGCGTCGTCGTTCGGTTTCATATTCTCGACCAGGCCCTTCAAGCGGGCCAGTAACCCGCCCGCGCGCGCGGCGTTGGAATCGGATGGAGTGGATGACATAGGGTTAAGTCCTTACCAGCCCGCAGCGCCAGCAAGGGACTTCCTTGCTGGCGCTGCGGGCTGGTGTTGCCCTGACTACCGAAGACGATTGCCGCAGTGGATGCAGCAGCGGCTGCCCATGCGGTTGGTCTTGCCACAATGGTAACACGGTGGCGTCGGATCGGTCAGCGGCTCGGCGCACTTGGAGCAGAACGGTTCGCGTACCTTGTTCTTCTGCTGGCACTTCGGACAGGCGATCTCCGTGGTGACGCGGCGATGATCCAGGTCGGCCTTGATCTCACGGGCCGAGAAATACCGATCGTTGACATCCTCCGCCAAGTTCAGCTTAATCAACTCGTAGAACCAGCGATGGTCGGCTGGAATCGAGCCGTTCGGCTCGCTCAGCTGCGTTTCCAGTTCGCGGGCCGTGTAGAAGCCTTCCGGCGCTTTCCCGGTGACCAAATGATACATCGTCCCGGCGAGCGCGAATAAGTCGCTCCGCGGCTCCGGTTTGCCAACGATCTGCTCCGGCGGCGCGTAACCTTCGGTATAGACGCGCGTCTTGGCAGCCATTTTCTCCTTGACGGTGCGCCCCAGATCGCGGGCGGTGCCGAAATCGATCATCTTGATCGAGCGATGATCCTCCAGAAGCATGATGTTGTCGGGCTTCAAATCGCGGTGGACCAGCGGCGGGGATTGCGTGTGCATATGCGTCAGCACATCGCAGATACTCTTGCTCCACTCGATGACCTGATCGAGCGTGAAAGGCTTGTTATTGTTGCCTTCCATCAACTTGAGGAGATCCTGACCGCGGATGAACTCAAGAACGAGATGGGCGCTCTGCCCCTGCTCGATGAGATCGAAGACACGCGGGACGATGGCGATGGTTTCAAGAGAACGAAGAATCTCGGCCTCGCGCCGGAAGAAATTCAGACGGATGGCGAATTCCTGCGGATCGGCGCAGATCATATCCTTGATGGCCACCGGCCGATTGTTGAATTTGGTGTCGGTGGCGAGGTAGACCGCGCCGAAACCGCCCATCGCCAGAAGACGCTCGATCTTGTATCGACCGTGCAGCATGGTGCCGGGGGCGGTCGGCAGGACGGTGCCGCAGCGCTGACAATTGCGTTCGTTGGGCGGATTAGCGACGCCGCAAGCAGGATTGGGGCAGAGATTGGGCGCTCCCTCCATCTCGGCGGCGGTTGTTTCGGGCTGAATCAGGTAGCCGCAATCCATGCAGGCGATGGCACCAGGCAGCAAGGGCGCCTTGCAAGCGGGACATTCCGTGGGCGTCGTGGGTGTCGTGGCGGCTTTGCCAGCGGAAACGTCCACGGCCGGAGAGGAGAGAGGACGCGGCGCGGGTGGCGCGGCTGGTTGGGTGGCTACGGCCGCCCCCCCACCGCCAACGGCGGCGGTGCCGATCATCGGCGGGGGCGCGCCGCCGACTGTGAAGGGATTTTGGCAACTGGGACAGCGAAATTGCTTGCCGGCCGAGTTATCGGCCAACTGCATCGGTTTCTGGCAATGCGGACAGCGGATCACGAGCGGCATGGGTCTATCCTGTAACGCCTCTTACCAGCCCGCAGCGCCAGCAAGGGAATGTCCCTTGCTGGCGCTGCGGGCTGGTAAGAGGTTATTTTCGTTTTTGTCTCTCGCCAAACTCAAGTACACTATTGCCCACCCGGATCACGTCGCCGGAGGTCAACGGCGTGGGCTTGGTAACAGGCTCATCATTGAGGAACGTCCCGCCCGGCGTCTCGGCGTCGGCCAACAGATAGCGGTTATTCTTGAGCAGAATGCGCGCGTGCAAGCGCTCGATGGTGTTGTCGCCGAATATGCCCAGATCGCAACTCTCGGCCCGACCAATGGTCGTTTCATCTTTCGCCAGCAGCAGCTCGCGGCCAGCCCGGAAGCCTTGCGCGACCTTGAGCCAGGCTTCCTTGAGGAATACCTGCGCCAGGCCGACGAACAGGCCGATGCACAGACCGAGAATGACGAGGCTAATGGCCAAATCGCTGCGCGGGATCTTGGCGTTGCCCATCAGCAAGCCAAACGGCAGTCCACCGAGAAAGCCGCCCAGAAAGCCGCCGTAGATGCCGTTGAGCGTTTTCTTCATGGGCATGCGCAGCTCCTGCTTGGCGCGTACGGCCCGCAAAAGATCGAAGACGCCAATGGATGCACCGACACAAATCCCTACCAGAATCCAGCCGACGACGACCGGGAAATGGAGAAAGGAGTGCAGAAACTCGCCGATGAGAGCGCTGACCGTGCCGCCGATCAGGCCGATGCCCAGGCAAATCAGCACGCGGATAATACGTTGCGAACCAACCGCGTTAAGAACAGCGTCCACGGCACCGATGGCACCGGCCACCAGCAAGCCGAGGATGCCGCCGGTCAGACATGCGTAAGGAATGGGCGAAAGGTGGCCACGGATCGTCAACTGGACCAGTCCCCAGGCCAGGAAAGCAGCCCAGCCCCCCAGCAAGGCACAGTAGTAGATGAACAGCTTGAACGACATTCGCCGCTCCCTTGATTGCCAGCCCGCCGCGCCAGCAAGGGACGTTCCCTTGCTGGCGCGGCGGACTGGCAAACCTAACCAAAAATACTCGTCGTCTTGACGACCACTTGCTTGGGCTTGGCCTTGGCCTTGCCCGCTTCGGCCTCCAACGTGAACGTGCCGGTATCGCCGCTGCGCAGATGCCAGAACACCTGACTGCGCGCTCCGCCCTCTTCGATGGTCTTCTCGTCGCTTTCGCCATCGGCCAACTTCAAGCCTGCGGGAACTTGCAGCTTGACCTTGTCGCCTTTGCCGGCGCGCCAGACATAGGCGGTGACTACGAAGTCGCTGTTGGGCTGGACGGAAGCGGGCACACTCAGAGCCAGCGTTGTGCCACCTTCGCCCGTGTCAATGTCCAGCGAACCTAGGCCATAGGTAAAGGCCATTCGCCGTGTCTCACGGGGATTCACGTTTTCGTAAGGCCAGTAGAGAGCCACGCACGAATCCGGCTTGTCTCCCGCCCCTGCCGATTTCATCGACTCCACCGGCTTCCAGTCCCAGCGCACATTGGCTCCGGGGAAACGGCAAATGAGCAGTTTGTCCATGTCTTCCAAACTGATGCCGGGCAACTTAATGTGACGCAACCCCATGCGCGCCACCGTGCCGGGATCCTTGGGATCGTCGGGTTTCTCGATGACCTCGATGTAATCGGGAATCTGTTTGCTGGAGAATTCAGCCTTGGTATCGACGAAACCTTTCTTGCCGGGGATGGTGAAGGGCACGCCATCGTTGGTGCCGATGAAGGTGTCGATCAGCACGCGCAGGCCTACTTTGTGCTTGCCATCATCATTGTTCTGAACGGTGTAATAGACCAGCAAGGTATCGAGGTATCCCGATTGGCCGGGCACGATTTCGACGTGTTGCGTGACAAAGACGTGTTCCCGTTTGAATTCCATCTTGGAAGTCCAACCGCGCCGTCCCTTGATCTCCTTTTTCTGCTCGCCGCGCACCCACCGATTGTTCCCGTTGCCGGTATCACCGAAGACATATTCAAACCCATCGATTTTGACGATGGTGTTATTGCTTTTCCCGTGGTCGTCGTAGGTCAGCCGTTTGTATTTGTCCTCGTTGTTGGGATCTTTGACCTTGCTCATCTCCAGACCAAATCGCATGTCATTGCTGAGACGAACGGTGAGCAAGGGATCGGCGTCTTTGACGTTATACTTCCAAAGCTCGCCGCCTTGCTTGTCCCGCTCGAAGTCGTCATTGCTGTTCGCGGCCAAACCAGCCGGTTTGGGCATCAGCAAATCGACGATAACGGCGGCCCCCACAGCCAAGAGCAGCAAAAGCGCCGGCAGCGCATGCAGCCAAGATGGAGCGTTTTTGGCGGTGCGGCGGCGACGGTATTCGCCGGACCCCTTGGAGGGGGAGACGGGCGGAATGACGACGGCCGGCGCGGATGGTGTTTTCGTCACGCCGGTGGCGACCGCGACCGGCTCGGGATCGCCGAAGGCAAGACTATTGCCCACTTGCAACGTCACCGGCACGACAAAGCGCTGATTGCCATTGGACTGCACGGTCAGCTTGGCCGTCAACGTCTCGCCCTCGCGGTTGGGCACCGAGGGCACCGCGAGATTAATGGTGGCCACCCGGCCATTGAGCTTCGCCCGGCCGACTTCGAGCCACGGTTCATTACTGGTGGCGTGCGCGTAGACGGGACGCTTCTCTTTGCTTTTGACCTCGATGGTGTGGCGGAGTTGATCGCCGGCGTTGCCGGACAAGTCGATGCGGCTGGCGCTGATCTCAACCTTGGGCGGAGGCGTCAGACCGAGGGCCTCGAAGAACTGCTGCACGGCACCAAGACCGGAAGCCGAAGGCCCCTGGACCGGATAGGTCCAGCCGTTGGACTTGTACCATTCCGCGACCGCGCCGCTCTCGAACAGGGTGGCCGCTTCCTTGGCGTTGACTTTGGCCTTCTCGGCAGCCTGGCGCGGACTCTTGGCGCCCGCGAGTGCGCCGGAGGGAAACGGCTGGACCGGCACCTGAGCGCGGACGGTGACGATGAAGGAACCGCCGTTGGACTCGATCTCCAGATGCGCCTCCAACGGCTTGGTATTGGCGCGGAGTTTGTCGGAGCGAACGCGGATCGGTAGAGACAACTCGTGCTGGAACTGGAAATGCTTCTCGTTGGCAGCCGTGTCGCCCAGGGCCAGCCAGGGACCGTCGGCGCTGAGGATTGTGCCGTAAACGAGCCGCATGCCCTGATTTTCCATGCGCAGATTGAAATCCCGCTCGGTGCCGATGGACAGAACACCGAGATTGATCTCTTGCGTTTCAAGGCTCAGACGCGGTTCGGCGAGAACATCGGTGGGCAGTTTCTCCAGCAGTTGATCGAGTCCGCGATCGGCATCGGGGAATTTGGCGGCTTCCTTGGCGGCGAGGGCGAGATCGACGCGGCCGAGTCCGCCGAAGAAATTTCCCAGGTAGCCTTGCGCGAGAAGATCGCGAGCGGCGGCCCATTCTTCTTGACTGGCCAGGGCCAACTCGTCGAAGCTGTGGCACTGCCGACCGCCGGGGAAGACGAAGGGATTCGCGAACGCCTGCGCGCCGACAGCGACGGGGCCGCCATTCCGGGAATGACCACCAAGGACGAAGCCATCAAAGTAGCAATAGACGGCATCGGTAGGATTGGCCCGCGAACATTTGCTGCATGTCTGAACCATGACACAGTTGGATTTTTGTTGCAAAACCCATCCCTAAGTCATTTGATATTAACAAGCTATGACACCGTTTTCACTGCAACACCCGCCTACAATCTTGCAACATCCGAGGCAACGGAAAAGGCGGGACGGTGGACCACAAGAATACTCCAAATGAGCGATAGGTGTAAGAACGGCAAGCGTCAGTATAACCGTCCATGTTCTACATCGTCAAGGAATTGGACAGCAATCTGGTCGGAACGCAATAGAAATGTCCTCTACTTGGTTGAAATAGAAATATCCGCTAAAGTGCGACCCCAGCGCCCGCCGCTGGGCGGTACGCCAGAGGACTCGGCCTCGTTCGAGGCTGAGTTCTCCTTTTGCTCCTCCGGCGTCGGAGTTTGGCATTCTTGCGGTGGTTGGAGGGTCTGCTTCGGTTGCCCTCGTCTTCGGCGGAACCCTACAATAACGAGACGAGAGTCGGCGTCGCCTCTCAGCGACGAGCGGAGCGGAAGCGAGCGAACTCGGCTCTCTTCAACAAGGACAGGACATGCAGAAGTCCGTAGCGCCGAGATGGGGCGAAATCAGCGACAATTTGACCATCTTCAAGAAGGGCCTCCTTTTGGTGGCCATTCCGCTGCTGGCACAGTTGGTCTTTCTCGGCGTGCTGCTCAAAATGCACTACGAGCAAGTCGAAGCGCAGCGCTGGGCCATTCACAGTAAGGAAGTCATCGCGAAAACAGAGACCGCCTTCCGCACGCTCATGCAGGCGCGCGGCGCCGTCCGCAGTCTGGCTCTGACCGGCGATCCGCAATTCATTGAGCCTTGGGAACAGGCTCGGCAGCGAAGTTTGCCTATCCTGAAGCAGTTGGCGGAGCGGGTCTCCGATAAACCCATTCAGGAAGCCAAAGTCCAGCGGATGGGCGAACAAGCCGAGCAAGCGCTCGCCCTCTTGAGTAGCATCAGCCTGCTGGCGCAGCAGTCCGAAACACGCGCCCAAGCATTGGCCGAACTACGCGAACCCCAGACCCTGCATCTCCTCGATGATCTGCGCACGACGATCGACGACTTCTTGGCGGAGGAGGAGCGACTCGATGAGCAGCGGCGCGCCGCACTGCGACGCGGTAGCGTGGAACAGAACTGGACGCTGGCCGGAGGCGGCGTTCTCGCCGTTCTCAGCACGCTGGCGCTGGCCTTCGGATTCAGCCGGAGCATCGGCCAACGATTGAGCGTGTTGATGAGCAACGCTCGACGGTTGGCTGCCGGGGAGGAACTGGCGGTGCCGCTGACCGGACGCGACGAATTAGGGCAACTCGACCGCGTCTTCCACGAAATGGCCGATACGCTGCGGCAGAAAGACCGCGAAAACGAAATGTTCGTCTACAGCGTCTCCCACGATCTACGCTCGCCGCTGGTCAACTTGCAGGGCTTTAGTCAGGAACTAGCGCTGGTCTGCCAGGATCTCCGTCGCATCGTGGCCGACAGCGACGCCTCGCCGGCCGTGCGCGAGCGCGTCGTCGGCCTGATCGACCGCGATGCCGGCGAAGCGATTCAGTTCATTCAGACGGCGGTGCGTCGTCTGGCGGCGATCATCGACGCGCTATTGCGGCTGTCGCGCGTCGGACGGGTCGAGTATCAGTGGCAAGAAGTTGATGTGGGGGCCACCGTCGAGCGCGTGGTGAAAGCGCTGACCAACACCATCATCCAGAAGAGCGCGGAAGTGGTGTTGAAAAATTTGCCGCCGGTCTGGGGCGATCCGACGACCATCGAACAAATCTTCGCCAACCTCGTCGGCAACGCACTCAACTATCTCGATCCCGCTCGGCCGGGCAGCATCGAAGTGGGGGCCACGAAGACAGTAGGCGCGGCGGACTTTCACACGTATTATGTGAAAGATAATGGATTGGGGATCGCCGAAGGACACCTGCCGAAACTCTTCCTCGCCTTTCAGCGGCTCCATCCCAACACTGCTCCCGGCGAAGGCATCGGCCTAACTCTGGTACGCCGCATGGTTGAACGACACGGCGGTCGAATCTGGGTCGAGTCCCTCGTCGGCCAGGGTAGCACGTTCTTCGTATCCTTGCCGGCCAAGCCGCCGAGGGAACCGGCCGATGGCGTGGCGGAGACCACGAGAATCGATTCCGAACTAGGAGCCATAGCACCATGAGTACGGAACCACTCCATATAGTCTTGGCCGAAGACGACGACGGTCACGCGACCCTGATTCATCGCAACCTAGAACGAGCTGGCCTCGTCAACGGCTTCACCCGCGCCAAGGACGGTCAGGAGATCCTGGATTTGATTCGCGGTGAAGGCGCTTACGCGCAGACGCCGTCGCGCGGCGGCATCTTGCTGCTGCTGGACATCAACATGCCGCGCGTTGATGGCGTGGAAGTACTCCGCCGGCTCAAGGCCGATGCCCGCACAGCCAGCATCCCCATTATCATGCTGACGACGACCGACGATCCGCGTGAGGTCGAGCGCTGTTACCAACTGGGGTGCAGCGTTTACGTCACCAAGCCCGTCGAGTACAGCTCGTTCATCGAGGCGATCAAACGGCTGGGGTTGTTCCTGCAAGTCGTTCGCGTGCCGCGTAATGGACTCGCGAGCGAGGGAGGATGAATGGACCGCGAACACCGCACCACACTCCTGATTGTCGAGGATGACGTTGGTCTCGCTCGGCTGCAACAGCGGCTTCTGGAGCGAGCGGGGTACATCGTGTGTATCGCGAGTACGGCAGAGGAGGGGGCACGCCGGGCGGAGCAGGGCGACATCGATTTGTTCATTTTGGACCAGCGCTTGCCCGGCGGCGCCAGTGGCCTGGAGTTGTATCAGCAATTGAAAGCCGCCGGCTCGGACGTGCCGGCCATCCTCGTAACCGGCCTGCGCGAAGACGATTTGCTGCTTCAGGCTCTGCGAACCGGCGTACGCGATTTCGTGCCCAAAACGCCGGAATATCTCGAATATCTTCTGCCGATCGTCGAGCGTGTACTCAAACAAACCCTCGTGGAACGCCAGCTGACCGAGTCGCACGCGCGGGCGCGGGAAGCCATGCGCCGCCAGCAGGAACTGGAGGCCGAGATCGCCGAGCGCAAACGCACCGAGCAAGCTCTGCGTGAAGCGCAAGAGATGCTCAAGGACGCCGATCGGCGCAAGGACGAATTTCTCGCCATGCTCGGCCACGAACTGCGTAATCCGCTGGCGCCCATCCGCAACGCCGTGCAAATCCTCCAAATGCTGACGCCGGCCGGCGAACAGGTGCGCCGCCCTCTGGAGATGATCGACCGTCAACTGCGACAGATGACCGGCCTGATAGACGATTTGCTGGATGTCTCGCGCATCACGCGCGGCAAGGTCAGCCTGCGCAAGCAGCCGGTGGCCCTGGCGATGGTCGTGGCCCAGGCCATCGAAACAAGTCGTCCTCTTCTGGAAGAGCGACGCCATCACTTCGAGGTCCAGCTGCCTTCCGAATCGGTATATGTCGAGGCCGATCCGACCCGGCTCGCCCAGGTAATCCTCAATTTGCTGAACAATGCCGCCAAATACACCGAGGAAGGCGGCCATATTTCGCTGATTGTCGAACTGGCGAACGAGGGGTGTGAACCTCCTGATGAGGTGCTGATCCGCGTGCGCGATACCGGCATGGGCATCTCCGCCGAAATGCTGCCGTGCGTGTTCGATCTGTTCACCCAGGTGGACCACACATTGGAGCAGGCGCGGGGTGGCCTGGGCATCGGTCTGACCGTAGTGCATCGCCTCGTGGAGATGCACGGCGGCACCGTGCGAGTCGTCAGCGAGGGGCGCGGCCGAGGCAGCGAATTCATCGTCCGTCTGCCGGTCCTGCGCGAGCCGGCGAAGTTGCCGAGTGCCGAATGCGAAGAGAGAAATCGAAAAAGCGATGGCGTCGGCCGGCGCATTTTAATCGTCGATGACAACGTGGACAGTGCGGAGAGCCTGGCCCTGGTGCTGCGCCTGACCGGCCATGATGCGCAAACGGCCCACGATGGAGAAGCGGCCCTGGAAGCCGCGCGTCATCGCTCGCCGGACATTGTGTTGCTCGACATCGGCTTGCCGCGCATGAACGGTCTGGAAGTGGCGCGCCGGCTGCGACAGGATCTGGGCTTGAAAGACACGTTGCTGATCGCCATGACAGGCTACGGTCAGGACGAAGATAAACGGCGTTCCCAAGCGGCCGGGTTCAACGCACATCTGACCAAGCCGGTGGAGTTGAACGAGTTGCAAGCCTTGCTGGCGCAGTTCACGCCTGCGCCAACCCATGCTGGCGCTTGAGAGACTCTTTCAAAGCTACCGGACTACTCCCAACCATCGAGAGCGTTGGTAGACATCAGGCGACTTCGTGCCTCGCGCACTTCTCATTTTTTTCTTGACACAAGCCGAACCACACAAGATAAGAAGAGTCGATTTATAATCGACTCTGAAACTCTCGATTGTGCGTTTCGCCTTCCGCCGGTCACTGTGTTCAGGAGGAAACCCCATGCCAGGATTCACTCTCGGGAAGCGTTGGCACGGTTTCACGCTGATCGAGTTGCTCGTCGTACTCGCCATCATCGCGGTGCTGATTGGCCTGCTGCTGCCCGCTGTGCAGAAGATCCGCGCGGCCGCCGCCCGTGCGCAGTCGCGAAACAACCTAAAACAGATCACCCTGGCGCTGCATAACTGCAACGACACCTACAACAAGTTGCCAGCCTGCAAATGCTGGTTTCCTCAGCAAGGCCCCTCTACCTGGACCCCCGCTTCGCACGGCACGCTCCAGTACTTCCTCTTGCCGTTCATGGAACAGCAGAACCTTTACAATACCACCACCAACTACTCGTGGACGATCACCGGCGTTTACGTCAAGACCTTCATCGCCCCTGGCGACCCCAGCATGCCGAGCAACTTTCTGGCCTATGGCGGCCGGCCGGCCACCAGCTATGCCGCCAATTTTTTTGTCTTCAGCGATGAAATCGGCGGTCGGGGCATGCCCAGTGGACAGGGCGGCTATGCCCAAATTCCCGCCACCATTCCCGACGGCACCTCCAACACCATCGCCTTCGGAGAAAAATTCTGCATCTGCCACCAGTACGCGAACGGACATCAGAACCAATACGAACATATCTGGAATGAGGACGGCGAGACACAGACCCAGTGGTCGCCCTACGTGTTCGTCCAGCAGCCGCCGATGTTCAATGCCAACTACAACGGGAACTGTCAGTGGTATCTCTACGGCACGTTCTCTTCGGCCGGCGTTATGGTGAGCTTGATGGATGGCAGCGTCCGTCTCATTTCCAGCGGTATTAGCAGCGACACCTGGGCGCACGCATTGCTGGCCAATGATGGGCAACCGATGGGATCTGATTGGTGAAAGGCACTACCAGAATAAATTGCCGGCCCGCAGCGCCAGCAAGGGATTCAATTACCCTTGCTGGCGCTGCGGGCCGGCAATTTATTCTGGTAGTGCCTCTAGAAATGAGAGTGGCCAAGGTGGGACTCGAACCCACACGCCCTTGCGGGCACTGGATTTTGCTGCACCTATCATGGAACGATGATGAAGTCCAGCGCGTCTGCCAATTCCGCCACTTGGCCGTGTTTTCACTCTCCCAGCACGAACGCAGCGCATTCCCGCTGTCCTAGCAGTTTATGGCCCTCGACGAAGCCGTCAAGCTATCTCCGTAAACCCGGCGGAGATCCGCCACGTCGAACCTCAAGGTCCGCCTCCCGGTTGGCCTGGCTTTCCTGGCATCACCGGCGGCGTGCGGGCGCTGCTCACCTCAATGGCCTCGACACGCCAGGTGGACGGGGTGACAGCTCTTTCTCCATCCTCCGCGCTGACGGCAATATAAGCTTCCACAACATACTTCTGTGTGAGAATCTCTTCATCGCGATACGTCAGTTGCGTGTCAAAGAGGAAAGCCAGCCGGCCATCGTGGGAGCGGGACAACGGCATCAACGTCGGCTGAGGACGGATCATAAACAGAGATTCTCCAGCCGACCCTGGGCGAAAGGTTTGTTGGAGACGTTTGAGGATGGCATCGCGATCGCGCTTGCTGGTCCAGAGTTTCTTGTCGTCGAGACGGATCAGTTTGCCCTCGGCGAGCTTCTGTCGGGCGTTCAGCAAATCGAGACATCCTTCATCGCACATCCCCAACGGAGCCAGACCGACGAGGGGAGCCATCGGCAACAAGTCGGCGGTCTTTCGGTCCTTGCGTAAGCGTTCGCGTTCGGCCGGCTCCAGCGTATCCAGATACACCTCTTCCCACTGTCCGCGATTGATCTTCTCCTGCCAATTGATGGCGAAACTCTGGGCCGCCGCCGCTTTTTGCAGGAAGTCTTCGCCGCGATCCGTCAGCTTGATCGAGGAGGGAAGAACGCCGGTTTCGCCCTTCTGTATGAGGAGTTCCCACTGTCGCCCTCTGGACTCGCCCGGCTTGCTGTCGCGGCCGAACGCCTCCACCTTCATCTCAAGCTCGACCAAGGGAGTGGCGACTTGATACTTCATCACCACGCGATAACCGCCCTTGCCGTACCCCCACTCCATCACCCCTTTCGGCGTGACGCTTGCTTCCTTGCCGCTCATCTCGATGGAGCGAACGAACTGGCTCTGGCAGAACTGGGTGTAAGAGCCGGTTGTCCCGGCTGGTCCGTTCGGACTGTTAAAGAGGATTTCAATCTTGTCGCGTAGGTCCGCCTCGTTGATGCCTTGAGGAGATGTGCCCGTGGCAAGGAGGAAGGCGCGTTCCGTATGGCCCTGCTGGAGTTCCTTAAAAAACTCGTCGGCGTAGTCCTGAGCCTGCAACCGCACGGCGAAGAAGGTGAAGCCATAATACGCGAGATAGGTGAGTCCAACCACAACGGTAAGCCGGATGCCCCAGGTGGTGAAGGCCAGGCCGGTCAGGGTTCCCTCGCCGTTGCGGATGCGATTGCGGGCCACCCAGCAGAGAACCAAGATGGCGATAGGGAGCAGGAAGGTCCAACTCGGCATCAGACAGGGAATGTGATTGAAGAGGGCGACAGCCCCGCCAATCAGCACGATCAGGGCATACACAACGGAGGTGCCGAAGGCCGCCAGCGCGAGCAGTGACAAAGGGCGATACGATTCCGACCCCGTCGGCGGCATGGTGCCCAATTCGCCGCCCGAAGAAGCAAGCGTTTCCGGCCAGTCGGGGAGACGTTCGCCCGTTGGTGTGACGTCTTGGGGACGATCGGTTGCTTCGGCCATGATGCACCTTCGCTCTGGGTGCCGAATCCGGAGTCCCAACAACCAAGACTCGAACTCGGCTGGACTGCCAGCCCGCAGCGCCAGCAAGGGGAGGACTTACCCTTGCTGGCGCTGCGGGCTGGCAGGGTTTTGTCCACGAGGCCTTCGTTCAATCGCCGCCGAGATCGGCGGAGATGTCGCTGAGCATGGCGCGGCGGGCAATTTCACCGGCCGAGAAGCCGCGCATCTGGACCTGTCCCGAATTATCCAGATAGATTTTGTCCTGCAAAATTTCCTGAATGACGGTGGCCATCTTGTCGCCGCCGCGCACCTCGACGAGCGGCCGAGCGCCCGTGTTCAGCGCCACCATGCGCTTTTGAATCAGTGTCGAAAGCTTGAAACGGCCGCCAACCTTGTTGACGATGCCCTCTTCCTTCAATTCATCCAGCATCAATGCCCCCTTTGGGAAACGTCTTGGCGATCAGTTCGCGGACCTGGGCGACCGCGGAGTCCAGATCGTCGTTAAGAATGACGTGATCGAATTCGTTGATTCGTTCCAATTCGTGTCGCGCGTTGGCCAACCGCAGCGCGATTTTTTCCTCGGTTTCGGTGTGGCGTTTTCGCAAGCGCTGTTCGTAGGCCTCCCATGAGGAAGTGCGAATAAAAATCGACAGACAATCGGGATACCGCGAGCGCACCTGCGCGGCTCCCTGCACGTCGATGTCCAGCAGCACGCCGATACCGCGCGTTCGGTAGTCGTCCACCTCGCTGCGTAAGGTGCCGTACCATTGATTATGCACCTCGGCCGATTCGAGAAAGGCACCGGCTCGCGACTGCTTCTGAAACTGCTCGCGCGTCCAGAACCAGTAGTGAACGCCCTCACGCTCATAATCGCGCGGCGGCCGGGTTGTGGCCGACACCGATAAGCGCAGGGGCAGACCGCTCTCTTTCAGCAGACGGGCGATGATGGTGGACTTCCCGCTGCCGCTCGGACCCGACAGGATAATCAACGGCGCCTTTGCCATGTATCCGCTTTCCGCTTTCCGCTATCCGCTATCCGCTTTCCGTTTCTTTCCGCTAATGACAGAAACGGAAAGCGGATAGCGGATAGCGGAAAGCGGTTATTCGATGTTCTGCACCAGTTCGCGGATCTTTTCGAGTGTACCTTTGATTTCGACCACGCGGCGAGAGATTTCCACATCGCTGGCCTTAGAGCCGATGGTATTGGTTTCGCGGAACATCTCCTGCGTCAAAAATTCGAGTTTGCGGCCGGCGCTCTCCGGCTCGTTGAGAATTTCCTGAAACTGATCGAGATGGCTCGCCAGGCGAACCACCTCCTCGGCGATGTCGCTGCGTTCGGCGAAGATCGCCACTTCCTTGATAAGATCACTACGATCAATCTGCACATCCAGTTCGCCGAGCAGATTGCGGACGCGGTCGAGGAGGCGATCGCGGTACAGTACGGCCACGCGCGGCACCTGCTCGCGAATGCGTTCCAGTTGCCCGGCAATGTGATCGCGCATTTGCAACATTTCGTTAGCCATCGCGCGGCCCTCTTCCTGACGCATAGCCTGCAAACGCCCCAGCGCCTGTTCGAGGACCTTTTCCAGCACCGGCCATTCTTCTTCCAGACTGAACGCGGCGGTGGCGGGTTCGGGCACGATGGCCGGCAACGCCAGCACTTGCGAAAGTAGAACTTGCCCATGATCGGGCAATCCCAAGGTGACGGCCAGATCGCGCAGCTGGCGGACGTAGCTTTGCAAGGCAACGGTGTTAATCTGAAAATCTTGTGGAGAAAACTGGCGCTGACAGCGCAGATGCACCTGAATGGTGCCGCGGCGAACGACACGCCGAACGACTTTTTCAAACTCGGGTTCGAGGAGGTTGTACGGCTCGCCGGCGCGGAGGCTGACTTTCAGATAGCGATTGTTGACGGCGCGCAGTTCGATGGCGAGATGGAGGGTATCGCTTTGATAACTCGCCTCACCGTAGCCCGTCATGCTGCACAGCACGCGCGTCTCCTCATAAATGGCGAACGGCTGGCGACAGCCGGCTGGTACGAGGCTTACCAGCCGGCTGACGCCGGCCGTTCGCCCATAAAAAGCGAGTGTCTTTCACTGTCCGCTCTCAGGCGGCTGCTCGCCGGGGACGGGCCGAACTTGCTCGGCGTCCTGGAGGGGTTTGGTGGGCTGCACAACCTTGATCGTAATCATGATGAGCAAGAACCAGACAGCCGCGACGTAGATGGTGATGCGTGTGAAGGTGTCGCCGGCGCGCGAGCCGAACGCGCTGGAACCACCGGAACCGCCGAACGCGCCGGCCAGACCGCCACCCTTGCCCTTTTGAATCAGCACCAGCAAAATCAGGAACAAGCCGACCAGCAAAAGAATGACATTCAGCACCCCAGGGAGCCACGCCCTTAGCCCCGTCGGGGCTGCATCGTCTCCCTGAGCCATCAAGACAAGCCCGTTCATCAGGGGAAGCCACCCCCAAACTGTCGCGATGCCCATGTGCGCACTCCCCACAAATGAATCCCTTCTCGACCGAAACCGTCATTATAAGCGTCCGTCTCCGAGAGGAAAGACGGATTTTGTCACGCCGGCAGCGCAGCCCGAACAATGGCCAGGAACTGATCGGCGTTGAGACTAGCGCCGCCGATCAATCCGCCATCGACATCGGGTTGGCGGAACAGCGTGGCGGCGTTGTCCGGTTTGACGCTGCCGCCGTACTGAATAGGAAGCGTCGAAGCCGATTCCTCGCCGAAGCGTGCGCGGATTTGTCCGCGAAGGAAAGCGTGGGCCTGCTGGGCCTGTGCCGGTGTAGCGTTCTGGCCGGTGCCGATGGCCCACACCGGCTCATAAGCCAATACGACACGGCGCAGCGCCGGCGCATCCACACCGGCCAAACTGCCGGTCAACTGCGTCTCAAGCACGGTTTCCGTGCGATTGCCCTGGCGTTCTTCCAATGTCTCGCCCAGGCAAAGAATCACTTCCAACCCCGCCGCCAGAGCCGCATGCACCTTGCGATTGATAAACGCATCACTTTCGCCGAATTTCTGCCGGCGCTCGCTATGACCGAGAATGACGTAGCGACAGCCGACATCGACAAGCATTGTTGGACTGACTTCGCCGGTGAACGCGCCCTCTTTCTCGTGATAGCAGTTCTGCGCGCCCAGCGCCACGGAACTGCCCTTGAGCGCTTCACCAACCAGCGACAGATACGGAGCCGGTGGACAGACGGCGACCGAGACACGTTTCTCGTCGCCCAGACCGCGCACGACCGCCGTGGCTAACTGGCGTGCCGTGGCCGCGTTGGTGAACATCTTCCAATTGCCAGCGACGAATTTCTTTCGCATAACAAAACCTCAAAACCACGAAACACACGAAACACACGAAAAAAAGACAAAAACAGAATTAGAAATCCAGATTATATCCTTCTCTACTTTTTGTTTTGTCTTTTTTTCGTGTGTTTCGTGTGTTTCGTGGTTTATATCGTTTTCCCCATCAAATCGGCGAGCCGTCGCAAATCGCGTGTCAGCGCGGCGTACTGCGCGGGCAACAACGCTTGTGGCCCATCCGACATCGCCTTTTCAGGACAGCTATGAACCTCGACGTGAACGCCGTCCGCGCCGGCGGCGATGGCCGCTCGTGCCATGGCCGGAATCAGATCCGGTCGCCCTGTGGCATGGCTGGGATCGACGATGATCGGCAGATGACTCTGCCCCTTCACATTGGGCACGGCACTCAGATCGAGCATGTTGCGCGTCGAATCCTCGAAGGAACGTACGCCGCGCTCGCATAGCACCACGTCGGGATTGCCCTCCGACAGAACATACTCCGCCGACATGAGCATATCCTTGACGGTGGCGCTCATGCCGCGCTTGAGCAGAACCGGCTTGTGCGCCTGACCGACCTCGCGCAGCAGATCGAAATTCTGCATGTTGCGCGCGCCAATCTGGAACATGTCGGTATAACGATTGACGACCTCGACCTGCCGTGGGTCCATCACCTCGGTGACGACCGGCAAACCGTGGCGATGACCGACCTCGCGGAGAATCTTCAGGCCGGCCTCGCCAAGTCCCTGGAAACTGTAGGGACTGGTGCGCGGCTTGAACGCGCCGCCGCGCAACAGGTTCGCACCAGCCGCCTTGATATGACCGGCGATGGTATCGAGAACTTCGGCGCTCTCGATGGCGCACGGTCCGGCGATGAGAACCAGCGAACCGCCGCCTATGCGCACCGGCTTCACCGGCGGTTCACATTCGCCGCCGACCGTGACCACTGTATCAGCCGCGTGAAACTCGCGGCTGGCCAATTTGAATGCTTTGAGGATCGGCAATACCTGTTCGACGCCGGGAATGGCAGACAGTGGTTCGGCCTGGAGCTTGTCCTCATCGCCGATGACGCCGACGATAGTGCGTTTCTCACCACGGCTGAGATGCGGTTTGAAACCTAGTTCGCGGATGCGATCGAGAACGTGCTCGATTTGCTCCTCGCTTGAATCGGGTCGCAGAACAATAATCATATTCTCATCCTAATGCAGAATGCAGAATGCAGAATGCAGAATGCAGAATGCAAACGATTTTCATTCTGCATTCTGCATTCTGCATTCTGCATTTGGAGAATTATCCGCTGGTCATCGCCATCGGGAAGGAACCCAGGATCGTCACTTCCTGGCATTGCTCTTCCAGCGACTGGAGGGTGCGTTTAACCCTGGGATCCTCGATGTGGCCTTCAAAATCGACGAAGAACATATACTCCGGCTTGCTCGCGGCTCTGACGGCCGACTTTTCCTCGTGAGAATCGTTGCTCAGACGGCGTGGGCCGGGGAAAGATTCAATCCACGTTAAATTGATCTTGTTCTGCTTGAAGACATCGAGCGCCTCGACCAGCGAGCCGGGATTGTGCGGGATGCGGAACATGATGGTCGTTTTATCGTGGCCGGTCTTGCCTGACTTTTGATTGCCGATGATGGCGAAGCGCGTTTCGTTGTGCGGCGAATCCTCGATGTCGGTAAAGAGAATGCGCAGACCATACTTGACGGCGGCCTGCCGGCTGGCGACAGCGGCGGCACCGGGTTCGTGCGAGGCGAGTTCGGCTGCGGTTGCCGTACTCGATACTTCCTTGAGCAACGCCTGCGGCACATTTTTCGCCAGCCAATTACGGCACTGCGATAGCGCTTGCGGTTTACTGTAAACGCGGCGAATCTCCTGCTGCTCGCACTTGGCCATCAAGTTGTGATGAATCTGCAAACGCACTTCGGCGCAGATGGTCAGGTGCGACATGCGCATGAACATGTCGAGCGTGTCGGCGATGCGGCCATCAGTGGAGTTTTCGACCGGCACGACGCCGAAATCGACGTGGCCGCGGTTGACCTCTTCAAAGACGGCGGCAATGCTGCCGACACCGATGAATTCGACGGTTTGGCCGAAGCGATCGACGGCGGCGAGATGGCTGTAACTATATTCGGGTCCGAGATAAGCGACTTTCAACACCTTCTGCAAAGCGCGCGAGCCGCTCATGATCTCGCGGAAGATGGCGCGGATAGTGCCGGCGTCGAGGGGCCCCTTGTGCTTCTCATTGAGGTGGAGAACATTTTGCAGTACCTCTTCCTCGCGCGCCGGCGAGAAAATTTCTTCACCGTGATCGTTTTTGAGCTTACCGATCTCCGCCGCGACAGTGGCACGTTCGTTGACGAGTTTGAGGATCTGATGATCGAGCTTGTCAATCTGGCTGCGGAGGCTTCGCAGAGCAGCCTGCGCGCGCGCCGGGGAGACGGTGGTGCTTGTCGTGCTGTTGCCCTCGACTTTGCGCGGCATGGACCAATCTCGTCAATAGAGGAATCGCAATAATATCACCGTAGTCTATTCGGGAGTAAACAGGGTGTCAACGGATTAGCCACAAACTCAAGCGACTTTCCGACTTTGGCCGTCATCCGATCCTTTTGGGCAGCTTTTGCGGCCGGCAAACCTGCCAGATTGACCCAGGCGATTTTCTTGCATTCCCGCGCTGGGTGTCATTCTGGCAGTCCGTTGGCTCCCTCCGGTTCAGCCAGAGTTGCACGGCGAGAAAGAAGGCCCATTAAATCCAATGAATACAAGCGATTACGCCGTGGTCCCTCTATTGGATCTTCACGGCATGCGGTTTGCTAACTAAAGAATGGAAACTTACGAGGATGAATCGGGAGTTGTCTCCCCAATCAATAAAGTGATTACTAGAGGACGTGGAATCCTCCTCACACGTCGCGGAAAATGAGACGGCCGCTGTTGCGGTTCCGCTCGGCGGGACTTAACGAGGACGGCCGATCAGAAAGGAGAACGCGAGATGGCAGAAGAAAAAATCATCGGGATCGACCTGGGTACGACGAACTCTGTCGTGGCTGTCATGGAAGGCGGCGAAGTGAAGGTCATTCCCAATCAGGAAGGCAATCGCTTGACGCCCAGCGTGGTGGCCTTCACGGATAAGGGCGACCGGTTGGTGGGCGATCCGGCCAAGCGGCAAGCGATCACCAACCCGCGCCGTACCATTTACTCGATCAAACGCTTCATGGGTCGGCGACACAAGGAAGTGGGGGGCGAGGAGAAACTCGTTCCCTACAAGATCGTCGGCGGAGCGGAAGAGGCGGTGCAAGTGGAGATCGACGGCAAGGACTATACGCCGCCGGAAATCTCCGCCATGATTTTGCGCAAACTGAAAGAGTCGGCCGAGGCGTACCTGGGTCACACCGTCCGCAAGGCGGTCATCACGGTGCCGGCTTACTTCAACGACGCCCAGCGTCAGGCGACTATTGAGGCGGCCAAGATCGCCGGCTTCGACACCGAATGGGAGATTGAAGATCCGGGAACAGGCAAGAAGACCCGCCAGCGCATGCGCATCATCAACGAGCCGACGGCGGCATCGTTGGCCTATGGCTTGGATAAGCAGAAGAGCGAACGCATCGCCGTCTTCGATCTGGGCGGCGGCACCTTCGATATTTCCATCCTCGATGTGGGTGAGGGCGTGTTCAAGGTCGAATCGACCAATGGCGACACGCATCTGGGCGGCGACGATTTCGATCAGATTTTGATCGACTGGATCGCTGAGGAGTTCAAGAAGGAACACGGGATCGATCTGCGTAAGGATCAGATGGCTTTGCAGCGTCTGAAAGAAGCGGCGGAGCGAGCCAAGAAAGATCTCTCGCAGGCCAACAGCACCGACATCAATCTACCGTTCATCACGGCCGACGCTTCGGGACCGAAGCATCTGCAAATGTCGCTGACACGCTCGAAGTTCGAGCAGCTGGTCGATCCGTTGATCGAGCGCTGTCGTGGGCCGGTGTTGAAGGCGCTTGGAGATGCCAAGCTGAAACCGTCTGACATCGATGAAATCGTGCTGGTCGGCGGCATGACGCGCGTGCCGAAAGTGCAGTGGTTGGTCAAGGATATTTTCGGCAAGGAAGGTCACAAGGGCGTCAATCCGGATGAAGTGGTCGCCATCGGTGCCGCCATCCAGGGGGCGCAACTGCTGCTGGGCAGCAAGTCGGAAGTGCTGCTGGTGGATGTGACCCCGCTATCGCTGGGCATCGAGACGCTGGGTGGCCGCTTGACGCGCTTGATCGAGCGCAATGCGTCGATTCCGTGCGACAAGAAGGACATCTTCTCGACGGCGGCCGACGGGCAGACCGGCGTGACGATCAGCGTTTACCAGGGCGAGAGCGAGATCGCCAAGAGTGCGAGCAATCGCTTCCTCGGCCAGTTCGATTTGACCGGCATTCGTCCGGCGGCGCGCGGTGAGCCGCGCATCGAAGTGACGTTCTCGCTGGATAAGAACGGTATCCTGCAAGTGACGGCCAAGGATCTGGATACACAGAAGGAAGCGAAGATCGAGATCAAGGGATCGAGCGGTTTGGACGCGGGCGAGGTCGAGCGGATGCGCAAGGAGGCCGAGGCGCATGCGGCGGAAGATCATCGCAAGGTCGAGGTGATCGAGGCACGCAATCAGGCCGACGCCATGATCTTCACGATCGAGAAGCAACTCAAGGAGTTGGGCGACAAGATCGCTCCGCAGGACAAGGACGCCATTCACACGGCGATGGAGCGAACGCGGCAGGCGGCCAGCGGCGAAGATGCCCAGGCCATTCGGCAAGCCGTCAGCGATTTGCAAGTGGCGGCTCAGGCCATGGCGCAGCACATGAATCGCCCCTCGGCGGACGGTGCCGCGCCGGATGGCAGCGGCGGCGAAAGTAAAAGCAAGGACGATGTCATCGACGCCGAGTTTGAAGTGAAGAAGTAAGGATGCGTCTCTTCGAGCGCTACCACAAGCCCGGAGCGCCAGCGATGGGAGAACCCGGTCGCTGGCGCTCCGGGCTTGTTCAATTACGGTCGCTCCGGCGTCTGCTGTGGCGCGCGTGAATCAATGCTGAGATGCTCCTGATCCCGACCGCGTTCGCGTTCCTTCTTCGCGGGAGGAGCCTTACTCACCTGAACCAGCCAGTCACGCCACTGTTGTTTATCCGCCTCGCTCAATCCCTCGGTCGTGGCCAGCATGGTGCGAATCCGCTCGGCCTGCTGGCGTATCTGCTCGAAGTTTTCCATGCTGCCGTAGCAGCGCACCGTACCGCCCAGCGCCCATAAGCCCTCCGGACTGTTGCCCCACTTTTTCGCCAATTCCTCGTACTTCTGGAGGGATTTTTCGTACTCACCCAACTCAAACCAGAGTTGCGCCACATTGAAAGGCGTCTCCACCCGCTGCTTGACCGTCAGCAGGGACGTCAGTTCCGAGTTTTTGAGCAACTCTTCCAGTTTGATGAATTCCTCAACGGCGCGTGTCTGCGAACGTCGATTCTCCACCACGAAATGATCGTAGGCATCCTGGCTCATCTTCTCGCTCATGAGGCGATTGACCATGCGTTGGTTGGCCAGTTGGCGATAAGAGTCGGCCAACTGAAAGCGTGCCCGCACCACCTCCGGCGTGACTGAATAACGATCGAGACTCCCTTCGAGCTTGTGGACGACATCGCGGTAATTCTGCGTCAACTTCGAGCCGCCTTGGTAGAGGAGGGAGCAGAGAGCCAGACGTGATTTTTCTTGAGCTTCTTGGTCCGGATCGCGATGGTCGATCTTGAGGTTCTGATCGAGATTGTGCGTGGCCTGGTCGATTTTCCCTGCTTCAATGTCGAGCATGGCCAATTGATAGCGGGCGCGGCAGGTGAAACGGGCGTTGTTGGCCACGCAATTCTTGTAGGCTTCGCGCGCCATGCCCTTATCCGCATCCTTGTCCTTGAGATTGCGATATGATTCGCCGAGCAAGAACCAGCCCTCACTCTGGCGATCGATATTCTCCAGGTCCACTTGCAGAATCTTCGTGAGCTTGTCGGCGGCGCGGGAATAGTCCTCACCATCGAAGGAACAGACGGCGCTGAGCCACAGATGATCGTCCTTGTCGTCTTTCTTGGTCAGGATTTTGGCGGCTTCGGCGTGGGCCTCAGCGGCTTGACGAAACAGCGTGCGCGCCGTGGCCGCGTCCTTCTTGCGCGTGGCTGCATCCTCGGCTTTTCGGCCGCGCTCGCGTGTGAAATTCGCCCATTCCGTGGCGCGTTCGGCGTGCAGCACTTGAGCTTTGGGAGCCAGCGCCACCCGCTCGTACAACTCGGCCGTTTGCACGGCAAGATCGAAGCGATGGGCTTGGCGATAGGTATCCACGCCTTTCTCGAACAACTCACGCACGCGCGGCAATTCAATCAGGGAGTTCTTCCAGTCGTCGGCCTTGCGGATGCGAGCCACGCCCTTGGCCAACATCTCGATCGCTTTCTCTGGATTGGCCTCATGCAAGCGCAGATCCGCGAGGGCCAGGGCCGCCGCTTGCGCTTCCTCGCCGTCGGTGCGCTTCATGCAGTCGAGCCATGCCTCGGTCGCCTGGCTCGATTGGTCCAGCTGCCGGCAGCAGACACCGAGGTTATACAGCACTCCGCCCGGCTCGGTCAGCGGCACGCGCTTCTCGTTCAATACGGCCTTCCACAGTTCCGCTGCTGGCGCCCATTTGTGTTCCTCCTGATAAAGACCGGCCAGCAGCATGTGCGCTTCGTTCAGGACGGCGGGCGGCGCCTGGTGATTAATTTTCTCCAAGGTCTTGCGGGCTTCGTCTTGCTGAGAGAGACGGAGCAGCAGTTTGGCGCCGGCCAACTTGGCCGGACCGAGAATGTCCTCGCCAATCTGCGGCACCTTCTCACGCAGTTCCTGATTGGTTTTCAAGGCATCCGGGATGTTTGGTGGAGTCAGACGTAGGTACGCCTGCGTGAGCAGCGTAAGGGCCTCGGCGCGATCGTCCGTCTGATCCTTGCTCGCCTTGAGCAGGGCAACCACGCGCTTGGGGTCGTCGTTGGTGTAAAAGCCTACCTTGGCGAGTCGATATTGCATACGGCCGGCATCATCGCCGGAGAGATTGCGTCGCTCGGCTTCTTGCAGGCAGTGCTGCGCCTCGCGCCAGTGTTCCTCGGCCTCCGACTCGCCGCTGGCCTCGGCCTGGCGAATGTGGGCCGAGCCGAGCAAGAAAAACGCCTCCGCGCCCCGGCTCGGATCGTACATCAGGCTATCAACCGCGTGCTGCGCATGCCGCAGCGCTCCGTCGGCATCGCCGGTGTGTCGATGCAAGAGGCGGCGTGCCTCGGCCAGATCCTGATGGAGTTCGCGCACCGGGTCGGGTTTGACCATCCCGCGCGTCAGACAGACGGTGACGAGGGCCACGACTCCCAGGAAGAAGAGAGGCACCTGCCACATCAGCCGCGGGGAGAAGCCGGCCGGACGGTCCTCCGTCGGATTCGAGGAAGCGGCGGGAGTGGGAATCGGCTCCATGAAATCACCCGGCTGTCGGCTATCCGCTCTCTTCTCGATCCTTCCTATCTGCTCGAACCGATAGCCGATGGCCCAGAGCCGATAGTCACACGACAACCTTGCCGCGGGGCGGGGTTTTGACAAATCCGTCCAGACGTGTCAAGGGCAACGGCGTTGCCATCGCCGACCGGACTCGCACAATAAGAGGCACGAACCCAATGAATTGCCAGCCCGCAGCGTCAGCAAGGGAGTCTGCTGACGCTGCGGGCTGGTCAAAAACAAGGCACGATCATGGCCTCCTCCCCCGGACAGACGCTTGACTCGCTCGAATCTCCGCAGCTTCTCCTGGATCTCGATCGCGTCGATGCCAACCTGCATTACCTGCTGGACGCTTGCCGGCAGCGCGGCGTGGATCTGCGCGTCCACTTCAAATCCCTCAAGTGCGGCAGTCTCGCGCGCTATCTGACCGCTGCCGGCGTGAAGCGTTTTCTCTGCGCCAAACTCAACGAGGCGGAAGTGCTTGCCGATGCGGGCATGACGGACATTTTCGTCGCCAACGAAATCATCGGGCCTGTGAAACTGGCGCGATTGGCCCGTCTGGCCCGACGGGCCGACGTGCGCGTCTGCGTCGATGACGCCGGCAATGTCGCCGAGATGGCGGTCGCGGCGCGGAACGAGGGCGTCACTCTGGGAGTTCTCGTCGAGGTGGACGTTGGCATGCAGCGCTGCGGCGTGGAGCCGGGCGAACCGGCGGTGACGCTGGCGCGACAAATCCAGTCGGAGCCGGGACTGCGCTTCGTCGGTCTGCAAGGATACGATGGTCATTTGCAGATGTTACTCGACCCGGCCGAACGCCGCGCGAAGTGTCTGACGGGACTGGAGCGCTTGATCGCCACGAAAAAACAGATCGAGCAAGCTGGCATCCCGGTCGAGGTCGTCACGGGAGCGGGAACCGGAACATGGGAGTTCGTCAGTTCCTTCCCCGGCGTCACGGAGATTCAGCCGGGTTCGTTTCTGTTGATGGATTGCGCCTATCATGCGGTGCGGCCGGAGTTTGGCTGCGCCCTATCGATCCTCAGCACCGTCGTCAGCCGCCGGGCGGGTCGCTATGTTCTCGATGCGGGGAGTAAAGCGATCTCGAAAGACTTTGGTACGCCCGTCATCAAGGATAAGCCCACGGAGCGCGTCACGAAACTGGCGGAAGAACATACGCTGGTTGAGACACCCGATGAAGTGCCGCCCGTTGGCGCGCGGCGCGAAGTGCTGCCGGCGCACTGCTGCGCCACCATGAACTTGCATCGCCAATGTGTGGCGATCCGCCAGGGCCGCGTGGAGGCGGTATGGCCCATTGAGGCGAGCGGGCGCTACGATTGACTCGCGCCGTCGTCCGTCCAGCGAATCTCATCGAACATCTGCCGCAAGCGCCGGCCGCGCTCCGCATGAAGCATGGCAACATAACCGATGCGCCCCGCCAAATGAGCGCGGAAGTTGGCATGCCCCTCCCGATTCTGGCTGTGCGGCCCGTGGCGGGCGCAATTGGTGAGGATGGCTTTAAGGCGATCGTATTCCACACGCCGCACGTTGGGCCGGACGTTCAATACCACGCCGGCCACCTGCTGGCGAACGCCCTGCCGCATGAAGTGCGATTTACGTGTGTTCACTTCAAAACCCTCTTCGAGCGCGATGCGGCAAACATGGACGTGAAAACGGCGGACGCTGCGTTCCAGCGTTTCGCCGCCGGAGAAAATGAGGTCGTCGGCATAGCGCGTATACGAGGCATCCAGCGCACGGGCAAGCCCCGCCAACCGGCAATCGAACCGATAAGCGCACAGGTTCGCCAGGGCGGGCGAAGTCGGCGCTCCCTGGGGTAAATGAGGAAATGCCAGTCGCCGCCGCATGTTCACCACACTATCGGGACGCCCGCCGCTTGGCCGTTTCTCCAGAATGTCCAGCGGGATGGAGTTGGTGCATAGACCCGTCAACAGGCGAGCGACGGAAGTAGGATAGCCTGCGGTGTGGAACAGCGCATGGACGCGAGCGCTGCGAATCGACGGGAAAAAATCCTGTAAATCCAGATGAACGACAATGCCGCGTCCGGCGTGGGGAGCGACGAGAGTGCCGATGGATCGGCCTCGTCGATAGGCGTGCGCCGCCTCGTGCGGCGGCATGACATCGAGCAGGCCGCGGAGTAGACGGTGTTGGAGCCCCTTGAGCCGGCTCTTGGGCACTTCGAGCAAACGCACCTTGCGCCGCGTGGTCCGCCAGCGATAGGTGTAATGGCGAAGCGGACCGGGAGACGCCAAGCGCTCGCGGCGCTGCACGTCGGCGAACCAGTCGAGTTCGCTCGGCGTCAGGCGAAGCCATTCCGCCAGAGCCGTCGTGGTGGTCAGGGCCGGCAGCGTCCACGAGGCAGGTGCGCCTGCGGTTGGTATCATGCTGGGCGCGACCCAGTAGACCCGATGCAGCGAGATGGCTTTGCGCGTCCAGGCTCGACAAAAGCCCGGATCGCCGAGAAGAAACGTACTCAGGGAATCGACATTCGGACGCGGCTCCGGTTCCGCAAAGCGAGCGAGAACCCGTCGCGCAAGGGGCCGCAGCCAGGAGGGACGTTTGCCGCACGCCTCACGACCACGGCGTACCAATCCCTCCAGGGACCAGACACCGGCCAGGAATGCGGAGGCCAGATTGCGGGCGATGATGCTTTGAGCAGACATAAAAGAAGGCGGAGGGTCCAACCCATCTCGTGAGGTGCGACCAATCTGCGCACTCCGCGCACGACGGTCGCACGCCGGTTTCGCTCGATCCTGTCACTCCCCCAGGGTAACCCCGGAGAGACACGCTTGGTTGAAGGGTCAACCGTCGCGGTCGTCTTGGAACCCTCCGCCCGCGGCCAATAGTGGCATCCTCATCCATAAGTGTCAAGGGTGGTAGCGTGTCGCCCGTAATCGGATTGAGACCGTGGAACCGATCATGACTCGATTGTTGCCAATCCAGAGTATGTTCATAGGGGTGATTGTGGCGGTAGTCACGCCGCAGCGAGTAGTTGTCCTTGGTTTCGAGTCGAGGTAGGATGAATATATGATACTGGTCAATTTTGCGCGCTGATGCGCGGCCGCACCGCACAGAAACAGCCCACGAATCGGCGTGCGATAGCTGGCGGAGCCAACCACCGGACGCAGGAGAAAGAGCTGATTCAGCGTCATCTCGCCTTGGAAGATGTTGCCGCACGTCAGTCCGAACATGCGTTCCAAGTTCAGCGGCGATAGCACCTGACGCGCGATCACCAAACGCTTGAAGTTCGGGGCATACTCGTTGAGGATATTGAACCGGCGTAAACCCGCTCCCGTTTACATTTCGCGGCGCGAAACGTAAACGGGAGTGGGTTTACGCCGATTATGCGTCCTCAAGTTCATTGCTCGTCGTCCGGAAGATCGGTCAGCAGTTCTGGTTTGCCGAACTTGCTGAGATCCACTTGACCGCTGACTTCGCTTTCCACCAGTTTCAGTCGCGCTTCCAGTTCGCGTAGATGTGCCTGGAGAGCCTCCATCTTCGCGGAAAGATCGTCGCGCGGTCTGGGCCGCGGCACTTCGGGATAGTTGAGTTGTCGCTGTAAGGCCGCGAATAGGTACAACGGATCGCGTCCCCGATTGGCCCCGGCGATCTTGCCTTCCTTCGGGCCGAACACCGCCGGCACAGGTGGCTCGTAATCCGGTTCGTGCCGGCGACGCTCGATGAGATACATCTCCGAGCGCAAGTAAATCATCTCGGCGAAATCCACGATACCGATTTGCCGGCGCGCCGAGGCGAGAAAATCGCGCCATTCCGGCGGATAGAAACTATCCGCCAGCATACTGGCCAATCCCTCGTCGTAACCCAGACGGTTACGACACAACACCTCGAATTGATAGACGAACAGCCCTGAAGGCGTGGGAGTGCCAGTGCGATACTCCACCTCGCGCTGAAGCACCAGCAGGGCGGTTTCCATGCTGAAACGCCGGCCCTCCTCTTCCGTGCCCTTGATGACGAACGCCTGAAAGGGCGTGAAATAGTGCGGCAGACGCGCGAAGCCGGACGACAGCAAGCCGGTGTGCTTCACTTCCGCCGTCAGGAACTGCACGGCATAAGGGAGGCGCGTAGTAGATAGAATCTCTTGGCCGATATGCTCCAGCACTTCCTGCGCGGCCAGACCTTCCGCGAGGCGTTCCCGCATGACGCGGAACAGATACGCCTGCTCGATGTATTCTTCACGATCGAGAACCGTGGTGGTAGTCATACCACCATCATAAAACGAAATCCGAAACCCGAAATCCGAAATCCGAAAGAAATCTCAAATCACAAATCCCAAACAAAAAACAGCAAGACGTTTTGAGTTTGAGTATTTGGACTTGAGATTTCTTTCGGATTTCGGATTTCGGATTTCGGATTTCATCTCTATGCGGATCGTCGGCGCGGTTCGGCGTCATAGGATGGTGACGGCAACGTCTTGAAAATGCTGCGGATCAGCCCTTCGGGGGCGTCGGCCTCGGTGGCTTGCTGGTTGGGTGTGCCCACCTCCACGACGAACGTGAAACCACCGATGCGAAGGAGGTCGCCCTGACGCACGGTGGCCTGGCGAATCAATTCGCCGTTGAGAAAGACGCCGTTGAGGCTGTTCAAATCGAGAACCTGCCACACACCCTGCGAAAAGAGGAAACGACAATGACGGCGACTAACGTCCGGCAACGGCAAGCGCACATCGGCGTGGCTGTGGCGGCCAAGGAGCATGTCAGGCTGGGTTAGCTCGATGCTGGCGGCGCTCGGTTGCAGGATGAGTCTCAAGGGGACGAAGTCCGCCGGTACCGGCATGGCCGGCGGCGCGCGCCAGGGCGATCCGGGTACGGAGAGGCTGCAAGCCTCGGCGGAAGATTCCGAAGATTCCATGTTTGATCCCTGTTCCGATGGCGGGAGGGCGATGTCGTCTCCGTCGAAGCGGCTTATACCAGAAAGGAGGCTTCCCGGAAAAGACGAGTCGCCGCCCGCAATTCTCGCCTGAGTTGCCCGTATCGGTTTGGCGCAAAACTCCACGTTTGCGGTAAACTCCAATCAATTCAGCACAGTCTCTCCAGATAACCTTGTTTTTCTCTCAAGTCCACTTTGCGCCGTCCTTGCAATCGGGCACATTTTAGTACAGCCGCAACGGGCGCCGCGGGGCGCGGCCCTGGTGCGAGCATGTTGGAACCCGGAACTGTATGGCGAGGAGTCCAGAGATGAGGCTGAAGGTCGCGTTGCCGCTGATAGCCATGCTTGCCGCGGCGGCACTGGCGGATCGAGCGCGGGCGTCGCATTGCGGTGCCTGCTGCTATCCCGTTCAGTGTTGCAGCCCGGAGCAGTGCTGTTTACCCACCATCCGCTATCGTGTTTGCTACCAGACCGTTTACGAAGATCGTAACTGTGTTTGCTATCGTCCGGTCTACCGAACGGTCATGAAAGAATGTCGCTCGGTCTGCTATCGTCCGGTCTACGAACAACATGTTCGTCAGCAGTGCTACACCGTGTGCCGGCCGGTCTACGAGAACTATAACGTCGTCCAGAAATACACGGTCTGCCGGCCCGTGTACGAGCAGCATGTGCGCAAATCCTGTTACACGACTTACAAGCCGTGCTATCAGGAATATCAGGTGCCGCAATACTACTGCACCTCGCATCCGGTCTATCAACAACATGTGCGCAAGTGCTGCTACACAACGTACAAACAGTGC
>Ga0134126_10001134_pt1 | contig 33749 bp, 29 predicted proteins | sample KB31752_FD_96881 | JGI IMG/M metagenome (GOLD analysis project Ga0134126, IMG submission 96881) | Terrestrial soil microbial communities with excess Nitrogen fertilizer from Kellogg Biological Station, Michigan, USA - KB3-175-2 | ecosystem: Environmental > Terrestrial > Soil > Unclassified ...
GATGGAGCTTACTCGCGTTTCGACTGGGGTCAGAGCACGTTGCGCATCGACTGGTTCGGCGTGTCGGCGGGGTTCAGTACTGCCAATCAGTACTGGGGGCCGGCTACAGTCTTTCCAGTGATACTCGGCAACAACGCCGCGGGAATTCCACACGTGTTCGTAGGCACCGAGCGGCCGAAGAACATAGGAATCGGGAAGGTCCAGGCGCGGGTCGTATACGGACTCGAGCGGCAGTCGGATTTTTCGCCAGCCATCGGACCGGACACGTTCGCCGACGTCAACCATCCCGGCACCAGGAGGTTCATGTCAGGACTGGTGTTGACGTTTTCGCCAGCGCCGATTCCCGGACTCGAGATTGGCGCGGCGCGGTTCTTTCACCAGGCATGGTTCGGAACTATCGGATCTGCCGAATTGAAGTCGCCGTTCGAGGGGATTCTCAAGAGCAGTATCGCGAAGGGAATTGCACTACCGGGGATCGACGACAAGGACGCTTTGAAGAACCAGCTAGCATCACTGTTTGGACGCTGGGTGTTACCGCATAGCGGGTTCGAGTTGTACGCCGAGTACGGGCACGAGGATCACAACGCGGATGCGAGGGATCTGGAGAACGAGCCGGATCATTCGCGCATCGCGATGGTGGGTTTCAGGAAGGTGTTTACGAACAACGATACGACGTTTCATGCGTTGAGGGCGGAGTACATCGACGGGACGGCATCGACGTTGGACAGGCACCGGGACGAGGGATTGATCTACGTACACTCACCACTCGTACAGGGGCACACGCAGGACGGGCAGCTGCTGGGCGCGAACATTGGTGTGGGTTCGCCAGCTGGCGCGGAGCTGGCGTGGGAGAGTTACTCGCCGTCCGGCCATGGCACTTGGTACCTGCAACGCATCGTGGATAACAACCAGTCGTCCTTATTCTCGTACGATTTCGTCTCGCTGAAGATGTCCAACATCCTCGCGACCGTGGGATACCGAGGGGCACGATTCGGCAAGGTCGTGGATTTGACGTATGGCCTGGCACTAACCGAAGGAAAGCGCGCAATCGCGTTCCCACGAGAGACGAACGTCAACGCGAGCATCGGATTTGTTGCGCACCGGCGGTGAGCCGTTACCGCGCGCGGCCTAATTTCGCACGGCGACGGAAGTGCGCGCGGGTGTTCCGGTCGGTGTAGCTGAACGCGGATCTTCAGCTGCGATCCTTCGTATGTTCTTCCACGCGTCCAGTAGGAACGCGAGCATCAGGCCGAGGACCGTTCCCAGCGCAAGACCGAGGATAACCATCGCTGGGATTCGTTTCGACCGCGGCGCGTATGGGAGTTCTGGACGCTCGAGAACGATGATCGAAGGCATGTTCCTGATCTCATCAATGCGTGCCTGTTCGTAGGCCTGCTCGAGTGACGTGTAAACCTGCTGGCGCATGGAGACGGCGCGCGTGAGGCGATCCTTTTCCAATTGCAATTGCGGCGACGTACCGAGCTGTCTGTTAGACGCGAGAAAACCCTCAAGCCTGTCCTCCGCCTGATGGAGCTCACTTGCCGCCACTGCCACACGTTGCTCCACAAAGGCACGCTCGGGCGTCGCTTCGGCCAAACGATTGCGAAGGTTGAAGCTGTCGACCTGCGCGAGGATGTTGAGCGCCAGCTGTTGAGATAGGCTGGGTGACGGTGTCGTGACCGTCAGTTCAACAGCGCCGGTTTTCAAAACTGTCGCCTTCACCTGTTTTGCCAGCTGCCCGACTGCAGCATCTCGTCGTGCTGGATATACGCCGCGGTTCGGTGAGTAGATATCGACGAGCGTCATCCGGACGATTTTACCGTCGCGAGGAACATCGTACGGTAATTGCGCCAATGGAAGAAGGATCTCGCGCGATTGGACCAGATCGGCATACGACTGGGCAGACATGCCACCCTGATTCAGATTGACGTTGATGCCGAACTGCGCGGCGAGGCCCGCCACCGCGGACGACTGCTTCGGCGCCTGTGGCATGAACCACGCCATCGATGAATAGCCGATGGGGCGCGTTGCCGCGTACACTCCGGTCAACACAGCAACGACAATCGCTGTTCCCACGATAATGCTGCGATTCCGCGTTATTCCGCGGACAACAGATGCGAGCGACACATCGTCAACTCGATCCGTGACGACCGAGGTGCTAGTCAGTTCAGCTGGTCTCATCTGGTCAATTTGTGCGGAGTTTGCGCCACGGCTGGAACTGGCCCGTCCGGCGACTCGCTCCGTTCGGCAAGGGTGGTCCGATTAGCAGAGTGGACGCGCAGTCGAAAGCTTTCATGAGTGAACTTCAGATTCAAATCCCGAGTCGGCCAGAGGTTGCCGTCTTGCACGTGCTAGCGGACGCCCTGTCCAAAGCGGAATATACGCCTCTCTGAAGAAATAGGCCGCAAGCACTGCGAGCAATATATTCATCGGGTAGGCCTCGAACACGATCATCGTGAAGCCGTAAAGACCGAATAGCGCGGTCGCGACATAGAGGTCCAAGCGTCGGGAACATACCACGGTGAACGCCCACGTAGCTGCGAACAGGGCGAAGAAAACACCGCCGAACACCCCTAGATTGCCGAGCACGCTGGAGTAAGTCGAGTCGACTATCGTAGGCGTCGCACCGGAATTGATGCCGCCGTTGGCGAGTAACGATACCGCGGTGTTAGTGACGTACCCGAAGGCGGTCGGAATCCACTGGCTATGCTGCACCAAGTCGAGGAAGATCTCGATCCGGGTTCCGCCGGACACCGCCACGTAGTCGGCTTCCCGGCCGGTCAGCAGAGGCAGCAGGGGAAACATCGCTACCACCAATCCAGCGCCGATTGGAACGATCAGCCAGATGCGTCTTACCCCAATGACGATGAGCGTAGCCATTAGCGCGAGGACCACGAGTCCTGTGCCAGACTGGGTCATGAAAACGCTAAGTGGCGCGAGGAAATATGTCACGCGTCGCAGGGACGCGTTGGCGTCGTAGAAGTGAACGAAGAACAACGTGGTAAGGGCGAAAAATCCGGCAGTGATCGGGATGACAAAAAAACCGGGGACACGCGCGGCGAGTCCGAAAACGATGGCACCGTACCAATGACTCATGAAGTACAGCTCGCCCACTTGAAGAAGGCATTGTCCAATGAGCATGACAGCGAGGAGGTTCGCGATCTGGCGCAGCAGCCGCGCATCGACAAAATCGTAAATGAAGAACGCAACGAACACGGGCATGATCCAGCGTATGCCGGCAAGCGCAAGTGCCACACTGTCGGAACCCGAGACAGCGACGGTCAACGTGTAGAGGAAAAGTATGAGGAATGGAATAAAGAGCCTGTTTGTACGCGCACTTCGGAGCGTGTGCGCCAGGCCAAGCAGAATCAGGACGACCGATAGCACGTCCTTTATCGCCTTGATGTAAAACGGCGTGTAGACCGTCACCTGCGAGTCGAACGAACCACGCAGCAACGCGAACAACTCGCCAAAGCTGAGTAGCGGAGTGATTGCGAGCCCCATAAGGAGGCAGCCACGCGCCAGCCTGCGCAGGTTGATTGTCACGGTCGCGCTCGATGGCCACGCAGGCCTCCGTGGCCAGCGGCGGACTCGGGGCACTGTTCAACCATGCCCAAGCGAACCCATCAGCTGAAGATAGACGTCGAGCGTCAAGCCCGCCGTCCGTGTCCACGAAAACCGTGCGACGTTCGCGGTGCCGGCCGCGATAAGCGATCGCCTGAGCGCAGGATCACTGATAGGTGCAACCAGAGCGGTTGCGATCGATTCCGTCGAGAGTGGATCAAACAACAGCGCTCCGTCGCCCGCGACCTCAGGCAACGCCGCGAACGATGAGCATACCACAGGCACGCCGGCTGCCTGTGCGTCGAGCACGGGCAAGCCGAATCCCTCGTAGAGAGATGGGAATGCGAGGAGATCCGCGTTGCGCAGCGCCATCGCCAGCTCGGCGGTGGTCAGATACCCCGTGGTCCTGATTCGCTCCGCCACTCCGGAACGGGAGATCGAGGCGCCGACGGATCCGTCCGCTGGAACGTGGCCGACGATCATCAGGCTGTGCGGGATTCCCTTCGCAACGGAGGCAAATGCGGCGATGAGGCGTGGTATGTTCTTGTGCGGCGCGGAGCCACCGAACACGATGATGTACGGCGGGTGATTGGCGTCGCCGGCTCGACCCGTCGCTGTGGCGCCTGTTCGTTCCGCATCGGGAGCAAGGTGAGTGGTCGTCACGCGAGCGGGAGGAACGCGCAAATGCTTGACGATCTGCGCCTTGCTCGCATCTGAAAGCGTCAGCACGTGCGCCGCGCGCTCCCCGCCCGCTTCGACAAAACGGCGGAGTACCCGCCGTTTGAGCCGAGACATTGCCACATACTCGCTTCGGTAGTTCAGATCGTGAATCGTGATCACGTGCGGCCGGCCAGGCCACAGCGGACCAACGTAACCGAGCGAATGAACCACGTCGACGTCATGCTGTTGAAGCTGCAATGGCAGCATTGCCTGCTCCCACCCGTACCGCAGCCCGCGGTGGACGGCTGAGACGGGACATACAATGCGTTTAAAATTCGGACCGGTCTTGAGCGGGAAGCCCGCCGCCTCCCGATTAACAAAGATCAAGTAATCGTTGGCACGGTCAAGGTCAGAGAGAGCCTCGATCAAATGCGTCGCATAGGTTTCCGTACCGCCGACGACGCCGGGAAGGAGATAGAGCAGGTTCAACCCAATGCGCATACCATACTCGTTCCACTCGTTCCGCGGGTGAACCTCACTGATTTCCTTCCCGTGCCCCACTGTCATCGCAGACAAACTTCGCGATCCTACGCGCTTGAGCGGCCCAGGACTTGTTTGCCAGGATGAAGCGACGGGCCGCGACACCTCGGGCTGTTCGTTCCGCTGACGGCAGCTGTGCGACGTTCCGCAACGTCGCGGCGATCGCCTCGGCGGAGTCATCCAGTGTCGCGAACAGGAATTCGCTGTACTCGTCAGCAATTTCGGGCGTGCTGCATGTCGAGATCACCGGTGTACCGGTGGCAAGGTACTCGATCAATTTCGAGGGGAAGAGATACCGGGCTGATGCGTGACGAATCGAATGCGGATTCACAAGAACGTCAGCATCGCGGTACAATGAGCGAAGCTCGTCGTCGCCAGTGAAGCCAAAATATTGAATGCGGCTATCAGCCGCGGCCGCGCGCGCGACGACATCCGCCAGCGGGCCCACGCCGGTCACCCGAAGCCGGAAGTGATCGCCTTCCAGTAATGCAAAAGCCTGGAGCAACCTGTCGATTCCCTTAAGCTGCGACAGGCCACCCGCATACATTATTATAAACTTGCCGCCGCGATCGGTGTCGCGTTGCCCTGGAGGCGAGTCCACCAGCACCGAGTCCGGGGCAGCCCCTTCCATCTGAATTCGCGGCACGTCAGGCGCAAAGTCTTCCGCCATCCGGTTCGTGAGTACGATCAGTCCGTCGAAATGGGGAAGCGAGAGCCGCTGCAGTGCAAAATCCAGTCTGCGCATGACAGTGTCGGGGAGGAGTCCCTGCCCCGGAATCTGAAGATCGGCGACTATGGCGACCGTCTTCGAACGCGTAAGCCACCCCGCCACCACGCTGACGATGCCTGGCGGACTGTACAGGTTGTACAACAGGATCACCCGCTTCCGGGCGCGCTCCCGCCACGCCCAAGCGAACAGTCGCGGAAAGAGTGTCAGCCCGCCTGTAATCGTCTTGACCGGGCCCAAGTTGACGAACCCGATGAGCGTGGCAGGCACCGAGTCGGCGAGTTTGTCTTGTCGCGCGGTGTACACCAGCCTGCGCGTCGGAAATGAAGGCACCGGGCGCAGCGCGTATACATGCGTCACGTCGAGCTCGGTAGCACTCAGCGCCCGTAGCAGACATTCCTGAAACTGCGCACCCGCGGGACTGTAGGCGGCATTGTCGCCCGATCTGTCCTCGGTATCGAGAAGCCCGACGAATGCGCATGCTACCGATGCCTCGATTCGCGCCGGCCGGCCAGGATCGGTCACGCTCGTGTGGCTCCATCCAGCGCCGCCAGTATCCCCGCAAGCCGTTCGGCAAACTGCTCCGGGCCCCATGTCGCAGCCCTGGCCCGCCCGCGATCCGCCAACGTGGAGCAAACATCATCGTCACTCCACAGACGCTCCAAAGTGGCGGCCATCTCATCCACCGACAGCGGGTCGAACAGCAATGCCGCATCGCCTACCTGTTCCGGAATTCCATATATCCGGGACGTGGCCACCGGACAACCTAACGCGAATGCCTCAAGAGGAGGAATATTGGTCGGGCCAAAGAAGGTGGGCATCACTAGCGCTCGAGCGCGGCGGTACATGCCCGGCATCTCGGCGTCCGGCACGTATCCCAGGAAGACAACGTTGTCCTCCAACCCCAGCGCCGTAACCTCGGCACGGACGCGCTTGTAGCCATTCTTCGGAGAGCCGACGAAAACGATTCGCACGTCGGGATAGCGCTCGCGCACCTTGGCGACCGCATGCAGCAGCCGCACGTGGTTCTTGTGCTCCCAGAACTGCGCCGGATAGAACAAAAACTTTTCAGGAAGAGTCGCGACGCCGACCGTTTCATCGCTCCCTTCACGCACGTGGCGTGACGGGATGTAAGGCAACACGAATACCTTGGCGAGGTCGACGCCATATGATTCCACGAGCTGCGTCCGTCCCGTGACAGATTCCACGAGGATGCCAATCGCCCACCGACCCATTCGCCTGAAATGGCGCTCTCTCTGTCGATACATGCCGAGCGCCGACACTTCAGGAAAGGATGGCTCGTAACGGTGCATCAGGTCGTGAACTGCCCCGAGCGCTGGCGCCGGTGTCAGGTACGTCCAGATGTCCTGGGCGGGAAATATCCAGAGGTCACACGCGTCGCGCGCAAGAGTCCGCGTGATGGAATGCACGTACGCGACGCTATGTCGCCAGAGACGGACAGGAAGCGGGATTCTCCACAGTACTGCGTCAAGAAGCCGTACCAGCGAACCGCGAGGAATGTAGCGTCCGTCCACATCATAACCACGCAACACCGGTATCCACGCCGGGTCGATATACCGCACGACTATCGACAACTTCGGGTGGTCGATTCCAGAAAGCGCCTCGAGTACCGCTTCACTGTACTGGAATACCCCGCCATGCGTTGGCGACGCCCCGAGAAACAATCCGATGCGCTTCACACCCGGGCGACAAAACAGGCCGCCCAGGATGAGTCGCTGGGAGGCCCCTCTCCCAGCCACTCGAACGCGTGCAACAGCTCGAAGCCGACGCTCTCACATATCGCACTGACCTCTGGCGTGAAGAGATATCGCATCAGGTGCGATTCGGCGATCCGATGCACGGCCCCGGTCGCCTTGTCAGTCACGATAACATCATACTCAACCCTGACGGTGTTTGCGTTGACGTCGAGAACGGGCTCGGCAATGCGCGTTACCGCAAGCGCATCATCCTCGAAACGCTTCACCGTAATCGACGGCCGAATTGCGAGTACAGCCGGCCCGTACCAACAGTCGAACAGAAGAATGCCGCCAGGGCTCAAATGCGCCTTCGCGGTCGCGAACGCGGCACGCAGGTCGTCCTGCGAGGTCTGATAGCTGAATACGTGAAAAAGCGAAATGACCGCATCGAACTTCTTCTCGATGCGCACCGTCCTCGCGTCACCGGCGGAAAACGAGAGAGCTGCTGCGACCCCGTCCGGCGCCTCTTTCCTGCGCTTCTCCGCCGCCGCGAGCATGCCATCGCTCAAGTCGACGCCATGAACGTCGAACCCGTCCTGGGCCAACAGTGCAGCGTGAATCCCACTGCCGCAGCCAAGCTCCAGGATCGAGCGAACGCCGTCACCGTGGAGGCGCAACACGTCGGCTACGTACCGAGCCTCACCGACATAGTCCTTGTCACGATACAGCAGATCGTAGTATTTCGCGTAAGCAGCAAAGACGCTCATGACACAAGCATCCCGACCGCACGAACAACAGTCTCGATCTGCGCAGTATCAAGGGCCAACCCGCTCGGGATGTAAAAGCCGCGCCGAGCGATCCGTTCCGCCACGGGATATCGTTCGCCGGCGAACAGGCCGAGTTTCATGAACACCGGTTGCTCATGCATCGGCCAGAAAAAAGGACGCGCGCCGACCCCCGCGTCAGACAGTCGGCGCATCGCGCCTGCGGCGTCGAACTCCACCTCGTCATCCAGCACCAATCCGTACACCCAATAGATGTTCTCCGCGTAAGCAGTGCGATCCACCGGTCGTTGGATCAGCGGCGTATTAGCGAGAAGTCGCGAGTACATGCGACCATGCTGGCGCTTGAGGCTCACGAATTCATCCAGTCTCTCCAATTGGGCGACGCCAACGGCGGCCTGCAAGTTGGTCATCCGGAAATTCCAGCCAAGCTCATCATGTACGAACCGCTGGCCGGGACGAAAGCAAAGATTGCGGAGACTGCGGCAGCGCGCGGCAAGCGCTTCATCGTCCGTGACGATCATGCCGCCTTCCCCGGTGGTGATGTGCTTGTTGGGGTAGAAGCTAAACGTACTCATGTCGCCGAACGACCCGCACGGGCGCCCGTTATATACCTGCCCGTGTGACTCCGCCGCGTCTTCTATTACGCGCAGGCCGTGGCGTGCCGCGAGCTCCATAACCGGATCCATGTCCACGGGCAAACCGTAGATGTGCACAACCATTATAGCGCGAGTTTTCGAATTGATACGCGGCGCGATCTGTGCAACGTCCATGTTCCATGTGAGCGGATCCGCATCGACGAGCACGGGAACCGCACCACACCGCGTTATTGCGGATGCGCAAGAAATGATCGTGAACGCCGGCATGATTACCTCATCGCCGGGTTTCAGATCGAGCGCGGCCATCGCCGCATCCAGCGCCACAGAGCCGTTGCAGACGGCAATCCCGAACTTGCGTCCTACTCTTGCGGCGAATTCGTCTTCGAATCGCTTTATGAAGGGGCCTTCTGATGAAATCCAGCCTGTATCAATGCACTCGGACAGATATTTCTTTTCGTTACCGTCCAGCAGCGGTTGATTGACTGGAATGAATGCGGTCATGCGCTACTCCTTGATTATCACATCTCTGGCATCGACTCCCGCGAAGCGAGTCTTATCCTGGTCGCCGGCGTATGGGCCCTGCTTTACCTCGATCATCTCCAGTTCCTCAAGCACTTCAAATCCGTGCCCGCCGGTAGCGAGAAGTATGACATCACCCGTTTCAAGTATCCGGCTGTCAAGATACGCACGATTGTCGTCGTAGAAATCGACACGCAACCTGCCCCGCCTGATAAAGAGGACTTCCTGCGTGTACTGAACGCTCCGCGAGACCGGGTTGTGGACATGCGGCTCGATCACCTTGCCGACCGGGTGATGCATGTAAGCCAGTTGCTGAGAGAGCTCATCTGGCGTCAGGAAGTGGATCCCAGGCTCCGTGAACTCCCGCCGCAGGATGATCGCCAGCAGCTGATCACCCGCCATGACACGCTCTGTCATATCGGCAGCTCCGGGTGCATTTCGGCGTCCACCATCGCCGCCACGACGTCGCGCATTGTCATCTTCGCTTCCCATTTGAGCTGTTCAAAGGCCTTGGATGGATTCGCCTTGCCGGATGAGATGTCCGTCGGACGCATGAGGGACCGATTTATATCGACATGCTCGTGCCAGTCCAGCTGAAGGGTCCGAAACGACTCCGCAACAAAATCCTTGAGGCTGTTCGTCTCCCCGGTCGCGATTATGTAGTCGTCGGCTTCGGGCTGCTGAAGCATGAGCCACATCGCCTCGACGTATTCCGGCGCCCAGCCCCAGTCGCGACGGATGTCAATGTTACCGAGCGCCAATCGTTCGCACGAACCGGCCGCGATCCGGCACGCCGCTGACACAATCTTGCGGGTTACAAAGCGCTCCGGGCGCAACGGCGACTCATGATTGAACAGTATTCCGCTGCATGAATACAGTCCATACGCTTCTCGATAGTTTGCCACTTCCCAGAACGCTGCAGCCTTCGCTACCGCGTACGGGCTGCGCGGCCGGAACGGCCTCTGCTCGTCGGCAGGAGTATCCACATCGCCGAAGCATTCGCCCGAGCCCGCGTTGTAAAAGCGGATCGATCTCCGACAAAACCGTATGGCCTCCAGCAGATTCAGCGTTCCGAGCGCGATACTTTCCAAAGTCTCAACCGGCTGTTCGAATGAGAGGCCGACCGAGCTTTGACCGGCGAGGTTGTAGACCTCGTCGGGGCCGATCTTGTCTATTGCTTGCAAGACGCTGCGAAAATCCGTGAGATTGACAGATTCAAGTTTCACGTCGTCCCGAATTCCGAGACGACGGAGATTCAGAAACGACGACGCGTGCGCATCGCGCGACGCCCCGTGCACAGCGTAGCCCTTGGCAAGGAGAAGTCGCGAAAGATACGCTCCGTCCTGACCCGATACCCCGCAGATCAGCGCAGTAGGCATTTCATCTCACCACCGCGTCGAGAATGCTGCGTGCCTGTCCGGCCAGCGTGTCGAGTGCGTAATCCCGCCGAACGAGCGCCAGCATCTTTGCGGCGACAGATGCGGCACATTCGGGGCTGTCCAGCACATGCAGGATCGCATCCGCAAACCCCGCCGGGTCATCGGCAATGAATATGTCCTCGCCGTTGGTCACAGGAATGCCTTCGGCACCCAACGTCGTCGATACTATCGGAATGCCGCAGGCGCCGGCCTCCAGAATCTTGAAGCGAGTTCCGGACTCGTAGCGGAGCGGGACAAGAGCTACCGACGCATTGCAAAGATAAGGGAGGACTGACGGCAGTTCGCCGGCAATCGTCACGTTGGATTCGCGCACGTCGCTCAGTGTTTCCCTGGAGCCACGCCCGACGATGTAAAGGTGCGCATCCGGGCGGCGGTTGCGAACGAGCGGCATGACCTCGTTGATCATCCACCGTGCAGCGTCGTCCATCGGGCTGTGCGGTCCGAACGTGCCCGCAAGATGCAGCGCGGGCCTCCTGAACCCCGACGGCGGTACCGGCACAACCTGATAACTGGCCAGATCGATTACGTTCGCGAAGATACGTATCTGGCCATCCCGTGCTGCGAGTGATCCATAATACTCGGCGTCGACATCCGACACGGCGGTCGTGATATCAGCCAACCTGGTTCCCCAACGCTCTTCCTCTTCCTTGTCCCGGCCTGCGACTGCTATGCGTTCTGCCTCTGCCTGTGTCGCTGCGTACGGCAACCCACGAATCACGAAGCGCGACCAGACACTGTCCGTGTCGAGGACCACCGGGATACTCGATGCCGTCTTGATCGCTCGTAGAAGCGGATACGAGATATTTCCGTATCCGAGCCAGATTACGTCTGCGCGAATCGCTTTCGCCAGCCGGATCACCGCGGCATGGTCGATGCGATCGACTGCGCTGTCACTAATGAAGTCGGCATCCACTAATCGCCGCAGCAGACTGTTCATCCGCCGCCGCAATGCGTTGACGTAGCGCCCCGCCAAAGCGCTGGATGGTGCAAACGTGAGGTTTCTGCACAATGCACGGTAGTAACGAAGCGCCGGGACACCGCCCATTTCCTTGCGCGACGTCCTGCTGCAGATGTAAAGTTCGCTAACCGTCCCAAGCGCCTTGATCGAATTCTCGATCCGCAAGTATGGGCCGCCTGCAGCGGGGTGACGAAGGATCGGAGTCACAAACAACACTCTGGGCCCGCTCCTCCCCGCGTCCGGCTGCGGCGTTGACGCAAGCACCGGCTCCGTTACTCTCGTCATCCGTTTGAACAGAGCAGGAGAGTCCGCGATTCCGGATTTGACGCGCGCAACTCGATCCTGGAGAAGAATCTGCCGAGCGCCGCCCTGAACGCATCGAGCGTATAACCATCGAATCCGGTCGGGTTGGTCGAGTATGCCTTGAAGAATGAAGGCTCGGCAACGATCAACGGATCGTTGATCGCGACGAACTCGACAACGAGATTGGACTTCGCGTAGCTACTCAACATCACTGCGATCGCGTCCACGCTCATTCCGCGACCGAGCGCTAGATGGTGGACGAGCTCGAGCGCGAGCACGGTGTCACACGCAAGCCGGCTGGACGTTGACCGGAGCAACGGAGCGTCGCCGCCGATGAGCGACCGTGATGGTTCACCTTCGTATTTTCGCGCGGCGACGTCGGGACTCGCCCCAGCGATGTTCAGTACGAGTGGCAGGATCGGCAATCGGTCGGCGCGAGCCTGAGAATACAGGATATCCACGCTCGCCTCATCGATGTCCAGGGCCACGACAGACGCACCCTGTCTTGTCGCGAGTATGGAGAACCAACCGGTGTTGCTACCGATATCCAGCACTGTTGCCGGCCGGAACTCGCGCAAGGTGTCGTAGACGGCGCGCTGCTTCGCCGACCAATTGTCGGATGGCTCGTACGCGGCCAACTCGTTCTTCGCAGAGTAGTATGAGCTGTACCCACTCTCACGCTGACCCACGTCGAGCGCCTCGAGCTCGGCTCGGAGCAAAGCGAAGAAACGCCGCTTCGGTAATCCCGCCTCTGCAAGTGATGCACGCTTGCGACGCTCAAGGAGGCTGTATCTCACACGCGCCATCGGGCGGCCCGCGAAGACCTCGCCCGGCGTCAGGATCGAGTCGCCAACGTTCAACGTCGTGTCGAACATCCGGACTCTTGCTTCCGCATGTCTCCCCTGCGCCATCATGTACAGCGGCATCAGAAAATAAGGCACGTACATGCGACGATACATCGCGTAGATGTATGTCGCGTCGGTGTCCCATGTTTTCTCCGACCGCGGTGGCGGGCCTTCGCTGAGATACGGCTCGTCACGAAGCCTGTCCTGCATTATCAGCGACGCGAAGTCCACGAAGACGGGCTGAACGCCATCGAACAGGATGTTGTACGGATGCCAGTCCTTCAGCGTCAGTCCGGCACTTGCGAGGTCCTCGAAAAGTCGCAGGTGGAACAGCGCCGCCGCCTTGAGCATCGGGGCGGGCCACTCGTGCGGATAGCTGACGAACGGTACACGGTCGTGCTCGAGCACGAGATCGTACGCGAGATCGGAATATGGGTTCTGAGGCAGCGCGCGGGTTGCGACAATTCCGAAATCAAAAACGCCGGCAGCCTCGCTGACCTCGAGGATCCGCCGATAAGTCGCCCCGTGCCCAGAATAGATTCCGCGCAATACGCGGCCGTCAGCCATGAAAGTCTCGCCTGCGGCATCGAAACCCGCAAGTCGCTCCACACCGATGCGCGATGCTTCAGACATCAGCCGTCTCCGCAAGCGTCGAAGGGACCCGTTCGGCGAGCGCGACCAGCTCGTCATCCATGACAAAATCCTCGCCGTCGAGCATCCGATCGCATATAAAGTCCATGTGCGCGTCGTTACCGGGTATCAGGGAATCTCTCTTGTCGTACTGAAATGACCACCACGTGGACTTTGGATCCCGTACAGCCGCGACCGGCACTTGCCGCTGGACAAAGTAGCAGTACGCGTACTGCCGTGCGAGGTTATGTTGCTGCTCTGTCAGTGGCTCCAGCGAACTCGCTTGTCGCAGGAGCGCCAGGTAGTCTCGCGCCGTCAATGCATCGTGCGTGAAGCCCTTCATGCCATAGTGGGCCTCGCCTGCAAGAATTACGGGCTTCCCCTGCAGGGCCACTTCGAGCCCGGACGTCCCGTATACGGTCACAGCGCCATCAATCAGGTTAAAAAAGTCGAGGGGGCTTACTTCATCTTCCGCGGTCACTACACGAATGTGTGATGGTAACATCGGAAACTCCTTTTGTATCAGCCGTTGGACTCCGCTGTCAGGGTTGTCCCATGCTTCCGCGGGATGAATCTTGACCAGCCATTGCACATCCGGGATGTCTATGATCTCCATGATGGTCGCGACGACCCACTCGTCGAATGACTCGTACGTCATCGGCGAATAGTCCGACACGCAATCCCAGTTGATGTGCGTCATGATGCCCCACACCGGCTTGTCCGTGACAAGTCCGAGGCGCTTTCGCAACTCGTCCGTGTCTCCGGTGAAGTGTTTGAACTGCCTCATGTCGAAACTGACGTGCTTGTGATATCTGCTCGAGAGAAATGCGTCCAGCCTGTTCTGCTCCGATTCGTTCAATGGAGTGGACGCCCGCTCGTGCCATGCTGCCGCAGTCAGGTTGTGAAAGTCTATGTGGATACCGTCTTCGACATGACGGAAGTAGAAACGCCAGGGGAGATATGACGCCATCCAGGCTGCAACCGGTGTTGCGCGCGCCAGAGCGACGTGAAGGGCTGGACCCCAGTCGACGTAAGTCCCGTGCGACATGAAAATGCGCGACGGCTTGATGCGGTTGATCGCCTCGCTGGCCGCGGCCGCGGAAACGAGCGCACTATACGCATATTCGCGTACAATCTCCTCGTGTCCGCTGATGTCATGCCCCTGGAGGTATCGCGTTATCGCCGAGCGGATGTTCTTGCCCAGGCTCACGCCGTCGTACTCGACAGTGTCGATCGATTCCCACGTGACGGATTCGGTGGTCTCCCACAGTTGTTCGCGCAGCTCTTCCGACACCAACTCGGACATTCCGATATACGGGACATCCATGTCATGCAACACTCGGCCCGTCGCGGCAAAGCAGCCCCCGCACAACACTGGCCAGCCAGCCACTTGCGTGCCGTCACCAAGTTCGCGCCTGACACACGCCCTGAAAGGGCCATCACAAAGGACAGCGACAACCGAGACGCCTCGCAGCCGAAGCCCCGCGGCGATGGCGCCTTCGAGGTGGAGCATCTGCGGCATTCCGCCAGGCACCCAAAAGAGCACCACCTTTGCGGTCTGCTTCGATGCGTGATTGCTGTAGAGCCGGCGCATTGCGCGAGCCCGACTGTCGCTCAACCGGATTGCTGCGCCCCGCACACGTTTAGCGGCGTTCACACCGCGACGCCGAAACGTGTTCATGGCCGAAAGAATCGAGAAGCCCAAGCTATCGCCGCGCGAGCAGGACGGACGTCACGCTACGCTGCAATCGGCCGCCACGATACGATCGAGAACGGCAGCAACGGATTGAGGCCAAACACCGAGGGCAGCTCGTCGACGATCTCGGCGCTGCCGGATGACGCGAACTCTTGTATGGACGTGAGAAGGTTCTTGTTGTAGCCGTTGGCCTCGATGTATCGCCGGCGCAACAATCCGAGAAGCGAGTGTCTGTCATGATGTTCGTACAGTGGCTCAAAGTGGACTACCATCTTCGGATGCAGATTTGCCAGACCGCGAAGCATGGAGTCGATAGAGTCGGGAACGTAGTGAGCCGCGTACGATGTGAAGAGGACCGCACCCGGGGGAATCTGCGCATTGGTGATGGTCGCTGAGCCGAGATCGCACGCGACAGAGCGGACGCTCAGCCCGCTCGCACTCGCAATCAGCATCATGAGATCGCGTCCGCTCTGAGTGATTTCGCCCGCTATGAGCGGCGCACCGGAGAATGGCTCGAGCTTTGCCAGCGATAGCACCTTGTGCCCGTAACCCGCACCAAGCTCGACGAGGGCATCCGCCGGATAGTAGCTCCGCAGAACGGCCGCGATCACGGCGATTGCATGGCTTCCCGCCTCTTCGCTCGGCGCGAATCCGATCCGATCGCCAAACGAGCACAACGACTCGGGTTCTGTTCCACGCTCCCAACCTTCGACAGCCCGGATCGACACGCCGGCACGATCCGACAGCGCACGCGCAAGCAGGGTGCCCCATTTGTCCCGGCCGAATTCGCGCTGGATCTCATCCCGCGACTTCTGGCTCGCGACAAACGGCGCGTCTCCGAGGAGTCGCGCCGGCCACGGGCTATGCTTCGGTAGCTCGTCGAGGCGTATCTCGTGGAACGGAATATCGGGGAGTGAACGGAACATGAACTTCCAAGAGGGTTGAATAGCCGATTGCAGCTGTCACGCTCCGGCGTGAGCATGTCTCGGCTTGCGGACTATCGACGCCCATCAGGCTCGTTGACCGGCCGCGGGAGGCGGATCAGTGCCTAACCGGCCAACGATGTCCTTTGCTCGTACACTTTCCGGAATGCCGCAACCACGTCTGCGAGATCGTCGAGCGTCAGGTCCGCGTGACAGAGGTCCGTGGTCAACAGCTCATCGAAGTGCATCCGCTCGGCGACCGGACAGATGCCGCGATCGTATGATACGGAGCCCTTGTAACCCTCATACGTGAAGGGGAATCCCGCCGTGCCGAACGCAATTCTTTCCTGGTAGAGCGGCTGCAGGTAAAGTGGCTCGACATACCCTTCGCTGATCGGAATGCCCTCCGCACGCAAAGCATTCGCGAAGGAAGCGCGATCGGCTCCGACCACGCTCGCATCGTATCGAATTGCGTATACGTAATACCCGTGCACGACATCGGGCATAACAAATGGCGGACGGATGCCCGCGAGATCGCCAAGTCCGGCGGTCAGGTAGTCGGACGCCTCTACCCTCGCTGCAGCCAGCCGATTCAACTTCTTGAGTTGCTCGCTGGCGATCGCGGCTTCGATTTCCGTCATGCGATAGTTGAAGCCAACCATGTTGACGAGATTGGAAGTTCCCTTCTTCTTCACAACCGCTTCGGCATGATTACGGATCAACTGCAACCGCTCCGCGATGGCGTCGTCGTCCGTAACCACGACGCCGCCCTCGCCGCTATGGATCGTCTTGTGATAGTTGAGACTGAAAACCCCGATGTGTCCAAGCGTCCCTGCGAATCGACCGTTATAAGTCGCGCCAGGTGCCTGCGCGGCATCCTCGATCACCACCAGGCCATGCTCGGCGGCGAGTGTCATGATCGCGTCCATATCGGCCGGCTGCCCGAAGATATCCACCGCGATGATCGCCTTCGTGGACGCCGTGATACGCCGGCGTATCGTCTCGGCCGTAATGCAGAACGTGTCGGGGTCTATGTCGGCGAACACTGGAATCGCGCCGTACACCAGGGCGGCAGTCGCGGATGCGGACATCGTGTACGGCGAGACTATCACCTCATCTCCGGGCCCGACGCCGGCGGCTCCTACAGCCGCGTACAGCGCGGACGTCGCGGAATTGACCGCGACGGCGTGCTTGACGCCGAAGTAGCTCGCCCATTCCCGCTCGAGCCCCTGAACGCGCGGCCCACCAAAAAAGTCCGGTGACCAGGTTCCGAGAAACTTGGACAGGACCGTGCTGTCGAGGACTTCCATGACCGCCCGCTTTTCCTCATCCCCAATCGTCACGTACGACGGAAATGGTCTGGTGCGCACGGCGCCACCGCCTCTGATCGCCAACGCGTTGTCCAGCAAAGTGCCCACTTAGCCGCCCCTCTTAGGTTCGTTGCCCGCCTGATCGATCAGCGATAGGATGAGCCTCTCGACGTTCGCCGCCGCGTCTTGATCGTGCTCCAGTGCGGCGCATCGTGCCAGAGCACCCGCCCGCGTCGCAGGACTGTAGAGAAGGTCCTCGATGACCGTTTCCAACACAACCTTGGAGTATATCGCTTTACTCGCTCCAAGTCGATTGGTTGGAAGCGGATCCTCAAGCCTCAGCCCTGGTTGCAGGCTTGCTACGACGCAGCCAGCGAGGCACGCCTCGACGAGTAGCACCGTGGTCATCCCGGTCACCAGATCGGCGGCAAGCGCCACGTCCAGTCCCTCTCCCAAAGCAGACGTCTGAACGGTCAGCGCGGTCTCATCCGGGCTCGCCCAGTGGAATGGCGTCTCGCGCGGATGGGGACGTATGACGAGGTGCAGCTTCTCCCCACGCCGCCGACCAATGCTGGACAGTGCGTCAATGAGTGCCGGAATCACCGTGCGTTCAGAATACCCCCATTCGACGGGGCTCGCTGCGATCGGCTGGGAGGCGAAGAGGATGACCCGGTCGGATTCAGCCAGTCCGAGATCCCCACGCGTTGAATTCCGCTCAATTGCAGATTTGTGCCGGAGCGAACGCACCAGCTCTCCCAACGCGGGTTGGCCCGTCACCACGATTCGGCTGGCTGGGAAACCGAGCGCGACCATTTCGGCCTCCGCTACCGCATCCATCACCGCGATCCGCGTCGGCAATTCGAGCGACCCCGAGCTGCTCTCGAACCGCAGGCGATAGTTGGACCAGAAGTCGACGACCGCGACCGACGGCAGCCCGAGCTCATTTGCCGCGGCCGTAAATGCACGCTCGAGATCGACCCCATTCGCGGAAGTCGCTACCAGCAATCCATCGGGGGCAATTGTCCGAACCGCGTCCAGTACATCCGATGCTCGCGCGTTGGCCTCTTCGAAAGCGATGTGCCTCTTCCCCCAGACCTCTCTTGCGTGCAGATACGCTATCGCGCGCACCGCTACTCCGGCGCGCGACCGCAGCCGCTCGATTACTGGCGCCAGAGCGCGTGCACCTCCCGGATCTCCAGCGACGGCGACGATCGTTCGTGGCGCGGAGGACGGGTCGGTCATTTGATTGCAACACGCTGGCGCCGCTCCGAGGAAAGCTGCGAGGCAACCGCGACCTCCAAGGCAGCGAGTCCATCCTGACCCGAACAAACCGGCACGCCCGTGCCATCAAGACAGGCGACGCAGTTGGCTATCACTTTCGGCATCGCCTCACCCATCCCGCCGGGCCATGTCTCCGCGGCACTCAGACTACGATAGCCGGAGTAATGCGGACTGTCCGCGACGTTGTACAGCTCGATCGAATGACCGGAATCGATTAAACGAATCCTCCCGCGCGTCCCCACGATGTCCATCTCGAAGATGCTGAAGGCCGAGTTGCAGCCGACAAGTGAGGCGCGAAGACCACCATCGAAGCGAAGCTCCACGCTCAGCGTGGGATCGTTGCTCGCGTCGCCGGCGACAGAGGCGGATGCCAGTACGTCGGCGACCTCACCAAAGAAGAAGCGCGCGAGATCGAACCAGTGCGTGCCGTTGTGCCTCACACCCTTGGTATAATATCCGGCGACGCTCTGAATGTCGCCGAGCATGTCTTGTTTAATCATCTCGCTAACGCGGACGTGTCCGTCCGCAAACCGGCGTGTGTAGTTGACCACGATTGGCACCCCAAGCGCGGAAGCTCTCCCAATGATCCTGCGCGCATCGTTGACATCGACAGCCACGGGCTTTTCCGCGACAATGGCACGGACGCCGTGCTCCAACGCGAGCGCGATCATCGCCGCGTGCGTCTCATCCGGTGAGCACACACTCAGGATATCGGGACGGACCGCTTGCAACATCTCGCGGGCGTCCGTGAACCGTGCGGCGACGTGCCAGAGATCACCACAGGCGGCGAGCCGTACTGGATTCGCGTCGCACACCGCGACGAGCTGGACGCGCGAAGATGCTGCATAGGCGCCCGCGTGCGTATACGTGCCCTTGACGAGCGGATCGCTCGCGAACTCGCTGCCGATCTTCCCGCATCCGATCATCGCGGCGCGGTATTCCGTCATCGTACCGGCTTCTGGCTCACAGACGCGTTTTGCGCGAGGACGTCAGGCCGGCGATCCGCCATGTCGACAATGTCTCGCAAGCCGAACGACGGATTCCGTGGATACAACTCTTCGAAGACGGCGCTGATCACACTGAGATCGTCCACGGTATCCACGGTCAGGCGCAGGTCGGCATGCCGTGCCGGCAGCCCACTCACGACGCTCGCGAGCGAGAAGAGCTCAGGATGCTCGTAAATGTAGAGCGATACATGCTCATGATCGACAGGGTCCTGCGTCAGCTCGGCAACACGCTCGAGCACCGATGTCTTGAATGCCTGGACGTCCAGCCCGCGAGGAAAGGTCCGTTCGAGGATGTTGCTCGCGTAATCGCATCCCCGCTCGTACAGCGTACGCACCACGCGATCCACCACCTGCGGATCCATGAGCGGACAGTCACCCGTCACCTCGACGATCGTCGATGCTGAAACGGATCGGGCCGCCTCCAGCACGCGGTCCAGCACATCGTCCTCGCTTCCTCGATAGCAACCAACGCCGATCCGCTCCGCGAGCTCCGCAATTACATCGTCTGTCGCGTTCGTAGTCGTAGCGACGACGATTGTGTCGAGTGTCACTGCCTGCCGCAAACGCTCGATCAGCAATTCCAGCAGGGGCTTGCCCACGACTCTACGGAGGACTTTTCCGGGCAGCCTGGTCGACGTCATGCGGACTTCGATGATCGCGGCGGTGCGCTGCACAACGTCGCGTCGCTGAGCGTCAGTCAATTAAATCTCGCGAGAGGGGAGTTCCGCGTTCGACGTCGATTGCCGCGGTCCTGCCAAGCACGTCCGCAATCTCCTTGGGGGGAAGTCCGTTGCCCGGTCGGATGGACCTGACGTTTTTCGATGTGAACGTATCTCCGGCTTTCATGTCTTCGACCACGAAGAGCGAGCGACGGAATACTCGACTCGCCGACTCGCGAGGCAACACGTCGTACGACACGCGCCCCAACGACTTCTCCACTTCTCGAATGGACGATACCATTGCAGCGAACTCATGCGGTTCCAGCGAAAACGCGCTGTCCGGTCCGGGAATGCTGCGCGACAGAGTGAAATGTTTCTCGATGATGCACGCTCCCAATGCCACCGATGCGACTGCAACCGCGTTCCCGAGCGTATGGTCGGACAGTCCCGTGACGACGTCGAACGCCTTCGCCATGTGCGGGATCGTGCGCAGGTTCATCTCTTCGGGAGGGGCCGGGTACCCGCTGTTGCATTTGAGGAGCGCGATCTGAGTTGCGCCGCCCTCTCGCGCGGCGCGCACCGCGTCATCAATCTCGGCGAGCGTGGCCATCCCGGTAGATATGATCAGCGGCTTCCCCGTTGCGGCGACCAGCCGAATCAGCGGCAAGTCAACGATCTCGAACGAAGCAATCTTGAACGCCGGCACGTGCATCCGCTCGAGGAATTCGACGGAAGTCGGATCGAACGGTGACGAAAACAGGTCCAACCCAAGACCGGTCGCAACTTCCTTTAGCTTGGGCTGCCATTCCCACGGGGTGTGCGCCTCCGCGTACAGGTCGTACAGGCGACGCCCCGTCCACAATGTCTTCTCGACGCGAAACCAGGGCTGCGGTGCATCGATTGTAAGCGTGTCCGCGGTATACGTCTGGAGCTTGACCGCATCTGCTCCCGCGACCTTGGCGGCCTCGACGATCCGAACGGCTTCGTCGAACGACTGACCGTGATTTCCCGACATCTCGGCAATCACATAAACCGGCGCGTCGCGACCGATCCGCCGGCCACCAATCGAGAGCGACGGCGGATTGCTGTCCGTGCGCGGGGGATCTCCGACGATCTTAGCGGTCATTCTGCATCCTCAATTTTTTCGGACGACAGGTGTAACTCCATGTAAATACGCCTGTCTCCAACATCAAAATAAGCACCCTTGAAGGGCGGGAACGTTCTCGCGCGTAGCACATCGATCAACTCGCGCGCAGTGTAGGTTGCGTCCAGATCAATGTGGTCGATGTCGTCAAGATCACGGCGGCGGTGCGTGGTTGCACTGCTCGCTGGTTGCGGCACACGAACCGCCCGACGCTCCACGATGTCCGGCCATGCGTCGCTGAACAAGCGCACGCATTCCTGTTCGAGCCTTCGGTATAACGTTTCACCGGTGTCATCTGGCTCGACAGGCACGACGCGGCGTGCGATGATATCGCCGGTGTCAACCCCGGTGTCCACGTAATGCAAGGTCACGCCAGCCGGTGTCCGGTCGACGATAGCCCAGATATTGGGAGAGTGCCCCCGATTATACGGCAGATACGACGGATGAAGATTGACTACGCCTTCTGCGAACAGATCGAGCAGGGGACGCCGCAATATATGCCCAAAGAACGCTGATACGCCGATGTCTGGCTGCAGCAGCCCCAGCATCGCAAGCACCGCGGGCTCCCCGAGCGTCGCTCCGTCAAACACCGCATTTGCGGGGACTCCACTGGCATCTACAATCTCGCGCGTGAAGCGTTGCGCGCCCTCCGGGTGAACGACCACAGCGACAATAGCGTCGCCGCGATCCTTGAGCCAGCGCGTAACCGCAAGCCCCACTGCGTTATTCGCAAAAACAACGACACGCATCAAGCCGCTCCGCGCAGTGACGCGATCGCCATCGCGACGCGGCGTGCGCCGAATCCATCGACGATCCCTCGTCCCGTGCTGCTCATCCGCTCCCGCCGGCTCTGGTCGAGCAGCAGCGTCTGGACCGAATCCGCAATGGTCGCCCGCGCGATGTGCGCGGAATCGCCAAGGTTGATCGCCACGCCGTGATTCGCTAACGCATCCGCGATGCGAACCTGGTTTTCAGCAACCACCATTACGATCATCGGCACGCCGATGAATGCGGCCTCCCAGCACGTTGTTCCTCCACCGCAGACGATCACATCGGCCCATTCCATCAGCCTACGGAGCGAGGGCACGTCCACGAAGGTTCGGAAACAGCCATCGGACGCGGCAGCCGCCTCGACGACAGTTGAGAGATGCGGGTTCGCCCCGCCAATTACTATTGCAGCCTCGATGTCGAGCGGGACGTCACCCAAGCTCTGGACAATCCGCTTCGTAACGTTCTGCGGGTCTGCACCTCCAAGCGTCACCAACACACGAGCTCCAGTCGTGCGAGCAACTCTGGACCTGCGCGCATGGTTCGTAAAGTCCCTCCGAAGCATCGCGAACTCCGCTCCGAGCAGAAGTCTCGTGCTATCTGGCCTGCACTTGTAAAGCGCATCCGTACTATCAAGGTTCTGGTTCACGATCATGTCAACGTGATATGCATCGAGGTGCCCGTAGTCGTCAATACATGCGGTTGCAACTCCGGCCTGCGATACGGTTCGCTGAAAGTCCGGACCGAATGAATATCCGTCCATCGCGACATATCCCGCCCGGGCCGATCGCGCCAGCTCTACTGTCGCTTCAGCATCCTGTTTCGAACCGGGGTCGACGCCAAGGGTGATCGACGTGAGCCCCTCACGCGCAACACGACCCTGAAAGCCGTCGAGCGGGAAGGCCGTCGCCAGAGTCACTGCGGCTCCCAGATCGCGCCACGCTTGCGCCAGGGCGATACTTCGCATGAGGTGGCCCATTCCTATCGTCGGCCCTCCGTCCGCGCGAATCAAAAGGCTGCGATCCCGCAACAGCATCATACGATCTTCTGCTCGATGTGCGCATTGATCAGACTCCACTCCGGATGCTGCTGCATGACGTTCAGGACGGAAGCCCAGGCAAAGTCCGTCGAGCCGAGACAGTCGTAAATACGGCTGACGAGATCGAAATCCTCCAACGTATCCACTGTCCAGCGCTGACTGGACCAATCGACTGCACTGAACACCCCCCGCGTGCTGAACGCACCGACGTTACGATGCACGAACAAGGTGACGTGTTCGCGCAAGGCCGGCTCGACCGCGAGCTGATCCAGACGCGCGAGTGTCGCGAACGTCATCGCTTCCGTGTCCAGTCCTCGCGGAAACGTGCGCGACCCAATGATGTTCGCCGCGTAGTCAACCGCGTCCGGTTCGCTCAGCGCGCGCACGACTGAATCAATTTCCCCTGGATCGATCAGCGGACAGTCCGAAGTGATGCGTACGACCGCCTCGGCGGAATGAGCGATCGCCGCTGTGCGGTACCGGGAAAGCACGTCGTGCTCCGACCCTCTCACGCACGCGATCGCGCGATCGCGGCACAGTGACTCGATGGCATCGTCGGCCGCCAACTCCGACGTAGCGACGACAACCTCGTCGACGAACCGGGCGTGCCGGACACGCGACACCACGTGGCACAGCATCGGCTCGCCGGCCAACGGCATCAACACCTTGCCGGGCAGACGCGAGCTGCCCATCCTCGCCTGTATGATCGCTACCGTCTTCACCGACGATAGGCGTCCAGTACCTTGTTCACCGCTGTCACCACGTCGTCGGCATCGTTGTCCGTCATTCCAGGCCAGATCGGCAGGCTGAGCATTCTCTCGTAGGCGTCCAACGCTACGGGAGTGTCCATGGGATCGTAGCCCAACTGCCGGTAGTATGGGTGCGCCTGAACGGGAATATAGTGCACATTGACGCCGATATTCTCCGCTCGCAGCGCGGCGAAGATGCCGCCACGCGACGTCGTGAGGAGCTCGGTCCGCAATCGAATGACGTACAGATGCCATGCGGAAACGGTCCCCTGCTCCGGCGCCGGCAGCACGATGTCTCCGCGAGCGGAAAAAGCCGCATCGTACTTTGCGGCGATGCTGCGCCGTCGGGCGATCCATCCACTCAGCTTGTGAAGTTGGCTCAGACCAAGCGCAGCCTGAAAGTCCGTGAGTCTGTAATTGAAGCCGAGGGCAACCATTTCGTACATCCACGAGCCTGCCGCCTCGCGTTGCCGGTGATCGCTCGTTATGCCATGACTCCGAAATGTGCGAAGGCTTGCCGCAAGATCGCTGCTGTCGGTCGTGATCACGCCGCCCTCACCGGTCGTCACATGCTTGACAGGGTGAAGGCTGAAAGTCGTGAGGTCCGAGACGGACCCAATCGGTCGATCATGATACGTCGATCCCAGCGCATGAGAGGCATCCTCGACAAGAATGAGGCCGTGGCGCTCCGCAAGCGTGCGCAGCCGCGCAAGGTCAGCCGGTCTGCCGGCATAGTCCACCGCGATTATCGCCTTCGTACGCGGCGTTATTGCCGCCTGGACCGCGTCCGGATCGATGCAAAGAGTATCCGCCCGCACATCGGCGAATACAACGGTCCCGCCTTGGTAACGTACGCAATTGGCAGTCGCCACGAAGGTCAGCGGTGGAACAATTACCTCATCTCCTGGAGCAACATGCGCGGCAAACATCGCAGCGTGCAGTGCCGCTGTGCCATTGCTTACGGCGATAGCATGCCGCGCCTCAGTGCGTTCAGCGACAGCGGCCTCGAATTCCGCGATCTTCGGGCCGCTGGTCAGCCAGTCAGATCGCAACACATCGGTAACTGCCGCGATGTCGTCTTCATCGATTGATTGACGCCCGTACGGAAGGGAGCGCGGCCGCACCGGCGTTCCGCCGTTGATCGCCAGGTCAGGCATGGGCGCCAGACAGGCCGGCCATGGTGCGTAATTCCTCGACTGACAACCACTGCTGGTTGTTGTCGCTGCTGTAGCAGAACCCGTCCGAACACATCTTGCCGCCCATGGACTTCAAGTATGCTTTCGGGTCGAAGCCGCGGGATGTCGGGAGCACCGCGAAGTAGTCATCGTGCTCCACGGCGTGGTGCGCATCGTCTTCAGGAATCATCACTTCGTGAAGCTTCTCACCCGGGCGGATGCCGACGATGTCTATCTCACAGTCCGGACCAACAGCGCGTGCAAGATCGATGACGCTCATGCTCGGTATCTTGGGCACGAATATCTCTCCTCCCATCATCCGGTCAAGACACGCCAGGACGAACTCAACTCCCTGATCGAGCGTGATCCAGAATCTTGTCATTCGAGGATCTGTCACGGGCAACCTGCCGCGCTTCGCGCGCTCCAGAAAGAACGGGATCACGCTCCCGCGGCTCCCGACAACGTTGCCATACCGTACTACGCTAAATCGCGTCTTGTGCATACCCGAATAATTATTGGCAGCGACGAAGAGCTTGTCAGAACAGAGCTTGGTGGCTCCGTAGAGATTGATGGGATTGGCAGCCTTGTCCGTGCTGAGCGCAATTACCTTCTTCACGCCCCGGTCGATTGCAGCGTCGATCACATTCGCAGCGCCGAGTACGTTCGTATTTATCGCCTCCATCGGATTATACTCTGCCGCTGGCACCTGCTTAAGCGCGGCGGCGTGGACGACTACATCCACGCCGTCGAACGCACGCATCAAGCGATTGCGATCGCGAACGTCGCCGAGAAAATAACGCAAGCACGAATGCTCGTCTTCATTGAACCGTTCTCGCATCTCGAACTGCTTGAGCTCGTCGCGACTGAAGATGATGAGTCGCTTGGGCGGACAATCGTGCAAGACAGTCTCGATGAACTTCTTGCCAAACGAGCCCGTCCCACCGGTGATGAGTACAGACGAATCGCTCCAATTCACTATTGCTACCTCGTTTCCCGCAGTGGCGCTCCACCGCGACAGGTTGTTGTGTCAGGAATCGTGCTCACCGGATCGCGGCGGCCGAAATCGGATCTCCGACGCGCTCCACGCTCCAGGGGATCGCTGCGGCGATCAACCCGCCACGATCCGACTTGGTGACGTGCGACAGAAAGCTTCCGCCGTCCGATATCTGGATGTAGACGCCCCTTTGCGTATCGAGCCGAACCGGACCTGGAGTGAGCATGAACTCGAGTTCGTAAAGACCCGCGTTCAGAAGAGGCGCAGGGATGATAATGCTGGCTCGGTATGAGCCAGCCGATCGTGGGAAGACGTCGAGCGGCTCGGGGCTCGTGAAATTACCGTGATCCGAGTCCATCGACGCGAATACGAGCAGACCATCGGCGGTCCACACGTGAAGGTTCAGCATGAGCGTTGGGAAATCGCGCTGCAGCGTGAAGTCCACCTCGACTCGAACCGGCTCGATCACGGTGTGGCGTAAGGTCTCATTACCCCGGACGTCGGTGATGCGTATCTGGGTGATCTGCCCAAGGCTGTCCGTACGCATCGGGAATTGCATCGTGGTGCCACCGTGCGCCACCTTGTCGCGGAGGTCCGCGTCGTACGCGGCAATCACATCGTCCGGCGTTCCTTCGGTCAGAACGCGGCCGGCCTGCAACATCATTGCGCGCGTGCACAGCGTCTTCACTGCCTTGAGATTGTGGCTGACGAAAAGAACAGTCCGTCCGCCACGGGCGGCTTTTTCCATCGCCCCGATCGATTTTCGCTGGAATGCCGCATCGCCTACTGAAAGAACTTCGTCGATGACGAGAATCTCCGGATCGAGATGCGCCGCCACCGAGAACGCGAGTCGGACGTACATGCCGCTGGAATACCGCTTGACCGGCGTGTCGAGAAACTGTTCCACCTCCGCGAACGCCACGATCTCGTCGAACTTGCGGTCGATGTCGGCCTTGCGCATTCCGAGAATCGCACCATTCAGATAGATGTTCTCCCTGCCCGTCAGCTCGGCATGGAAGCCCGTGCCAACTTCGAGCAATGATCCCATTCGTCCGAACACCTCGGCCCGGCCGCGCGTGGGCTCTGTGATTCGCGAGAGAATCTTGAGCAGCGTACTCTTTCCAGCACCGTTGTGCCCGATGATTCCCATGACCTCGCCAGGGCGGACATCGAACGAAATATCGTCGAGCGCCCAGAACAGATCGGACTCCACGACATTGCGTGACCTACCGATGTTGCGCAGGCCGCGCATCAGTGCCTCACGCAGAGTCTCGGACGATCGGTGCGCCTGTCCCTGGACGATACGGTAGGATTTAGCGAGCCCCTCCGCCCGAATTGCGACGTCGCTCATGATCAGATCACGTCCGCAAAACCGCGCTCAACCCGGCGGAAGTAAACCGCGCCGCCAAGCCATGTGATGATCGTGATCACCGTCGCAAGTCCGACCATCTGGACGGTCAACGTGCTCTTGCCGAGTACCGCCCATCGGAATCCCTCGACGTAACCGACGATGGGGTTGATGCTGTACACACCGCGATACCGCAAGGGAATCATCGACGCTGCATAGGCGACAGGACTCGCGAAAAGCCATATCTGGATGATGAATGGCAGCGCGTGAACGAAGTCCCGGTACTTGACGCTGACCGCGGAAAGCCACAGACTGACGCCGCTAGCGCCCACAGCGGTGAGCACGACGAACGCTGGCAGCAGCGCAAGCCGCCACGTCGGCGTGACGTGATAGAAGATCATCATTGCCACTAGAACCAGGAGCGACACGGCCAGGTCGACAGAGACTGCGAGCGTGCTCGCGATCGGGATCAGGATGCGGGGGAAGTAAACTTTGGTGATCAACCGGGAGTCGGCGATCAGACTTCCTCCCGCACGCTGCAGTGCGCCGGAGAAGAACGTCCACGGAAGCAGACCGCAGAAAACGAAGAGCACGTAGGGTTGGCCGTCACTCGGCATCTGCGCGAACTTTCCGAAGATCAGCGCGAACAGGAGAGCTGCGATCAGCGGCTGCAGTACCACCCACACCACCCCAAGCGCAGTTTGCTTGTATCGCAACTTCACATCGCGTCCGGCCAGAATCAGCAACAGGTCGCGATAGGTCCAGAGTTCGCGAATGTTGATAGGAGACCATTTGCGCGCCGGCGCAATGACCACAGTAGGGCGCGGACGGATAGCCTGCGCAGGCGCCGAGGCGGCATGGGCTGCCTGTGGCAGCTCGACAGGCTCAAGAATGGTCTGATATCTCCCGTTGGCAGAATGGCGTACGCGATTTGCAGCAATCAGAATCGTGAGAATGTCCGATTCGTCGCGGACATGCGGAGGTCCCTTTGGGGCTTCACGCCGTAAGGCTGTAGCCCTTGAATATAACGATCAGCGGTAGCACATCGTACGGGAGATCGCACGGAGATCCACAGAAGGATCGCTGGCGCACGCCGAGTCGAACTGCACTCGGAACCAGCGCTTGCCGGCTGGACTGGATGGATCTAACGCTACGCTGGCGTCTGGGCCTGGTACCACTCATACGTCATTCGCACGCCATCTTCAAGAGAAATGCTCGGCGACCAGCCCGTCGCGCGAAAGCGCGAGGAATCGAGCAATTTCCTCGGCGTACCGTCGGGCCGCGACGCATCCCAGCTGACTGGCCCGTCATAGCCGACGACCCCGGCGATCAGGCGTGCCAGCTCGCGTATGGAGATATCTTCGCCGAAGCCGACGTTGAAGAGTCCCGTAGAGGCTGACTCCATCGCTTGCATGCACGCGTGGGCCAGGTCATCGACGTGGAGGAACTCTCGCCGGACAGCCCCGGTCCCCCAGAGAGAGACGGACGCATCTGCCCCGGCCGCCCTCGCGACCGCTGCTTCGTGGAACTTCCGAATCATTGCAGGTAGGACGTGACTACCTTCGAGGTCGAAATTGTCGCCCGGGCCGTAGAGATTCGTCGGCATGAGCGACACCCAGTGCCGTCCGTGTTGGGAGTTTGCCGCTTCGACGAGTTTGACACCGGCGATCTTCGCGATCGCATACGGCTCGTTGGTCGGCTCCAGTAAGCCTGTCAGGAGATATTCTTCCTTCATCGGTTGGGGCGCAAGCTTTGGATAGATGCACGAACTGCCAAGGAAAACCACTCTGTCGACGCCCGTCTCAAGGGCCGACCCCAGTACGTTGGTCTCGATCTGGAGATTCTCGTACAGGAAGTCCCACCTGTACGTGTCGTTGGCGAGAATTCCACCAACTTTCGCAGCGGCCATGAACACGACCGCCGGCCGTTCCTGCCGAAAGAATTGCGCGACCGCGTGCTGATCGCGCAGATCGAGCTCGCGACGCGATCTTACGATCGGCGCCGGAAGGCCCGCTCGCGACATCGTCCGTATTATCGCCGAGCCCACCAAACCGCGGTGGCCGGCGACATAGATCGGCCCCCTCATCATCGACTAAGCGAGCGCTGTAACAACGGCGCTCAGGGACGGATCCATCGCGAAAGGGTCTCCCGCTCGAAGCGCAGCCACGTCCGCGTCTACCATCATGTCGACCAGTTCCAGGAATCCGACCCGTGGCTGCCAGCCCAGATTCAGTTTCGCCTTTGTCGCGTCCCCAAGCAGGAGTTCGACTTCCGTGGGTCTGAAATACCGTTCGTCGACAGCGACGAGTGTGCGCCCCGTCGCCAGGTCGACGCCAATTTCGCCGACGCCGCTCCCCCGAAACTCGAGCTTGATTCCCACTCGCGCGAACGCACGCACGCAAAATTCGCGTACGGTGTGCAACTCGCCCGTAGCAAGAACGTAATCGTCGGATGCGTCTGCCTGGAGAATGCGCCACATGCCTTCGACGTAGTCACCCGCAAAGCCCCAGTCGCGCTGTGCGCCCAGATTGCCGAGGTACAGCTTCTCCTGTACGCCATCCCCTATCCTGGCAACGGCCATCGTGATCTTGCGTGTGACAAAAGTCTCGCCACGCATGGGCGACTCATGATTGAACAGAATCCCGTTCGACGCGTGCAAGCCGTACGCTTCGCGATAGTTCACGGTTATCCAGTACGCATATAACTTCGCGACACCGTAGGGCGAGCGCGGGTAAAACGGAGTGGCTTCGGTCTGCGGGATTTCCTGAACCTTGCCATATAGCTCCGACGTCGAGGCCTGGTAGAAACGCACCCGATCACCCATTCTCAGTATCCGCATGGCCTCGAGGATACGGAGCGTACCGAGCGCATCGGAGTTGGCTGTGTACTCGGGAGTTTCGAAGGAAACCTGAACGTGGCTCTGCGCGGCGAGGTTGTATATCTCATCCGGTTGCGTCTCTTGGACGATGCGGATCAGGTTCGTCGCGTCGGTCAGATCGCCGTAGTGCAGGTGAAACCTGGAGCCTACGTCGTGTGGGTCAGCATAGATGCTGTCGACACGCTGTGTATTGAACAGGGACGAGCGGCGCTTGATCCCATGGACTGTGTATCCCTTGGCGAGCAGCAGCCGTGCGAGATAGGCACCATCCTGCCCGGTGACCCCGGTAATCAGTGCGGTTTTCATGTCGAGGGGAATATCATGGGCCACCAATCATAGGTCAACGGAGGCCAGCGACTTATATTCTGAGGTTCCTGCTTCGTACCATCCACGCAACCTTGCCCCGCTCACGGATTTCCATCGCCCAATCGGTTTCCAAAAAATAAAGAGTGGCGAAACCAGCGATAATCCTGCTTCTGACCCAGACCTTCCCGCCGGACCCCGCGGCAGTCGGTCAGCACATGGCCGATCTGGCCGAGGTGCTTGCAGCAAGGGGACACAGGGTGAAGGTGCTAACCTCAGACCGAGGTTATGACGACGCCTCGGTCAAATATGCACCGACCGAAGTGACAGCCGCAGGTGTCCACGTGCGAAGGCTGCGGTTCACATCATTCGGCAAGGCAACGCTTGTGCATCGCGCCTTGGCAATGCTGTCGTTCATTTGGCAGGCCGCCGTCAGGTCACTCTTTCAGCGTGACCTGGGCGCCGTCGTATTCAGTACCTCGCCTCCATTCGTCGGTATCCTTGCTGTGACCGTCGCTGCCGTACGCGGGGTGCCGATTATTTTCTGGGCGATGGATCTGAATCCCGACCAGCTCATCGCGCTCGGCAAGTTGTCGCGGACGAGCTTCGTGGCAGACATTCTTCGCTACGCCAACCGAAAGATCCTCCGCCGAACAGCGATCGTGATCGCGCTCGACGAACTGATGGCCGAACGCATCCGACAGCAGGCGGGCGGGCACATCGATGTCATCGTGATTCCTCCGTGGTCTCCCGACGCGTCACTCGTGCCCGTTCCTCGGGAAAGGAATCCATTCCGATCGAGCCACGGCCTGGAAAACAAGAGAGTTGTGATGTACAGCGGCAATCATACGCCGTCCAATCCGCTTACGACGTTACTCGACGCGGCAGTCGCGCTGCGAGATTGTTCCTTGCTCCAGTTTGTGTTCGTTGGAAGTGGCACCGGCAAGCAAGAAGTCGAACAATACGTGACGCGCCACGCGCTGGAAAACGTCCTCTCTCTTCCGTACCAACCAAAATCGGAATTGCCCGATTCGCTCAGCGCCGCCGACGTTCACGTCGTGTCGCTCGGATCGGAAATGGCGGGGGTGATTCATCCGTGCAAAGTTTATGGCGCAATGGCAGTCGCTCGTCCAATACTCTATTTCGGACCGTCACCTTCACACGTATCATCGATCCTCGATACTTCTGAGAATGGTTGGCCGGTGCAGCACGGAGACGTAGCCGCGGCTGTCCGTGTGCTTCGGCGCATTGCCACGATGCCCGTCACGGAACTCGACGCGTTCGGCCAACGCGGCCGCGCCGCGATTGACCGCCAGTTCGATCCCACGACGTTGTGTAACGCGGTTTCCGACGCAATCGAAGACGTGATCTCTGACCGCAACCCCACCTGACGATGCGGGTGCTTGTGACGGGGGGCGCCGGCTTTGTTGGACAGCATCTGTGCCGCGACCTTACTGCCAGGGAAATCTTCGTGCGCGCGCTCGTTCGCGACGCGCAAAGGGCGCCGTTGCTCTCCGGTGTTGAAGTGTGCGAAGGTGACCTGTGTGATGAACGGAGTATTCGCGCTGCCACGGAAGGGATCGACGTGATTGCGCATCTCGCCAGCCGCGTACATGTAATGAGGGATACGGCGAACGATCCGCTGGCTGAATTTCGCCGCGTGAACGTTGCAGGAACGCAACTGCTGGCGACAGCCGCGACGGATGCCGGAGTCAAGCATATCGTGTTCGCAAGCTCGGTCAAAGCGATCGGAGAAACGTCAATAACGCCGTGGGATTCGACTACTCCAGCGCATCCGGTCGATCCGTATGGCATTAGCAAGCTCGAGGCGGAACAGGTGCTGCTTGGGATGGAGTCGCCCAACTGTCCCGCCGTCACAGTTCTTCGGTTTCCGTTGTTGTACGGACCGGGCATGAAAGGCAACATGCTCCGGCTGTTTCGCGCGGTCGCCCGCGGCTGGCCGGTTCCCGTCGCAGCAGTGGAAAACGCACGCAGCATGCTGTTCGTCGGTAACGCCGTGAGCGCACTCACGCACGTGATCAGCGCTGATCCGTCACGCACGTCGACCAGTGCGAGCCGCACGTTCTTCGTCGCCGACGGCCCAGCGGTCTCCACCGCTGCAATCGCGCACGAAATCGCCGATGCGCTCGGCGCCCCGTCGCGAATTGTGCGGCTTCCACAGCGACTGTTGCGGAACATCGCTCGTATTGGCGATCCCGTCGGCGGCGGCCGACCAAGTGCGATGGTTAGCCGCTTGATCGGATCGCTAGTGGTGGACGAAACGGAATTTGAGCGCGAATACCAGTTCGCCGCGCCGTTCACACGTGGAGCGGGGTTGGAGCTCACGGCAAGATGGTTCCTCCAGACGTGATCCTTCAGACGGCCGGTGCGACCGCCACTGGACTGATCATGGTCGCACTAGTGAGCGTGCTCCTGACGTGGGCTGCCACGCAGTTCGTCCGCTCACACGCCATCCGGCGCGCGATGATCGACGTCCCCAACAAACGCAGCTCCCATACGTCCCCCACCCCGCGCGGTGGCGGTGCCGCAATCGGCTTCACCGTACTTCTCTGCACTGCGCTCGCGGGACTCGCGGGTTGGCTTCCGGTACGAGCCGCTGTCGCGGTGGTAGGCGGAGGCACTCTCGTTGCACTCGTGGGCTGGATGGACGATCAACACCATGTAAGCGCCGGCTGGCGCGCTATCGCCCATCTATGCGCCGGTGCCTGGGCGATCATCTGGCTTGGCGGTATCGAGAACGTACGCCTCGGACACCTCGGCGTCATCTCCGGACCCGTTGCGAGTGTCTTCGCCGTCATCGCGATAGCATGGCTCATCAATCTCTACAATTTCATGGACGGCATTGACGGGATCGCCGCCGTCGAGGCGGTTATCGTCGGCGCGGCCGGCGCGGTCGTCCTCCTGCTCGGTCACGCCGACGGCCTGGCGCTTGTCTCGGCGGCTCTTGCGGGCGCCGGCGCTGGATTCCTGATCTGGAACCGCATGCCGGCCCGGATATTCATGGGCGACGTCGGAAGTGGCTTTCTCGGATTCGCATTCGCCACCATTGCACTCGCCGCTCACAAAACCGCCGCCATCAGCGCCAATGTGTGGGTGATCCTGCTGCTCGTCTTCATCGTCGATGCAACCGCGACTCTGCTCCGACGAATCTTTCACGGCGAGCCCTGGCACGTCGCTCACCGGCTGCACGC